>PR_CR_10_Liq_1_inCRDRAFT_1001465_pt1 | contig 13221 bp, 11 predicted proteins | sample PRCRCaboRojoPR_3_FD_10241 | JGI IMG/M metagenome (IMG submission 10241) | reverse complement strand
ACTTCCATAAGCACTTCTCCAGGACTGCACTTCTCGCCTTCTTTTTTGAGCCATCTGACAATAGTTCCTTGGGACATCGTAGGAGAAAGCAGTGGAAGGCCCAGTTCTTGGTGTTCAGGCAAATTGGAGGCGAATTTTCTGGTAGGAAAAGGTACTTTAAAAGTCACAGGTCTGAAGCTAGGAACTGGAGGCTTGAAAGAAGGAAACTTCAAACGCTTGGCAAAAGAACACGCTGCTCTTCTAAACATTTAATCTAATTATAATTGCACGAATGTAGCATAAAAATGATAAAAGGAGTCTTTATCATCAACACAACTGGCAAAGGAAGACTAGTGAAGTTCTACGAAGAACTGCCTTTTGAAAAACAAAAAGAAGTCCTGAATAAACTCTACCAAGAGTGCTCCAAACGCGGAGAGTACAGCTGCAACTTCATTGAAGACCACTCAATTTGGCCAGACTCCAAAATAATATTTAGGCAGTACGCAACACTCTACATAGTGTTTGTAGTGGACGAAGCCGAAAGCGAGTTAGGGATCCTGGACTTAATTCAGGTGTTTGTGGAAGTAATGGACAAAGCCTTTGAAAACGTTTGCGAACTAGACTTGGTGTTCCACCCTGACAAAGTTTATGCCATACTAGAAGAAATCATCATGGGCGGAATGGTGGTTGAAACCAACATTAACGAAGTCTGGAAACTCGCTGACTCTATTTTCAAAGAAGAACGCAAGAATTAAATTATTTCTAATTCTACACCGTTTCTGACCAAGCACTCCTTCACTTTTTCCATTATGAAGAAAGTACCTCCGATCACCAAGACTTCTTCTGAGCACTTCTCAAATATGCTGTCAAAGACTTCTTCAAGGTCCCCACTGATGTCAATGTCCATGCCCAGTTCGTTGGCCTCCCTGATTAAGTCTAAGTGGTTGTAAAGTCTGTAGTGGTCTGTAGACACCACGTGTAGGTGGTCTACTTGGTTCCGAACAACTGGAAGAATCTCTGAGGGCTTTCTGTTCATCGAAAACCCAAACACTGCCCTAATACGTTTGTTGGGGTACATGTGCTTGATGTCTGTGTACACACGTTCAATAGCAGCTGGGTTGTGTCCAATGTCAAGTATTATAGGAAAAGGACTCTCTCTGATCTTTTCGACTCTCAAAGGAGCACTTATGTCCATTCCCCAGTTAATGGCTTCTTCTGAAATGTTATGGCCGTCTTTGTTAAGTCTTTCGAAAACGGCTTTTGAGATCCTGGCGTTTTCTTGCTGGGCTGTTTCGTAGTCTTCGTTCTTTTCAACTGCAATCAGTGGTGAAGACTTTTCCTCAGCAATTTTCATAATGACTTCTTTGGGAGTGTGGGGGCCTATTACCACAGGTTTTTGAGGCTTGATGATTCCAGCTTTTTCAACTGCAATTTCTTCAACAGTGTTGCCTAGGATGTGTGTGTGGTCCAAAGAAACAGAGGTAATTATTGAAATATCAGGGTTCACAATGTTAGTTAGGTCACGACTCCCCCCACAAGCCACTTCCACAACAGCCCAGTCGACGCCTTGGTCTTGGAAGTACATGAACCCCAGAGCTGTGACAAACAACTGGAAAGTCATTGGTAGGTTCTCTCTTCTGGACACTTCTTTGAGGTAAGAGACTTTTTCTGTAATGTAGTTTTCAGGAAGCATTTGAGAGTTGACCTTGATTCTTTCGCGCAAAGAGATTATGTGGGGGGAGGTCAGCAGTCCTGTTTTGTACCCTGACCTCTGAAGTATCGAAGCGCATTGGGAAGAGACTGTGCCTTTGCCGTTTGTGCCAGTAACATGGATGATCTTGTACTTAGACTGGGGGTTGCCTATTGCTTGGGCTAGTTGCTGCATGTTCATAACAGAAGGTTTGCCTTTCCTTCCAATTTCGTACAGAAACTCAATAGTTTTTTGGTATGCTGAAGGCTCCATTAAATCTTAGGTTTTATCGATAATAGCACGTATGAATTAACTAACTAAACTCTGCCGGAAGGAGTGTTGTTTCTTTTTGAACTGCCTGGTTGAACTGTTTGGCTTCTTTTTGAATTCAAACACAGAGGGGATTTCGTAGGAACCTGGTGAAGGAAACTCTTTAACTTTGGTGTCCGTGAAGTCGTACCGGTCCCCAAATCCAAAAGTAACAGCTGAAAACCTGTTTCGGAAAGTAAGGGTGTTTTGGGGGTTGTAGGTCCCAGGAGGAGGGTTGCGGTCTTTGATGTCCACTTCTTTGAGTCTGGACTTGAGTTTCACTCCCTTGTTCTTAGCCAGAAACCCTTTATTGCTGTAGTATTTTCCGGGGCCAGGTATTTCTTTGTCATACTTCCAGGTATCCCGGCCTACAGTTTCCTTGATAGCTTTCATTATGCGGGGCGACCTGCAGGAAGTCAAGGTGGACTTAAGTTCGTAAGTGTCGGGTGCTGGAGTGTCTGGACTTTTATACTGAGTGCGTGTTCCATAGCCCTGGGAAGTAGCCCGTTTACCAAGTGTGCTTCCTAGTTCCAGTAAAGGAACGTCCGAAGTCCAGTTTTTTTTGTACTGGAAACGAATTGCTTTCGAGAAAGACCAAGTAGGGACACTTCTAGTTAAAGTGGTAGCAGACTCCCCAAAAACTTGTGAAACTGTATGCTTGACAGTTGTATGTGGTCTGGTGCTAAGGAGCTTTTCGGACTTAGCTGAATTCAAGGACTTTAAACTTGGTAAAGATTTCCGATCCATTATGAGTTACTTTATCCAGTATTTAAAGGGTGTAGAAAATCAAATATGAAGCGAACAAGTTCTTTATACTCCTTTTTGACTTTGCCCATTTGGTTAAGGTCCTTTTTGTAGTAGTGAGCACAGAAGCGCGTAATGTGGCCTTGGATTTGGTTCCTTTTCATCATAAATAACTTGTAACCAATTAGTCTTTTGACGAGCTTTCCACTGTAAGATTCGTGGAAAATTATACCCAAGCGAAACTTCTGCACAAATTCTTCCACTACTTCTATTGGAACTTCACAAGCGAACTCAGGGGTGTCTTTTAAAGTAGCCAGTTCTTCAAGTGAGTAGTCGGGCAGAGCAATGGACTCGTACATAGTTGAGGACATTACAGTGAAGTCTTCGTACTCGTCAAGAAGGAGGTCAATTAGTTCCTTGGTGATTCTGAGTTGCTTTCTTCGGGGGGAGTTTATTTCTTGTTTTAGGTGTTCTAAGTACTTCGTCAAAAAAGCAGTGTTGGAGTCTTTGAGGAGTTGGGACAAAAGACCTTTTTCCTCTTTTTGGAGAAGAATACGGGCTGCTAGCTTGTTTTCCATATTTAAAAGTATTTAGTCAATATAGTGGAAAATGGTAAGAATAACTCCTGAGTTACTCAGAAAGCGTTCAGAACACAACGAAGGACAACTAAGTAACCTAGAAGAGATTTCGCTCCACCAGTTCGACATAGAAAGAATTGAGCACCTAGACAAGTACTGCAAACACCTCAGGATCATTTACTTGCAAAACAACATCATTCCGCGCATGGAAAACCTCAACCGACTCAAAGAGTTGGAGTACCTGAACCTTGCACTCAACAACATTTCCCTAATAGAAAACATTGAACGTTGCGAGTCCTTGAAGAAACTAGACTTAACTCTTAACTTCATTGAACTGAAGGATCTAGAAATGAGTCTTTCTAACTTGAAACCAGTCGAAAGCCTAGAGCAACTCTACCTAACTGGGAACCCCTGCACTGACTGGGAGCACTTCAGACAGTTTGCAGTAGCCATGCTTCCGCAACTGCACCAACTTGACGGAAAGGACATTACCCACACTGAAAGGCTTTCTGCACTACAAGAGTTGCCTAGACTACTTGGGCTACTGGAAGAGGAACTCCAGAGCACAGAAGAAAGCCAAAGAGGGTTTACCAAAGAAACCAAACTAGAAATAGCCAGGGAAAACGAACGAGTGGAAAAGGAAAAAGAAGAACAAAGGAAAAAAACAGACGAGGAGTACTACGGAATCAAAGAGCCCGAACCTGCAAGTTTGTACAACAACAAGGGAGAAATAAGGCAGTGCAATCAAGGAGGTTACAAGTTCGACATCTACGAACAGAACGAAAAAACAACTCAGTACATAGTTCTGGAACTCTTCGTCCCTAAGTACCTAGACACCTCCCAAATAGACGTGGACCTCAACCCCACTTACGTCCGAGTCAACATCAAAAACAAAATCACACAACTGACTTTTGCTTGCGAAGTAAAAGTAGAAGACAGCAAGGCCATGCGGTCCCAAACTACAGGGGCCCTGCAACTAAAGATGCCCAAAGTAAAACCAACCCTTGTTCCTTTTTACCAGCTCAAAGAAGAAAAGCCGCCCAAAGCCCCCAAAACTCACAAAAGTCCTCACGAGCCCCAAGGTGCCAAACAAAACTCACTAAAAACAGAAGAAGAAAAGAAACCAGAAGCAGAAGACTGGGAAGACGACCCCGAAGTGCCTCCTTTGGAGTAACCACTCCGAAATTACCATTTCAAGATCGCCCTATAATATTAACTAAAATGGAAAAAAACTCTGCCAAGAGAGAAAGGTCCAGATCCCGATCACCTCCAAGACAAGAAACAATTAAGTTGCACGTATCTAACCTCAGCTTAGCCATCACGGAAGCACAGATCAGCCAGCTTTTTTCCAGGTTTGGAAAAGTCAGTGACGTGAAGGTAATTCGAAAATCCCCCACAGGACAACCCCTCCGAGACAGCGTATACAGCTTCGTAGTAATGTCAGATGTTTCTGAAGGCAGACAAGCAATGGAGCAACTCAATCGAGAAGGCTGGCAGGTGAACTTGAGCAGACACGCCCGCGAAAAAGCAGCTTTCCAACCCGTACTGCCCCTGCCTACTCTGCAAGCCTTCCAATTCAACGCACAAGCCACCTACATAATGCTCATTAACAACGGAAAACGTGCACCCAACATGCCTATGGACCCCCTGACACTTGAAAAAATCATCTCAGAAAACCACCCCTCCGCACGTGCTATGGAGGGAATCCCCGAAGTAATGAGAGGGTTTTACTTGGTGCGGGAAGTCTGGATTGGCAACATCTCGCCTGCTACTGACAAAAAAGCCCTTTTCGACACCTTCATACAGTTTGGGAAGATTGAGGGAATTGAAATGTTTTCGTCTAAGTGTTTTGCTTTTATTAAATATAGAAAGGTAATGAGTGCCACTCTTGCGTATGAACGCGGGCAGGGACTCATGGTCGATAACCGTCCTGTGAAAGTGGCCTTTGCAGACCCCACTCGGAGAATTGACATAATAGGGGATTCAGTAGCGCCTGATGACCCTAACTTTAACCCTGTGGACGACGAGAACTTCAGGAGTCTGTATTTAAGCTACTCGCCAGGATCTTTGATTCCCACAGAAACTAAGCTTCGCGAAGTATTTAACAGATATGGAATAGTAACTGGTATTTACGTAAAAAAACACACAGACAAACCCTACGCCTTTGTGGACTTCGAAAAAGGAGAACAAGCCTCCCTAGCTCGCAAGCTGCTCTACCTAGAAGACCCCCAAGGCACCAAAAGAAAGGAACTCGGCGACTCCCACTTAGACATTTCGTTTAAAAACACAAACAACATTGTCAACAAAAACGGAGTCAAAAACGGCGTTAAGTACCAAGACCGTCCTCAAAACTATGACGTCAAAGAAATGGCACAGAAACTCCTCCAAGGGTCCTCCGACGTTATAAGCTGCTTGCAAGTCCCCCTTGACCAAACGCAAATCCCCAGCGAACCCCAGAACCCCCAAGTTCTCTCCGACCCAGCTGAGGACTCCAACATCGGAAACGTGATTTGGAGCGGCTTCATGACTAGGAGCAAACAGCATAGAGTAGGAGTTGACTTAACTATGGTTAAAGGCGAGGACTGCATGCCTGAAAAAATCTACAACTTAAACATAACGCACAGGGTGCACTTTCCGGAAATAGCTAAGTACAGCGTTCTGGCCACTGTTACTATGGAGGCTTCTAACGAAACCCAGCAACCTCAGTTTAATAATTATATCAATTATTTCACCCAGAAAAAACGCGTAGGATACATACCACTTAAGAACTACGCAGTCTACGTGGTGCCTCCTTTGCCCGAAGCCTTAGTTTTTTACAAAGACATTCAGCCCAACCAGTTACTTGCACTAATTGTCGACCCTGCGCAAAGAAAAACCCCTGAAGAAGCCAAAGCTATTGTCCAGCAACTAGAAAAAATGCCTACCTTTCTACAAAAACTCCAGGACGTTTCGGGTTTCTCCCAGGAAAAGCAAAACCCTACAGTTTTACAGATATAAGCTATGTAATCTAAGTCTCCTTTAGTTTAGACCTTAACTCCATAAGCATCAGGCCCAGTTTATTTTTGGAACCAGGCAGTGCACCTCCCCAGTAGCGATCTCTAGGACTGTTTTCTACAAGAATTGCATCCCCAGTATTGATCAGTTTTTCTCTTAAGCTATCGTTCTGTTCAAACTTGTGCTTAAGAGCTTCAGCCATCACTCTATTTCTAAACGAGTTCCAGTCTTCCCGCAAAGTAAACTTGCGACCTAACTTCTTTGCTAAAACTGGACTTTTGGCATTTCTGATTCTTTCCTGGATTTCTGGGTCCAAAAACTTCTGGGACTGGAAGTAGTGCTCAACTGTGGAATAAGTTTTTCCGTCAACAGTAAAAGGCGACTCGAAAAAGTTGCTCAAAAACAAGTTGTCTTCAGAAATTCTGCGACTCAGGGCATCGTAGAAATAGATCACACTTTCCATTATTAACTAATGCCTAAGCTTCTTTTAGTTTAGACCTTAAGTCCATAAGCATCAGCCCTAGTTTGTTTTCAGACCCAGGCAGTGCACCTCCCCAGTAAGGATCTCTAGGACTGTCCTCTACAAGAGTTGCATCTCCAGTATTTATAAGTTTTTCTCTTAAGTCCTTATTTTGCTCAAACTTGTGCTTAAGAGCTTCAGCCATCACTTGGTCTTTGAGTGAATCCCAGTCCTCCCTTGCTTCGAACTCATGGGCTAGTTTTTTTGCTGAGTCTGCATCTGACGCACTCCTAACTTTTTCCTGGATTTCTGGGTCCAAAAACTTCTGGCACTGATAGTAATGCTCAACTGTGGAATAAGTTTTTTCATCAGCAGTAAAAGGCGACTCGAAAAAGTTGTTCAGAAAAATGTTTTCCTCCAAAACTCTTTCACTTGGAACGTCGTAAAAGTAAATAACGTTTTCCATTAGTTTAATTTATGTATATTAGTCAACAGCGCAGTTAAACCAAAAATGGTCCAGTGCCTGGGACGCAGTTATTCTTTCCGAAGGCTCTAGTTTTAAGCACTGGGAAATCAAGTCCGTGAGTCCAGTGTCCAAGTACTTCCTCCAATACCTTCTATTGAAAGGAACTTCTTGTCCAGGAGTCCACTTCAGCACATACGGAGAAAACCCCACAGTCAGCACGTGCATTATTAGTCCAAAGCACCAAATATCTACAGCTGTAGTTACCCAAGCTCCATTCTTCACTTCGGGGGCAATGTACTTAGCTGTGCCGCATTCCTTTTCTATGTAAGTCCCCCCAGAACTGTCGATTCTCCTCGAAAGCCCAAAGTCCCCTATTTTCACAATAGGGTACTCAGTGTGGACAACTTCAGGTTTCAAAAAAAGGTTGCCTGGTTTCATGTCCATGTGGATCACTCCGCATTTATGGATGTACTCCAAACCCCTTAAAATGTCGAAACTAAAACTCTTTAGTTTTTCAACGTCACCGTCAGGCTTCGTATTGAAAGGCCGGTTATTCACTTCAATGCGTTCTGTGAAGTAGTCGTGTCTCGGAGTGAACTCCATAAGCATTAAGAACTCGGAGTCTGTTTCGCAGTGGTCAAGCAGTTCCACTATGTTTATGTGGTGCAGTGACCTGTGTATTTCTACTTCTCTTCTAGCTGACTCCACCTGGGCGTTAGTAAAAATCATTGCTTTGTTCAGCCGTTTTAGTACAATGTGGGTTTTTGTAAGGGAATCGTACATCAACTCAACTGTAGTAGGACTAGCATCACATCTATAAAGAGTGGAAACCCGTGTGTACCTTGTATTTACTTCAACTCCTTCTTTAGTTTCAACCAAGTACTGGTGACTTGGCAGTTCGGGGCTTTTAGTGCAGTCTTCTAAGTTTACTTCCATTATATTAGAAAATGGCTGAAACTCTACTTGAAATACCTACTTGGTAAAAGCATTTCGGGAGCATGTGCAGGCATGGGAGAGTATTAGTTATATTTGCGTTGGAAACAGCGAAAGCAAAGTCTACCTACGCTTAGCCCGAGCTGAGTCACTAAAATATCTCTGGTGGAAAGCCTCAGACTAGTTAAAAGTGCAAGCCCCTTCAGGATGTGGAGAGCAGTAACGGGCTCCCTTTTAGGCTGCGTGCCAGACCATGGGTCCTACTTGACAGTTTACAAGTCCTTAAAGCAAACATTCAGCATATTTCCAAACAACCAACTGCACCCGACTTTTACTTTGCTGACGGGGTCCTTAGCTACAATGGCCCAGGACCTTTTCATGACTCTTATAGGCGTAGTCAAACAAAGAATACAATTCACCCATGCTTGCTCGCCAGTTACTATACTACCTAAATTCTGAAGCAGAAAGGCCTAGTGAGCTTTTACAGAATATTGGCTGGACTCTTTATAACTATATTGAAAACTTAAAGTCAGTAGTGTTTCCTGGAAGAGACGTGAGTTTGCAAGGCCAGCATTACTAACCCCTTAGATGTAATTGAAACAAGACTGTGAACACAGACCTTAAGTTTCTTGACTTTTTATTAAATTCAGAATTATTACTTTAAAGCTGACCTCCTTACTTCACTTCCTTTAGCAGCCAAAGCAAAGTTGCCTCTGCGAGCTTCTTCCTTTCTGCAGAGCTCACAGGTGCGTGACTTGGCACACTTGCCGTGGTAAGAGTGCCCACAAACAAAAATTAGCATTTTTTCGTCTTGGGACTTAAGCATGTCGTTCGAAATGATCACTTGGCCACAACTAGCACACTTGAAGTCTCTAGAACTGACTCCTTTGCTTCTTAGAAGCAAGAGGTCCTGTGTCATGTTGCGGATGTCATTGTTGAGGAGGTTTATAGCTTTGCTAAGTATGTTTTTTTGGTAAGAAAACCTAGAAAGAACTCCTACTATGCTGTCCTTGAAGTACTTGAACTTGATGTTGTGTCCCCTGAACTTAGAGACTATGTGTGTGATCATCCGGTTGAAGTCTACGTTGTACACCATTCCTTCAAGGATTTGCTTGATGATTTTGAAAAGCATAGGTTCCAGATGGGGGTAGTAAGTGAAGTACTCGTTGAAATCGTTCAAAAGCCGCAGCACGTTGTCTAGCAAACTGAACCAGTGTTCTTCGTTTTCGCTTTCGTCTAGTCGGGAAGTGTTCCTTAGACACAACTCCAGGGCGTTTTCTATTTCAGGCTTGAGTTCCAAAATAGCTGAAGGGTGCAACTGGACCTTTTTGCGCATTTTCTGCAGCAACTCTTCTTGCTTCTTGTCAACTAAGTCCAGCAGCAAGTCCAGGGCTTCTTTGGTCGACCCTAGTCTTTCGTAAAGATAAGCTGTTGCGTCGTGGACTTTGTAGTCTTTGCAAATGTCCAAACAGTCATCAAGGGAGTAGTCTTCCCTCGACTTCAAAAACTCCAGTACGTTCTGAGGACAGTTCTCGCACAGAAGTTTCACGTACTTGAAAATAAAGTTCTCGTCCAAGGAGTCCTGGGAAGAAGCCTTAACTAGTTCTCCCAGGTACTTCATTTGCAGCAAAGGAGCGTTGTCTAGTTTGTCTATGATGTCGTGGTGTTGGTTTTGGAACCAGTCCCTCACTATTTTGGCAGTTCGGTCACTGTCGATGTCCACCAGCATGTTGAGCCACTGCATCACTTCACTCTTGAGTTCTTCAAGTTCTTCGTCTTCTAGTTTCTCAAAAACTTCAGAAAGCCAGTCAAACACTTTCTTTTTGGTTTCCAAACTGTCACAGTGGATGAACGTACTCACGCACTCTTTGTACTGGCCCAAAAGTTCTTGCAAGTAAACCAGTACTTCGGTGTAGGGCGAGTTCACTGCTATCTTAAAAAGGTCTTCGACTTCAAACTCCTCAAGTTCCGACACAGATTTGATCATTCCTAGAATTAAGGAACCCTTTTCTTCTAAAGAGTACTCAATGGGAGGGATGTACTCTGAGTTGTCTGCAAAAGAAGTCATGTAGATGTAACTGTCGATGTTTGAAGTGTTGGGAATAGTCACAGACTCTCTTCTTTGGATTTGAGGCTTCATAAGGTACTTGCCTGTTTTTATGCAGAGTTCTTTGCTGACTAGGGCAGGCTTAGTGGAGGCAGCTTTAGCAATCAAGAGCATCAGTTGGTGGTAGGCAGAAGAATTGCCTTTGCAAACTTCTTCGAGTTTTGCAAAAAACTCTCCGAAAGAAGGAGCTCCACTTGCTTGTTTTTCAAAGACTTCAGCTGCTTTTACGTTTTCAAAGAACTCCCACATAACCTTTAGAGTCACCGTAGCGTCTATTTTAATTAGCATTTCCAAGTGGTCTTCCTTTATCAACCAATTCGAAATGTTTGCTATGGCCCACGGAAAGTACTCCTCCAGAATGCGGCCTGAAGGAAAGGTTTGACCTCTGATGCAAAGCCTCAAGTACCAAAGCAACTTGTAGGCTACGAACTTCTGAGCTTTAGGCTCTTCTTGGGCCAAAAGGGTTTTTCGGAGCAGTCTCAGAGGATTGACGAAACTTTGGAGAGTAGAGTTGGTGTTGATGAATATGTATGCAGTGATTAAGTTGTGCTCTTTGCAGTGAGGAATTATTTGTTTGGGGTCGATGCAAGTGGGGTCCAAACTTAAAATGAGTCTTTCGATGGTTTCGGGTTTCCCAATGTTTAGGTAAAACCCAATCATCTTTCCCAACAAGTTGGTAGGCAGTTGCTTGATTTCTTTGTTGAGGATGTAGGGTTCGATGGTGTCCATAAAGAACCTCATGTTTTCCTTGGGGCCCTGGTCAATGAAGAAGTCGTAGAACTCTTCAAACAACAAGTCCGTTGCTTGGATTCCTATGCAGAACTCAATGGCGTTTGAAATCTTGTAGTCCCAAGAAAGGGCTCCTTCTTTAACAAACATAGCTACAAGTCTTTCAAGTACTTGCTTGAGTTCTTGGTTCCCAGGACCAATTCCGTACATTTTCTGGCTTTTTCCTTGGAAAAGGTCCAAACCTAGGGACAAAGCGTCTAGCCAGTTGCCCTTTTTAGTAAGTGCGTCTATGCACTCCTGCCAGTTCAACAGTCTGCCTTTGAAGAACTGTTTGTTCCCCAGCAAAAATGCTATTCTCCCTACGTTCTTAACTGAGTTCTGGAAAGTAAACCTTTCTCTCCCCATCTCGTCCCTCACGTAAGCTTGGATAGCTAAGTCCTTAACAATAAAGTTGTCTTCCAGCACTGCACTTGACATGTCATCTCCTAGTTGTTTAGCAAAACCCCTTGTGGTTACTATTTTCACTTCGCGACTTGCACCTATTGTCATGATCATTTCTTTGCTTAGCCAGACCAAATTCTTTATTTCCCCTTCACCCTCCAAAAAGGCTACTTCGCGAGCACTGTTTTTTAAAGCGTTTTTGAACTCATACAAACTGACTTTGTTCCCCCAACCTAATGCCAACAAAGGGTCTTTGGGTTCTTCAACCTTAGGAGTCACCCCGAAGTTCCACTGCACACAGGGAACCATTCCCAGACTAACAATGTTAGGTCTTTTTACTTCAAAAAGCAACTCTTCTCGGGGTTCAAGTACAAAAACTAAAACCTTGTCTAATTTGCCTATAGCTGCCAAAGTGCCTGCACAAGCAGGATGCCCAGAGCTTGAAGGCAGTGCATCAATGCACATGCACGCCCCCTCTCCTTCTCCTAGGAGTTTCCTGCTGTTTAAAGTTACTGACAAAAAGGACTTTCCATACTCAACCAGCATTACTTTTCCGCTTGCGTCTCCAGAAAGTAAGTGGGACCTGCTTTCTTTCCAAAACTCCAAACTCAAAACAGGCGACTTGTGAACAGAGTTAGAAGCCCTTATACACGAACCTGACTTTAAGTCCCAAAGAACTATTTGTCCTTGGTGGAACCCAGAAACTGCCCAGTTTTGGTCTTTAGAAATGCAAATAGATGTTACAGCTCCGAACTCATCCCTACTTATTTTCATTGACTTGATTTCTTGTCCTTCTGAACTGAACATAATGAGTTGTCCGTAAGTGTTGCCTACCAGAATCAGCCTTTCAGAAGCAGTGACTGCACTGGGCATTCCAACTGAGTACCCTGTTGAAGGAGCGATCTTCCGAGAAATTTGGGTTACTTCGTCTACGGATATAAGTGGGAGTTTAGCTGTGGCGTACTCACGCTTGATTTCAAGTATCTTTTTTTGGTGCTTATCAGTCTTGCGCATTTCTTCGAGTTCTTTGTTGTGGATGAGGTCCAGAGGGTCTATTGACTCTTGGGTGACTTTAGAAGAGTGTTCGCTTTCAGTTTTCAAAAGGGACTCTAGTTTTTTGCGGTCAATTGAGTCGTCCTGGGGCAGGTCTGGAGTGAATTGGTGCCTGAAGGAAGAAGTGGACTCGGAGTTGGAAAGGGGGTTTTTTTGAGGAGTTTCTTCTTCGTCTTCGTAAAGGATTTTGTCAATGAGGCTGGGGTCGGAAATGTCGATGTCTAAGTCTTCGTCTTGGTTTTCGCCTAAAACATCTTCGAGGTTTGGTTCCATTTTATTATTTCTTCAATGTCTCTTTTCCCAAATGAAGAATACTTAATCAGGAAGGAGACTTGGTACAAAGGAAACGTAGGCACCTTGGGAATTACTAACATCCGGTTGATTTGGTCCCCCCACAACCATAACGCTAATTCAATCATGTTTGACTACCAGTCTATTTCTGAACCTGTAGAAGGAGTCACTGACTTGGAAAAAGGAACGTCTGTGTTGCGTGTGAAGGGTTTGGAACCCAACAAAAGAAGAGTTGTTGCTTACTTTGCCTTCAAGTCTGCCAACCACTCCGAAGACATGCAAACTTGCACTGAGTACATCAACAGCTACATGAACCAAAAAACCAAAGTCGATGAACGTTTTTTCCTTAGTGAAAACACACAAAAAAAAATACAGATACTTTGTCAAGAAAAAGAACTAGGCGAACTTCACAAGTGGCTTGTGAGGGAAGGAGACATGGACGAAGAA
>PR_CR_10_Liq_1_inCRDRAFT_1001464_pt1 | contig 13225 bp, 16 predicted proteins | sample PRCRCaboRojoPR_3_FD_10241 | JGI IMG/M metagenome (IMG submission 10241) | reverse complement strand
AGCATTGCTGACCTTTTGGGCGTGCTGGTACTCTTTAGTGGCTTGGGGGTCTATAGCTTCTATGTAAGGCAGGATTTGAGTGCAGTCTTCTCCTTGGAAAACAAAATAGTCTGAAAGGTATTTAGCCAGTTCAGAGTCTGCAGAAAGGCAGTCTGCTATTGAGTTAACAGGCAGCATAAGCATTATACGTATTCCAAGTTCCAAAATGCTTCTGATAAGTACTTTGCTTTCGGGTAGTTGCATGGTGTTAGAGTTCTGAACATGCAGGTGAATAGACTCTCCTAAGGAATCGAAGAGCTTCTTGACTAGTTTAGGAAACTTAAGCAACTTAGGCAAGGCCCACAAAGCACGATCCCAAGCACTAATAGAGGCCCCAATGAGACTAGGTTCGTTTAGGGGTAAACTAGTAACTAAAAGCTCCACCCCTGCCAGCAGTGACAAGGTAGGTCCAGGAGTGCCTACTTCCCACTGTTCATTTTTCAAACAAGGATAAGAAAGCTCCAGGTGCTCTTGGGAGCTCAGGGACTTCTTAGGAATGTAGGTAGCTACTCTGAATTCAGGCTTGGCTACTTGCTTGGAAAAGTTTTCTAACTTGCTAAGAAACTCCCCAATAGTAGTAATGCCTTTGTAAGCCACAGAAACCACTCCTTTACTAGTGGCTGTTTTCACTAGGCCTGTAAGGCTTAGAATTAAGTCAGTTCTTTGGAGCAAGCAATCTGCAGGAAAGTCTTCAAGAACTCTAAGTTGGACTTCTTCACAGCTTTCTAGGATTTCATCAGGGTTTCCGTACTTAAGCGTGACTCCCAAGTCAAACAGAACCTTTTCGTCAGACTCCAAAAGCATCACTGGAGGGAACTCGCAGGGGTCTTCTATAGAGGTTTTTTCAAAGTCTTCGTACTTAACTTCTTTTTTGGTTGGCTTGTTGCGGGTTACCTGAGGCAGTTCAGTTTTGGGTTTTTCTTTCTTAGGAAGGATTTTGGGCTCTTCTAAAGGTTGGAAACTAGGCGATACAAGTGCGTTCATAATATCACTAATAGAACTATGCAATGTTTGGGGCGCGTACTTGGAGTAAGCATCTAGGAACTCCTTTCCGCCCAAGTCAAGAACTAGTCTGTGGCCTCTGGGTTCGAGAACAGTTTGTCTGAGTATTTTCAAGGCTGCACTTATAGTTTGGACGTCTGCTTCTGTTTGGCGTTGGTTTATCCAATGCAGAATTAAGCCGCATAAAATTCCGTTTTCAAAAGACAAAAGGGTGGAGATACTAGTTAGTTTGGCTGAGAGTTTGGAGTTAATGGTTTTCACTGCGCGGTCTGAAACCTCTGGAATTCGGTGTCCTAGTTTTTTGATTAAGTCTTCCATTTCAAATAATCTATGGAAAAACCAGATCAGGTTACTCTGTACAAAAACAAGTTACAAACAGACATTAAAAAAACACAGGCTTCAATTCTTGAGTATCAACAACTCAATCAAGGCGTATCACTAGAAATCAAAAAACTTTCAGAGCAAATTAAGGCACTTCAAAAGGAAATTAACTCAAAAAAACTTAAACTTTAAGGGACTTTCTTTCGCGTAGTTTGATTTTCCGACTTTTGCGCTTTTTGTTGATTCTTTTTTTGCTTTTGAGAGGCAAAGAATTGCACTCGGAGTCGTCAATGTCTGCGTTTAGAGCCTCGTTATATTTTTGGTAAGCGAACTTTCTGGTTTCACTCGTGCTGAGTAGAACACGCACTTCTGGGTCTTGGAACTTTTCTATAAACTTGTCTAAGTTCAGACTTGTTTCTTCGCCTAAAAGAGCAAACTCAAAGTACTCCACTAGAGTGTTGTGCATCTGAAAGAGTTTTTGGTTGTAAGGACTCTGGGTCTGCTCAACCATTTCTGAAAGTTTTGGAAGGTACTCAAGAGACACAAGGAGCAAGTCAGTGACCATAATGTTAAGTTCTTGTTGGTCAAGTGTTTTGGAGGCGTCTATGTCGTACAAGTCGAAAAGGCAGTTGGCCTTTTCTGAAACTTTGCCATTTGAAAGCAGAACACCCAAAACTGCAAGTCTTTTAACTGAGTACCCACAGTCCTGGGTTTTTTCAGGCAGCCAAAACTTAAAATAGCAGTCTTCGTGGTTTTCTAAAAAGAGTTGGAAAAAAGACAGGTGCTTTTGGCTTATTGAAAGTTCTTTTAGGGTTTCGTCAAGTTGCTGCTTGGTAAGGTGGAAGCTAGTGCAGTAGCGGTGCATTCTTTGAGTCACTTCTTTGCAGGATTTTTTGTGGAAGCTAAGTGACTTTTCTGCACTACAAATAAGTTTTTCTTCAACTTCATTTGGGGATCTGTTGAATGTGCATCCCATTATTGGCAATATTATTCTGCTAAACACGTGGTTATCAATTATGATTTGCGAGATTCATCTAAGTAATCAATGCTGCCAGTAATTTAAGGTTGAACTAATTAAGTTACTANGTTTAGTTATTCTGTGGTTCGCTACTCTCAAAAATCATAATGAATTCCTTAAGTTCTTGTGAAGTAATTTGAGCTTTAGTTTCCAAAAAGGAATTCCAGACATCCTGTTCCTTCCGATTCGACAGTTCTTTTAAGGCCAAACTTACAGAACCTGCTGCTATCACAGGAGCCGAAAACTCCCTCAGTACACTACACTTATAAGTTTTTTCAATAGTTTGATAGCAAAAGGGAACAATGCCATTAACTTCTGTGAGATTAGCAAGCTTAAGCATGCAAATCACTAGTTCGCCTGGAGTAGGAATGTCTAGCTTCCAATCAAGGTTTTCGAGCACCCACAACTCTGCCACCCTGACCAAAGAAGGTGGAATATTTAGTTCAGAAATATGTACGGTCTGAGAATACTTACAGGCCAAAGAAACACACACCTTCTCGATCAACCTCAAACGTGAGGCCCCTGGAATATCCTTTTTGTGGAGCAAATTTACAAGGTAATTACAAGCCAGCTGCGCCACAGTTTCTGGAACAATTCCAAGTTTCGAGAACTCAAAGATTCTGTGAATGGAATCATTGAGGAGTTTCTGGTGGTTACAGAACTTTCCTCCTTGAGTTTGGGTTTTTGAGGAAATGTATGATAGTACTTCTGGGAAGTAGTTGTTGTAAAAATTGTCTTCCATTAGTTTATTTTTTATTTAAAGCCTATAAAGTGCAAAACATCAGTTCAATATGCTACATCACTTATGAGTAAAAATGTTACTTTAAATCCATTTATAAGGACTGGCCCTACCGTAATTTAGTAGTTAAAGAGAACTGTTATGCGAGTAGTTCCTAAAAATGGGGTCATAAGTTAGGCCTTCTTCAGTGTTTACAAAAGGAGGAGTTTGGTGTCTGATGTTAGACATCCTAGAAAAGTGCTCCTCGAAAAAAGATGGAGAGTCCCTTTGCGGTACAGGAGAAGCCCTTAAGCTAGGTTTTTTTTGTTTTTTTATTTTAGGAAAAGAGTTCTGTACAGCGATTTTGGATATCATGTCTAATTAAGGGTTACATTTGCCTAGATGTTTAGGACCTAGTTGCTTCCTTATGATGTTGTCGTAAAAAACCATTTCTTTGGTGTAGAGTCTTTTTTTGTTTTCAAAGCCAAGGTTTCTTTGAGGCGATTTGCTTAGGAAGTTCCTTGACTTCTTAGTTATTTTGTCTGAAAAAGGACCCTCTGCTATACTCAAGGACCTGTAGTCAATTACTTGTGAAATAGCTTTGATAGGTAACTCGTAGCCAGCTAGTAAACTTAACTGCGAAGAGATGCCTTCACTTGAATTCCTCAAACCTAACTTGCAGCCTAGTATGAGTTTAACTCTGCAGTTTCCAGAAACTTGGATCCCTTCAATGCAATTAAAGGGCGATGAGAAGCAGCTTTTCATTAACCCCGGAAGGTCAATGCACAAGTTGTTCCAAGTGTCTTTTTGGAAGATCTGCTGGGGAATACGAGCCGAGTTAGATGTTTTAGAAATACTTTTGGTTTGCGTGAAACTTATTTTCTTTTTAGAACAAGAAGAGTCTGAAATCAAAAGTTCTAAACTAAAAGGCCTTCCTGACGGTATGAAAATCTGGAGTATTAAGTACGGGTAGCTTATCTTGCTAGCTCGAGTTAGAGAACGTGGAGCTTGGAGCTTTGCATTGCTAGCCAGTGAAAGTACGTCACTTTTTACAAACCTGTCGTGGATCTTAGAAACTTGCCCTGAGGGTGTCCAGTTCTGAATTTGAAGCTTTTTCTCAGCGTTGAAGACTTCAAAAACTGCTTGCATTTATATTAAATGGCAAAACTCCCTTTAAGCTGGCTTCCGGCTCCCAATTCATTTTTAGGCTTTTTCCTATACTCAGTTTTTGCTTACATACTGGTGCTTCTGTTAGGGTGGTGCTTCAAAGTGAAGACTTATGACATTGAAGACTACAGAAGGCAATACATAGAGCAACGTGAACGAAGAGAAGCTAAGTTAAAGTAATCAAAATTATAGTTACTCTATAGAGATTCTATGAAACTCATTCAGAAGGATTTGAGTTAGCGAAACAGCTTCTTGGAGGCTTTCTTCAGTAATAGCCTGTTTTTTTCTGTGCTCATCGCACTTTTTACACACTACCGGTTTTTTCTTCAAAGATCTGAATTTAGATCTTACAGTTTGAAATCTTTGTTTAAGGGATTTTTTTTGGCTTTTCAAGTCTAAATACTTCTTTTGCAACTTCTTGTATTCCGACCGAGGCACGTTAGGCCAGAGTCCAGCTTCCAAATAGCGAGATTGGAAGTCGTAAGACTTGATTCTTGAAGGAAGCAAGTTGGACTTTTCTTGGATGCTTGAAGAGTCCTTAATTTTCTGAGTCATGGAAAACTTTTTAGGAGAGGAGTTCCTTAGGTCCATAAAGCTAGTTTGGGTTTCTAAAAAACCTTTGTTAAATTCTTGGGCAAGCATCTGCATGGACTTTTCGTTAGTTGATTCAAACGAAATGGATTTGTTTGAGTCTTCTTTCATTTTTAGATTATTACAGTAAATCACAGTACGAATTAGGATTAGGATTCTTGGAGTTTGTAGAGTTCCTCTATTTTGTTTATGAAAAGTTGGGTTTCAATCAGCTTCCTGATGAAGTTCTGGTCTAAAGGGTTGGCTTTGTTCATTAACACTATGTTAATATGGTCTAAGTCCAGTACTTTTTGGTCGGGTAGTACTGGAGGTAGTAGTCCCAGTATTTCTTTCCAGTACTTACAGATCTCGCCAAGTATCCTTTTAGTGCACTCTTTTTGCTCCAAGTTAGGAACTAAGCACTCTTCGCCAGCAAACTTGCTGTAAGGCAACTTTAAGTAACTTAGCATATTATTTGCGTAGGGAACTTTAACTTGCTTTTGGACTTTGCCCAGTTTAAGTATTTTGCTTTTTTCGTCAAGTAGCACCCACACTATGTGCGAGTAAGCACTTAACAAGTTATCTGGTGGCTTTTTGACTCCAGCAATAAAAGGCACTGGAGCTTCTAGTATGTCGAAAAGTGAATTGGGCAGTATAGGCGTGAGTACGTGACTCCACTTAAAAGGCTTCATGAGTGAAACTAGTCCTAGCACACAGCTTGTCACTCTGTCTAGCTTCTGACTCACAAAAACAATGGACTTTTCTTGCATAGCAGCGCAGAGCAGCCAAAAAAAGTCACTGAGTTCTAAAAGCGAAAACATCAAGGGACAAAACCACTGGGAGTCCAAGTTGGACAAGTCAAAAGGAAAACTGTACTCAATGCTGTCCACACTTTGCAAGTTAATGAAAACATTAGAAGAAGGAGAAAAGTTGTAGTTTTCAGCATACTCTTCTAGTAGTCCAAACATTTCGTCATTTATAAGCTGAGAGTCTTCAACATACAGGTTCTTTAAGTCTAGTAGTTTGAACAAAACTTGGAAGTGGAGTTGGAAAGCTGCACAGTGAGACACAAGGCAGTAACACCGAGGCTGGGAGTAGTGCTCACCCGACTTGCTGCACAAAACTTCTTCTTGGACCACACAACAACAGTACAGCAGTTCTTTGTCTTTGTTAGGCACTTCGAAGAAAAACGGTTCTTGACTCATACTAGACTTAATTGTAAACACGAAACTGCTCCCAGTTCGGTCAGAACCCCTTGAAATTACGCTGGAATCCTCGCTGATCCTAGAAGTTTTCAGTCCTTCAGGGAAAGCAAAGGTAGGTAGGACTTTCCACTGGTCATTTGTTTCGCTTGGAAACTGGAATAGAATTTTAAGTTTGTCAACTTCTGAAAGTTCAGAGCCTATGATAAAGAACTCTTCAAACATTCTGGGCGAGGCTAGGGTTCCACTGTAGTTCCTTTCTAGAGGAACTTCTGTGTACTCTTTAGCTACTTGTCTGTGGAGGCACTTGTACTTTTGCATAGAAAAGTGCAGTGAAGTGTAGGGCGAGCACAAACTTTGGAAGCATTCTTCAAAGGAAGAGTCACTTAGTTGCGAAGTCCTGAATTGGCTTTTCAAATTGCGGATTTTTTGTTTGAGGCTTAGTATGATTTCTTGGTCTTTTTGAGTTTTTTCAGCATAACTCTGGAGTTGACTGTGAAGTTGCTTATTGGCTTGTTTTAGTTGGCTGTTTTCTTTTAAGAGTTCAAAGTACTTTTCTTTCCACTCTGTTTGTTCCATATTAGTACATTAATTAAGTTCTTGTTTTTAAGTAGTAAGTTAAAAAGATCACTAACGCACCTAGCATAGCTACAACTCCTACAACTATGTAAAGCACCCCCAGAAAGTCTGCTTTGCCTCCGAAAGCCGAACTTGTACTCATTACTATGTGCTTCTGGCCATCAAAAGAACTTACGTCGTAGTTGTTTACTATTACTAGTTGGTAAGACCCACTTTCTAGGTCTTCTTCGATTCTGCCCCAGATCTTCCTGAACCTAGGCAACCCTGCAGTGCTCATCCAAACTATGAAGTGTTCGTTTTCAGTGTCAATCCACTGTTTGCCTTGCCAATCCTCTACTCTTTGGAACTTGTCTTCTTTGTCGATGTCCCAAGCGATTCCACTCTGTTCTATAAGAATTTCTTCGTTAGGGCTGTTTTGGCTCAACAGAGAAAAAGTGTCATTAAAGTAAGCTTTAGCAAACAACCCGCAAGGATTCGCAGGGTCGTTTCCATCTAAGTCCAAACTTGTGTAGAAGCCCAAGTCCTCCATGTCAACTACTGGGTCGCAGTTTTGGTCGATTTCGTTAACGTTGAGGTCCTCTCCCATTAGCTGGAAGATGTCTCTGTTTTTGTTGAACCTGCGATGGTTTTGGAACATGTTGCGGATTTCGTAGTAAAAGAAAATAGGAGCCTCCATGCTAGACTCGAGGTCGACAGTGATGGTGCAGGTCCTTGGAGTCCGCCAGTTGGCTTGGCACTCGTCTATGTCATCATACCTTTTAGACACTTCTTCGACTTTACTCGACTCCTCCAGAACTATGATCCCAAATACTATAAAACTAATTCCTATAGACAGGTAAATCACTCCAAGAACTAAAGATGAAGGAGTAAACACTAAGCCTTTGAGTCGCTGTTGCTTGAAGTCTGTGTCCGAAGGCTTGTTGGGTTTATCCATATTACTAGCTGTTTTTGTCTCTATAATATGGAAAAGCAACTAGTCAGTGCCCAAGATGAAAATTCTACTTTAATTAAAATATTCCAACTAGTGTGCTGTCCGATTCCAGAACCCCTTCAAGAAGACCCTAAGTCCCAAAAGCCTTTTCTGCATTCCCAAACATCTAAAATCAATTAATTTAACTACATTGGCTGAGTTAAAAACTCCAGAAAGGTTTGAGGCGCGTTTTCTTGAGGAATATGCTCGAGCATTTCTTGCATCAGTTCTGATAAAAGCTTTACAGTTTTCAAGTGGGCTTCTTTTTCGTGTTTTTCTTTAAAATCTCCTTTAATTTTGTCCCAGAAACTTTCTTCCTTTACTCCTACCAGTCGCTTTTCGATCTCAGGATCTAGTTTAAAGCACCCTAGTTTATCCAAACGGCCAATATTGTTCACACGACTGCGTGAGCACACTGAACACCTGGAAAGCTTTATTCCGTGTATGCAGGAGTAGTCTTCGTTGTCTAGTTTTTGCTGGCATTCTGCCAGCACTCTGCTTAAGTTAAATGCCGACATATATTCAAGTGTTAATTTTATCAAGAGTGAACTTGCCTAGTCTGCCTTTGCGGTAGTCTTTGAGAATGGCTCTGCAGATAGCTTCTTCGTTCCAGTTGTACTTTTTTTTAAGGTGGTTGACTAGTTTGTCGATGTCATCTGTAGGGCCTTCTAGACCGTACTTCTTCACGTAGTCAAAGATACTGAGTTTGTTGAGTACAAAAAGCAAGTAGTCACAAATAAGACTTTCCCCAGCAATTTCGTCTTTGATTGCTCCAGTGAGTGAAAGCTTCATTCCTTGTTCAGGAGAGTCAATTCTAGGAATCATCACTCCAGGGGTGTCTTTCAAAAAGATGAGTGGGTCAAGCGACACTTTAAAACCTTCGACTCCTCTGGTTACGCTAGGTTTGGGTCCTATTTTTGCTATGGATTCTAAGTGCTAGTTACTGTTTGGAAAGTCTTTAGTTTGCTTGCGCAAGGCATTGATTATAGAGCTTTTGCCTACGTTAGGGACTCCTCCAATCATGGCCCAAGTCCCTACAGTTTGGAACTTAGGAGGGCTGGTTTCTTTAATGGTCTCTAGAAGCTTTTTAACGTTTTTTGCGTTGGCAGAAGACATGAGTAGTGTGTGATGGCCTTCTTGCTGAATGTTTTTGATGATTTTTTCTGTGTAAGCATAAGAGCACAAGTCTACTTTATTGAAGACAAGCAGTCTGTTTTTAGGAGTGATCTTAGAGTTCAGAAGGTTTGCAGAAGAGTAAGGAATCTAAGTAGTTTTTACACGTGCGTCCCTAACTTCAATGAATATGTCGCAGTCACTAATAGTTTGGAGTATCTTCCGAGAAGCCTTTTGCATGTGGCCTGGAAACCAGTTTAACTTAGGAAAAGGAAAGTAGTGTCTGAAGTTATGAGCCATTTTATTACTCAGCTAAAGCTTGTTTGTAGCAAGAAACTAAGTGTTGTTCTAGGTCTTCTAAGGTAACATAGGCCCTTTCTAAGCAGTCTTTGTAACAAATCAAAGCTTCGTGGGACAAAAAAGGACCTTTGCGCTTTTGTTTCGTGCAAGAGTGCAAGCAAACATTTAGAATGGTCTAGATAGTTCTTACGTCGAACTGAGCAAAAGCTATTTCTTGACGCGACTTGACCCAGTTGAGTGACTTAAAGCAGTCCTTTTGGCAGTCAGAAGACTCCTGCACAGAAAACTCTTCAACTGAGAAGCAGTCACTGCTGCACTCAAAAGCCCTTTTCTGAGTAAAACTTACTAGTAACTTTCTGTGTGGAACTTGAATCCTAGACAACATGTTTTGGACTTCTGTTTGTAGGTTTGAAACGTCTTCTGTTAGCACTTGGTCGTTCGGTTGCAGTGGCCCTTCATACACACTGTCCATATTCTTAATGTTGGTTTTAAGGAAAGACCTTCTGCAAGAGATCCTTAGTTACTTAGTGTCCGAGCCAAGCTAGGAGTGAGTTCTTATTTTAAAGAATTTGTTCAAAAAGAAGTTGGTGGTACAAATGCCTGGATTTAGAAGTTCCAATATTTGTATGCTCAAGCTCCGGAAAAGTACCTAGTGAGCTTTTGAAGCTGCTTTGAAAGCCCACAGTTTAAATCACTTAGTCTTAGACTGGTTAAAAGTGATCAAAAGTACCCAAAGGATTCTTGGAAAGTCAGCTTGATGGGTTATGTAAACCAGCTAGAGTCCTTGAGTGTTGAGTGCTTTCAAGAAACCAAGTTTTTATGTGCTTTGCTTGAAGTTGTTTTTGTAAAATTCTCATCAATCAAAACACCTGGAAAGTTCACTAGAACTTTAAAATTTTTGTGCTTGAAGCATCAAAAAAGGCCTCATAGCAGCTTAGAACTTAAGTTGTGTAAAAGTTTTGATTTATCCGACAAGTTCACTTTTAGACACTTGAAGTCCTTAAAACTAAATCAAGCACTGGAGATAAATGCAAGTAACGCACGTAATATTATAGACTTATTAAAAACTAACCCATTGGAAACCCTTGGACTTCCCAACAAGGTCCTTGTTTTCCACTCGGCCCTTACCCAAGCGGTTCCACTCAACAAAACACTTAAAAGGTTAACTTTTTATCCATTCAAGCAAGTCCAAGATTATTTTGCACTTCACTTTTCACTGCAGCCAGAAGCATTAGTGAGTGTAGCTGCTGCTTTTAAGTCTTCAAACATTCAAAAGTTCAAGTGGAATTTCTCGTTACATTTTCCAAGACGTTTTCAAAAGCCAAACAAACCGAAACGTCTATGGAGGTTTGGAAGCTGCTTTTGAGTAGCCAGATAGCCAGCTATGCTTAGTCTTTCCAAGCATTCCTAGAAGTTGTTAGGGTGAGTTCTTTAACTTACTTATTATTCTGTGAACTACGGTAATTTAAAAGAGTTCAATAAAGTCCAGCTCAAAAAGTAACTTCAAAGGTAACTTCAGAAATGTTCAGGAAGTTCATTGGACTCTACGACTTTAACACCTGTTTGCTCCAAGAGCTAGTTTCTTAACTCTTTGCAAAGGAGTTAAATGGGTGGAGTACAAGAAGCTTTACGACTTAAAAGCAATGACCAATCAGAATGATTTTAAATTCATTGAGGATAGCTTACTCTTAGTGTGCAAACTAGCGGTCAACAAGTCTTATACTAAGCTTGCTTTAGAGAGCAATGACTTAAAGAGCGGAGAGTTTTTGGATTGCTAATTTTCTCAAGCAATTGACTTCCAAAAACTTACCATTAAACTCAGCCACAAGAGAGCAGTTGCCTTCGGAGTGAGGAACTACAACCTTAAGGAGCTGTTCAGAAGTTTAAGCTTAAATCAGAACCTAACAAAGATGACACTGATTTTTGCCGGTATGGCCGATAAGTTTATCAAAGAAATTCTAGAGGTTGCCCCAAGAAACTCAGCTTAAAAGGCAATACTTTAGGAGAGCTAGCAACCGCTTTATCCCTTCAATGCAGAAAGGTTTCTAGCCTTGACCTAAAAATATCTACATCCCCAAAAAGTACCTTAGTATTATACAACCTCTTTAACCTGTAACTAGAGTAAAATTAGGTTTGAGAGTGTTGATTTGTTAGCCGTTGTAAATGAATTCTAATAATCACACTCTAGATTTAATAGTTAAAAAATGAAAGAACTGAAACCTCATAAAAGCCTTCCAAGTTTCCAAGAAGCATTTGGAGAACTACTCTCCTCCCAAGAACAACAGTGTAGTGGTTGCACTTCGACAGATTCTGACGAGCTTAAAAGTAGTTGTTCTAGAAAAGCGGAGTGGTCAATGCGGGAAGACCAAACACTAATGCAGCTCTATATGAAGTTCGGTCCTAATTGGGCCAAAATCGGGTCGAAAATGAATGCTAGAGATTGCAACAGCGTAAGGAACAGGTTCTACAGTGTTATAAAGAAGCAAGTCAAGGAATATCAACAAAGAACTAATAAAGGCCTAGTGAATTCCGGTTGGATAGGAAAGGAGGAGAGCCAAGATCCACTTGTGCTACTTATGAAGGACATAAACCAAGATCCCTCTAATTTGACTAAACTCGAGAAAAAAATACAATTAAACAGGCTTGTTCAGCAAAAAAGAGTTATAGAAAAGTGCTTATTCTACGGAAGACAAAGACTCAATAAGCTGATCCAAAATCTTCACTGTAAGAAATAACTTAATTTTTTTTCATCATTTGAATTCTTACTTCTAAGCTTTTGTGTTGAATTCTGGTCTTTTTGTGTTGCATTTGTTTCTCTTGAATTTTGGTTTTCTGATGGCCGCTCCTTCATAGTTTTTGGCTTGTTTTTTCTTGTCGAGTTTTTCTAGTTTGATAGTTCTTGATTTCTCTAGTTTTTTCGTTATTAGTTGGTCCCATTCTTCTTGTAGCCTGCCTAATTCAGATATTCCATGGCAGATTAGTGATTCCCTTAGTTCGAAGAGTTTCTGGGACCTTAATTTGTGGAAAATGTCCCAGAATGTGCTTCAGTGTTTCTTCCTGATTGCACCATGTGTAGTTGGGTCTGTCCATGTTACTTATAAAGCGTGTCCTCTTTGCATAGTGATTTAATGTTTAAACGGGTTATGTTCAGTTAATTTATAAATGGGTGTTAGCCTGTTTTTTGCACTATTGCTTTTACTTTTGAATGGACCTTCGAATGGTGGCAACAGTGTTAATTGTCCTAGCACAACTATAAAAAATTGCTGTGAAAATCCAGGAAACGGAAATAGTGCTCAAGTCGATTGTGATGTTGGTTCAGCTAAGCAGTGTTTTTCAGAATGCGCTCCAGATCCCAATTCTGCGGATGAATGCTGTATTCCGAACTGCTCAGGGTCAGATGCATGGACTGGTATTGGCTGTGGTCCATGCCCTCCTAATTCTTCTGCTTACAATTTAGTATGTGTTTGCGAAGATAATTATTTTAATATTGGCACTGATACTCTTAGTTGCCAACAATGCAGTACTGAGTGTACAAGGTGCCCCGTAGATGATCCTAATTGCACTGTAGCTTGTGAAGTAACTCATGCTTATAGCGATGGTGGAGACTGTGTGTGTCCGGATAATTCTTCACCTTATGACGATACATGTGTATGTGAAAACAACTTCTATAATTCAGCTTCAAGTGGAGTGACTTGCAGTTCTTGTGNTACTGGATGTGAAAGGTGCACCACTAAAGACGACCCNAATTGCATTGTTTGCACAGCAACTTATGCCTACGAAGACGGTAGNGGAAACTGTGTCTGTCCANCTAATTCCTTAGAGTCGAATGGAGTATGCGAATGTACTAATTCAGGAGANGGAATGGACTGTTCTACTACACCTTGTCAATGCGTCACATGCCCAACTAACTCGTCACCTTATGACAATGTATGTGTCTGTGAGGATGGCTATTACAACTCAGACTCTTCAGGTTTGACTTGCACTCCTTGCACTACTGGTTGCCAAAGGTGTCCCGATAAAGATGATCCCAACTGCATTGACTGCACAGTAACTAATGCTTACCAAGACTCTGACGGAAACTGTGTGTGCCCTACTGGTGCCAATCCATCAGGATCAGGAACGGAATGTGCTTGCTCCAATACTTCAGATGTAATTACTTGCTCTGGGGGTACTTGCCAATGCTCGAGTGGTGGGTGTTCTGGTGATTCTACTAACATAAACGGCGT
>PR_CR_10_Liq_1_inCRDRAFT_1001463_pt1 | contig 13227 bp, 10 predicted proteins | sample PRCRCaboRojoPR_3_FD_10241 | JGI IMG/M metagenome (IMG submission 10241) | reverse complement strand
CAGAAGGTGTCGACACCCACCAGCACCCGGTCGGCATGCGCCGCGAAGAACGCCCGCCACTCGCCCCGCAGCTGCCCCTGCTCGTCCACGAAGCGCCCATCGCGCACCGAGGTGTCCGCATAGAGGTTGGGATGCCGCGCCAGCACCGGCGCGATGGCATCCGGTCGGGGCTTGGTGCCCAGGTGCGCCCAGAGCACGGTGAGCCCCGGCTGGCGTGCGAAGACGGCATCGATGACTGCGGCATCGCCGTGGATCTGGAGCATCAGCTCACGCTCGGCGGCCAGGTCGGCGAGCGCCAGCAGCACCGGGCTCTGCGCGTCGTCGGCGAAGATGTGCAGCTCACCGATGCCGCGGTAGACGCCGCCGGCGGCGTCCAGCAGGGCGGCCACCCGCGCCGGCAGCGTCGCGTCGTGCATCCAGTCGCGCTTGGCGCCCGGCGCGTTGTAGGCGTTCAGAAACGGGATGATCCGCTCAGGGGCTGTCGCGTGCAGGCGCTCCACGGCGCTGGTGGGCATGCCGGAGATCACCGCGCGGGTGATGCCGCTGCGGTCCAGAATCGCGATGATCTCCTCGGGCGGCAGCGCAGCGGCATCGACGCCGGTGTAGTGCAGGTGGGCGTCGAACAACGGCGGCTCCGGCGGGGCGGCGGTTACGCCGGCGCTGCCCGCGAGCAGCGCAATGGCGAGGACGCAGGTGCGCGGGCGCCGGCGATGCGGCCGCGGGAGCTCGGGTCGGCAGGCGTGGTCGGTGTCGGGCATTGTGCAGCTCCAAGGACGGTGTGGCCGCGGTTGTGCCACAGCGGGCATCCCCCGACAATCGTGCAGACGACATCGGACCCGACACACCGGAGCTGACACCATGATCTTCAAACAGCTGCTGGAGGCGGATTCCTCCACCTACACCTATCTCATCGGCTGCGAGGACACCCGCCAGGCCATCCTCATCGACCCCGTGCTGGACACGGTCGAGCGTGACCTTCAGGTGCTGAAGGACCTGGGCCTGACACTGATGGCCACGCTGGAGACCCATGTCCACGCCGACCATCTCACCAGCGCCAAGCGCCTGAAGGGCCGGACCGGCTGCAGGACGGCGTATCCGAAGATGCTCGGCCTTCCCTGCCAGGACATCGGCGTGCAGGAGGGCGAGCCCTTCGAGGTCGGCAGCGTGAGCCTGCATCCGCTGTTCACGCCCGGTCACACGGACCATCACCACGCCTATCTCATCGACACGCCGATCCAGAAGTTCGTCTTCACCGGCGATGCGCTGCTCATCGAGGCCTGCGGCCGGACCGACTTCCAATCCGGCAGCGCCGGCGACCTCTACAACAGCATCCACAACAAGCTCTTCTCGCTGCCGGACGAGACCCTGGTCTACCCAGGGCACGACTACGAGCACCGCTTCGTCTCCAGCATCGCGCAGGAGAAGGCCCGCAACCCGCGCCTCGGCGGCGGGCGCAGCAAGGAGGACTTCGTGGCGCTGATGGACGGCCTCGACCTGCCCTACCCACGCAAGATCGACTTCGCGGTGCCCGGCAACGAGGCCTGCGGCGAGTGCCCGGCGGATGTGCCGGAGCAGTTCCGCGGGCCCTGTGCAGCGAGCGATCAGGGCTGACGGGGGTTAGGCGGCGTCAGCAGGGTCCGTGCTTGGCGTCGCCGAGTGAAACTCGGCGCCCCCGGGCCGCGCTGCCGTCGGCGGATGCCGTGGTGCGGTCGGATTCCGGCAACAGCGACAACAAGGAAGGACAACGACAAACACAACGACAACGACAACGACAACGAGCGGGACGGTATCGAAATCTGGCGGGTTGGACTAGGCTCCTGTCAGTCGGCCCATCGGGAGCACAAGGCAATGTCGAGCAACACCGCCATCGCAGATCCCCCTGCCGGGTCTCCGGAGCCCGCTGCGTCCCTGACGCCAGGCTCGGAAGAGGGACGCTTGGTCTCCGAGGACACCTACTGGCGCGATTACTACTTCGAGTCCGACATCCACTACGAATGGAACGATGGCCGCCTGGAGCAGAAGCCGGTGTCCGACTACGCGACCTATCTCGTCTGCCAGTGGTTCCTGCTGCTGCTGAGCCACTTCCTGAAGACGCGGCCCATCGCCAGGCATGTCGGGCTGGAGATGGGCTTTCGGATGCGCCTGCGCGACCGCGTGGTCATCCGCAAGCCGGACCTCGGCATCGTGCACAACGACAACCCGCAGCCCCTGCTCTTCCACGACAGGAGCTACCACGGCATTTTCGACATCTGCCTGGAGGGACTTTCGGATCAGGACCGGCGCAGCATCGAGCGCGACACCCTCACCAAGAAGGCGGAATACGCGGCGGCCGGCGTGCCCGAGTACTTCATCCTGCACAGGGAGCCCAGGTATCAGCGCTTCTACCGCGTGAACGACGCGGGCATCTACGCGCCCATCGAGCCGCGGGACGGCGTCATCGCCTCACAGGTGCTGCCCGGTTTTCAGTTCCGGCTGTCGGATCTCATCGAGCAGCCCGAGGATGAAGCGCTGCGCGATGACCCGGTGTACGCGGAATTCGTACTGCCCAAGTGGCGCGAGGACCGCGAGCGGGCCGAGGCGGAGGCGCAGCGCGCCGAGACCGAGGCGCAGCGCGCTCAGCTGGAGGCGCAGCGCGCCGAGACCGAGGCACAGCGCGCCGAGGCCGAGGCACAGCGCGCCGAAGCAGAGGCACAGCGCGCCGAAGCCGAAGCCGAGGCCCGCTCCGAGGCCGAGCGGCGTGCCCGGGAGGCCGAGGCCGAGCTGGCCCGGCTGCGCGCACAGGCCGGCCTGCAAGACGATCAGTGACACCAATGCCATGACTACCATCCGCCAAACCGACCTGATCCAGAGCGTCGCCGACGCCCTGCAATACATCAGCTACTACCACCCGCCGGACTACATCCGCGCCCTCGCCCATGCCTACGAGGCCGAGGCGTCCCCGGCGGCCAAGGACGCCATGGCGCAGATCCTGGTGAACTCGCGCATGTGCGCCGAGGGCCACCGGCCCATCTGCCAGGACACGGGGCTGGTGGTGGCCTACGCCAAGGTGGGCATGGACCTGCGCTGGGACGCGGACTGGGACCCCACGGCGGGGCTTCAGCAGCTCGTGGACGAGGGCGTACGCCGCGCCTACACCCACCCGGACAACGTGCTGCGGGCGTCCATGGTGAGCCCGCCCTTCGGCGCCCGCAAGAACACCGGCGACAACACACCGGCGATGGTGCATGCGGAGCTGGTGCCGGGCAGCAGCCTCGACCTGCGCCTTGCGGCCAAGGGCGGCGGCTCCGAGAACAAGTCCAAGTTCGCCATCCTGAACCCGAGCGACAGTCTGGTGGACTGGGTGCTCAAGACGGTGCCGACCATGGGCGCCGGCTGGTGCCCACCCGGTATGCTCGGCATCGGCATCGGCGGCTCCGCGGAGAAGGCCATGCTGCTGGCCAAGGAAGCGCTGCTGGAAGATATCGACATTCACGAGCTGAAGGCCCGGGGCGCTCAGAACGCCGTGGATGAGCTGCGCCTGGAGCTGTTCGAGAAGGTCAATGCGCTGGGCATCGGCGCCCAGGGCCTGGGCGGGCTGACCACAGTGCTGGACGTGAAGATCAACACCTTCCCGACCCATGCCGCGTCCCTGCCCGTGGCCATGATCCCCAACTGCGCGGCCACCCGGCACATCCACTTCAAGCTGGACGGCACCGGCCCCGCCGTGCTGACCCCGCCCAAGCTCGAAGACTGGCCGGCGCTCGACTACGACCCCACCGCCGGCGCCCGCCGCGTGGACCTGGACAGCATCGCCCGCGAGGACATCGCCGCCTGGCAGCCCGGCGAGCGGTTGCTCCTATCCGGCAAGCTCCTGACCGGCCGGGACGCCGCGCACAAGCGCCTGAAGGACCTGCTCGACCGTGGCGAGCCGCTGCCCGAGGGTGTCGACCTCACCGACCGCTTCATCTACTACGTCGGCCCCGTGGACCCGGTGGGGGACGAGGTGGTCGGCCCCGCCGGCCCCACGACGGCCACGCGCATGGACAAGTTCACGGATCAGATCCTGGCGCAGACCGGGCTCATCGGCATGATCGGCAAGGCCGAGCGCGGCCCGACCGCCGTCGAGGCCATCAAGCGCCACGGCGCCGTGTACCTCATGGCCATCGGCGGCGCGGCCTATCTGGTGGCCAAGGCCATCAAGTCGTCGCGGCTGGTCGCGTTCGAGGACCTCGGCATGGAGGCCATCCGCGAATTCGAGATCCAGGACATGCCGGTCACCGTCGCCGTCGACAGCCGCGGGCAGTCGGTGCATCAGACCGGGCCTGCCGAGTGGCGCTCGCGCATCGGCAAGATCCCGGTGGCTGTCGAGTAGCGCCGACGCCTGCCAAGGCGCTCACCGCAGAGCGGCGGAAGATGCGTGTCACCGCTGGTGCGGTGTCACGGGTCAGCTGCGGTGTCACGAGTCCGCTGCGGTGGCACGCGTGTCCTTGCGGACATCCCGGCCCCCGATCCGGCATACTGCGGCCCCGCCGCCAGCCATCGCCGGCCCTGCCGACCACCAGGGGGGAGCCCATGCCGACCCAACGCGCTTTCCGCATCCATCACGACGACGCCGGCTATCGCGCCGGCATCGAGACCATCGACGTGCCCGAGCCCGCCGCGGGAGAGGTACTGGTACGCGTCGCCTACGCCAGCGTCAACTACAAGGATGCCCTCGGCGGCACAGGCAAGGGCAAGGTCATCCGGCGCTTTCCCATCACCGGCGGCATCGACGCGAGCGGTGTCGTGGAACGCACCGCGCACGACGATTTTGCGCCCGGCGATGCCGTCGTCGCCACCGGCCACGGCATGGCCTTCGACCACGACGGCGGTTATGCCGAGTACCTGTGCGTGCCGGGCGACTGGCTGGTGAAGCTGCCGGACGGGCTCGACACCCGCAGCGCCATGCTGCTCGGCACCGCCGGCTTCACGGCGGCGCTGGCGGTGCATCGGCTGCTGGTGAATGGGCAGCGCCCGGAGCTTGGGCCGATCCTGGTGACGGGCGCGAGCGGCGGCGTCGGGGCCATCTCCATCGCCATCCTCGCCAAGCTCGGCTTCGAGGTGGCCGCCGTATCCGGCAAGCCGGACCTGCATGCTTGGCTCAGGGATCTGGGCGCAGCACAGATCCTGGGTCGCGATGAGCTGCCCGGCGGGGACCGCCCGCTGGAGAAGGGCGTCTGGGGCGGTGCCGTGGACAATGTGGGTGGCGACATGCTGGCGCGCATCACCCGCACCCTGGTGCCATACGGCAACATCGCGAGCATCGGCAACGCCGGCGGCATCGCCCTCGAGACCACAGTCATGCCATTCATCCTGCGCGGCGTGGCGCTCCTCGGCTGCGACTCGGTGCACATCCCCCAGCCGCTGCGGGGCGAGCTGTGGCAGCACCTGGCGACGGACTGGCGCGTGGCCGAGCCCGAGCGGCTGCTGGGCGGCGAGGTCGCACCGGACGCGCTGCCGGAGGTGTTCGAGCGCATGCTCGCCGGGCGCACGCACGGGCGCGTCCTGGTGAGCCCCAGCCCAAGCGCCGACGCGGCATGACCAACAGCAAGCCCCAGCAGCTCGGCAACCGCGCGCAGCGGGCGCTGAAGCAGCGCGCCCATCACCTGAAGCCCGTGGTGCTGCTCGGCGCCGCCGGCCTCACCGAGCCCGTGCTCGCCGAGATCGAGCTGGCACTGGACCATCACGAGCTGATCAAGGTGCGCGTNAACGGCGGCGACCGGGGCGCGCGGGATGCCCAGGTGCGCACCATCGCGGAGGAGACNGGCGCCGCACTGGTGCAGCGCATCGGCAACATCGCCGTGCTCTACCGCGCGAATCCGGAGCTGAAGGACCCGATCCGGCTGCCCGCTTGACCCCGCGCACGCGCCACCTGCTGCACCTGACCGACGGCAAGGCCGGGAAGCCGGCTCGCCGCGCGCGGGGCGGCGGCCTGCTGTGGCATGGGCCTGCTGTGGCACGGCAGGCCGGCACGGCTGCGTTGGACGCATCTCCCGCTCGGCGCGCGGAGCGCCCGGCGAAGCACGACACCGCAGGAGCGGTGTTGCGAGAGAACCCACGGCTGCCCGGCCCCCTTTGGACGCTCCGGTTGATCAGCGCCGCAGGCGGCGTGTACCCTGCGTGGCCTGTGCCGACCGCCGGGGATTCCATCAATGGAACTGTTTGCGCTCGTTATCGTCGCGGCGCTGTTGGCGACGCTCCCGCTCATGGCCTGGTTGCGCGAGTCACGCTGCAAGCGCTGTGGCGGACGCTTTGCGTGGCGTAAGACGGGGGCGCAGCGGGAGCGCTCCGGCTTCTGGGTCGGCTGGAACGTCGAGGTCGAGTATCGCTGCCGCCACTGCGGCGCGGTGCGCTGGGAGAAAAAGCCGAAGGGTCCGACCCCTTGGCTCAGCGGCAGCGGCTTCGGCTGAGTAACCGATCAGGCTTGCGCTGCATGCGCGCCACTTGTCCACCTACCTGCGTCAGCCGATTGCGCTCGCGCGCCGAGGCGCACCGCCGGTGCGGAAAGGTCAGTCCGGACGTGGAGCTACTCCAGCACCAGCTTGCGCCCGAACGGTGCCTGCATGTGCTCGGCGCTCGCCGGCACGGCCCAAAGCACCGGGAAGGGCGGGCAGTAGTCCACGCGGCCGTCTAAGTCCGTCAGGAACACGGCCATGTCCGGGCCGTGGCGCTGGGCCTCCGCCAGCAGCGGCGTAAAGTCGGTGCCACCGCCGCCCTGAAGCTCCAAATCATGCAGGTTGGAGCGCCCGGGCTCGAAGAACCGTACCTCGCGCACCTTCTCGTCGCCGATCACCACCAGCACCCGCGCCTCCAGCCGGCGGCTGATGGCCGCAAGCTCAGCCGCAAAGCGGTGCATGAGCGGATTGTCGACGGAGCCTGAGATGTCCACCAGCACCGCGAGCCGGGCCACGGCCCGCGACGACGCCCGGCCCGGCTCCCAGGGCATGCGCATGCCGCCGCCCCGCCCCGCCGGCCCACCCACCCTGCCCCGATTGGCGATGTAGGAGCGCGACGGCCGCGACCAGGACAGCTCCGGCTGCATGGAGAGCCCGCGGGCGAGCTGGGTACGCAGCAGCTGCTCCCAGGGCGTGCGGACCTTGGGGATGTCCGCCAGCAGCGCCCGCAGCATGGAATGCACGCCGTCGCCGGCATGGGCGCGGGTGATGCGCTCGCGCCATTCGCGCGCCTGCTCCGCCTCGCCCTCCGGGTGCTCGCTGTCCGCCGCCGGCAGCAGGTCGCGCAGGATGGCGCCGGCGAAGTGCCGGGCCCGGGAGGCACGGGGGCCGTCCTGCTTGGGCCCGGTGCTGCCCGCTTCGGCGTCGTGGCTGCCACGGCTCGCGCCGGCGTCGTCGGGGCGCCGGCCGCGACCACCGCGGCGGCTGCCTTTGCCGCCGCCGCTCGCCTGGCGGTCATCGACGGCGCGGTAGAGCCGCTCCACGTCCCACTCCAGCAGGGCCTTGTCCGGGGACTCGTTGCGCAGCAGCGACGCCGTCAGCAGGTCCTGAAGCAGCACCGAGCCCGCCGGCAGCTCCAGCCAGTTCAGGTGCGACAGGGTGCTGTTGACGATGGCATCGGCGCAGATGTTGAACAGCTCGCGATCGACATCGCCGGTGAGGCGCTGAAGCTCCGCGAGCCGCTGCGGATGGCGCAGGGCCACATGCAGCACCTGGTGGGCGACGAGGCCCGTCTGCACCGCGAGCGACAGGTGGTCGAAGTCGGGGCCGTAGTAGATGGACACGCCGTCGTTGGCGGCGACGAGCCCCCCACGCCCGCCGCGGGTGTCCTCGGGCCCGGTGTCGATGTGCCGGATCCAGAGTGCGAGACCGCCAGTGGACGGCGCGTACTCGACCATGCGCTGCACGGCGCGGGTACCGCGGTGCTCGTAGACGGCGGACCGGCGCCCGCTGGATCTGGCGTTGTCTGTCACAACCCCGCAATTCATCTGTATCGCTGTCGTTATCGGGAGCAAGACCCGGATTCCGCTTGGCTGCATGCGGGCTGCGACATCCGCGCAGGCGACCGGCAGCCGAGACCGGCCTGAGCGCGCTCTCTGAGGCTCAGGCCGCCTGCTGCGCGGCCTCGCGCGCTTCGGTGTAGCGGCGGTAGGCCTGGCTTGAGAGCACGGCGCCTTCGAGACCCCGCTCCAGCGCCGTCTGGAACAGCAGCTCCATGCCGAGCGTCTGCACCTCGCGAATGGGCAGCGGCTCGTCGCTTTGCAGGTCCGGCAGCTGGTCGATGATGGCGAGCGCGCGGGCCATGCGCGGCTCATCGGTGGCCGCCGCCAGCAGCGCATAGACCATGCCGTAGAGACCGTCGAGCGTGTCGGGCAGCAAGGCCGCCGTGGCCTCGCCGGGCTCCGCCTCCAGCAGCGCCAGCACGTCGGTGCCCGCCTGGATCTCCTTGAGCACACCGAAGAATTCCGCGGCGTTGGCCGCCCCGATGCGCCCCTGCACGAAGGTGCGCTTGCCGGTCTCGGAGAGGTCGGACTTGAGCACGCTGGAGATGTCCTCCCAGCCGCGGGGGCTCGCGCCCACCAGGTGGTCGTTGGCGAGCTGGCTCGCGGTGTCGTCCAGCTTGTCCGGGCGAACCTTGAGGTAGGCCATCACCTCCGGTGCAAAGTCATGGGCCAGCGCATAGGCCAGGAAGGCGTCGATGACCGACTGCACATTGAAGTGGAACATCCGGTCCGCCAGCGCCGTGCCCATGTCGTGGCTCACGGCGCCGTGGAAGGCGGCGTTGCCGGCGGCGATCACCTGCCAGCCGTCCGGCAGCCGGTAGTTGCCCACGCGGCGGTCCAGGATCAGCGAATAGGCCGAGATCTGCAGGCGCTGGTCCGCCGCCGTCAGCTCATCCAGGAACAGGATGCCGTTCGGATGCTCGCTGCCGGGCAGGAACTCCGGCGGAAACCAGACCGTCTTCGACTGGCGCTCGTCGGCGTAGATGGCGCCGCGGATGTCCACGGGCTCGATGGTGGTGAGCCTAAGATCCACCAGCGGCACGTCGAAGTGCTCCGCCACCTGGCGCACCACGGAGGACTTGCCGACGCCGCGGGTGCCCCAGAGCATGGAGGCGCGCCGGCGCAGCACCGGGTCCGAAAACTGCTCGATGAGTGCGTCCTTCACCGCCGCGATGGACACGGGCGGGATGTTCATCGGGTTGCCTTGCAAGCCTCTGTCTCCTCAGTCGCGGCGCTCGTGGCGCCGGTGCATGAAGCCGATATGCGCGGTGGCGCCGCACGACGCCCTGCGGAGGGAAGCCATCCAAAGCACTGGCGCCGAAGCACCTGGGGCCGGGCCATCTTCCCATGCGGCGGCCTGAAGTCCGCCGGCCCCAGGTGGCCGACTGAAGTCGGCGTCCCCGGGGCACGGCGCGGCAAGCGCCGCGGTGCTCTGTCAGCCCTCGGCCTCCGCGGCAGCGGGCCGGTGAAAGTCGCCAGCGAAGCGGTCCGCGTTCGCCGCCGTCGGTGCTGCCGGCTCGGCTGCGGACGCCTGCTCGGACGCGGGCGACTGCTTGTCCGTCACCCGCACCACCCAGTCGCGCTGCACCAGCCGGCGGGGCAGCGGCGGGATCTCGAAGCGGGGCATCTCGCGCATCAGAAAGAAGCCCACCAGCATGAACGGCGGCGCGTGGAAGATCAGCATGCGCAGCACGGAGTTGTCCGCCATGTCGAGCCACTGGATGCCGGGGGTGGCGGCCATGATGCCGAGCAGGAAGAGCATGGGCACCGCGCGCTGATAGGTGACCCGCCAGCGCGCGCCCTGGTGGCGCTGGTGGAACTCCCCGGGCGGCGCCGCCAGCGTGGCCGACAGGTGGCGGACCACCTCGCCCAGCTTGGCCTCGATGTCCGCCGTGCGCTGGGGCTCGTGGGTGGCGACGCGGATGGAGCCGCGCCAATAGCTCACGATCTGCCGCAGGGGCCGGTAGTGCCAGCCGATGACGGCCAGCAGGTCCTCCGGCACCTTGAGCCGCACGCCCGCATCGGTGGTGAGCTTGAGCTCCACCGGCATGCCGTTGAAGCGGTCGGCCTTCAGGTTCAGGTGCACCGGGCCCACGCGCACGTTGGCCTCGGTGATGACAGCCCGCAACGGGCCGTCGGCATCGTCGATGAGCTGCTCGTCGGTGGTGTCGGCTGCCGCCTGCGGCGCCGGCGCCGCGGGCCGCCGCCGCAGGAACGCGAGGCGGTCCCCCAGCAGCCGCTCTGCCCCCACCCGCACGGCCTGCCAGAGCCTGCCGCCGAGCGTCTGTGCCGCCCAGCGGGCGCCGGCGCCGGCGCGCTGCGACAGGGCCTGGGAGGCGGGCTCCAGCAGATAGCTGCGGGCCACGGGCACGCCGTCGTAAACCGCGAAGTGGCGGCGCACCGGCACCTGCTCCAGCTGCTCCAGCAGTGTGTCCAGGTCGGCGCCGTCGGCGGTGAGCGTTGCCGTCAGTCCGCCCGCGTCCCAGACCTGCCGCACCAGGCGATGCTTGCCCACCTGCGCCGCCTCCAGCCGCAGCTGGGCACGCAAGTCCACCGGGCAGTCCGCATCCGCCGGAATCGCCTCGGCCTTGAACGCGAGCACCCGGTCTTCCCGCCGGCTCGCCGCCATGTCCGCGTGCAGACCGCGGCGGGTGAAGGGCGCCATAAGCGCGAGGATGTCGTGATGCGTGAGCGGGCGCAGGGGCTGGGTCGGGCGCAGGGGCCGCGGCTTCGGTTGCGGCAGGATGCGCGGGCCCTTGCTGACGATGCGGACTTGTTGCATGGCGATGTCCCCCGTTTGTCTCGCCGTGGATTGTTCCTGAGTCGGCGGCGGGCGTCGAGTGCTCGGGCCTCGGGATGGACTGCAGGGTGAGCGCGGCGGCTCAGACCGACGGGCGCGGTGGTGCCTGCTCCAGCAGCGCCAGTGCAGCGGTGAGGGTCGGCCCGCAGGCGGCGTTCAGCTTGAGCCCGGCAAGGTCGTCGGCGCGGGTGTGGCCAAGGTTCAGGATGGCGATGGGCTGGCCCGCCTGCGCCGCCTGCCGGCAGAAGCGATACCCCGAGAACACGGTGAGCGAGGAGCCCACCACCAGCACGCCGCCGGCACGGGCGAGCTGGTCCATGGCATGCGCCACCCGCGGTCGCGGCACGTTCTCGCCGAAGAAGACCACGGCGGGCTTCAGCATACCGCCGCAGCGCGGGCAGTCCGGCACCCGGAAACCCGCTTGTACGGCGTCCCCGAGCAGCACGTCGCCATCCGGCGCCGAGACCTCCGGCGCCACCGGGACACAATCCGGGTTGTGCTGCGCGAGCAGGGCCTGCATGCGCTCGCGCGGGAGCCTGAGCCCACAGTCCAGGCAGTCCACCACGTCCAGCCGGCCGTGCAGGTCAAGCACCCGGCGGGCGCCGCTGCGCTGATGCAGGCCGTCCACGTTCTGCGTGACGATCTGCGTCACCAGCCCGCGCGCCTCCAGCGCGGCGAGGGTACGGTGGGTGATGTTCGGACGCGCGGCGGCCACGCGGGGCCAGCCGACGAAGCTGCGGGCCCAGTAGCGGCGCCGCGCGGCGGGCTCACGCACGAAGCGCTGGTAGCGGATGGGCTCGGCGCGCTTCCAGTGGCCCGCCTCGTCGCGGTAGTCCGGAATGCCGGAATCCGTGCTGCAGCCGGCGCCCGTGAGCACAAAGAGCGGCGCGTGGGTGCGGATGAAGGCGGCGAGTGCCCGGGCGCCGGTGGCCGCCGCCGTGCTAGGCTCGCCGGTCGTGCCGTCGGCGGCCTGACGCGCCGCCGGAAGACCTGCCGCCAGGGTGCTCATGCGGCGCCTCCCATGCGGCCGATAACGCGGTGCACCAGAGGGCCTGACGCGGGCTCCGGCGGGCAGACTCCCGGTGAGCAGGCGTTGATACCGGCGGAGACTGTCCAGATCTTCCCGCAACCCATCCGGACAAATTCTAAACAAGCCTTGCGCATGACTGAGCGTATCTGCGTCGTCGGCAGCGGCATCGCCGGCCTGGCGTCCGCCTGGTTGCTGTCACAGCGCCATCAGGTGACGCTGGTGGAGAAAAACGCCTATTTCGGCGGCCATACCCACACCATCGAGGTGGACGAAGACGGCACCACCGTGCCGGTGGACACGGGCTTCATCGTCTACAACACCCGCAACTATCCGATGCTCGTGCGGCTGTTCGAGCGCCTGGGCGTCCCCACCCGGGAGTCCGACATGTCCTTCGCTGCGTCCATCGACGCCGGTCGTCTCGAGTATGCGGGCGATAATCTCAGCACGATCTTTGCACAGCGCTGGAATGCCTTAAGCCCGCGATTTCTGCGGATGCTGCTCGACATCTTCCGCTTCGGCGCCCGCTGCCGGCACTGCCTGACACATTCGGCCTTCGACGGCCGCAGCCTGCGTGAGTTCCTGGCGGACGAGGGTCTGGGGGACGCCTTCCGCGATCACTACCTGCTGCCCATGGCCGCCGCCATCTGGTCCTGCCCCGCCGCCGCCATGCTGGACTTCCCGGCGGAGAGCCTCGCGCGCTTCTTCGACAACCACCGGTTGCTGAACCCGCTGGAGCGGCCCCTGTGGCGCAGCGTCGTCGGCGGCAGTCACACCTATGTGCAGCGCATGGCGGAGGATCTCGGCCCTGAGCGCATGCTTGCCGACGCCGCCGTGGCCGTGGAGCGGCATGCGGCCCGCGTGCGCGTGCGGCTCGCCTCCGGCGCCGCGCTGGAAGCGGACCGGGTGGTGCTCGCCACCCATGCGGACCAGGCGTTGGCCCTGCTGGCGCAGCCCACGGTCGAGGAGCAGAAGGTCCTCGGCTGCTTCCGCTACCAGCCGAACCGCACCTTCCTGCACACCGACACCCGCCTGATGCCCCACCGCCGCCGGGTCTGGTCCGCCTGGAACTATCTGGCGGGCGAGGCCAGCGACGGCGCCGCCGCCGTGTCCGTCACCTACTGGATGAACAAGCTCCAGGGGCTTGAGACCCACCGCAACTACCTGCTCTCCCTGAACCCCCTCGCCGACCCGGACCCGCAGCAGGTCATCGCCGAGATGACCTACGACCACCCCGTGTTCGACCAGGCGGCGATGGATGCGCAGCGGGCGCTGCCTCGCCTTCAGGGCACGGACCGGGTCTACTTCTGCGGCAGCTACCACGGCTTCGGCTTCCACGAAGACGCCCTGCGCGCGGCGGTGGATGTCGCAGGTCGGCTCGGCGTGGACACGGACTGGATCACCGGCCGCGCGCCGGCGCCCGCC
>PR_CR_10_Liq_1_inCRDRAFT_1001462_pt1 | contig 13240 bp, 11 predicted proteins | sample PRCRCaboRojoPR_3_FD_10241 | JGI IMG/M metagenome (IMG submission 10241) | reverse complement strand
CCCGCCTCACGGCGGCAGCCCCAAGCCTGGCAGCGTCAGCGGCAGCCGCTCCAGCGCCGCGTCCACACAGCTGTAGTCGCAGCGCGCCGGCGGCACGACACCGTGGCGGATCTGCTCGCCCCAGCCCGCGGTGATCGCCGGCAGCTCCGGCTGCCGCTCCGGGTCGAGCCCCCGCACCGCCCGACGCAGCCGCGCCAGCACCGGCGCGGCGAGGGTCGCGCCATTGGCCACCAGCGCAAAGCCCGGGTAGGGCTCGCTCTCGGCAATGATGTCGAGGTCGAGGTGGCGGTAGCGGCGGGCGATATCCGTCTTGACACTCGCCACGTCGAAGTCGCCGCGGACGACACCCAGCGCCGCCTGCGCATGGCTGCCCGCAAAGGCGAAGCGGTTGCCGTCGCCCCGCAGGCTGCGGCCCGCGGCGGTGAGCATTTCGGATGCGGCGAACGGCCCACAGGTGGAATAGGGCTGGGGCAGGCCGATGCGCAGTCCCCGCACCGCCCCGGGCCGCAGCCGGGCGCCGGTGCGGGCCACCAGCGCGCAGGTGTAGGCCGCGGCGCCATCGGCCTCGCGGAAGCAGCCGAGCGGCTCGGCCTGCGTATGGCTGCGCGCCAGGACGGCGTAGGGCACCGGCCCCAGGTAGGCCAGATCCAGGCTGCCGTCGCGGAAGCCGCGCAGGATGTCGGCGTAGTCGTCGTGGGCCACCCAGCTGAGCCCCGCGCCCGCGGCAGCGGCCAGATAGTCCGCGAGCCCGCGGAACTGCTCGTGGACGACGCGGTGGTCCTCCAGCGGCAGCGGCGCAAAGCGCAGTGGCGCCGCCGTGCCCGGGATGGCCAGGACACTGAGCACCGACAGCAGCAGCACACGCCAGCCCATCGTGGATATCCTCCATGGGGGTAGCACCCTGGACGGCTGCGACAGCATCCACCCCCCAGGCCGCCAGGGTGTTTGCGAGCGCCTGCCCGGACCCGCGGCAAGACATGGCGTCAGCGTCCCCGACTCGATCTCAGCCTGCAGTTTAATCCGTGCGGAACACTTGGAATTGACGCACCTCAAGGCTTGTATCCGATCACCGGAAACCCTGGTGGATTAACGGACATTGACAGCCTTGACAAGACAGGCATTCCTATGAAGCTGAAGCGGCTGCGCTGTGCCATTGTTCCGACCTCCAACCACGTCCCATGATGCCCTGCCGCCCGTCGCGGACGCAGGCCACGCGCCATCCCTGAGAGCGCCGCGGCAGACACACACGACCACCCCTGACAAGCCCACGCCGCCTGCGCCATGATGGCAGCCGCAGCGGTGCCCACGCCCGGCCCGCGCGGGCGCTGCGCCGACATCTCCCCATCGACCCCCGGCCCCGAGCCGCGCTGCACGCATGATCCGCTACTTTGCCCACCATCCCACCGCCGCCAATATGCTGATGGTGCTGTTCCTGGCGCTGGGGCTGGTGAGCCTGCCGCAGCTGAAGCGTGAGACCTTCCCGGACTTCGCGGCGTCCGAGGTGCAGGTGCAGGTGCCCTACCCCGGCGCCGCCGCGGAGGACATCGAGAACGCCATCTGCCGGCCGCTGGAGGATGCCGTCACCGGCATCGCGGACCTGCACGAGGTGCGCTGCGAGGCCCGCGAAGGCATGGCCACCGCAGTCGCCGAGATGACCGAGGGGGCGGACTTCGCGCGCTTTCTCGATGACGTCAAGACCGAAGTGGACGGCATCGACAGCTTCCCCGAGGACATCGAGACCATCGTCATCACCCAGCTCGGGCGCATGGACCCGGTGGTGTCCATCGCCATCACCGGCCCGATGGCGGACCGCGACCTCAAGGCCTATGCCGAGCAGGTGAAGGACCGGCTGCGGGCGCGGCCCGAGGTGTCGCAGGTGACGGTGCAGGGCTTCGCGGACAGCCAGTTCCACATCGCCCTGCGCCGGGAGACGCTGCTGGCCTATGGGCTGAGCGTCGACGCGGTCATGCGCGCGGTGGCCGACCAGGGGCTGGACCTGCCGGCGGGCAGCATCGAGAGCCGCGACCGGGAGGTGCTGATCCGCTTCGACGACGAGCGCCAGAGCGTGCAGGCGCTGGAGGACCTGGTGGTGGTGGGCGCCGCCGCCGGCGGCGAGGTGCGCCTCGGCGAGCTGGCAACGGTCACCGACCGCTTCGAGGACCCGGAAGTACGCATCGAATTCGACGGCCGCCGCGCCGCCGTGCTCCGGGTCACCAAGACCAAGCAGCAGGATACCCTGGACGTGATGGCGGCGGTGCAGGCCTTCCTGGATGCGCAGCGCGCCATGGCGCCGCCCGGTGTGCGCTTCCAGCTGACGCAGAACGTCAGCTCCATCGTCGAGGACCGACTGACCATGCTCGCCACCAACGGGCTTCAGGGCCTGGTGCTGGTGTTCCTGGCCATGGCCTTGTTCTTCCGGCTGCGCTTTGCGTTCTGGGTGGCCATGGGGCTGCCGGTGGCCTTTCTCGGTGCGCTCTTCTTCATGGGTGTGCTGGGGTTGTCCGTGAACATGATCAGCATGGTTGCGCTGTTGATTGCGCTCGGCCTGCTCATGGACGACGCCATCGTCATCGCCGAGAACATCGCCACCAAGCTGGCCCAGGGCCAGGACGCCATGACCGCCGCCGTGGACGGCACCGCCCAGGTGGCGCCCGGCGTCATCGCGTCGTTTCTCACCACCGTGGCCGTGTTCGGGCCGCTCGCCTTTCTGTCCGGCGACATCGGCAAGGTGCTCAAAGTGCTGCCCGTGGTGCTGATCCTGGTGTTGGCGGTGAGCCTGGTGGAGGCCTTCCTGATCCTGCCGCGGCACCTGGGCCATGCGCTCACGGGCCACGAGCGCGATGCACCGCCGCGCTGGCGGGTGCGCTTCGAACAGGGCATCGACTGGTTTCGCGAGCGCGTGGTGGGCCGGGCCGTGGACGGCGCCATGGCGAGTCGCTACCTCTTCCTCGGCGCTGTCGTGGCGCTGCTCATTGTCACGCTGGCGCTGATGGCCGCCGGCCTGGTCAAGTTCCGGGCCTTTCCGGACATCGAGGGCGACGTCATGGAGGCGCGCATCCTGCTGCCCCAGGGCACGCCGCTCTCTCGCACCGAGGCCGTCGTCGAGCGCATCACCGCAGCCCTTGCGGAGGTCAACGCCGAATTCACACCCGAGCAGCCGGCGGGTCCGGGCGGCGAGCCGGAGCCCCTGGTGCAGCAGGTGAGCGTGCACTACAACACCAACGCCGACGCCTTCGAATCCGGCCCCCATGTCGCCACCGTCAGCGCCGACCTGCTGACCGCGGAGCGCCGCACCGGCAGCATGCAGGACTACCTCAACCGCTGGCGGGTCCTCACCGGCCCGGTGGCGGACGTCATCAGTGTCACCTTCACCGAGCCCACCATCGGCCCCGCCGGGCGCGACCTGGAGATTCGCCTGTCGGGCGACGACCTGGACCGGCTCAAGGCCGCGGCGGTGGCGCTTCAGGACTGGCTCGCCAGCTATGCGGGCGTGCAGGACATGACCGATGACCTGCGCCCCGGCAAGCCCGAGGTGGCGCTGCGGCTCAAGGATGGCGCCACCTCGCTGGGCGTGACCGCGGCCATGGTGGCACGGCAGGTGCGCGATGCGTTTCAGGGTGCGCAGGCGCGGGAGATCCAGGTGGGGCGGGAGTCCTACGAGGTGGAGGTGGGCCTCGCCGACCCGGACCGCACCAGCCTGCGCGATCTGCTGGACTTCCGGATTCAGCTCCCCGCCGGTGCCCAGGTGCCGGTGAGCGCCGTCGCCGACCTGACCGAGTCCCGCGGCTATGCGCGCATCCAGCGCATCGACGGGCGGCGCACCATCACCGTCTACGGCCAGGTGGACGCGGCGACCACCAACGCTGCGCAAATCGTCGCCGACACCCGCGCGCGCTTCATCCCGGACCTGCAACAGCGCTTCCCGGACGTGGACTTCGGCTTCGAGGGCCAGGCGCGGGAGTCGGCGGCGACGGGCGGCTCCATGCTGCGCGGCTTCGGCCTGGGGCTGCTCGGCGTCTTCCTGCTGCTGGCCTTTCTGTTCAGATCCTGGCTGGAGCCCTTCGCCGTCATGGCGGCCATTCCGCTCGCGCTCGTCGGCGTGGTAACGGGCCACCTGCTCATGGGCCTGGAGCTGTCCATGCCGAGCATCATGGGCTTCGTGTCGCTGTCCGGCATCGTCGTCAACGATTCCATCCTGCTGGTGGAGTTCCTGAAGATCCGCGTGCGCCAGGGCATGTCCGTGCCGGAGGCCGCCCGCCGCGCCAGCCGCGAGCGCTTCCGCGCCGTGCTGCTCACCTCCGTGACCACCATCGCCGGCCTGCTGCCGCTGCTCGCCGAGCGCAGCCTCCAGGCCCAGGTGCTGATCCCGCTCGCCACCAGCATCGTCTTCGGCCTGCTCGCCTCCACCCTGCTGGTGCTGTTCGTGGTGCCGGCGCTGTTCGCCGTGTTCGACGACCTCGGCTGGACCTCGCGGGAGAAGATCCTGGCGGAGGAAGACGACGGCCGCCGACCGCCCCGCGTGGGTTATCTTGGTGCACCCTGAAGCTCGGGCCCTGACCATGACTGTGCCCATGCGCGCGCAAGCCCTGCGTAGACAGGGCTTCCGGCCCTGATGGTGTCAGGCCGGAATGGCCTGACGACGTAATCAGCGGCCCAAGTGGTCGGCGTTATGAGCAAGGCGGAAGCCCGCGGGGCCAACAACCCCCGCACAGCCAAACTTGAGCCCCGACTTCCACATGCGCCGGACCACCAGACACATCTCCGCACGGACATCGGCACCATCATGAAAGGCCAAATCTCTCTGCCGCTCATGGCTGATCCGGACGCCACCGCGCCCGCCGACAAAACCGCAGACACCGTTGCCGAAACAGCCCGCTGCGCGACGAGCGAGCACCTGAGGACGCCGGCGTGGCTCACGGAGTTACGCGAGCGGGAGATTGCCCTCTGGCAAGCCGCGGTGGATGCCGCCGCGGGCTTCAACACACAGGGCCTGTCGGACCGCGCCGTCTGTGTCCAAGCCGACGCACGCACCTGGCTGGATCTGATCCCCGACAATTCGATCCATGCCGTGGTCACCGACCCACCCTCCCATTGAAAAGGCAAATAGAATATGTCTATCTTCATCTCCGCCTCGGCAGCAGTCGCAGGCAGGACTCCGCGCTTCCGCCGGGGTTCCGCTGCCTTGCTATCGCCGGCCGGCGGCCAGTGGCAATTCCACACCGATGGCCAGGGCGACCATTCGGCGGAGCTCGGTCAGCTGCGCATCCGCGATCCGCGAAGCCGTCGGCGAGATCCGGCGCTTGGACGCGGTGGTGACGTGATGGGCAAGCGCATGCCAGGGCTTGGCGCAGCCATTCTCCGGCGTGGGCTCGATGCGGACCGATAGCTCGCTGATGGCCAGGCCGGGGTCATCCGCGAGGGGCACCAAAATCAGATTGGGATAGGCGTCATCGAATAGGCCCCTGTCCTCGACGACGACGGCGGGGCGACGCTTGTTGGGCTCTTTCGGCAAGGCATCGCGCCAGTCCACCAGCACGATCTGGCCGGCGGCGACGCTCATGGCCGCTCGCCGTCGCTCGCGGGCGTGCCCCAATCTTCGTAGAAGGCCTCCGCCTCGGGGCTTTCAGCGATGTACGCGGCCACCGCCCGGCTTTGGGCACGAATGCGCTCGCGGCGCACGCGGTGTGCCTCCTGCGCCGCCAGTTCACGCAGGTAGGTGGATAGACCAATGCCCCGCTCGCGGGCCGCGTCTTCCAGCGTTGTTTGGATGTCCTGTTCGAGTCGAACCGAGACCGGACGCCCCATGATGACCTCCCAGGTTAGGACTCACACGCACTACCAAAGCGCACTACGTGAGCGTAGCACAGACATCTCTCGTCGATCTGACGTCGAGCGCCGGGGCATTGGATCACGGCCGACGGGTGTAGGCTGGGCAGAGCGCCGGCGTGCCCACCGGCGTCGCGTGCAAGCCCCTGACAGATGAGCCTGCTTTTGCTTTCTTCTCGCGCCCGGGCGGAGCCTGGGTGCGCCGGCTTGGCGGCTCTGTCGCCCGTGGCCGCGAGGCAGGACACCAGCCTTAGACAGGACGCTGGAGCGTCCGCCCTCGGCTCCGACGCTGGAGCGTCGGAGCCAGATAGCCAGGTAGAGTTGGAGCCAGGTAGCCGCCGAGTCCGGCGCGGAGGCTGAGCTTCCACATTCGGAGGAAAGACCCCGCCATGCGCGACGACGCTCCGCGCGATCCTATCAAGTCCGACGTCCGCGCATCGAGGAGCAGGGCTGGGGCTTTCGCTCGGCTGGGCTGGCCGCTGAAGGGGCGCTCGGCCCGCCTCGGCGCTGGCATCACGACCGCACAGGCCGCGGGGCCGGCTGCAAGCCGGCGGTCCCGGTCGGCGCCGACGGGGCTTGCTGCTCGGGGTGGGCAGGCGCTCAGAGGCGGCCCAGCAGCTCGGCCTTCTTGGCGGCGAACTCCTCTTCGGTCAGCAGCCCGTCGGCGCGCAGCTTCCCGAGCCGCTCAATGGCGTTGAAGATGTCCGCCTCGCTGGATGGCGACGCACCGGCAGGCGGTGTCGCGCCCGGCGCCTGGCCGGGTGCCGGCTGCGGGGCCGGCGGTGGGGCCATGGACGCCGCCGGCTGCGGGGCTTGCTGCTGTGAGGGTTGCTGGGGCACCCCGTCGATGGACACCACCGGCAGGGAGCTCAGCACCACAGTGCCGTACTGGCTGGTGAACAGGATCGACCCGCCGACGCCCTGTTGCTGGGAAAAGCCGCCGATCTGATGATCCAGGGTGTCGTAGACCCAGACCTGGCCGCCGGTCTTGACGGCCAGCCGCCGGGGGCCGGCGAAGTAGGCGTACTGCACGTTGTTCTGGCTGCCGGTGGCGTTGGGCTGGCCCAGCTCCCGGGGCCACCAGTGCTGGGACGGGTCCGGCACGAACAGGCTGGACTCCCCCAGCATCCCGCCGGCGTTCTGCTGCTGCTGGCCGCCACCGGACTGGGACTGGCTCTGGAAGCTGCCGGATTGCAGCAGGCCCGGCTGGTTGGCCAGGATGTTGGAGAGCTCGTTGCACAGCGCGTCCACCCGGCCCTTCAAGCTGTGGTTGAACATGTCGCCCAGCATCATCATGCCGCCCTGCATCCACTGGCCGGAGCCGGCGAATTCGGGGTGGTTGAACTGGGCCATGCTGCCGTTGCCGTGCAGCACGGCGAAGAGCATGTGGGTGACCGCGTCCGGACTGAAGCCGTGGCGCTGGGCGAGGTCGGCGACGAGGCGCTGACCTTCGGGGGTGAGCTGTTGCATGGGTGATCCTGGTCGTGGAGCCTGAGGTAGCCGCCCAACGTAACACGGCCAAAGGCGTTGCGGGTGACCGCGTGGGGCCTTGATCATCGCTCCCAGCATCTTGGCCGCTGATTGCGTAGTCAGGCCATCCCGGCCTGACACCATCAGGGTTGGAAGCCCAGACGACGCGGAGCGCGCCCGCGCCTGGAGGCAATCTTGCTCAAGGCCCACGCGGGCGTCGTCCGCCAGGCGGTGGAGGCGCTGCGCTCATCCACCTTACGGTGGTGCGAGCCTGTCTCAGCCGCCCGGCGGATAAACCAGCCCCCCGCCCGGTCCGAGGGGCCAGCCGGCGACGACCCACAGCCCCAGCAGCGCCGCCCAGATGGGCGCAAAAACCAGGGTGTAGGGCAGCATCAGCGCCACCAGGGTGCCGAGCCCGGCATCCGGCCGGTAACGGCGGATGAAGGCGAGGATGATGACCAGATACGGATTGAAGGGCGTGATGCCGTTGGTGACGGAGTCGCCGACGCGGTAGGCCGCCTGGGTCAGCTCCGGTGCGATGCCGGCCTGCATGAACATGGGCACGAACACCGGCGCGAAGAAGGCGTACTTGGCGCTCGCCGAGCCGATGAGCAGGTTGCCGGCCATGACCACCGCGATGAACGCGAGCATCAACGCCGCCGGGTCCAGCGCCAGCTGCGCGAGCCAGCCGCCGCCCACCACGGCCAGCATCTCACCAAGCCGGGAGTGGCCGAAGCAGGCGATGAACTGCGCCGCGAAGAAGGCCAGCACCAGATACGGCCCCATGGTGCGCATGGTCTCGCCCATCATGTCCACGGCATCGCGGTCGCGCCGGATGCTGCCGGCGCCGATGCCGTAGGCGAGCCCGGTGCCCAGGAACACGATAAGCAGGATGGGCACCAGGGCCTCCATCCAGCGCGGGAAGCGCGCGCCCTCGCCTGCCAGCGGGGCGCCCGGAATCAGCACCGCGGCGAGCAGCAGCGCCAGCAGCGCGGCGAAGGTCCAGCCGGCAAAGCGCAGGCCCCGGCCCTCGTCCTGGACGGCGTCGGCCGCAGCAGAGACCTCGGGCGCGACCCCGGCCCGAGCCTCTGACACAGCCATGCTCCCAGCGGCCGCGGGCGGCGTCTCCGCCGCCATCTCCGCCGCCGTCGGCCGCGGCAGCCGCGGCTCCACGAAGCGCCGGGTGACGAAGGCCCCGGCCGCGGTCAGCAGCAGCGTCGAGACGATCATGAACCACCAGTTGGCGCTGATGGCCACCTCGTAGTCCGGGTCCAGCAGATGCGCGGCGGCGGTGGAGAGCCCCGCCAGCAGCGGGTCGAGGCCGGTCAGGAACAGGTTTGCCGAGAAGCCGCAGGTGACGCCGGCGGTGACCGCGGCGATGCCCGCCAGCGGCGAGCGCCCGGCGGCCAGGAACAGCGCGCCGGCGAGCGGCGGCAGCACCACATAGCCCGCATCCAGCGCCAGCGACGACAGGATGCCGACGAAGACGGTCATGGGCACCAGCAGCCGCCCGGGCGCCGCCGCCAGCAGCCGGCGCAGCAGCACCGGCAGCAGCCCCGAGCGCTCGGCGACGCCGATGCCGAGCAGCCCCACCAGCACCAGCCCCAACGGCGGGAACTCGACGAAATTCTTCACCAGGTTGGAGATGAGCCACCACAGACCGTCTGCGTCCAGCAGGCTGACGGGCGTGATGGGCTCGGTGACCAGCTTACCGTCGCGCTCCAGGGTGCGGGACACCGACCAGCCGAGCCAGACCGCGATCTGCGAGAGCAGCATCACCACGACCGTGCCCAGCGCGAACAGCGTGGATGGGTCCGGCAGCCGGTTGCCGACCCGCTCGACGGTGTTGAGCCAGCCGCCGGTCATGCCTCGCCCCCGGAATCCCTGCCGAGGGTCATCTTGTGCCGCGCAATGTGCTCTGACTCGAAGAAGTCCCGCATCGCCAGCGCCGCGATGCGGATGCGCTCCTCCTGGTGCGGATAGGCGGCCAGCTGCTCGGCGACCCAGTCCTCCAGCGCCTGTGTCAGCGTGGCGCCGGTGAACACAAAGACCCTGTCCTCGAACGCGGTCATGGTGGGGCTGCGATGTGGCGGCGGACTGGGCTCCGCCCGGAAGCGCTGCATGCTAGCGCACCACCGCTGTGCCGCGCAGCCGACCCGCAGCCGACGGGGCCTGTGTTTCGAGGATTGGTGCAGCGAGGACGGGCACAGTGAAGCCGGAGGCGATCGCCTGCCGCCGACGGACTAAAGTCCGTCTTTCCCAGGCTGCCGACTGAAGTCGGCGTACCGGGGACGGCCACGTGACTTTCACAGTGGTGCAGCCGGACCCGCGCTGGCTCAAGGCGCCTGCATCCGTGTTTGCGTAAGCTGTCACCGGCGCTTGTCCAGACCGGCGCTTCTGCGCTCCCCCGCGCACCGGCACCGGTCCGCCGCCGAGTCTCATCCTCCAACCACGCACCTGCCCCATGCCCATCTTCACAGCACTCCGCCACATCGACTGCCCCGCAGAGCTCCCCATCGACCGCAACGGCGGCCATCCACCCTTCACCGTCCGCTTCACCGCCGACGGCGAGATCCCCTTCCCGCAGGTGATCCTGCGCGCCGCCGGCCGGGAGACGCTGCTGAACGGCGCCGCCATCCAGGCCACGCAGACCGACGCCGGCGACTGGGCCTATGTGGCGGAGATACCGGCCGGCAGCGTGACCGGCGAGCATATGGACATCCAGGTGGAGGGCTGCCGGCGGGCCGACATCGCCAACGCCGGCGGCGGCGACTGGATCAAGGCCTTCCGGGAGATCAGACTGGTGGGCGCACAGACCGGTGCCGACCGGGACGCCGGCAGCCCAGGCAGCGGCGCGCGCGCCCAATCCGCCGCGACCCTGCAACCCGCGGTCTCGGGCGGTGGACAGAAAGTCAAGCTGTACTTCGGCATCCACAAGCACATGCACCAGCCCTACTACAACACCACCGACCGCAACGCCTGGGACGGCGAGAAGGACGAGATCTTCGGCTCCCGCGGCGGCAACTACACGGACTTCGTCCCCGCCGCGGTGCAGCAGTACCTGGCCGGCGGGCTGCCGCACGCGGGCCTGTCCACCAGCTGGAGCGGCTCCCTCATCGAGCAGCTCGACCGCTGCGCCGACGAGGGCCTCTGCGGCGGGCGCTTCAGCGGCTGGAACGAGCCCCTGCGGCGCATGGCAGGTGCCACCACGGCGCTCGGCAACCCGCGCATCAGTTTCGCCGGACTCGGCTTCTTCCACCCGCTGATGCCGCTGATTCCACCCCGGGACATCGTGCGGCAGATCGACTGGCACCGCGACGCCATCGAGCGCGCCTTCGGCGCTCCGGCGTCCCGGGTGCTGTTCCCGCCGGAGACGGCCTTTCACGTGCGCATGATCCCGGCGCTGAACGCCGCCGGTGTGGACGCGGTCATCTACGACTCCATCCACCGCTTCCGCGCCTGCCGCGACTATCCCTACGGCGGCATCCAGGAGGGCATGCTGCCGCCGAACCCCGCCGAGCAGACCAACCCGCCGGTGGACGACTGGCTCCAGCTGCACAACATCTGGGCGGCGTCCAAGATCTCGCCGTCGCTGCTGAAGCCCGAGTATGTCGGCTACGAGGACCCGGACGGCACCCTGCACAAGCTCATCGCCATCCCCGCCGAGCGCTACATCGGCAACGAGGACGCCCGCGGCGGCTTCGGCGCGCTGCAATACCCGGACGTGCTGGGGCAGCTCTACCAGCGCATCCTGGACACCGACGGCTTCGACCCCGAGCACCCGCCGTTCTTCCTGCTCCACTCCGACGGCGACAACCACGGCGGCGGCGCCGACAGCTATTACCATCACAACACCGGCCGGCTGGTGGAGTGGCTGAAGCAGGACCAGCGCTTCGAGCTGACCACCGCCGAGGACTATCTTCAGCGCTTCCCGCCGGACCCGGCGCAGGTGGCGCACATCGAGCCCGGCTCCTGGGCCGGCGCCGACAACGGCGACCCGCAGTTCATGAAGTGGTTCAGCCGCTATGACCAGCCCTACTCGCCGGACCTCAACTCCTGGGCCGTGCTGACGGCCTTCCAGAACCTGGTGCACACGCTGGAGGACGCGGAGCCTGACCATGCCGGGCTCGCCGAGGCCATCCGCCTGCTGCTCACCGCAGAGACCAGCTGCTACTGGTACTGGACCGGGCAGCAGGAGTGGGACCAGCAGGTGACCAACGCCGCCAACCTGGGCGCCGATCTTCTCAAGCCCAGCGTGGACGCCCTGCTCGCCGCCGGCAAGGACAAGACCGGACCCACCATCTTCCCGCCCTGGGTCACGCCGGAGAACCCGGGCGGCAAGCGCTGGGGCCAGGGCTGCCTGCTGGATGCACCGCGGGAGGCCACCCTGCACGCCTTTGTCTGCGACTGCGCCGGCCTGAAGCGCGTGGACCTGGTGCTGCGCACCGCCAGCGGCGAGCGGCGCCTGCCCATGCAGCGCCACGGCCCCTACCCCAGCCAGACCGGCGCCAAGCTGACGGCGGACTATGTCACCGCCGAGCTGCCGGCGGGCGCCGGTGATGTCCGCTGTTACATCGAAGCCGAGGATGAGCGCGGCAACCTCTCCAGGGGCGCCCTGGAGCGGATCTTTCTGGCCTGAATCCGACAGGAGGTGCGGCGATGTCGGTGCTGATCTTCCGCCTCAACGGCGTCCCGGACGACGAGGCCGCGGACGTGCGCAGCCTGCTGGACGAGCACGGCTTCGAGTACCACGAGACCAGCGGCGGCTTCCTGGGCTTCGGCGTCGCCGGCCTGTGGCTGCTGGACGACAGCCGCAAGGCCGCCGCCCGAGCCGTCATCGACGCCTACCAGCAGGAGCGCAGCGCCCGGCTCGCCGCCGAGTACGAGGCACAGCGCCGCGCCGGCCGCGCCGAGACCACGCTGCAGCGCATCGCCCGCCGTCCGCTCCAGTCCCTGTTCTACCTCGCCGGCGCCGCCGCGGTGCTGTACCTGGTGCTCTGGCCGTTTCTGAGCCTGGGGTCCTGAGCCCGGGATCCTGAGCCCGGGATCCTGAGCCTGGGGTGCTGAGCTTGGCGTCATGAGCATGGTTGCCCTGCTGGACTGTGAAATTGTGAAACTGTGATCCGACCCGGGAGCCAAGCCATGAGAAACATCACTGTTGCCGTCGACGCCGAGGTCTACCGCGCTGCGTGTGGAGAATCCGTTTCTGGTTTCCTCAGGGCACCGAGGACGAGGTCGTCCTGCGATCTGCAGGATGGCAGCCACGAGCTGCCCCCCGACAGCAACGGCACCGACCCAGTCTATAGTTGCAGCAAGGGGCGCCGCTGCCGAGGGCGCCTCACCGTGGCGGCACAGGTGTCCGGCGCCCGCGGCGCAACGGGGATCAGCACCCATGAGCCCATCCGACCTGCCCGAGCCCACGCACTCCGCCCCCGGCTGGCGCCACTTCGAGCACCGCGCCGACATCGGCGTTGAAGGCGTCGGCCGCAGCCCGGAGGAGGCCTTTGCACAGGCGGCGCTGGCGCTGACGGCCATCGTCTGCGACCCGGCCGAGGTGGCGCAGGGGGCTGCGCTCGAGGTCGACTGCGAGGCGCCGGACCTGGAGCTGCTGCTGGCCGACTGGCTGAACGCGCTGATCTACCGCATGGCCACCGAGCGCATGTTGTTCTCGGGCTTCGACGTGCAGATCGACGACGGCCGGCTGCACGCGACCATCCGCGGCGAGCCGGTGGACCGCGAGCGCCACCAGCCGGCGGTGGAGGTGAAGGGCGCCACCTACACGGCCCTGTCGGTCAGCCGCAACGAGCACGGGCTCTGGACGGCGCGCTGCGTTGTCGACGTCTGAGCCTTCAACCTAGAAGGAGCGGTTGGACGGTCGTCAGGGTGCGTCCCGCGGGGTGCCTGGCAAGGCACAACGACGAGGAATAGTTGTTCTATTCCGAGG
>PR_CR_10_Liq_1_inCRDRAFT_1001461_pt1 | contig 13246 bp, 10 predicted proteins | sample PRCRCaboRojoPR_3_FD_10241 | JGI IMG/M metagenome (IMG submission 10241) | reverse complement strand
ATTAATAATAGATGGGATATTATCTATTTCTAATAAATGCATATATAATGCTACAATAGTACCATCAATCATTTTTACTTCGATACCATGATGTCTATTATATTCTATTAAATCATTATATACATCATCAAATTCGAGAGCGATATTAGAAGGATTCAATGGTACTAAAAACATTTGATATTTCATTCGTACAATATAAAATTCCGCTAATGGATCACGGATAATGTACACATTTTCGATCAATGTAGCAGTATCAACAATAGTAGTCTTATGAATACTCATAGTTGCGTAATTAAAAAATGAGATATTAAACAAGTTATATTGATATAATTTTCATATATTCAATTTTATTATTCATATATGAAAATTGAATTCTATACAAAAAATAATAATGTAAAGTAATACATGGGATACATTAGATACGCTAATGAAATGAATACTATATATCATTCACTAGCACAAGCACCATTAAATGAAAAAGGTATAGAATTAGAAGCACGATTTGGCGAGTTTCATGGAAAACGATTCGTAAATGGTATCACGTCAACACAATTTTTTTCAGTATTACAAAAATTTCAACAAAATGCATTGTTTCAAGAAATCTATGATGATATTATTAACAAAACAAAAAACCCAACCGATACTCATACAATTTATGAAAAGTTGTATGATATACATTCGAGTACTTCTAATTATGTATTACGTGTATCCTATAATAATCCCAATGAAGTTTTTATGATGATAAAAAAACGTATTCAAAATAGTGATATTATAAATTATTATACTAGATGGAGTATTTCAAAAGAAGCATTTATAACTCCTACTGAAACATATGGCATTAACATATCAGAAGTCGTACAACCATCTAATCTGTCTATTGAAAGAACCAAAACAAAATGGTCATTTATGCTAAAACCAAATGTATCATGTAATAATAAATCATATACTCTTTCAAAATTCCGTGTTGATTTTACTATCATACAAGATGTTTCTGTACGTCATCCAGTATATCAAATAGAAATAGAAGTGTTGTCTAAATACATAAAAACCATCAATGCAAACGAGATATGGGACGCCATCTATTTTATGTTATTAGAAATTCATAATACCAATTTTGTAATAAATCGATATGAAAGATCTCAATTGTTCAAAGAATTCAATTCGTTTTTTAGTTCTGATATACAGAAATACAATGAAAAACGAAAAAAAGCATTTCAAGAACATATTAGTATCATTAATATATTAAATAAACCGATTAACATGAAAAAAAAGTTACTAGACGATCCATCGCAATATGCGATTACTGACAAAGCAGATGGTATTCGTAGATTAATATATATTAACAAGAATGGTGTATATTTTATGTATCCAGATAAAATCGTAGAACATATGTACGTGTTCAAAAATAATAGCAATGACTCACAACATCAGTTATCACAAAAAAAGTACGAACCGTTTATGAATTCTATATTTGACTGTGAAATAGTTATTGATAATACTGGTACACAACGTATTCTTATATTTGATTGTTTAGTTATGAATAATACAGATATAAGACATCTACCATTTCGAACTCGTTATGAAAAAATACAGTCTCTTATAAATATTTCTGATTTGATTTTTGAGTTGAAATATTTTTCCATGCCTACACAGGATAATTTTTATGACAGAGCACGTGATCTATGGAAAAATATAAAAACTCTTCCATATGGTAATGATGGTCTCATATTAAACAATATAGAGGATGGTTATGATAATCTATACAATCCTATCTATAAATGGAAACCACCAAATATGTTAACCATTGATTTTTACTTACAAAAAACAGATACTTCAAATGTATATCAATTACTTGTTAAGGAACACAATACATTAGTCTCTTTCCAAGGAAATACTAGATATCCTTTTAATGGTACATATATAATGAATAAAAAAGGATCACTGCTTAATTTATCTCATGGACAAATTGTTGAATTTGCTTGGAATTATGAAACAGATACGTTTGAACCATTACGTATTCGTCTTGATAAACTATTTCCTAATTACATAACTGTCGCTTTATCTGTATGGAAAGACATACATGACCCTATAACAATCGACACGATAACAGGTAAAGATCTTATACCAATGCGTCGTTATCATAATACTATTAAAAGGCAAATGATATCTACGTTAGAGCCACATTCCATTTTATTAGATATTGGTGCAGGTCGTGGAGGAGATGTGTTGAAATGGATTGACTCAAAACTTAATGTGTTTGTAGTAGAGCCCGATATCGATCATATACAAGAATTAATAAAACGATTAGAGCAAAATAAATATCATAAAATCAAGGATAATGTGTATCATTACAATTTAGTTAATAATGATACATTAAAAGTCATCATACTTAATACAATTGGTGAAGATACTACTACTATTGTGAATACATTTCAACAGCACTTTGGAGCACGAAAAGCAGATGCCATCTCTATGTTTAATTCATTAACATTTATGTTTAAGGATAAATCAACATTTAATTCTTTATTATCTACTATCAACAAATTGTTACGAGAAAATGGTATATTCATGGGGATTGTAATGGACGGTTATGCAGTAAAACAATTGATGGTTCCTTATTATGACTTCCGTAATATACTACGACATTTGAAAGAATATGAATATTTTAATCTTGATGATAAAAGTATTGTTTCTAAAAAATTCATATCAGATGATTCTTTTTATATAAATAAAAAATGGAAACTTGTCAGTACTTCCAAACAAGTGGTTAAGGAGATGGTGGCTAATTTAAACCATTATAAACAACACGACATTCAAGAACTTAATTGGCATATTAAGCCAAAAACTATTATTACAGACAATCCATTTGGCAATACCATATTCATTCATCTTGATGATACTATTGTCTCTACGCAAACTGAATATCTCGTGGATTTTAAACATCTAGAACAGGCTCTTGGATATAAAAAGATTGAAGACTGTTATTTAAGAAATAACTATTTATCTGTTTCTCAACAAAAACTTAATAGTTTATACCGATTGTTTAAATTTAAACGAACTTCTAAAAACATTTTAACTGATGATATTACATTACCCTTATCTACGACAGATATACAAGAGCATTATATTAATATACTACTACCTGAACAAAAAGCAATACACAAGATTAAAGATTTTAACATGATTCGTATTGGTAATATTAATGATAGGCATTGTTTATTACACGCACTAGCACGTGCTGTTGTAAATAACTATATTGATATTTATAATACAACTCCGGATTCAATGCTTACTGATATTATACTAAAAAAACGAATACGTTTTGGTAATAGAATAGAAAATTTACTCCATACCAAATATAAACTATCTATTATTCACCATTGTCCTGATTGGATTACTTATTTTGATACATATAAAGAGACATTGCAACAACTTTATAAAGTAAACATCATATTATTAGATCCAGAAAATGATAGAATAATTAATACAGATTCTATGTATTCAGCAACTGTCTTTTTATTATTACACGATGATGTCATTGATACACTAGCCAGACAAAAAAAGGATGGTTCATTACAAACTATTTTTCATAATCAGTTCAATATACAATTTATATGATAAAAGTGATAGATTTGAATTATAGCTTGTTTGAGATGAAATATATTATTATGAATTATTCAACATAAATTCATAATAATTCTGGGATTGCTACAAAGTATAACGTCAAATAAAAATTGATTGTTATTGTGTTAAAAGATACAAATGTACAGTAGTACTAATAACCATGACGAATAGACAATACAAACACTTATCTCAGCGAGACCAAATTCTTAAACGACCTGCACAACATATAGGATCTACAAAAAATGCAAAACAAGTTGTGTGGTTGGCTGAAAAGCAAGAGGAATGGATTATCTATCAAAAAGAAATAAACTATAATACAGGATTGATCCATATTTTTTATGAAGTACTATCAAATGCTCAAGACAATTATTTTAATAGTGTGAAATCAAAACACCCTCTAAAAAAGATTAAAGTGGATGTGACAGAAGATGGATGGATAAGTGTATGGAATGATGGGTTATGGATACCAACTCGTATCCATGAATATGGAAAAGATGAAGAACATTTGGATGGAGAACATTATGAAGCAGAATTGTTATTTGGGCATTTGAATAGTTCAGGGAATTATAATGATGATCAACAAGAGCGTATTGGTGCAGGACTGCATGGTCATGGAGTGAAATTAACGAATATTTTTTCGTCGGAGTTTCAAGTAGAAACATACGATCCTCAAGAAAAAAAGAAGTTTGTTCAGAAATTTAGTGGGAACATGGGAAAGCGTAGTAAGCCTAAGATAACAGAACTCAAAAGTGATAAAGGAGGATATACAAAAGTAAGTTATAAAGCAGACTTTGAAAAATTTCATTTAACTGGATATTCAGAAGAGTTGATATGCGTGATTAAGAAGTTGACATTAGATTGTGCAATGATAACAGGAGTGAATGTATATTTTAATAATGAGAAACTAAATATTAAAGATTTAAATGCATATTCTAAATTGTATGTGCGAGAGAATACAGAAGATGAATGTATTGAATTTAAAACAAAAGATAGTCATGTGATCCTGCGTTCAAAACAAACAGTTGTAGATAGTCATACAAATCATATTTCATTTGTAAATGGTATATTGACAAATAAAGGAGGAGTACATGTATCAGGATGGTATGATGCCATATTAAAACCATTATCAGATATGATTCGTAAAAAGTTTTGTGGAAAAAACAATTTGGCATCTCGTTTTACAAAAGGAAATTTACAAGATTATTTTGTAATGTTTGTAAAGTGTAATCTACCAAATCCAGAGTTTGAAGGACAAACCAAACAAATATTGGCTCATCCTAGACCAACGATACAAGCAAGTCTAACAAAAATAAAGAAGTTAATGACATGGACCTTTATTCGTGAGATAGAAGAATTAGTATTAAGTTTGAATACTAAAGAATTGCAAAAAACGGATGGAAAGAAAACATTGACCGTACATGTGCCAAAAACAGATGATGCCAATAAAGCAGGAACAAAATTGTCAAAACAATGCACTTTATTTATTACAGAAGGGGATTCTGCAAAAGCATTTGCTATAAAAGGAATATCCTGTTTGAAAAATGGACGTGATTTTTATGGGGTTATGCCAGCAAAAGGAAAAATTCTTAATGTAAGAAGTGCAAGTGCGAAAGAAGTCAATAATAATGACGAAATATCAAACCTCAAAAAACTTTTAGGATTAAAACATGGATTAGATTATACTAAACCAGAAAATATTGAAACATTGCGTTATGGAAAATTACGAATATTGACGGATCAAGACCATGATGGTAATCACATCAAAGGCTTGATATTTAACTTTTTTGATAGATTTTTTCCAACTTTATTGAAAACAACATTGATTGATGGATTATTTATGAATGGCTTGAAAACACCTATTGTTCGTGTAGCACAAGGAAAAAAACATTATAATTTTTATTATATGAATGATTACAAAAAATGGGTAGAACAGCATCAACATGAGAAATATACTGCCAAATATTATAAAGGATTGGGAACTTGGAAAGATAAAGATATTGTAGAATTATTCCAAGATCCATTATATGTACAATATTTTGCAGATGGTGAGATGAGTAATACTATTGATTTAATGTTCAACAAGGATCGTGTAAAAGAAAGAAAAGTCTTATTAACAAATCATAAACCTGCTGAATTTGTGTATTCTAGTAAGAATGGTCAAGAAATTGTACCTATTACTGATTTTATATACAATGAAATGATTGAATTTAGTATGTATGATAATATTCGAAGTATTCCTAATATGATTGATGGATTTAAACCATCACAAAGAAAAGCATTATGGGTGGGATTACATAAACTATCTACTACACAAGAATACAAAGTCGCACAGTTTTCAGGAGAAGTTGCTAAATTAAGTGAATATCATCATGGTGAAGAGTCTATGCAGAAAACTATTATCAAAATGGCACAAACTTTTGTAGGTAGCAACAATATTGCATTTTTCAAGGAAGAAGGACAATTTGGCACACGTTTAGAAGGTGGTAAAGATCATGCTAGTGCTCGTTATATTTTCATTATGCTAGAAAAAATCACACGAAAAATCTTCCGTGAAGAAGATGATCCCATTTTGATTTATAATGAAGAAGAAGGTCGTGAAATAGAACCAAAGTATTTCTTGCCCATTATTCCTACTTTATTTGTAAATGGCGGTAAAGGTGTTGGTACTGGATTTTCTACTAATATACCATCTTACAATCCATTAGAACTGGTTCAATGGATACGCACATGGTTATGGAATAAAGCGTCATCTAATAAAAAAGAACAACAAGAACTATTACCATGGTACTGGGGCTTCAAAGGAAATGTCTATAAAAAAGGTAATACTGTCTATTATGAAGGTATCGTAGAACCAGAAGGAAATGATGTATATCATATCAAAGAACTTCCAGTCAAGACCTGGACAACTGATTATAAAGATAAAGTCTTAATACCACTAAAAGAAAAAAAGGAAATCCAAAAATGGAATGAATACAGTTCTGCATACGATGTGTCAATTAAAGTCTATTCTAAGAAAAAAATAGATGCTAAAACATCTAAGTATAAATTAGTATCATCAGAAAACTTATCAAATATGAATGCTTTTAATTCTGAGGAATCATTAGTAGAATACAAGAATATACAAGAGATGTTGCACGATTATTGTAATGTACGATTGGACGGATATAAAAAACGGAAGACTTACTTCTTGAAACAATTGAACACTAAACTATCAGAACTAGAAAGTAAAATGAAGTTTATTCAAGCAGTATTGAAAAACTCAGCTTTATTAAAATGGACTGAAGAAAAGTTAGAATCCATGTTTGAAAAAGAACATTATGTCAAAAAGAATAATACGTATACTTATTTATTAGACATTCCATTTAGAAACTTTACTCCTAAGAAAGTAGAACAATTACAACAGGATATCAAACAAATTACTGATAAGATTGAATATGTGACTAAACGTCGTCCAGAACAAATGTGGATGGATGAACTCAAAGAATTTGAAGAGGCATATTCTGTCTATATCAAACGTGTAGAACAAGAACGCTCTGATTTTTCAAACTTACAACAAAAAAATATTAAAAAAGGAAAGCGTGTTGCAAAAAAATGATTATTCCGTATAAATATAAATTAATAATAATAATAATGAATACTATTATTATTAATACAAATGATGGTAAATTCATTAAACTACATCATAAATTATTACCCCATTTTTCAGTAATACATTCATTACAAGAAGACCTTGATGCTACACCATTAAAATTAGATACATCATACGACATATTACATTATTCTATAAAACTGACATCGAAACTCGTGCATAGTCGTTTTAAATTCACAGACGTACCATTGGACTTACTTATTCAATTGATTAAATTTTGTGATTATATAGGAAATGATATATTGTTATATAAAATGATAGAGATATATAACAATTACTATATTCATTATTTATTGGATAATATATACATACAAAATGCCTCAAGAACTGGTTAGTATACGTATTGATAGAATGAATATATATGATTTGCGTAGATTATATAATCTATGTACACAATGGATTAAACAAACAGATAACTATATGATACATATGTATGACAAGATATTAAATGAACTATTAAGACGTGACCAACTGTCATTTTTCGATTATGTACATATGATAATTCATCGTTTAACAGGAAAATATGAACTAGATATTAGTGATAAAAAAATCAATAATAAACAGGTATAACATATAAAAAAATGATTAATAATAATAATACATTTATTATTATTAATCACAAATATGTCCAAAAGTTCTTATTTCCGGCCAATAGAAAATTCTCTTGTATATCGTTTTCATGCTGAGCAATATAATCATATTAAAGAACGTAAACCCAAATATTTTGCAAAAAAAAATAGATATAATAACAATAACAATACGGTAGACCCTAATGACCCTTATTATGTATTAGGTTTACCGAATGAAATAACTAGTTTAAGAGAACTTATACAATTTGCATTTAATTATAAAGGCAATAATGTAAATATACAACGTCTTATTCAAGTCATTCCTATTCTAAAAGAGATTGATACAATGATTGGAATGAAAGAATTAAAAACTGGTATAATGGATATGGTTATGTATTTTGTTCAAGGTATGTATGACACGAATCAAGATTATCTGCATACTGTAGTATGTGGTCCTCCTGGAACTGGGAAAACACACATTGCACGTTTACTTGCAAAATTATATTCTGGACTTGATATTTTACCAACTGATAAGTTTGAAATCTTAAAACGAACTGACTTAGTTGGTAAATATCTGGGTCATACTGCTATTAAAACAAAAGAAGCATTGGACAAGTGTTTAGGTGGTGTTGTTTTTATAGATGAAGCCTATTCTCTTGCCCCTGAAAATAGCAATGGTAATAAAGATAGTTATTCAAAAGAAGCTATTGATGTTCTTAATGAATATTTAAGTAATCATAAGAATGATTTTGTGTGTATAATCGGTGGATATGAACAAGAATTGGAAAATACCATATTCTCAATTAATAAAGGAATGAAACGTAGATTCCCATGGAAATTTAGAATTCATGATTACAACGAACAAGAATTATATGATATGTTTCATTTAATGGTTGAACGCATTGGATGGAATATTGAACCTAACGCAATAACCATTGATTTTTTTAAAACACATAAAAACGAATTTTCTCATTTCGGAGGAGATATTGAAACGTTTATTACAAAATGTAAATTTGCTCATATTCGTCGTATCTTTGGAACTGACAACCATTCCAAAATACTAACTACACAAGATATTGACAATGCTATTATAGTTCATAAACAACATAAACAAACATCACATATTGATTATACACCTCCTCCTGAACATATGTACACGTAAATAGTATTTAAGTTATAGTAAATAGTATTTACTAATTGTATAATTACAAATACAATCCTTGACACGTGACTGATACATTATTATATGTTTCTGGACTACTATTTGAGCTACATTTTATATACTACCTGTAGATTGATCTGTAATGTCCTGTCTTATTGTTACTACTCCAACTACAAGTTCTGACATATATATCATTTCCGAATATACTATTATCTTCACATGTTATACTTGATTTGGACCTGTCCCAATTGCAACTGTCCTGTGCCTACTGAACTTAAATCACTGGTTACTTCTCCATCACCATTAAGATATACCCAAGTAGTACCATCATGTCCATATCAAGTGTCACTATTTTCATTAAAAATATGACCATAAGTGTCACCAACAACATTAAATCCAAAATATCTTGAGATTTTTAAAATAGTTGATATAGAGACATTATTAAATGTGTTATTTTTGTTAAATTGGATTTGAGGTAAATGATGCGACACTTGCTTTACACTACTATACACATTATTCAAATATACATTAAAAATTCAAATAAATAAACAGAATGTGTGTATGTCTGAACATTATTATTTTGGAAATTCATAGATCCTACTCCAAATATTTAATCCATACTTTGTACCTTTTATCGGTGGCTCTCCACAATGTTTTGTCATTAAATCATCTTCTCCATCATGTTTTCTATTTAACCAGAATACTGCTCTCCCTTTTTTTGGTTGTATTCTTATATCCAATTTTGGAAAATAGGTACATCCTCCTTCTTCTACATCATTTAAATATACAAATATTGTAGATTTACGTTGTCCTGCCTTTTTCAATTCGTTTAATGAATCCTCTCCTATAAATAAATCGTAATGTTCTTTGTATTCTTGTCCTGGATTATATCTTACTACTTGTAATGGTTCTATATTGGATACTGGAGAATGAGTAAATATTCTTGCACGGTTTTCTATTTCTTTTACTATATCATCTTCTTCTGTTTTGATTGTTGCTGAATAAGAAGTACGTGCGTTACTTATATTACTAGTCTCTGACACAACTTTACTTCTATCAAATCGATCTTGTGATATTTTCACAAAATGATCACATTCATCTGTATTCATAAAATCTTCAATGACCATAATAAAAGGATCTTCATTTATTATTTTAATATTTGGCATCTCTATTTTCGTGTGTTCTAATGGTAGTACCGAAGAAATATATACTTTCTTTTTATTCCATTGTAGATATACTGATGTAATTAATATTACGCATAATATAGACAAGGCTATAATGATACCATTTGATTTATTCATTAATAGTACATAATAAATTTTTTTTATTATCAATATGCAATTTAAGTAATTTATAATTACATATTGTCTTTACATTATCAATTGAAATTTCACATTCATTATTCTCATATATTACATTTTGTATTTTCATAGAGTTTAGTGATATAGGAAAACATGTATCATACTTCACGTCCTTTATATCAAATACTCCTGCATATATATTATTCAAATGAGTATGTGTTAATGCTNTTTTATATATACTTGCTCCTCCTATCACATAGATGGTATCATGTGGTATATATATCGATGTTTTATAATATGCTTTATCAAATGTATCTGTGCTAAATAATATATATTGTTTTAAATGTTCGGGGTATTCAAATCTTCTGTTTGGATCTTTCACTATTACAAATCTTCTATTTTTTGGTTTAAAACTTTTTGGTAAATGTACAAATGTTTTATAACCAACAATTAAAATATTAAATTTATCTAATGTATTTTTTGTAGTTATTTCTTGAAATAATTCCAAATCTTTTTTACATCTCCATGGTAATCCATTCTTTAATCCGATTGCTAATGTGTTTTTTTCTAATGCCACTATAAGATTAAACATTATACATAATATTTAATCGTTTAAATTTTTAATATATATCCTAATAATATATTTTCATCCATATATAATCCATTATGATTACAAAATTCTTTATCACTTGCACACCAATCTTGCTTTTGACTACTATAACTTAACCATAATGGTATAAAATCATCATTTGGTTTTTCTTTAAATATATATCCTAGTAACACTGGTTCTGAATATTCCGGCGTACTACAGTATCCTCTATTTTTTAATTCTTTTGTGATTAAACAACTATCTGTAGTTTCATAATTTTCTGTCGCATATAATGGTATCGTATCTTCTACTTGTTTATTCGATATGTATCCCAATATTTTCGCTTCCATATATTTCACACCACTATTTACTGGACGACAATTACTCATGGGTTTATTTGGGTCATTTGTTCTATCACATACTATCATGTTAAATGGTACATAATGTGTATCCACATGATTTAACGTATCTTGATACATCTCTGAATAAGAAGTATGTAATGGAACTTTATGTTCCATATATTCTATTATATTACTAGGTTTTGGTGTTGGCACTTCTGGATAGGATACTATTCTAAACTCTTTGAATTGTTGTTCAGGTTCTCTTGATAATTCTTTATACATATAATACATATTCGTAATTGCTAATATAATAAATATTACCATCATTAGTATTAATAAAAACATTCCTTTCAGTTCTTTCTTCATAATTATATGTATTCAATAAATTTACAAAAAAAATGAATATTTATTTAGTCCAATACTATTATTGGACTAAATATGAAACGCATTCAAATCATTTATCATTCTCCTTGTTTTGATGGCACTGCTAGTGCTTGGTGTTTTCATCATTTTTTAGAATCACGAAATGATATACACCTAATTTATTCTCCTTATAATTATACTGATACACCACTATCTTCATTAAATAATATCGACGAATTATATATTGTTGACTTTTCATTTGATATAAATGTCATATTAGATTTGTGTAAAAAAGTAAAACGTAAAGTTTTTTTACTCGATCATCATCAAACTGCCATTGATAAATTATCCATTTTACAAAAAAATTGTCCTTTTACACTACATCTTGAATTAGATATCTCACGCGCAGGTTGTCAAATTACCTGGGATTATCTTTCTAAAAAATACAACGGAGAAATTCTTAAACGCCCTTGGTTTTTAGATTATATTGCTGACCGTGATTTATGGACATGGAAACTTCCATATTCCAAAGAAATAAATAAAGTTCTTCACTTTGATAAATGGATTTCTTCGTTTGATAAATTAGATGTTTTAAAATCCAATAGACAATTGTATTTTAATGAATTTCGTACAAAAGGAAAAACTTATTTAGATATTGAAAATAAACTACTTGCTAAAATTGCTTGGCAATCAAAGATTGGAGTTTTACATAATAAAAAAATGTATATTGTGAATACCACTATATTTATTAGTGAAATTGGAAATTACATGTTAGAACATGATAAACAGGGTATTGATACAGTTCTGATATGGCGTTACAATATTGAACATAAACGATTTGATTGTAGTGTTCGTACAAAAGAAACACAAAATGCCATTGATATATGCAAATCATTTGGTGGTGGAGGACATCCTCGCGCAGCAGGTTTTAGTACTACTGACAATTTATTATCACTTATTCATTTCTAATTTATAATTTGCATACAAATTATAAATCTAACGCATAAGAAGACGTGTTACAAGAACAAATACAGCAGTATGTAGAAGAAGTCCTAAGGTAGTAGGACATCCATTATACGCAAGACGGTTTCCTAATAAATTAGATAATAAACGGTCATTAAGTCTGTATAGAAATGGAGCAGAAATGAGTAAGAATAAAAAACCAGAAAGGATACTTACTCTCCATTTGTCAGAATTCGTGTAATATTTTTCACATTCTTCTTTAGAACACATTTGTCTGTTATTCATAATATTACAATAGTACAATATATTTTTTATATTTTTATATTTTTATGTATCATTGCATTCTACTGTGTATGTACTGATCACATAGTCTCCTTATTCTTGATATACATCTATCAAACACTGTATTCACGTTTAGAAAACATTTATTTAAAAATCCTGATTGTGATGGTGGTAGTGTTAAACCATTTAATTCAGGAAATACTATGTTTTGATAAATACCATATACATCAACACCAGTTTCATTCTCTTCTCTGAGAACGTTTTGTAGAGTTTGTACATTTTGTGGTAGTACTAAATCGATGACATCTCCATTTGTACTAATATTTATACTATTATTAGAACTTAATAATGTTCTAAACTTTAATATAGATAAAGAAGAGTTAGAAAATCTACTGTTTTATTA
>PR_CR_10_Liq_1_inCRDRAFT_1001460_pt1 | contig 13252 bp, 12 predicted proteins | sample PRCRCaboRojoPR_3_FD_10241 | JGI IMG/M metagenome (IMG submission 10241) | reverse complement strand
GTGCCACAGGTGGCCCGCCAACGTAGCCAGAGGCGCTGCGTATCTATCAGGTCGCGGCGGTCTGCGCCGGTGGCGCGGTCCCGTGCCGCGTAGAAAGCCCGCGCCATCCTTTGATCGAGGTCCCCCAGAAGAGGGCTACGGCAAATCCGAGTTTCGGTTGGGGTCAACTGGCCGGAACAGGGAAAACTGGGCTCGGCTGCCAGGGGCAAGGCCATACCAATGAAACAGCCTGCGACCGCTGAAAAAATGCTGCGGGGCATGGCGATATCCAATCTGTAACGTCCGGCCAAACCCGTGCCGGACGCGTCCAGAATAGCATTTTTGGCCAGTTTCCGGCAAATCCGGTATTCCAGACCCTCGAAAGGTCCTCAGTTTCCACCGCCTGAGGTGAACCGGTGCGCCTCGGCCGCGGCACGACGGATTGCGCTGGACTTGTGGACCGTTTCCATGTATTCCGCCTCGGGGTCGCTGTCATAGACGACACCGCCACCCGCCTGGATATAGAGGTCTTCGCCCTTCAGCACGGCGGTGCGCAGGGCAATGCACATGTCCATGTCGCCGCCGGCGCTGAAATAACCCACGCCGCCGCCATAGACGCCGCGCTTTTCGGGTTCCAGCTCGTCGATGATCTCCATCGCGCGGACCTTGGGCGCGCCCGAGACCGTGCCCGCGGGCATGCCCGCGAAGAAGGCCGACAGGGCGTCCTGGTCCTCGGCCAGTTCTCCCACCACGTTGGAGACGATATGCATGACGTGGGAATAGCGTTCGACGATGAATTGTTCGGTCGGGCGCACCGTGCCGATCTTGGCCACGCGGCCCACGTCGTTGCGGCCCAGGTCCAGCAGCATCAGGTGCTCGGCCAGTTCTTTCTGATCCGCCATCAGGTCGGCCTCGTTGGCCTTGTCCTCTTCGGGGGTCGCGCCGCGCGGCCGGGTGCCGGCGATGGGCCGGATCGTGACCTCGCCATCCATCACCCGGACAAGGATTTCGGGGCTGGCCCCGATCACCTGGTAGCCGCCGAAATTGAAGAAGAACATGAAGGGCGACGGGTTGGTGCGCCGCAGCGAGCGGTAGAGCGAGAAGGGCGGTTCGCGGAAACTCTGGGTCCAGCGTTGGGCGGGAACGACCTGAAAGATGTCACCGGCCTTGATGTAGTCCTTGGCCTTTTCCACGGCGGCCTTGTAGCCCTCGTGGGTGAAATTGCTGACCGCCTCGCCCTCGGCCTCGGCCTCGCCCAGGGTGCGCACCTGTTCGGGCATGGGGCGGTCCAGCGCCCGTTGGGCATCCATGACCCGTTCGGCGGCCTGCGCATAGGCGGCCTTGGCCGACAGGCCCGAATTGGCCCAGGCCGGCGCCACGAGGATCACGTCGCCCTTGACCCCGTCCAGCACCGCCACGACCGAGGGGCGCAGCATCACCGCGTCGGGCAGGCCCAGCGGGTCGGGGTTCACGTCCGGCAGATGCTCGACCAGCCGGATCATGTCATAGCCCAGGAAGCCGAACAGACCGGCACTGGCCGCCGGCAGGTCGGGTGGCAGGTCGATATGGCTTTCGGCCAGCACGGCGCGGAACGTATCCAGCGGATGCCCCTCAAGCGGCTCGAAGGCGGTCTCGTCGATGCGGGCCTGGCGATTGATGCGCGCCTCGGTGCCGCGGCATTCCCAGATCAGGTCGGGCTTCATGCCGATGATCGAATAGCGCCCGCGCACCTCGCCGCCGGTGACGCTTTCCAGCAGGAAGGCATGTTTTCCGGCCGCGTTCAGCTTGAGCATCAGCGACACGGGCGTGTCGAGATCAGCGGCCAGGCGGGTATAGACCACCTGGTTCTCGCCCGCCTCATAGCCGGCGCGGAAGCTGTCGTATTGCAGGGGTCAAGGTCATGTCTTACTGGAAATTCGCATGGACCGCGTTCACCGCCTCCTGGCGGATATCGACATCGGTGCCAGCCTGCACGGCGCCGCTGAAGGCAGAAAAGATGTCCAGAGCCATACCTTGCCCGGCGCGTGCGGCCACAGCCTCGGCTTCGGCAGCGACAAGCGCATCCTCTTCGGAGGGCGGGGTGATGGCATAAGCCGGACGATGAGGACACTGGCCGAGCCTTCGACAACGGCGGTTCCGCCAACGTCGAGGTCAAACACCTGGCCCATGAATCCCGGCGGTGTCCCGTTGAGGAAGCTGCGGCGGGTCAGGCCGGTTTCGGAGATGGCCCCGTCGAGGCCCAGCTCGGTGAACTCGGTGTCGGGGCCGATCTGGTCGGCGATCTGCCGGGCCTGCTCCAACAGGCGGCGCCGCGTTTCGGCCAGCACCCAATCGGATTCGACCTGTTCACGCACCGCCTCGAAGGGCTGCAATTCCGGGGCACGCACCTCGTCCACGCGCAGCGTGAACAGCCCGCCACCTTCGAGTTCATGCAATTCGGGGAAGGCGCCGGGTTCAAGGGCGCTCACGACGTCGCGGAAAGTCGCATAGGCCGCGATGCCCTCTGCACGTCGGCGCTCCAGTCGATCTGGCCAAGCTCCATGTCGGTGCGCTCGGCCAGATCCTCAAGCCGCGCGCCCCCGGCCAGCAGGTCGGTCACGGGTTCGATCTGGTCTTCGATCACCCGGCGGGCACGGGCCGCGGCGCGATCTTCGCGCAACAGGGGCCGTGCCTCTTCGAAAGAGGTCTCCTGCGCGGCCAAAACCGCGTTCATGCGGAACAGGGCCGGGCCAACCGGGCTTTCGAACGGGCCGACCACCGCGCCTGGCTCGGCGGCAAAGACCGCGGGTCCAGCGGCACGCAACTCGGTTTCGGTGACATCGCCCAGATCGATATCGGCGAGGTCAAGGCCGCGATCGGCCACCAGGGCATCGAAATCGGTCTCGCCCGCCTCGATCCGCGCCAGCGCGTCCTCGGCGGCTTCGGCACTGCCGAATCCCAGCCGTTCCACGAGGCGCCGCTCGGGCTGCATGAATTCGTCGATCCGGTCCTGGTAAGCCTGGCGCAGCTCGTCCTCGTCCACGGTGACATCGTCCTGGATCATGTCCGGTGTCAGCCAGGCATAGGTGACGACCTTGGTCTCGGGCGCGGTGTAGGCCGCGGGATTGGCGTCGTATTGCGCGCGCAGATCGGCGTCGGTCGGGTCCGGCAGGGGCTCCTGCAGGTCTTCGGGCCCCAGCGTGTCCCAGGTGAAATCGCGCTGTTCGCCGATATAGGCCGCGACGGTTTGGGCCAGGGTGTCGGGGGCGGGCAGGCCGGCGATCACCGCGCGCTGCAACAGCGCCCGGCTGGTGTCATCACGGATCTCGGCCTCGTATTCCTGCTCGGTCAGCCCGTTGTCACGAAGGAGCGCCCGATATTGTTCTCGGTCAAAGGACCCTTCGGGCCCCGCGAAAGCCAGGTTGGTCACCACCTCGCGGCGCACGGTTTCGTCGCCGACCGAAATGCCCATCTGGTGCAGCTCATTGTCGAGAACGCGGTTCGAGACGACCTGCTGGAGGGCCTGGTCCGGAATGCCGCGTTCGCGGGCCTGCGCAAAGGACAGCGCCTGCCCGGATTGGGCCGAGGCGGCCTGGATACGGCCGCGCAATTCGGCGGCATAGGCATTGACGGGCACTTCGAGCGCGCCGACCGTTCCGATGGAACTGATCCGGCCCGACAGGCCGGTTGCGCCGAAGCCGACCATACCGAACATCAGCAAGCCGATCACGATCCAGACGAAGGGGCGGTTTTTCTTGGTGCCGTCAGCCATGGTGCCTTTTGCCTGCTCCACATGTTTGCCGATCCTCAATAGGGCCGGGCGTCAGGCGGTGCAAGCGATCAGGCGGGGCGGAAGGCGGTCAGCCGCTCGAAGAGCGTCGAAATACCGGGCCGGTCGACATTGGCGAAGGCAACGCGGAACGCCCGGCGACCGGCCTCGGCGCCATCGGGCATGAAAAATGTCCCCGGCAGGATGAGCACCCCGGACCGGGCCAGCATCTGCTGTGCGATGTCCAGCGACGAGGCCGGGTAGGGGTGTTCGACATAGGCGAAATAGGCACCGCAGCCGCGCAGGTGCCAGCCCTGTTCGGCCAGCACCGGAAACCCTGCAACGATGGCGTCGCGCCGGGCCAGGATCTCGGCCCGCTCTCCGGCCAGCCATTGCGACAGGTTGCGCATCCCCCAAAGGGCGGCGCGCTGGCCCAGCTGGTTGGGGCAGATGGTGACCGCATCGAGGAATTTCTCGATCTCCTTGAGCAGCCCCGGCGCGGCGATCATCGCGCCGACCCGGTGGCCGGTCAGCCGGTAGGCCTTGGAGAAAGAATAGAGCTGGATCAGCGTGTCGTCCCAGTCGGGATCGGCAAGCAGGTCATGGGGCGGGCCGTCGCGGCTGTCGAAATCGCGATAGGTCTCGTCCACGATCAGTTTCAGCCCGTGCCGCCGGCCAGGTCGAAAAAGGCGCGCATCAGGGCGGGTGGGTATTCCACGCCGCCCGGATTGTTGGGGCTGACCAGTACGATGGCGCGGCTGCGGTCGGTGATCAGCGCCTCCGCCTGGTCCGGGTCGGGCAGAAGGTCCGCGCCGGTGGGCAGCGGCAGGGTTTCGACGCCCATCATGTCCAGCCACATGGCATGGTTGAAATACCACGGGCAGGGCAGGATGACCTGGTCGCCCTCGCCGCAGAGCCCGGCAATCGCCGCCGCAAAGGCCTGGTTGCAACCGCTGGTAATTGCGACGTTTTCCGCTTGGATACTGCCCCCGTAGGCGGCGCTCCAGTGCTGTGCCACTTCCTCGCGCAGGGCGCGCAGGCCGAGGACGTCGCCATATAGATGCGCGGAGGTGTCCTCCATCGCCGCCTCGGCGATGGCGCGGCGCAGGCCCTCGGGGGGCGGATCGGAGGGCGCGGCCTGCGCCACGTTTATCAATGGAAGATCCGGCGGCAGCGGCACCTGCCGCATCCAGGCCTGGGTCTCGACAATCGGCGAGGCGAAGGTGTCAGAGGTGCGCGGATGCCAGCGCATCAATCCTTGCCGCGATAGGGTTCGACATATTGCAGGGCCATATCCCAGGGAAAGAAGATCCAGGTGTCCTGGCTGACGCCCGTGATGAAAGTATCGACCTGCGGCTCGCCCTGGGGTTTGGCGTAGACGGTCGCGAAATGCGCCTTTGGATACATCTCGCGCACAAGCTCCAGGGTCTTGCCGGTATCGACAAGGTCATCGACGATCAGCACGCCCTCGCCATCGCCCATCATCTCGGGATCGGGGCTTTTGAGAACCTGCGCCTCGCGGCGCTGATCGGCCTTGCCGCCGCCCGACAGGTAGGATTTGACGGATATCGTGTCGACCGTGCGGATATCCAGTTCGCGCGCCACGATCATGGCCGGGGCCATGCCGCCGCGGGTGATCGCCACGACGGACCGCCATGCGCCCGCATCCGGCCCTTTGCCGTCCAGCCGCCAGGCCAGCGCCCGGCTGTCGCGGTGCAACTGGTCCCAGCTGACATGGAACCCTTTTTCATGCGGCAGGCGGTTGTCGATCATCTGGCTTACCCCTTTTCGATGTCCGGGGCATCGACGGCCTTCATGCCGACGACGTGATAGCCCGCGTCCACGTGATGCACCTCGCCGGTGACACCGCCGCTGAGATCACTCAGAAGGTAGAGCGCCGAGCCGCCCACCTCGTCGATGGTGACGTTCTTGCGCAGGGGCGAATTCAACTCGTTCCACTTCAGGATATAGCGGAAATCGCCGATGCCACTGGCCGCGAGCGTCTTGATGGGACCGGCGGATATGGCATTCACGCGGATACCGTCCTTGCCAAGATCCTCGGCCATGTAGCGCACGCTGGCCTCGAGCGCGGCCTTGGCCACGCCCATGACATTATAATGCGGCATCACCCGCTCGGCACCGTAGTAAGTCAGCGTCACGGCGCTGCCGCCCGCGTTCATCATTTTCTCGGCACGCTGCATGACGGCGGTGAAGGAATACACGGAAATATCCATCGACATGGCGAAATTGGCGCGGCTGGTGTCCACGTAACGGCCGCGCAACTCGCTCTTGTCGGAAAAGCCAATGGCATGGACCACGAAATCCAGGCTGTCCCAATGCTCTTTCAGCCCGTCGAAAAGGGCGTCGATGCTAGCCTCGTCGGCCACGTCGCAAGGCAGCACGATATTCGATCCCAATTGCTCGGCAAGTGGCCCGACCCGCTTCTTGAGCGCTTCGCCCTGGTAGGAAAAAGCCAGGTCCGCGCCGGCATCGGCAAGCGCCCGCGCAATGCCCCAGGCAATGGACTTGTCGTTGGCCAGGCCCATGATAAGCCCGCGTTTTCCCTGCATCAAATTGGAAGACATCTTTTTCTCCTGCCGTCCCGGCCATGGTTTTGCTTGGTGTAAGCCAAGCGATACAACGCATCAAGACGCGTTTGACATTGCGTCATTTGACCTACAGTTTCACTCAGGAAGGCGGTATTGCCCGGTCTTCTCAATCCATCCGGACAGGAGCCCCAGATGAGCGATCGCAGCGGCATATTCGAAGGGGACGATCCGTTCGTGATCGCCAGGCGCTGGCTGGCCGAGGCCGAACAGAGTGAACCCAATGATCCCAACGCAATCGCGCTGGCGACCGTCGATCCCGAAGGCTTGCCGAATGTGCGCATGGTGCTGCTGAAGGATATCGAGGACGCGGCCTTTGTCTTCTATACCAATTACGGCAGCGCGAAGGCCCAGGAGATCGAAGCGAGCGGCATGGCGGGCTTCGTCATGCATTGGAAGAGCCTGCGCCGCCAGATCCGCGTGCGCGGCACCGTCACCCGCGAAGAGGGTGAACAGGCCGATGCCTATTACCGCAGCCGCAGCCTCAAGAGCCGGCTTGGCGCCTGGGCCTCGCACCAGTCGCAGCCGCTGTCTTCGCGCACCCGGCTGATGGCCGAGGTGGCGCGCATCACGGCCGAGAAAGGCACGGATCCGGAACGGCCGCCGTTCTGGGGCGGGTATCGTATTGCACCTGTGCAAATCGAGTTTTGGGCAGACGGGGCCTTTCGACTGCATGATCGTTTTCTGTGGCAATTGCAGTCAGATAATACTTGGCAAGTTCAAAGGCTTAGCCCCTGATGTATCGCGAAAAATCATCGGAATCATTTCGCGTAACGTAAAGAGTTACACTAAAGATTGGGGTTGAAACTGGCCCTGCTAGCAGGCAGGTCAGGTCGTAGTTGCCCGCGGAAGAGGGGTCCGGCGGGTCAGGGATAAAGCAATGAGTGAAGACAAGAGCAGTGGCGAAATTCGCCGGGGCCATGTGAAGTGGTTCGACCCTGGCAAGGGGTTCGGATTCGTGGTTGCCGACGAGGGCGGCCCGGATATCCTTCTGCATGCCAACGTGTTGCGGAATTTCGGCCAGAGTTCGGTTGCCGATGGCGCCGAGATCGAACTGGTGGTGCACCAGACCGAGCGTGGCCTGCAAGCCGCCGAGGTGCTGGACATCCAGGTGTCCGAGGCCGTGATCGGCGGCGGCCTGTCGGACTTCGCCGAGATGAGTGCCGAAGAGCTCGCCGCCGCGCCGATGCAGCCCGCGCGGGTCAAATGGTTCGACAAGGTCAAGGGCTTCGGCTTCGCCAATATCTTCGGCGTCGAGGATGACGTCTTCGTGCATATCGAGGTCTTGCGCCGGTCTGGGCTTGCTGATTTGCTTCCGGGCGAAGCCATAGGCATCAAGACCGTCGAAGGGACGCGCGGCCTCATGGCGACGGAGGTTCTGCCATGGGAAGCCGGTCTGCACCTGGCTGGAGACGACTGATCAAGGCCTGCGTGCTGGGTCTTCTGACGTTCTTGCCTGTCACCTTGCATGCGCGCTGTGTCGACAGCGCCGTCGCGATCCGTGGCGACTGGGGACAGGCCCGCTTTTCAGTCGAGGTCGCCGACAGCCCAGCCGAACAGGCCCGCGGCCTGATGTTCGTCGAGCAGATGCCGATCATGTCCGGCATGCTCTTCGTCTATCCCAGCCCGCGATCCGCCTCGTTCTGGATGCGCAACACGCTGATTCCGCTCGACATGCTGTTTTTCGACGAGACCGGGACGCTGACCCGCGTGCACGCGATGGCGCAGCCGCTCGATGAAACACCTATCCCCGGTGGCGATGCGGTGCAGTTTGTTCTGGAAATCAACGGCGGGCTGGCCGACCGGCTGGGGATCGCGCCGGGCGACGTGATGCAGCATCCATCCGTCGGGTCGAATGCCGCCTGGCCCTGTCCTGACGATTAGGTCTTTTCAAGCGGCGCGCCGGACAGTAGACGGGGCGCCGTGGTCCGGGGCGTGGCGCAGTCTGGTAGCGCACCTGTTTTGGGTACAGGGGGTCGTGAGTTCGAATCTCGCCGCCCCGACCACCATTACCGCGCAGCATGAAAAATGATCATCTCCATGCCGGGCGCGACATCTTTGCGACAGGTCGGGATCAGCGAGAGAATCGGGCGGGGTGACTTTGCCCGGTTCAGGTGATTTCTGAGCTCTCGGGCCTAGATGGCTGTGGATAAGTCCAAAATCCGCCTGACGCCGCGTTAACCATTCTGTGCATAACCGGGTGGAGGAATCGCGGGCGGTCACAGGACCATCCCGGTCAAGCCACAAAATCGCAAATTTAGCGTAAAAAACTCGTTGACCCACTAGGTGTAGTTTTGCCAACTTGTGCAAGCCGGACGACAGCACACAAGATATAGTGGCAGAACGGCAGGGACGGACACCCAACGACCTCAGGAGCGCGATTTCGATCGCTCCATGAACGTGGCCCCATATTGCGGGGTCCCGAAGGTGGTCTTTTCCCTTCTGCCGGCTGTGGAGGCAATCGCGGGACCTTCGGGTTCACAGGGTTAGGGGCGGTCGCAACGACGACCATGAATTTAGAGGCACAGGGACACATGAAGATCGAACGCAGCTTCACCAAGGCAGGCCAGGACGCTTACGCGGATATCGAGTTCAAGACGACCACATCGGAAATCCGCAACCCGGACGGCACCATCGTCTTCAAGCTGGAGGAATGCGAGATTCCGGCCAGCTGGAGCCAGGTCGCCAGCGACGTGATCGCACAGAAATATTTCCGCAAGGCCGGTGTGCCCAGCAAGCTGCGCAAGGTCGAGGAAAAGGACGTGCCGGAATTCCTTTGGCGCTCCGAGGCCGAGACCGGAGCCGAGATCATCGGTGAGACCAGCGCCAAGCAGGTTTTCGACCGGCTGGCCGGTGCCTGGGCCTATTGGGGCTGGAAGGGTGGCTATTTCACCACCGAAGAGGACGCCCGCGCCTATTTCGACGAGATGCGTTACATGCTGGCCACCCAGCGCGCCGCACCGAATTCTCCGCAATGGTTCAACACCGGCCTGCACTGGGCCTATGGGATCGACGGGCCCAGCCAGGGGCATCACTACGTGGATTACAAGACCGGCAAGCTGGTCAAATCCAAGAGTGCCTATGAACACCCCCAGCCGCATGCCTGCTTCATCCAGGGCTGTTCCGACGATCTGGTCAACGATGGCGGGATCATGGACCTCTGGGTGCGTGAGGCGCGGCTGTTCAAGTATGGTTCGGGCACCGGCACCAATTTCAGCCACCTGCGCGCCGCGGGCGAGGCGCTGTCTGGTGGCGGCAAGTCCAGCGGCTTGATGGGCTTCCTCAAGATCGGCGACCGCGCCGCCGGGGCGATCAAGTCCGGCGGCACCACCCGCCGGGCCGCCAAGATGGTGATCGTCGATGCCGACCACCCCGACATCGAGGAATTCATCGACTGGAAAGTGCTGGAGGAACAGAAGGTCGCCAGCATCGTGGCCGGGTCCAAGATGCACGAAGAGAAGCTCAACGGCATCTTCTCCGCCATCAAGGCCTGGGACGGCACGGCCGAGGATGCCTACGACCCGAAAGCCAACGAAGGTTTGAAAAGTGCAATTCGGGAGGCCAAGAAAGTGGCAATTCCCGAGACATACATCAAACGCGTGTTGGATTATGCAAAGCAGGGCTATGACAGCATCGAGTTCCCGACCTACGATACCGATTGGGACAGCGAGGCCTATAACTCGGTTTCCGGCCAGAACTCCAACAATTCGATCCGTGTCACCGATGCCTTCCTGAAGGCCGTGCGCGACGATGGCGACTGGGAGCTGATCAACCGCACCGACGGCAAGGTCGCCAAGACCGTGAAAGCGCGCGATCTGTGGGAAAAGGTCGGCCACGCGGCCTGGGCCTGTGCCGATCCGGGCATCCAGTTCCATGACACCGTGAACGCCTGGCACACCTGCCCCGAGGACGGCGCGATCCGCGGCTCCAACCCCTGTTCGGAATACATGTTCCTCGACGACACGGCGTGCAACCTGGCCTCGATGAACCTGCTGACCTTCTACAAGGATGGGCAGTTCCAGGCCGAGGAGTACATGCACGCCACCCGGCTGTGGACCCTGACGCTGGAAATCTCGGTCATGATGGCGCAGTTCCCGTCCAAGGAAATCGCGCAGCTGTCCTATGATTTCCGCACGCTGGGCCTTGGCTATGCCAATATCGGCGGCCTGCTGATGAACATGGGGCTGGGCTATGACAGCGACGAGGGCCGCGCGCTGGCCGGCGCCCTGACGGCGATCATGACCGGCGTGTCCTACGCCACCAGCGCCGAGATTGCGGGCGAGCTGGGCGCCTTCGCCAAATACGGCAAGAACCGTGACCACATGCTGCGCGTCATGCGCAACCACCGCAACGCGGCCTATGGCGCCTCGGAAGGCTACGAGTCGCTGGCGGTCAAGCCGGTGCCGCTGGATCACGCCAACTGCCCGGACCGCCGCCTGGTCGATCTGGCCATGTCGTCCTGGGACGAGGCGCTTAGGCTTGGCGAGAAGAACGGTTACCGCAACGCACAGGCCACCGTCATCGCGCCACCGGCACGATCGGCCTGGTCATGGATTGCGACACCACCGGGATCGAGCCGGACTTTGCCCTGGTGAAGTTCAAGAAACTGGCCGGCGGCGGTTATTTCAAGATCATCAACCGGTCGGTGCCCGCCGCCCTGGAAAAGCTGGGCTATGGCGCCGCCGAGATCGAGGAGATCGTCAGCTATGCCGTGGGTCACGCCACCCTGGGCAACGCGCCCGGCATCAACCACACGGCGCTGATCGGCCACGGTTTCGGAGAGGCCGAGATCGAGAAGGTCGAGGCGGCCCTGCCCAGTGCCTTCGACATCCGCTTCGTCTTCAACCAGTGGACCCTGGGCGAGGAGTTCTGCAAGAAGACCCTCGGCATTCCCGCCGAGAAGCTGAACGACCCCACCTTCGACCTGTTGTCGCATCTGGGCTTCAACAAGGCCGATATCGACGCCGCCAATGACCATGTCTGCGGGACGATGACGCTGGAAGGCGCGCCCTTCCTGAAGGAAGAGCACTACCACGTCTTCGACTGCGCCAATCCCTGCGGCAAGAAGGGCAAGCGCTTCCTGTCCGTGAACAGCCATATCGACATGATGGCCGCGGCGCAGAGCTTCATCTCGGGCGCGATCTCCAAGACGATCAACATGCCCAACGACGCCACGATCGAGGATTGCCAGGCCGCCTATGAGCGCAGCTGGTCCATGGGTGTGAAGGCCAACGCGCTCTACCGCGACGGCTCCAAGCTGAGCCAGCCGCTGGCGGCGGCGCTTGTCGAGGATGACGAAGAGGCGCAGGAGGTGCTGGAAAGCGGCTCGACCCAGGAAAAGGCCAAGGTGCTGGCCGAAAAGGTGATCGAGAAGGTCGTGGTCAAGGAACTGGTCCGCAACCATCGCGAAAAGATGCCCGAGCGCCGCAAGGGCTATACCCAGAAGGCGGTTGTGGGCGGCCACAAGGTCTACCTGCGGACCGGCGAATATGCCGACGGGTCGCTGGGCGAAATCTTCATCGACATGCACAAGGAAGGCGCCGGCTTCCGTGCGATGATGAACAACTTCGCCATCGCCGTGTCCGTGGGCCTGCAATACGGCGTGCCGCTGGAGGAGTTCGTCGATGCCTTCACCTTCACCAAGTTCGAACCGGCGGGCATGGTGCAGGGCAATGACAGCATCAAGAACGCGACCTCGATCCTCGACTACATCTTCCGCGAGCTGGCCGTGTCCTACCTGGACCGCACCGACCTGGCCCATGTGAAGCCCGAAGGTGCGAGTTCGACGATCTTGGCCGCGGCGAGGAAGAGGGCGTGTCCAATATCAAGGAAATGTCCGAAAGCGCGGCCTCGCGCAGCCTCGAAGTGCTCAAGCAGATCAGCTCGACCGGCTACCTGCGCAAGCGCGTGCCGCAGGACCTGGTGGTGCTGCAAGGCGGGGCCGGAGCGGTGGCGCTGAACGGCGCCGAGGATCCGCAGGCGGCGCTGGAAACCCTGGTGCCGGCGGTGGCCAAGGGCGGCGGCATGGCCCAGGCGACGACCGGATCGGCCTCGGTCTCGGCGCTGTCTGCCCGCGACAAGGCCAAGATGCAGGGCTACGAAGGCGAAGCGTGCGGCGATTGCGGCAATTACACGCTGGTGCGCAACGGCACCTGCATGAAATGCAACACCTGCGGCGCGACCAGCGGGTGTAGCTGAGAAACAGGGCGTGGCGGTCCCATTGGGGCCGCCACGCCGGAACGTCACGGCGTTCCAAAGGGGTCCGGCGCGGGTGCGCTCGCGCCGCCGACGTCCAGGCCGCAGGCAGAAACCGGGCGGTACAAAGAAGTGAGCTTGGACGGCGAAACTTGAACGGGGGCCTCGGCCCTCGTTTTTTTCGTCTCGGGCTACGCCCGAGCCGACCGGGGAGGGGCTCTGCCCCTCTTGGCCTGCGGCCAATTCACCCCGGGATATTTTCAGTCCAAAGAAAACGGTAGGGATTCATTAACCGGAATCGGAGATTCTCCCGGAGCGGTACAGGCGGGGACGCCGATGACCGTGTCCGGAGAAAGCTCCGGGCCCCGGCACGGCACCTGGTGACCCTCTGCCGGGGCCTTTCTTTGGACCGAAAATATCCCGGGGGAGTCCCGCATCGCGGGACGGGGGCAGCGCCCCCCTTGCGCTAGCCGATCTCGAAGTCCGGTGGGGCGAGGGTGAAACCGTCGAATTGAAAGCCCGGGCTGACGGTGCATCCCACCAGCGTCCAGTCGCCGGTGCTGCGCGCGGCCTGCCACCACTGCGGCGGCACGATCAATTGTGGGCGCTCGTCCGTTGCAAGGTCCGGTCCAAGACGGTGATCGGCCCTGGGGCCGGTGTCCGTTTCGGCCAGGGAGAGGATCAGTGGCGCGCCCGCGTAGAAATGCCAGATTTCGGCAGCGTC
>PR_CR_10_Liq_1_inCRDRAFT_1001459_pt1 | contig 13265 bp, 11 predicted proteins | sample PRCRCaboRojoPR_3_FD_10241 | JGI IMG/M metagenome (IMG submission 10241) | reverse complement strand
CTAGACTCATGGGAGGCTAACGAGTCAGAGAGTAGCTCAAGAGGAAACGCTGTCCCAATGCTTGCATTAAGCCATATCCGATATGGAACCCATCAATTTTCTGGAGATCGATTGAACGCTCTTTTTGAGGAAGGCTCTGTGCGTCTACACCCAAAAAACCACTCTATGTCTGGAGTGACGGTTATGGCGGTTAGAAACTCACCCTCGGATCGATCGGTATTAACACCCACGATGGAGCAGCAACTATCGCATGATGCAGGGGAGGTTCTAACCTCTGTTAATGGTATTTCCAGCATCCGTAAAAGTGGTTCTTATGGATCAGACCCGGTGATTAGAGGGGCTATGTCAGATCAATTGACAATAACAATGGATCAAGGCGCTCAAGCTATAGCGGCATGCCCTAATCGAATGGACCCTCCAACATCACAGATTCCGATGAACACCGTATCCTCCATTGAAATTGTAAAAGGCCCCTATGCCTTGCGCTACGGGCATTCTTATGGTGGTGTGATCCGATTCATTTCTGATGAAATGCCGTTTTCTGAAGAGCCTTCATGGTCTGGACGTTCTACTATTGGCGTTGAGTCAAACGGATTTCAAAGACAGTCCGAAGGGATGATTGCCTATTCATCGAGTAAGTTTGCCCTTCAACTCTTTGGTTCAGCAGCAGGAAGTGATTCATACAGCAATGGGGCGGGAGTCGAACTACCCACTGCTTATGAGCGGACCAGCATTGGTACTCGCATGTCTATTGCGCTGCACAGTCAAGTCGAACTATCGATTGCTGCCCATCACAACAAAGCGGTTGACACAGATTTTGCTTCCTTGGGAATGGATTTGATTTCAGATGAAACGACCGTGGCCCAAGGAAAACTCAGATTTTTCCCTGCAGATCGTACACAGGGTGGTCATCAATGGCTCGATGTCTCTGGGTACTACACGTTTGTTGATCATCTTATGTCGAATGAGAATCGTGGTGGTATGAAAATGATGGACATGGCCACAGAGGCAGAGACACAGACGTATGGATTTAGAGTCGAAGGGATGAGTCTGAATGGAGGCTCACACTTGATGTATGGTGCAGATTTGCATGGCGAAACCATTGACGGTTTGCGTACACGTACGATGCTCATGGGCCCCATGGCGGGAATGACCATGAGCGATTCTCCTTGGCAAGAAAGCAGTCGACTTGCTGGGAGTGTCTTTGTAGAGAGTCGATGGATGAGTGACGTAGATGAACTTCGTGTTACAGGTCGCCTTGGGTTTGTTGACTCAAAAATCTCACAACCCTCACAACGATTCGAAAGTCTTGTTTCAGAGCTAGATGGAGGCGTTATGCTCGAACCTGGGCTTAGTTTTGGATGGATTCGAAACGTAGACAACGATCTTGAGTTGAGTGTGTGGACTGGTTTTACGACACGAGCACCATCCGTCATTGAGTCATACATAATTCATACCCTGTGGGTGTGGATCCATATGAAGTATTAGGAACTCCTACCCTTGATCCTGAAAAGAACCTTCAAGCGGACGTAATACTAACCAAGAACACACCGAATGTGACCTGGATGTTAAACGGATTCGTAAGCCATCAGTTTGATGTCATTTCATCTAGAATTGACCCTTCAGTGATGCCTGTATCGATGATGTCGCCAGGGGTTCGCCGAATGACAAACATTGATCGCGCACGATTCGTTGGTGCCGATGTCATGGCCCAGGGTTTTATAGGAGCTTCACTCTCGGGATCGATCGCCGCATCGTATGTATGGGCCCAAGATTTAGAACGGGATGAGCCCATGCCAGAAATCGCACCCTTTGAAGTGAACCTTGGACTTGAAGGGTACCTTTTTGGCGCTCAGGTTGTCCCATCGGTAGACATCCGACTCGTTGGGGAGCAAGATCGAGTATCTCCGGAGTATGGAGAGGCGATTACTCAAGGATTTTGGACAGCTGACGTGGGTGTTCGCTGGTTACTAAGTTCACGTTTCACGTTTGACGTTGGCGTACACAATGTAATGGATGAGCTATATTCAGAGCATTTATATCGCAAAGTCAGTGGAACTCAGGAACGCTTAACAGCTCCTGGTCGCTCATTTGAAGCAAAATTGTCCGTGCAGTTTTAAGGAAGACACTATGGCTATGAGAGTCTGAAGTATTGGAACTTGCTTAGAAGGTCCATATATTTCAGATTCTCTTTGGTCCGGTAGTTCAGTTGGTTAGAACGCCTGCCTGTCACGCAGGAGGTCGCGAGTTCGAGTCTCGTCCGGATCGCTCACGTTGGCAACCCTCTTCTTACCCCCTTGAAGAGGCATCGTAAGACAATAAAAAACAGTCACTTATGAATGCTTACGATGTTGTGGTGATTGGAGCAGGACATGCTGGTTCCGAAGCCGCAGCAGCAGCCGCAAAAACAGGGTCACGCACACTACTCATTACCATGAGCCTTGAGGCGATTGCAAGGATGTCTTGTAATCCAGCTATGGGGGGTGTTGCAAAAGGTCAGCTTGTTCGCGAAATAGACGCCCTTGGTGGATTAAGTGGGATTGTCTCTGATAAAAGTGGGGTCCAATTCCGTTTGTTGAATAGAAGCAAAGGGCCTGCAATGTGGTCCCCTCGCTGCCAAAGTGATCGTCAACTCTACTCACAACTTATGCGTGAGGAGCTGGAATCTATTGATGGCCTTGATTTTAGGCAAGATGATGTCACTGAACTTTTGTTTTCAGATGATGGAAAAACAATTCAAGGGGTTCGGACATTGACAGATTACGAAGTTCGAGCCAAAGCAGTCGTAGTTACAAGCGGAACATTTCTAAATGGCCTCATTCATATTGGGGAAAAGCAATATGGTGGTGGGCGATCTGGAGAAAGAGCCTCGAAGGGAATATCTGCGAGCCTCGAATCAAAAGGGTTTGAACTTAGTCGCTTGAAAACAGGGACACCTCCACGGATTGATGGTAGAAGTGTTGATTTACATGCACTCGAGATCCAACATGGAGATGAAGACCCAGTGCCGTTTTCATTTATGACAGAGTCTCTTCCAACTCAACAGGAGCAACTTACATGTTGGATTGGCTATACAGCACCTGTTGTACATGATGCTTTGCGTGAAGGATTTGATCGTAGCCCAATGTTTAATGGACGTATCAAATCTGTTGGACCTCGATATTGCCCTAGTATTGAAGACAAAATCCATCGTTTTGCGGACAGAGAACGACACCAGTTGTTTTTAGAGCCAGAAGGGTGGAATACCTATGAAATGTACCTGAATGGGTTCTCAACGTCCTTGCCAGAGGAGGTTCAGTTAGACGCACTTACTAAAATCGAGGGATTTGAGAATGCACGCATGATGAGACCAGGGTACGCCATTGAGTATGATTATGTTCCACCGCACCAAATCAAACGTACCATGGAAACGAAGTTGGTCTCAGGGCTTTTCTTTGCAGGTCAAATTAATGGAACCACTGGATACGAAGAGGCCGCTTGTCAGGGCCTAATGGCAGGAATAAACGCTTCATTATCGGTACAAGGAAAAGATCCTTTTATACTGTTGAGGTCTCAAGGGTACATTGGAGTCCTTATTGATGACCTCATTAGCAAGGGGACTGAAGAACCCTATCGAATGTTTACTTCTAGAGCAGAACACCGAATCTTGCTGAGACAGGATAATGCAGATCAACGACTCACGGAAGTTGGGTATGAATTGGGATTAGTCTCAGAGGCACGGTACCAGCGATATTTGCAGAAAAAAGAAAAACGAATTGCTCTTGAGCAATGGGTAGAGTCAACCTCTATTAAACCAGAGCAAATCAACCCCTTATTAGAATCAATGGGAAAGTCTCCCATTAAACAGTCTGTAAAAGCGACTAGCATCATTGGTAGGCCCGAAATAACCCTGGAAATGCTCATTGATGTAGCACAGGATCGAGATAGACTTGACTCTATTGGGGTATTGCACCCAGAGATTGTCCATACGGTAGAAACCCAATTCAAATATGCAGGGTACATAGAAAAAGANTTTGAAATGGTTGAAGAGCTGAAAAAGCAAGAGGAACTCTCGATCCCGGAGTCTATCCATTATTCAAACATCAAAAGTCTAAGCTCAGAAGGAAAATCTAAGCTTGAACATGTCCGGCCAGAAACATTAGGACAGGCAAGCAGAATATCAGGAGTATCACAAAGTGATTTAGCAGTGCTCTTGGTTTATTTGAAGGGATAATGTTTCACGTGAAACAATCAGAAACATTCGCTAGTGCAACTCTTGCTCTCAAAAAACATGAGAAGAAACTCTCTCAATATGCAGACCGCTTGTTGTGGTGGAATGAAAAAGTGAACCTTGTAAGCAGAGATGTTTCACGTGAAACAATCATAAAGCACATTGAGCACTCACTCACCTTAAGTGCACACCTGGACGCAGTCCATACCTGGGTAGACGCTGGATCAGGCGGTGGCTTACCAGGAATCCCATTGGCTATTGCGCATCCTGAGAAAGAATTTATCGTTAATGACATTGTTCAAAAAAAGTGCACTGTCTTAAAAGCTTTAATACGAGAGCTAGAGCTAACGAATATTCAAGTAAAAGAGGGGTCTATAGCAGATATCGAAATGAATTCTGATATGGGGGTGTGCACAAAGCATGCTTTTAAAATACCCCAACTCTTGAGCATGATCGCTGATATAGGCAAACAGCCCTCCGTGGTTCTGTGGCTGAAAGGGTTTGAAGAAGCGAATCAAGATGTGAATCAGCATCCTCAAAAAGAGTTGTTTGAGATACAGTTATTGGACAATGGGTCAGATCCATTTTATTCTGGGAAAGCGATTGTCAAGTGGAGTCAAAAACCATGAAGGATTTAACCTCTACAGAGCGTTTAATGAAGATGTTTTCACTCATGCAATCTTCAACGAAAAGGCTCACAATAAATGAATTAGCCACATTATTTGGAGTTTCTAGGAGAACCATATTTCGAGATCTAAACAAGCTCGAGGCAATTGGATTACCGATTACTCATGATGCTGTTGATGGATATGGCGTTATGAAAGAGTTTCGAATCCCACCCATTCAGTTTAATCCTAAGGAGCTTTCTACGCTCATGGTGGGAATTCAGTTCGTAAAAGCACAGGTAAATCAATCGTTGAGTGAAGACGCAACGATGGTAGAGAGTAAAATCAGACAGGTGATTAACCCTGACATGCGCGCATTCATGGATCTCATGTCTCAGAGAATGGTGATAGACCCAACCATGACATTTCAGTCTGAAAAACAGAAGGGTGGTGACTGGTATATGTTGTCGGGCGCTATTGCGAGTCAAAAAACAGTGACCTTTTCTTACAAAAACAAAAAAGGAGTTAATGAGGTCAGAAAAGTGGATCCATACTTACTAGTATTCTATACAGATCACTGGAATTTAATTGGATATTCACATGAACGTAATTCAGTACGCAATTATATACTAGAAAAAGCAAAAAATCTTGTAGTATTAGAAGAGAGCTATACGCCAAAAGTTGAAATCGATGCTAAGGCATTAATTTTTGACTCTGAGCGCATGGAAACAATGGTACAGGTCTATGTCAGCAAAAAAGCTCTGAAGCGATTTAGCGCCAACCTCCCAACGAAAATAATTAAGCAAACCACCCAACAGGCAAAAAAGATTAAGGTCGAATTTCGCTTCGATGATCTAGACTATCTTAATAACTGGTTGCTTCAGTTTGGCCCCGACGTAGAGATCCTCTCTCCAAAAGAGCTTATTCAAAAGAGAGAGGTAGTGCTTAAAACTATGTTGAAGACAAATCCCGTTAGCGACTCTTAAAAAGTTGCAACTGCCATCACCTTAGGATTCTTCTTCCGTGGACTCAATGACCTGTGCACTATCCTCGTCATCGTTGGCAACACGAGTCACAGCACCGATCTTACCTGCATCATCGAGTCTCATAATTCGAACGCCCTGTGTGTTACGCCCCATGGTTCGAATTCCTTTACACTGCATACGAATCACTTTTCCACGCTCCGTAATGACCATTAAATCATCTTGGTCTGAAACTTCCTTCAGTGCAATCAAATTCCCGGTTTTCCCAGTAATTTTCATGGTGATTACACCCTTACCCCCACGGCTCTGTTCGCGATAGTCGTCTACCAGTGATCGCTTTCCATAACCCTGCTCAGCGATTGCTAAAACAGTAGACTCGTGGGTGTTTTTCACGATGACAAGATCAACCAACTTGTCGGTATCTGCCAAGTTCATCCCACGGACGCCAGAGGTATTACGCCCCATTTGTCTCGCTTGTGACTCATGGAACCGTATTGCACGTCCATTGTCTGCCGCTAATAATATGGTACTATCACCATCGGTCAACCCTGCGCTCAATAACTGATCCCCATCGCGCACATTGATCGCGATAATTCCATTACGTCTAGGTCTAGAATATAACTCAAGGGCTGTTTTCTTGATGACCCCTTTCTCAGTTGCCATGAGGATAGAGCGGTTCTTGATGTACTCCTCGTCATCAAGCGACTTGACGGGGACAATCGCCATGACGGAATCATCTTTTTCAATCTCAATCATATTCACAATGGCTCGACCCCGTGAAAGCCTTGTCCCCTCTGGTATTTCATACACTTTGAGCCAATAGCATCGACCATTTTTCGTGAAAAACAGTAGATAATTATGATTGGTAGCCACGAATAGATGTTCTACATACTCATCATCTTTTGTGGTGGTCCCTTTCATTCCCTTCCCGCCACGTCTTTGACGGCGATAGCCACTTACAGGCATACGCTTAATAAAGCCCATGTTAGAGATGGTTACGACGACATCCTCGTCGGCAATCATATCCTCAACATTAAAATCCTCTGCTGAGTAAACAATTTGTGTACGTCTCTCGTCGCCATACTTTTTCTTTAGCTCCAAGAGTTCCTCTTTAATAATGCCAGTTTGCGCATCACGACTCGATAAAATTCGTCTGAAATCAGCAATTTTATCGACAATTTCACGATACTCTAGATCTACTTTGTCACGCTCTAGACCTGTTAATTTCTGCAAGCGCATTTCAAGAATGGCTTTGGCTTGAATATCTGTGAGTGCGAATTTTTTACGGAGCTCTGTATTTGCAATAGCAGGGTTTTTTGCAGCTCGGATTGTCTTAATCACCTCATCCAGATTGTCTAGAGCAATTTTGAGCCCCTCCAGGATATGTGCCCGCGCTTCTGCCTGGTCTAAGTCATAAATCGTTCGTCGAATGACAACTTCAATGCGATGCTCAATAAAGTGCCCAATAATCTCCTTGATTGGCATAATCTTTGGACGCCCTTTGACTAGCGCCAGATTAATAATGCCAAACGTGCTTTGCATCTGGGTGTACTTGTAGAGTTGATTTAGTACGACTCCAGAATTGGCACCTCTTTTGAGGATAATGACAATACGCATCCCATCGCGATCTGACTCATCACGAATCTCTGAGATCTCGGTGATTTTATCAGAGTTGACTTGCTCGACAATTTTTTGAATCAAGACAGCCTTATTGACCTGATAGGGTATTTCTGTGACAACAATTTGTTCACGGCCACCACGCAACTCCTCCGTGTTGGCTCGTGCGCGCATCACGACCCGACCTCGACCTGTTTCATAGGCCTCTTTTACCCCCTCGTATCCGTATATGATCCCACCCGTTGGGAAATCGGGAGCCACTAAGTGCTTCATGATACCTGCTGTATCAATCTCAGGATCGTCCATAACAGCCACAACCGCATCGATTGCCTCACTAAGGTTGTGTGGCGCCATATTNGTCGCCATACCTACCGCAATCCCTGAAGAACCATTGACAATCAGGTTCGGGAACATGGATGGAAGNACTGTTGGCTCTGTGAGCGTATCATCAAAGTTGTACTGGTAATCCACCGTATCCTTGTTGAGATCTGTCAACAATTCCTCGGCGATTTGCTTCATACGCACTTCTGTGTAACGCATCGCAGCTGCACCATCGCCATCCACTGACCCAAAGTTTCCTTGTCCATCAACCAATGGGTAGCGAAGCGAAAAATCTTGAACCATTCGAACGATGGTATCATAAACAGCGCTGTCGCCATGTGGGTGATACTTCCCTAGAACCTCTCCAACAATACGGGCAGATTTTTTGTAGGGACGGTTATGAAGCATTCCAAGCTCACTCATGCCATAAAGAGCTCTACGGTGCACTGGCTTTAACCCATCGCGCACATCGGGTAAGGCTCTAGATACAATCACTGACATCGAATAATCGATGTAGGATGACTGCATTTCGTCTTCTATGGTAATTGGAATGATCTTTTCTCTAGACATACAATTCGTTTTGGTAAAGGACTCGACCGCAGGTTGATTCCCTTACGATGGGTGTCAAAGTGTTTAGATATCGAGGTTTGCGTATTTCGCGTTTCGCTCTATGAATTCTCTTCGTGGCTCCACAAGGTCTCCCATAAGTGTAGAAAACACCTTGTCTGCAGTTGCGGCTGATTCAACAGTAACCTGCTGTAAAGTTCGAGTTTCTGGATCCATCGTCGTTTCCCAGAGTTGTTCTGGGTTCATCTCACCAAGACCTTTGTATCGTGAAACGTCAACCTTACTTTTTGATTTCTTGTATTTCGCAACGAGTGTTGATCTTGTCTCATCATCCCACGCATAGTCAACATTCTTACCAGCCGTAATTTTGTACAATGGTGGTGTTGCAATGTATATATGGCCTAGCTCAACCAACGGACGCATATATCGATAGAAGAATGTGAGAAGAAGTGTGCGAATATGAGACCCATCCACATCCGCATCTGTCATAATAATGATCTTGTGGTACCGTAGTTTTTCGATCTCAAAATCTTCATCACCATGCCCCACACTCGTTCCCAAGGCCGTGATCATAGCCTGAATCTCCTTGTTTTCCAGGATTTTATTCAAATTGGCTTTCTCGACATTGAGAATTTTTCCACGGAGTGGTAGAATAGCCTGGAAACTACGGTTTCGGCCCATTTTAGCAGACCCACCGGCAGAATCTCCCTCAACGAGGTACACTTCGCAGTGTTCTGGCTCATTAATCGAGCAGTCGGCCAGCTTGCCGGGCAAACCACCCCCACTCATCACGCTTTTTCGCTGAATCAATTGGCGAGCCTTTCTAGCCGCTTCACGTGCTTCTGCTGCTAGGACAACTTTGTCAAGGATTTTGCGAGCGATTTTGGGGTTTTGCTCCAGAAAATCCATGAGCCTCTCATAAATGATAACCTCTACGACGCTCTGAACTTCAGAATTCCCAAGTTTGGTTTTGGTTTGCCCTTCGAATTGAGGTTCAGCAACCTTCACGCTTAACACAGCGGTTAAACCTTCACGAAAATCCTCACCTGATATAGAGATCTTGGAACCAGATTTAATAATCCCATTTTTCTCTGCATAGGTTTTGAACGCCCTTGTCAATGCACGACGGAATCCAGAAATATGGGTCCCACCCTCTCGAGTGTTAATGTTGTTTACATATGAGCTGACATTCTCACTGAAGGAATTATTGTAGGCCATTGCAAGCTCAACCGGCACATTATCCTGCTCTCCTTCGATATGAATAGGCTCGTCCATAAAGCTCTCACGAGCCTCATCAAGATACTTTACAAAATCTCGAGTCCCGCCTGAGTAATGGAACGTTTCTTTTAAAAATTCTCCCGTGTCTGGATTCGTATCACGCTCATCGATCAGCTCAATAGTAATCTGTGAATTCAAAAAGGCTAGTTCACGCAGGCGATCAGCAATGATGTCAAACTTAAACTCAACAGTTTGAGTGAAAATGGTAGGATCCGGTGTAAATGTAATGAGCGTGCCTTGAAGGTCGGTTTTCCCTGTTATTTCTAGAGGGGCTTTTGTTATCCCACGCTCAAACGTGATTTCATGTTTTTTGCCCGCACGCCAAACTTCCGCTTTAAAATGTGTCGAAAGTGCATTCACACAACTAACACCCACGCCGTGAAGCCCACCTGAGACTTTGTAGGAGTCCTTATCAAATTTCCCCCCAGCATGCAATTTAGTCAGAACCACTTCAATGGCAGGAATGCCCATTTTAGGGTGGATATCAACAGGGATTCCTCGTCCATTATCGGACACAGAGAGCGAGCCATCTACATGGATCGTTACAATGATATGGTCACAGTGTCCTGCTAGTGACTCGTCAATGGAGTTGTCAACGACCTCATTAATCAAGTGATGCAGCCCACGAGGTCCCACATCGCCGATGTACATCGCGGGGCGCTTTCGTACGGCTTCGAGACCTTCAAGTACTTGGATATTGGATGCTTGGTATTCAGAACTTGATGTCTTGCTCATGCGTGTGCAGGTCTCTTTTTTGAAATGCTAGCGGGGATTCCACCCGTCTTTTTTAACTTGCTTAAAATAGCGTTTGAGACGTCAAAAAACAACGAAACGACGAAGAAACAAAGGGGGTATTTTAGAGCTTTTTTAAGGGTTTAAAGACAGCGAGGCTCACTTCTAACTTTAGGTTGATTATCAGGCGATTAAACGATAATTTGTCTGTCTTTCAATATTTGTGTCAGTAAACACAGCAGTAACACAGTAGGTTTAACAAGTTTGGACTCTCATGTCACGTAAAGACGATATTACAGGACGTACACCTTTGTCTGGATACCGCTCTTCCAAAGCGAATAACAAGACAAAGCATACGTTTCACCTTAATCTTCAAAAACGAAGATTCTACATTCCGGAAGAGGATCGCTGGATTACATTAAAAGTAACGGCCAAAACTCTTCGTACGATCAACAAGAACGGCATATCTGAAGTCCTCAAAGAGGCTAAGAAACAAGGCGTTCTAAGTTCTAAGGTGTAATTATGGCAAAAGGTAACCGCATCCAAGTGATTCTAGAGTGTACAGAAAAGCCTGGCACGTCTCGCTATGTGACGATGAAGAATCGCCGCACCACAACGGACCGTATCGAATTAAAGAAGTACAACCCTGTGTTAAAAAAGCACACGCTTCACAAAGAGATTAAGTAATCATGGCAAAGAAACAAGCATTTGGCGAAGACGCTGCGAAGCTCAAAGAATCTCATCGTAAGATGGCGAAGGTGATTGTTCCCTACAAAAATGAGTCGGGAAAAATCTCTTACAAAACTGCGATGATGGACCAAGAGTCTGTCAAAGAGTATCTGAACGCCAATAAATAACTCTTGGGGGGCGATCCCATGAACGTCCTCGACGGATTTATACTGTTCCCCCTTCTTGTTGCCTTTCTTCTAGGGCTAAAAAACGGCATCATCAAAGAAGTCTTTGGACTCGTAGGGCTAATTCTTGCAGTCCTTCTATCTCTGTGGTTCACTGGACCTATTTCTGTCTTTGCAGTTGAGATGCTTGGCATGGGCGAGTCTTGGGCGAAACTCGCGACAGGAGTTGTGCTTTTTGTTTTTGTCATTCTTACCGTTCAACTCATTGCGTGGGTGCTTGAAAAGATCATTAAAGCAGCTCAGTTATCATTCCTAAATCGTGCCTTAGGGGGACTATTTGGATTTGGCAAAGCTGCATTTTTGGTGAGTCTATTGTTGTGGGTGTTATCCTTTGTTGAGTACCCGAAGCAAACAGAAACGCAGAGCTCGTTGACCTACTCGTATATTCGCCCGATTGCCCCTGCAACATTTGAACTCTTGTTGCGAGTGATCCCTAATACAGAGGATGCACTTCAGCGTGAGGATCCTATGAAAGGTAATGCGCCCACACCGTCTGATTTACAAGACACTGACTCACCATTTATTTAATCCACCGTTGACATGAATTGGGCACCCGTAGAAGACCAGCTATCCCTACTTAAACGTGGAATTTCCGAGCTGATCCCAGAAGAAGAGCTCGTTGAAAAACTTAAAAAAAGTGCAGAAACAGATACACCGTTAAAGGTAAAACTGGGATGTGATCCTACTCGACCAGACTTACATCTAGGGCACTCTGTGATCCTGCGCAAGCTCAGACAGTTTCAGGACCTTGGTCATGAGGCAATCCTCATCATCGGTGATTTCACAGCGTTAATTGGGGATCCAACAGGGCAAAATAAAACACGACCTCCATTAACAGAGCAAGAAGTCAAGGATAACGCCAAGACGTACCTTGAGCAAGTGTATCAAATCTTAGACCCCTCAAAAACCAAATTGGTCTATAATTCTGAGTGGCTGGGAGGACTTACGTTCATGGACATCATCCGAGAATCGGCAAAGATTACGGTTGCCAGAATGATTGAGCGTGATGATTTCTCGAAACGATATCAGGCCAACGAGCCGATCTCTTTGCACGAGTTTTTGTATCCACTAGCCCAGGCACTCGATTCAGTTCATTTACGAAGTGATGTAGAGCTTGGAGGTACAGATCAAAAATTCAATCTTTTGATGGGTCGAGACATGCAGCGTAGTGAGGGTCAAGCCCCACAAGTGTGCCTCATGATGCCACTTTTAGTGGGTACAGACGGCGTTCAAAAAATGTCAAAATCGTACGAGAACACCATTGGGCTCAATGACTCTGCAGAGGATATGTACGGGAAAGTTCTAAGCATCTCAGACGAACAGATTATTCCATGGGCAGAGCTTTTATCCGAGTACTCTGATGATGAATTAAACGCACTCCAAGAGCGTGTCTCCTCAGATCCAAGAAACGCCAAGCATGACTTAGCATGGCATATTACAGGGCTGTTTCATGGTGAAGATGGGGCAAAAAAGGGGAGGGATCATTTTGAGACCACGGTTATCCAAAAATCGGTTCCAGATGATGCCCCTGTCCATCAGATGGAGGCAGGTACGGAAGAAGGGCTAATCTCGATTATTACAGGTCTTGGATTCGCAAGCTCCAACGGAGAAGCAAGGCGTCTTATCCAACAAGGTGGTGTCTCTTTGGACGACGAAAAAATTACCGATGTTCAGGCAACTGTATGCATAGAGAGTGGCCAAGAAGTCGTCCTTAAAGCGGGTAAACGCAAGTTTGCCATACTGAAGGCCTAAAGGGTACCCTAAACATGTAAGGAAGCGTAGCTAGATGTATCTAGTAGGGTAAAGACTCTTCGTTGCTACGACTAGTTTTCATTCATCGTCATTGCCTCTTCGTGATGGACGTAATCCTGAAAGACACTCTCTTCTTCCTTTGCGTTGCACCTTCCCGCCGTTCGAACACTTTTTTTCTATGGAATCGGTTTAGCCATTGTGTTTGGCACCAATGAGCGGGCTGCAACCACCTCCTGGTGGACATTTATACCATGGCTGATGGGGCTATGGGCTGGCCTTGGGCTCT
>PR_CR_10_Liq_1_inCRDRAFT_1001458_pt1 | contig 13269 bp, 13 predicted proteins | sample PRCRCaboRojoPR_3_FD_10241 | JGI IMG/M metagenome (IMG submission 10241) | reverse complement strand
ACTACGACACAGCAGAGAGACACTGTTTAAAGTCGCTAGAAATCAGAAAGGCAGTGCTTGACCCCCAACACCCTGACTTAGCTCAGTCCTACAACAGCCTAGGAGTGCTTTACGGGAACAAAAAAAACTACACCAAAGCAGAAGAGTACTACTTAAAGTGTATGAACATCAGAGAAGCAGTTCTTGATCCCCTGGATCTTGATCTAGCCTTTATATACAACAACCTGGGGCTACTTTACTGCTACAAAGGGAACCAAAAAAAAGCAGAGGACTTTTGGCTGAGGTGCATGAACATCAGAGAAGCAGTTCTTAGCATTTGGCACCCTGATTTGGCTTTGGTATACAACAACCTAGGGATGCTTTACTGCTACAAAGAAGACTACAAAAGAGCAGAGAATTACTGGGTAAAGTGCTTAAACATCAGACAAGCAATCCTTGACCCGCGGGACCCTGAGCTAGCCTTGGTGCGCAACAACTTGAACCGACTCCAAAACGCAAAAACCTTTTACAGGGGCTGAGTAATTAACTAGTCTAGCAATTAAAATGTCAAAAAACACACCTAAAAAGAATCTAGAAACTAGGCGCTCAGCAGTGCCTTCTACCCAAGTAAGCTTTAAGGAACCCAAAATCAGACGTCGGGACCACCAGCCAGTTTTCACAGAACAAGATGAAATGGAGTCTTTGTCGGACTTTACAGTAATCAACAACAAACCCAATTTTCCCAAAGCCAAAAGAACAATCAACTTTTCCAAGAACCCAGAAGTTCCAGGACCCAACCTCTACAACCCCAAACAAAAAAGTTCCTTTCCTTCTTACAGTTTTCCCAAATCCACCAAAAGGTACCAGTACTGCGTTCCTTACTCACCAGGTCCAGTTTACCACCCCAAGTTCACTCGGGTTTCTAAGCACTAATGTAAATACAAACTTCCATTTATAAAAATGCTAAAACGCAAAGCAACGTCTCAGCTCACAAGAGACGGCCAAGAAATCCCTAACGAAGAACAAGAAGAAGAACAGAAACTAGACACCCCCGAAGCCATTCAAAACCGAAAAATTTTCCGTGCCAGGCGCCCGCTCAGACAACCAGTGTTTGAAGAAAAAGAACAAGCCAAGTTTCAACTGGACAAATCACTTATAGACAAGGACAAAGAAGAAGAACTACTAGCTACAAAACACAAACCTAAAGTCTCCTTCATGGAAGTCAAGCCTTCCACTCCTTTTAAGTCTTCAGTACTCCAAAGCCTCATTACTAAACTCAACACTCAAAAAGAAGAGGACATCACCGACTCCTTCATAAAATCAGCCAAAAACAAAGAAGAAGTCAAGGAAACTTCCCCTATAAGCCTCACTCCCATCGCTAAAACGCCCCAACTCAACACTGTCTGCAAGGTCCCAGCTCAGCTTTCAGTTGACAAAGTGCCCAGGGGCGAAGGCCACCTTGAAGTTGTTAAGGGCAAAATCAACGAAAAACCTATTGCTATGTTGCTGTTCCGCAACTCAATACAAAACATAGTGTTCCAAGCTGCTATACTGAGCAACTGCGCCCTTAAACAAGTAGAAGCTCTGGAACTCACACAAGACGAAGACTCAGAGACGCTAGAGTTCGAAGTTAACTTATACAGGAAGTCAGAAAAGCCTATTTTGGAGACTTGTAGGTTCGCTATTACTAAAGATTCTGAGTCAGTGGTCAAAAAGGCTTTTGAAGAAGTTAAGAGTTTCACTAGTTCTTAAATGGTAGCAATATTATACTTAAAGCAATGCACTGATGCTTAAATAAAGACTTAAGTAATAATGATTATTTATACACTGTTATTTCAAGTTATATCTGCTAAGTGGGTAGCTACTGTGGAAGGCTACACAAAACAGTTTGATCTAGAAGAAATATACCCTAGCAGCGTAAACCTCAATAAAAGCCAGAACTACTCTGCTCCTCTGTGTATAGAAACCAGCACTTGTCCAAAATACCCTAGAATTATAGTATGGAAGTTTCTAGAAGCTTTAAAATATGAAAAAGAACATTCAGGCGAGAACTTGTATGGAATTAGCAAGTTTCACAGCATATTTAAGCTCGTTCAAAGTGACCTTAACGAGCTTATGGCTTTAGCTGGGCAAAGTACAAACACAGTAAAAATATACTATTTGGATGCTGAATTCAGTTACTCGTTTCCATTTAACTTTCCTAAAAGCGCTTACAAACTAGTTCTGTTTTTATGGTTGGTGTTTTTGGTTTACTGGATTTATAATACTTACTTCAAAAACCAACAGTATTCAATATGCTTCCATAAGACTATGACTGCAATTATAGCACTTAAGTTAATAGCAGCTTACGTAGTGCTGGAAATGCTAGAAAGTCTTTATTACGATTTGTCTTACATGATGCTGTTTACTTTTGAGTGTGTTTCAAAATCTATCTCTTGTGGTGTGGTTGTTTGCTTACTGCTTTTTCTAAGCGAGGGTTACTTGCTGACTAAGCAAGAACTTGAAAGTCTTTACAACAAATCCAACCTGGTCCTGGGGTTCAGTGCTTTCCTCCACGAGTACTTAACCCAAGTAGGAAGAGTCCCTAGTGAAGCTTCAGCTGTTTTATACTTAGTTTTAACTCTGAGCTTTGTTTATTTTTCCTTGGACACTTTTAAGGTGTTATCAAAGCAACAACACAAGATCTTAGAAACAGAAGACCAAAGGTTCATAAATGCAATAAACTCGAAAAAAGCGACTTTCTCTAAACTTTGGTACTCTTCTTTGGTTCTTTTGAGTTTGAGTTTTATAACCTTTTTACTGAGTTACTTCGTTGAAATAGAAACCCAAGCCATCCTGCAAATCTTACAAACAACGTGCTTTATTGCCTTGCTTTACAGTTTAAGAAGCAGAAACCAAGGGAAGTTTTTCCACCTGACTCATTTATCTAAAAAGGAACTCTTTAAGTTAAGAGTAATTCCTTTTTACTCCACTAAGTCTTCAGCACAGCTCAAACATACCGGAGTTATTAAACTGCCGAATTCCACTGCCAAAATTTTACTTATAAACATTTTGGGATTGAAATCCCAAACTTAATTAAGTTTTGAACACAAATAAATGGACAATTATAGAAAAGTAAAGAATATCGGCAGAGGCTGTTATGGAAAAGTAGACCTTATGGAGCGGAAAAGCGACTTAATGAAAGTAGCTGTGAAAAGAATACTCTTGGCAGAAGAAAACTACCATAAAATCCACCAAGAAGTCCAAATACTCCAAAGTCTCAACCACCCTAACATCATTCACTGCTACGAAAACTTCATACACGACAACGTGCTTTACATCGTGATGGAGTACGCTGAAGGAGGCGACTTGCAACAGAGGATAGTTGAAGCCCGGGATATTGGAAGAAACATTTCTGAAGAGGAGATTTGGAAGTTGTTGTTACAGATCATTAGGGCCCTCTCTCACATGCACTCTATGAAAGTAATACACAGGGACCTCAAGACTTCTAATATTTTATTAGACAGTTTTGGCGAAGTTAAAATAGCTGACTTCGGAATAGCCAGAATGCTGGCCTTCAGTGACGAACTGGCCCAAACCGGAGTAGGCACTCCTTACTACTTAGCTCCCGAAATCTGCCAAGGATGTCCTTACGACACCAAAGCTGACATTTGGAGTTTGGGGTGCATTGCTTACGAGCTAGCAGCTCTGCAAAGGCCTTTTAGGTCGGATTCTTTGGCAGGAGTTTTGGGGTCTATCCTCTCTAAGTCGCCTCCTAAAGTCTCTTCGGTTTACTCAGCCGCACTTAGGGAGTTTGTAGACTCCTTGCTGCAAAAAGACCCTTTGCAAAGGCCTTCTGCTGAAGAACTTTTGAAAAAGTACTCTTCTCCAAGAAAGAAACTCCAAATCAACATTCCTTCACCTACTCAAAAAGCAGCTCCGTTGCGCAGTACCTCCAACAGCCTACTTAAACAGTGTCCTGTTTCTCCAAGCAGGCCTTTCTTAATATGCGATTTTTTAAGAAAGAAACTGGGTGACGAAGTCTTTGACAGAGTAAAAGAAGTCCTTGGAAACACCAAAGACCCTTCGAAGTTAATTAGTGAAGAACCTTGGATCATAACTGATATTTGTGGCGAAGAAAACATCAACTACATTGACGTCGGAATTACTTTTGGTGCTTTTGACGTTGAAGTGAAAACCAACCTTTTCAGAAAGAGTACTAATTAATGTTAAAGTTTAGGAAAAGTAGGCCGCGCGTGCCAGTGAGCATGGTCCATTATGGTTCTTGGCTTGGTGTCTACGTACCACTTCCCTTCAAAGAACTCTGAAGCTGCTTTGTTAAGTGCTTTCAACATAGCTGCTTCAACTTCAGAGGGAACTTGTGTTTCGTGCTTCCTGTACACAGCCATAGGCAATTCGCACTGGTCGCATATGCACACTACATAGTTAGGGGTTTCTTCGTACCAGTGAGTTACTTTGTCCATAGCACACAACTCACAGCTGCAAGTGCTTTCCCACTTTTGAAGTTGTTTTAAAAACCCCTTGTTGGGCCTCACTTCTCTGACTTTCGAAACTTTAGCAAAGGCTTCGCTGAGTTTAAGCTTGTAAGTGTAAATCAAGTAAGCCAAAACAACAGTAGCGCTTCTGGACCTACCAGCTGTGCAAAACACCAAGCACTTGTCTGAAGAGTTAATGAACGAAAAAGCTTCTTGAAAGTACTCAGTGATGTTTTCGTCTTCTTCGTCGTGGACGTCCAACACCTTGGCCTGGAATCCACTTGGAATTTCAGTAAAGTTGTTTAAGGACAGTAAGTGCGTGACTCCAGCTTTGTGGAGCAACTTAGGGTACAACAAAGCAAACTGGGAACCTATGCACAGGTTAGGAAGCACTTCTTGGAAAGAGTAATGTGATCCCACATTCATATTTAGAAATGCTTAAAAGGCACTTAAACTCCTTACTGAAAACCATATTTATGCCTCCTAAAAGAAAACACCAGAACAACCAAGAACTCCCCACTAAAAAAATCAAAGTTAACCAAGGAAAGCTTTTGGCCACTGAAGAAACTAAAGCTGAAGGCAAGGGGGAATTTGACCACTCGCCTGTAAGAATAGCTTCTTGGAACGTTAACGGAATCCGTGCTGTTGAAAACAAAGGCAACTTTTTTGAGTTTTGCAGCAGAGAAGACTTAGACGTTCTTTGCTTCAACGAAACCAAATTGCAAGAAAAAAACATCCCTGAGTACCAAAAGAAACTTCCTCAGTTCCCTTTTCAGTACTGGAGCTGCAGCATTGCCAAAAAAGGCTACTCAGGGGTTGCTATACTCAGCAAAGTAGAACCAGTGAGTGTTAAAGTCGGAATAGATCAAAAGGAACACGACCAAGAAGGCAGAGTGCTAACAGCTGAGTTCGACTCTTTTTATGTGGTGTCAACTTACATTCCAAATGCTGGACAAAAACTAGAAAGACTCAAATACCGAGTTGACAGCTGGGATGTTGACTTCAGAAACTACTTAAAGTCACTTGACAAACCCTTTATCTGGCTCGGGGATCTTAACGTAGTGCATCAAGAAATAGACATCTGGGAAATCAAGGGCAAGGAAAAACTAGCAGGTTGCACTCCAGAAGAACGCAGATCCTTCAGCGAAACCCTTGAAGAGGGCTTTGTAGACACTTTTAGAGAACTCCACCCTCAAGAGAAAAAGTTCAGCTGGTACAGCCAAAGGAACCCTGTAGCCCGCCAAAAAAACCAAGGCTGGAGACTTGACTACATAGTTGTGAGTCAGCCACTCATGCAGAGAGTCCAGGACAGCTTAATTCACGACAGTGTGATGGGAAGCGACCACCACCCAGTGGAACTTTTACTTAGTAATTAAATGGAAGTTTCATATCAAGAAAATCCACGCAAGCCCAAAGACACTCCTTTTAGACAACAAAGAATGAAGTCTTTTAAGCCAGTTCTTTCGTTTGGTTCAGCAGTGTGTATATTTGGTGTTTTCGGGCTGGTTTTTACAGGAGTTGGGGCTGCTTTGTTAGGTTACTCTTCAGAAATAATAGAAGTTAAGGTGCGCTACGACGACAAAGACCCTTGTTCCCAAACTTCTTGGGACTCGCCAAGGGTCTGCAGTGTATCCTTGTTACTAGAAGAAGACATACCTGGGCCTGTTTATGTGTACTACGAACTCAGAAACTTCTACCAAAACAATCGAAAGTATGTTAAAAGTAAGTCTGACAAACAACTAATGGGGGAAGACCTAAGCTTAGAAGAACTGGGCAGCTGCGAACCTGTTAAGACCATGGAGGACTTGCAAGTGTCTACAGAAAGCTCCCAACCAGCTAATCCCTGTGGCTTAGTAGCCAAAACAGTGTTTAACGACACTTTTGCTCTTGAAAACGAGTCTGGGAAACAGATAGCTATAAAAGAAACAGAGATTTCCTGGGAAACTGACAGAGAAAGGAAGTTCAAAAGACTTGAAGGGAACTGGACTGAGAAGCAGTGGCTGGACGTAGAAGACGAGCACTTCATAGTGTGGATGAGGATCTCAGGACTGCCTCAGTTCAGAAAACTTTGGGGAAGAATAGAACAAGACTTAGAGTCAGGTGAGTACTTTCTGAATGTGCAAAGTAACTACGATGTTTCTTTTTTAGAAGCTGAAAAGTGGGTAGTGCTGAGTAACACAAACGCTTTAGGAGGCGACAATACTTTTTTGGGGTCAGTTTACACAACAATAGGGTGTATTTTACTGTCACTAGGGACTGCATTTGGGATTAAAGGTGTATTCTTTAAAGTTTAATTTCTTAACTTTCGAAATAAAAATGCTTGAGTCAGCAGCATTTAGATTGAACTCAAAGCGAAGCGAGTCAAACCTAAACCAGCCTTTAGGCCTCCAGAAACTACTCACTTCCAAAGCTCCTACAGAAAGACTAGTTAACAAAGAAAGGTTCCAAAGTCCTTTTCTTAAGAAGAAAATGACTGAGTTGAGCCAAACCCTCAACACCCTCAGCAAAAAAGTAGGCAACCGACGCAAAAAGCGAGTAGAATTCGAACTGGGAGCACTTAAACTCAGAGACTTAGTTAACCCATATTTGAAAGCACCTTTTGAAACTATAAAGAAGCTAGAAAGAAAAACCGACCCTAACGACGCTTTGAAGCTAACTAGGTGCACCAACTGCGGGCGCACTGGACTAACACTGCTCACAACCTCGACTCAAGATTACTTGTCGCCAAGGTTCATGCAGAAGATCACTTCTTTTTTGCCACCTGGCAAGTGCTCTGACTTGCCTTTGCAAAGAGAAGTTTCCTTTGAAGAACCTTCTAAACCTGAAGTGCCTAAGTTGAACTTTTCAGACTTGTTTAGAAGAAGCCAAAACAGGTCCAGGTCTTTTTCTGGAAGGAGTTCAAATGAAATGCTCAAAGGCAGTCCTTTACTTAACAAAAAAGCCTCCAAACTAGCCCAAGGCCTAGACAAACTCACAGGTGTGTTTGCTTCTAGAATCCACAGAAGCTTTGACCTGATATTCTTGTCCAGAAACTCTGAAGAAAAGTCTCTGACGTTTGAGTTTTCAATTGACGACAGCAAAGACCCTAACATGATGACTGGGAACTTCGGCTTCAAAGACTACAAAGAAATTTCTTCTATTGAAAAAAAAGACACCTGCATCGAAGACAGCGTACTTAGCTTTTCCCAAAAAGACATACCTGGTTCTCCCAAAAGCTTTTCCTTAGAAAAGTCCCTTTCGAGCAAACAGACCTTTGAAGCTGCTGTCAAAATAATGTTTTCGAGGCTCGACAAGTTGTTTTATAGAAGGAAGATCAGAAGTTTTTACTGCTTAATTGAAGTAATGTATTAAGAAGCTATTTGGAACCCAGAGCTTCTAATAGTGCGTGAAGAAGCGTACGAAGAAGAGGAACTAGGTTTGGCCCAAACACTCTGAGTGGGAACTCTGGGTTCGTGGAACTTCTCTGCGTACCTTCCGTAGTAAGGGTTGTTTGTGAGTATGTTGTAGCCTCTTTCTTTAGGTTCCAAGTATTTTTTGGGGTTGATTCTGTTGAGTCTAAGCATTTCTTTGCGCTGGCTTTCTTCAATGTCTCGTTCGCGGTAGTCCTTTTCTACGTCGTAGCGAGTTTCGTAGCGTTGTTTGGCCATTTTGTTTTTCATGTCGATTTCGTAAAGTCGGTTGGCGTCCACAACTCTCATGTTTATGGGCTGGTAAAGGGCTCCTTCGCTGTACTTGACTCCGTTAGGCAATTTCTCAACTTGGTCGAGTCCGTGGACTTTAGCTTCTTGTTCCTGTTGTCTTTGATAGGCTTTTTCCTTTTCTTCGTCTACAAATTCTCCAACTACAGGGTCGTAGTCGTGGGTTTTCCAGTACTTTTCAGCAGCTTCTTGGATGTAGTAGTCTTCATCTAGTTTGGCCTTGGCTTCGTGGTTCCTTTTGTAACGATTATTGATGATGTCGAAGTCTCTGAACTCTGCTAAGTTGATTTTGTACTTTTTAGGTGCAGAGTGGGGCTTAGCTGGTCGTTTTTCAGGTGGCAAGTAGTGGTGGTCTGAAAAATTCATCCCTGAAATAATGTTGTAGTTGGTGTTGGTGTAGTTAGAGTAAAACTTCTTAGGGACACTTGGCTTTTCTTGGGGGTAGTTAGGGGCGCCTTCGAGGCCTTTTAGTTTGTTTTCGAAGTTAACTACGTTGTAGACTTGTTCGTACCTGAGTGCGCGGTCTTTGTTTTTGGCGAGGGTGTCTATTAAGCGTTCTTGTTCTTGGTTTTTGATTTGAGACTCAGTGTTAGGGTCTGAGTAAGTTTGAAGAATAGGGTTGTAAGCAATTTCCATCTTGCGGATGTCGCTGTGCTTGACTCGAGTGACAGGGGGTGGTTTTTCCCACTGCACGTTGGACTTTTGCTTTTCGTAGTCTTTTAGCATCTGTTTCCACTCTTCAGTTGCAGTTGCGTCCATTTATGGGTTCAAATATTAAATATGCTAAAGTACAAAGAAGTAAACGAGTGGAACGAACAAGCACGCCAACTAGTTTACGATATTGAGTCGACACTTAGTGACTTTACACACTTGCTTTCACTTGAAAACAAAGAAAACCTAAAACCTAGGTCTTCTTCACTAACCGTCAGCAACAAAGCAGACCCGTTAACTATCAAGCACTTAATACGCTCTGGCATTAATAACCTCAGACAAAAGAAGTCCCCTTTAAGTGTTCAGGACTCCAAAAAAACTAGGAGTTTGCAGCCTAAGAAAACTAGTGTTTCGAAAAAGAGAAAATCTTCTCTGCGTGTAAAGTTATGTTAATATTAAATTATCTGCGCTTGAGGTATTCCACTGACTCCTTGAAGTCACAAGATGTCAAAGAGCTTTCTGGGGTAGTTAGCTGTGTGGACTGGAAAGAGTTGACCATTCTTTCTTTTTTGAGACAGCTTTTGGTTCTTCGGAAGTACTTAAGAATGCTTTTCTTCAGTTCTCGTTTAGCGTCTTCGTTGGACTTGTTTTGCTTTTCTTTGTTGTCGATGATTTCGTTCAGGCCTAGTTGGAGTTCTTTGACTGAGATACTGGTGTTTGGGCTGTCTGAAGAGGAGTCCTCTGAGTTGATTTCTTTAAGTACAGGCAGTCCACTTTGCGAAATATACTTTAAAAGAGAATTAGGGGTGCTTTGTCTAGGAGTTTCTTTGGGCTCTCCTGAAGAATCTGGTGGACTTTTGGAGTTCAAGTGAGTTTCTTTTAAATACTTGTTAGATGCAGACAAGTCTGTTTCTGAAAGGTTGAACGGGGAAAAGTCTTGTTTTTCCCTTATGATTCTCCAAATAGCTTGTTCGTCCTCGTCCAAACTGCTGGACGAATCCTTTACACTTTCGTTAGTCAAAGTAGTCAATGGTGAAGAATTCAGTGTCCTAGAGGCTTTGCGTAAGTTCGCACTGTTTTTGCTCCGAGCGGATTTGTGGCTCTCAAAGTCAGGCGTAACTGATCGTTCGAGGAATCTTTGAGGTTCTTTAGAGGACTTAGTGTAAATGTATTCCTGTCTAATCGAAAATTGCCCAGGTTCGTCCTCCAGAAAGTGCCTTTTAATTCTAGGTACGGGAAGTTTGCTTCGTTTTTTGTGCATTTACTTATTATTACTGAAGCTATAATACACATCCTAAGTACCCTTAACTTTTAAATAGCTGATAAGAAATGGGAGACTTAAAAGGGTTCAGAGAAGACTTGGAAGTAGTTGACGAATACTGTGAAAAGTTATCAGCCCAAGCCTTTTATATTGCTGGTGTTTGCCACACTAAAACAAACTTTCCTACTCAAAAAATACTAAAACGTTTAAGTTTCATTCAAAAAAAAGCAGAAAAACACATAATTACAGACGCTAACAAAGGAGTTATAGAGTTCAAACTGTACCAAGGCAGAATTCAAGAAGCTGACCAGCTCATAAAAAACTTAAATCAGAAAAGACCAGATTCTCCACAAAAACTCTCACCTGTACTTGAATACCACCCTCAAATAACACAAGTAGCAACCAAGGCACTCCAGCTCATAGACGACTTAAAACAAGAAGAAGAAAAACTAAAACTGGAACAAAGAAAACAAGTCGAAAAACAAAGAATTGAACAGGAAAAACTAGCCCAGGAACTCCAGGAAAAGTTCGATAAAGAACTAGAAGAACGCAAAAGAAAAGAATTACTGGTCCCTTGCAGTATCTGCAAAGACTCCATTCCTGAAGACGAAATCGACCCCTTAGAAACCTGTGGGCACTTTTTTCACAAGTCTTGTTTGCAAGAACACATTGAAAAGTCCCTAGTCGAAAAAGTCCACCCTTTAAGGTGCTTTGAGTGCCTTAAGGAAATAGAGATCTCTGACCTTAATCACAAACTAACTTTTGAACAACTAAGGACTTACCAAGAGTACTCTCTTGAAAACTTAATTCAACAAAACTCCAACCAGTTTATGAAGTGCCCAAACAAAACCTGCAAGTATATGTTTGAACTTGAAGACCAAAGCAATGTGTTTGAGTGTCCTTTGTGTCTTAAGACTTACTGCCTCATCTGTAACGTGGAATACCACACTGGACTGACTTGTGCAGAATTCCAGGACCAACTTGAAACTGAAGTTCTTTGTGGAAACTGCGGTAGTGAAATACCTGTAAACGGAAATCAAGTAATTGCATGTATATGCGGAATTAGGTACTGCGGAAGGTGCTTAGAACTAACAGAGGACTGTGTGTGTTAGCTAATGCGATTATTAATGAAAGAAGCTTCTATTCTAGCCAATATAACATTATGGAGAGTGCTTAGAGTTTCGTCTATATGCTGGATGTTAATAGGTATCACAGTAAATATGTCGTTGTACTCCAGCAAGTGCCTTTGGACTTCTTGAAAACTCTGCAGTAAATGCTTGAGTTGCTGTTTGAAGTTGCCCAGTTTCTGCACTTGTTCTTGAACGTCTTCAGGCAGCACCGACATAAGCCAGTTCTCTATGATGTAAGCGTGGTCTTTTTCCGAAATAGTTAAAAGGAAAGGCACTATCACAGCGTTGCTCTGATCTAAGTCGTCTAGTTGCTTTTTGAGTTTCTGCAAAGCAGGGTCTTCACTTTCGCTCATAGTGATTCTGAACTGTCTTGGAGCGTCTTCTTTTTGTTCTAAGTAAAGAGTTGGGTCCAGTTGGTACCCTTCAATTATAAGTGCTTTGCCTTCTTGCAGGCACTTCATCACGTCTGTGTGCACACCTTTTCTAGCTACGTTATTTTCTAGCTCGTACCTTTGGGCTTGCTCTTCTGGGTTGTAAGCCCAAAAAGGCCCTTCAATCAAAGCAGGGTCTAGTTTCTTCATCACAGAAGTCACTATTGCAGTTTGCAGCACGTTAGCTATGTTGACCCTGTCTGCTAACTGAGTAACTAGTGTGGACTTGCCACATACAGGGGGTCCGGCTACGAGTATTAGCAAAGGAGCCCTAGCTGCGTAAAACCGCGAAACCATCTGGTACCGCCTGATGTAGGAATCTCCGTAGTTGTAAGCCCGCATGATTTGGAATAAGTAATTTTCCATTTCACTTTGAGTTACGTCGAACTTTTCTTCTTCCACTAAGAGTTTCTTAAGGTCCATAGCAATCCTGATTGAGTCTTTGGGAGGCACTTTGTTTAAGGTAAGTATTCTGCTGACTAGAAACCTAGAAAATATAAAGAAGTGGTCTTCAAGCCACACCCTGACTTTCAGCACGTCGTATTTGGATATTTTTTTAGCTATGAACTGTTCGCTGCTTTCTTCAAGTGCTTCTTGGGACTCTTTGAGTATAGCGTCAGGTGGGGCACTCTGGGACTTTGCAAACTTTCCCCTCATTTTTATTAGTGTTAACATGCTAAGTGGGTTTGGGCGTAGTGGCTAGTTCGAGTTTGTGAGGAATGGGAGACTTAAGCCCTCGCTTAAGTTTGAGTCGGGGAGTCCCTGTAGAGACTGACCTTTCTCTGCTGGATTCTGACTCTTCTGAGTCAACAGGAATTGAGCTTGACCTAAACTCCCTTCTACCAGCACTTGACCTGTAGTTGTCTGACTGGAGTGAACTGGTGCGCGACCTGACTTCGTAAATCTCTGCAGTGGCTCTTTGAAGGTCTTCGTCCAGCTCGTGCAGTCTTTCTGAGTCTGATGAGCAGAGTCCCTTGCCTAAGTTAACACTCAGTATAATTCCGACTATTATTTCGAAAATAACGAAAGTTTTATAAGTTAATGGCATCTCTTCAGTATCCACAAGCAAAATACTTCCAACAGGAACTGCTATAACGTGAGAAATGTTTGTAAAACTCATACTGCAAACACTAAAAATTGAGACCACGTCAGTGCAAGAAGCAGGTGCTTTTGAAGCAGCCATGTGGTTCATGTAACATAGGAATCCCAAACACCCCAAACTCATCGCCACTATTTCTACTACTAAGTAAAATGCCACAAAAAGCACGGCGTTCTGTGGAGCATCTGGATGTGTTATTAAACAGAACGTTGCTAAAGAAACCGCAAACACCACACTCAAACACCAAGCAACGCTTTGCACAGTTATAAAGTTTTCTTCTTCACTGACTTCTTCTTCTTCCTCCACTTCAGGTACCCTTTCTTCTATCAACTGCCCAAATCGCATTTTTATGCAGGGATTTAGAAGTTTAGTTGTTTATAGTTTGAAATGCTGGGTATGTAGAGAATTAAAACTTAATATTTACAAGAATTTGACTAGGCTTTGGAGTTTGTGGCAACTCTATTAAGGGGTAGAAAGTAGGTCTTCCGTGGGCACACTGAGTCTTCAAAGCACAGTCCTGAAGTTGATAACACAACTGAGTGCAC
>PR_CR_10_Liq_1_inCRDRAFT_1001457_pt1 | contig 13271 bp, 12 predicted proteins | sample PRCRCaboRojoPR_3_FD_10241 | JGI IMG/M metagenome (IMG submission 10241) | reverse complement strand
TGAGCTTGAGTTGGGTTTTCTGGCGGACCTGCAAGCGCTTTATGAAGTCCCCGAGCAAACCCGCGCTGATCGCATCAGTAACGATGAGTCAGACTTTGAGAAGTCCGACGTCTCTGGCCATGGGCTCAATGTCACCATCGAGTTCGGCGACATCACGTTCCGCTCGATCACGTCCCGCCGCGAATTGAACTGGGATGACAAACTCGACATCGATGGCACTCCAATGAATTTGTTCACTTCGGCGCGCCTGGTCGACTATGAGCAGGTATCTCAGGAGTTCCAATTGCTCGGTGGCAGCGACACGGTGCAGTGGGTGACGGGTCTTTACTATTTCAATGAAAAAGGTGACGTATTCAATCCGATTCAGTTCTTCGGACTGTTTGGCGCTCCCGCCGATGAGAACGAGTACGGTCTCGACAACACCTCGTTGGCAGCCTTCGGTCAGGTGGAGTGGTCACCGGCATCCATCCCCGAGCTGACTCTGACCGCCGGCTTGCGTTATACCGAAGAAGAAAAAGACCAGTACATTATCCATCCGCAGAACTCCACCGGTGGCGTCGACGCCTTCGACTTAACGGCCTCTGATACATGGAGCAATACCACGGGCACCTTCATCGCCAATTACGATCTCAGCGACGGTGTATCGGTTTACGGCAAAGTGGCTCAAGGCTGGAAAGCGGGTGGCTTTAACGGTGAAGCGCCTTCTGCCGATGCGTTTTTTGACAGCTATGAACCGGAAGAAGTTTTGTCTTACGAGCTGGGATTGAAGTCTCGTTTTCTGGATAACCGGCTGCAGTTGAATATTGCCGCTTTCCGTAATGACATTACCGACATGCAGTTCAGTGTATTCCTAGAGGGCACTGGTGGTGCTGCCTCTACTGTTGACAACGCGGGTGCGGCGACGGTGCAGGGCCTTGAGCTGGAATTGATGGCTCAGATTACCGACAGCCTTCGCATCGGAGCTAACTACGGCTATCTGGATACCACCTACGACGAGTTTATCGAGCTCGGCCAGGATGTGCGTGACCAGAAGGATTTTCCCTATGCGCCTGAGGGGAGTGCCAGTGTGGATGTTGACTGGACCGTGATCCAAAGCGACTGGGGCCGNCTTGATGCCCACGTCGATTGGAGCTACCGCGACGACTACGTACCCTACACCAACAAAGAGCAAAACATCGAAAGCCAAATTGCTGCCTACGATGTGGTCAACGCGCGACTGACACTCGACGACATTCGATTAGGGCAGGGTAGCCTTCGATTGTCCCTGTGGGGTCGAAATATTCTCGATGAGGAATATCGTGAAAACACGATTCCTTTCGGGCTATGGACCATCAGCTATTGGGGAGAGCCCGCCACCTACGGTGCTGACATTCGCTATAGCTTCTAAGGCTCACGGCTTACTCTAGAGGTCAGTCATCGACACACCCGCTGTCTTTTTGGGCAGCGGGTTTTTTATGCCACTCGCCACGCTGCAGCACTTGACCTGAAGCCCATAAACCAAGAGCCCAAGTGAACATAAGCTTCCCGTCAAGCGCACAATTGGTTGATAGATTTTTCAGCACACTGAGCGTCGGAAAAGGTTCCTTTTTGGTCCGCTATAGCCCAAAATAGACCTTCTCATCGGAGGTAAACTATGGCCGTCAATGTCAAGCTGCCCGAAAGCCTAGTCGAAAGCGCCAAGCGCTACGGCACCATCGAGCACCGCTCGGTCCCTAAACAAATCGAATACTGGTCCCAGATCGGCAAGATCGCCGCTGAAAACCCGGATTTGCCCTTCAGCGTCATCCGCGACATCTTGATCGCTGATCAGGAAGAGCCGGTGGGTGAGTACCTGTTCGGCTGATGCGCATTCTTGTTACCCCAACTTTCGAACGCACCGTCAAAAAATTGCACAGGCAGCAGAAAGCCGCGCTCGATGAGGCGGTGCGTACCATCGCCAGACAGCCCGACTTAGGTAAAACCAAAGTCGGCGATCTCGCGGGTGTGCAGGTCTACACGTTCCGCATTGACGGCTTGCTCTGCTTACTGGCCTATCGGGTCCTCGACGAGAATAGGCTCAAGCTGCTAATGGTGGGGCCGCATGAAAACTTCTATCGCGATCTCAAGCGGCTGGACAGCTAATACTCGATGAACGGCATCAGCGAATTGTTACCCTGACTTCCATTTCAAGGTCTACGATTCACTTGACAACGATAAAGCCTGTATCGCCACCGTCTTTTTCGACAGTCTTTTTTTACGTCACTCGCCAAGCTGCAGTACTTGACCCGGCTGCAAGTAACTATTGGCACGTAGGCCGTTTAACTTTTGCAGCTTCGACACTGTTGTTCCGTGGCGCCGGGCAATGACCCACAGGGAATCACCGGAGCGCACCTGATACCGTTGTGTGGCGCGGTTTTTGCGTACTGGTGTGGGCGGCCAGTCAATCGCTGTTCCAGCCAGACCCTCCGTCCACTGTCCCGAGCGCGGAATGATGAGCTCATCACCTGCTCGAATAAAATGGCTGTCGAGTTGGTTAACCGCTCGTATCAGGTTCACCTCGGTATCAAAGCGCTGGGCAATGGTGCTTAGACTGTCTCCGGGAACGATTTGATAATGCGCCCACTCTACACGCTGCTCGGGCGTCAGTTCTGCAAGCTGATTAGCGAAGACATCGGCTCTGTTGGCCGGTAGCCACAACAGCCCATGTCCCTGTGGGTCGGTAGCCCAGCGCAATTGAGCCGGGTTTAAGCGGCGAAGCTCACCCGCCTCGATGCCCGCAAGCTCCGCAGCCCGATCTAACTCTATTTGGCCATGGGTTGCCACGGCGAGTACCCCGGGGTCTCGGGACACTACGGGCAAGTCAACCTGGTAGGCCGCCGGGTCACGCAGTATCTGAGCAAGAGCCAACAGGCGGGGTACGTAACGACGTGTCTCCCTTGGCAACCGCAGCGACCAGTAGTCGGTGGGCTTGTTGTGACGCTCGGCGTGTTGAATGGCCCGAGTCACACGCCCCCAGCCGCCGTTGTAAGCGGCAAGTGCCAATAGCCAATCGTTGTCAAAGGCAGCGTTGAGTTCTAGCAGGTAGTCGAGGGCGAATTCGGTTGCCACGGGAATGTCGAGCCGGGCGTCGTACCACCAGTTCACCTCAAGGCCATAGTGGGCTGCCGTGGCGGGACTTACCTGCCATAAACCCGCTGCGCGTTGGCTGGAGTAAGCCCAGGGGTCTAGCATGCTTTCAATGATGGGAATGAGGGCTAACTCTAGGGGTAAATCTCGCCGCTCGATCTCCTGCACTATCCAAGCCAATCCTGGATTGGCGCGCTCTGACAGCACCTCGAAAAATTGTGGCTGTTGTAGTATGCGGGCCCGCTCTCGGTCGACATCGGGGTCGTCGTGTTGCCAGCTAAACCCCCATGCCAAGTAACCCCATAGATCATCGGGTCGATCGATAACCCGTTGTATCGACTCGGGAATAGGTCGTGTTTGGGCACTGACATGAACTGGCTCGAAGACAATATGCTGCAGCTGTGGTGCCGGCGATGGCAGTAGGCTACAGCCACTAAGCAGCAAAGACAGCGATAGCAGCCCAAGCTGGCGAGTCCAGAGTGTGCTGGCGCGTTGGAAAAACATAGACATCATGATTAGAAATTGTCTTTCCACGTGCGCAGTCCAGCGAAGACGTCATCGGGCTGGCTGCCTGTTACACGGTTGTGCTGAGCTAATTGCGCGATAATCGCACTGTCATCCCAGCGCAGAAACGGGTTGGTTTGCAATTCATCCACCAAACGGGAGGGCACGGTAGGTATGTCTTGCTCTCGCAAGCGCTGACAGTGGGCCACACGCTTTGCCAGATCCGTGTTCTCGGGGTCAGCTGCTTGGGCAAAGCGCAGATTTGCAAGGGTGTATTCGTGGGCGCAGTACACCGCGGTGTCACTTGGCAGCGCTCGCAACTTCGCCAAGGAAGCGCGCATCATGGGAAACGTCCCCTCAAACACGCGCCCGCAGCCACCGGCGAATAGGGTATCGCCGCAAAAAAGCGCTCCGTGACCCCAGTAAGCAATGTGATCTAGGGTATGCCCCGGCACTTCTAAAACACTGAAACTAAGTCCCAGTACGTCAATGGAATCGCCGTCACTGAGCACTGTGTCGATACCCTTGATCGCGGAATTATCAGGACCCACAACGCGGCAGCCGGTTGCCTCTTTCAATGCCACAAGGCCACCCGTGTGATCACCGTGATGGTGGGTAATCATGATGGTGTCGAGGGTCAGCGACTGTGCCTGCAGCGCATCGAGTACAGGCGCTGGATCACCGGGATCCACAACAGCCGCACGTCCATCGGCCACGGTCAAACACCAGATGTAGTTATCGTTAAATGCTGGAATAGCTGACACCGACAAATTGGGCGACGTGCTCATGATTGAAGACCCTCGATGGAGTGTTTTTGTGGTTCAAGCTGGGTTATCGTTGCGCTATGACGACTCTGGAACAAACACCAACCGGTAGTAACTCTAGTCAACGCCAGCTGCTAGCCCAATGGTATAGCAAGAGCAGGGTGGCAGCGCGGCTGCGCGAGCAATACGCCGACGATCTGCGGCGTATTCTCGACGATTGGTTCGGTTACCACTTACTCATTATTGGGGTAGATACGGGCATCGACATCAACCGTATGACCCGCGTCCAGCATCTTCTGCGCATCATACCTGATGGCAGCGTTCGCGAGGAGGGTGAAGCGGGTACGCCAGTAATGGCCCTCGACGAAGATCTGCCCATCGAAACCGAGTCAGTCGACGTGGTCGTGCTAATGCATGCTCTCGATTTTTCCGAGTCGCCCCATCAACTATTGCGCGAAGTGCATCGGGTATTAACCCCCCACGGTCACTTGGTGATCCTGGGCAATAATCGTTACAGCCCCCGTGGGTGGTGGTATCAACTACGTAACACCTTGAAGGGTGACAGGCGCGCCTCACAACAAGCGCCAGGGTTACGCAAACTCGACGATTGGTTAAGGCTTCTAGACTTCGCCACAGCCCCTGTGCGACACAAACTCATTGTGCCCACCGGCGGGCGCGGTCGTGTCGGCGCTGCGCTGGCTCGGCTGGACCAATGGCTGGTCGAACACAATCTGTTTCGCGGCAGCGCGTTTTTGCTGTATGCCAACAAAACCGTCCGCGGCCATATATCGGGCAAGCGCGTCGCTAGTACCAACGCGCGACTCATTGGCCTGCCGGTAGCAAAGCCGGTAGTGGGTGCACGTGGTGCTGCCAGTGAACCTGCTGCTCAGCGACAAAGCCACTTAAGGCCCGTTGATTGAAGCACGTCGAGCTGTATACCGATGGGGCGTGCAAAGGTAACCCCGGTCCCGGCGGCTGGGGCGCATTGCTGCGTTTTGGTGATGCGGAACGGGAGCTGTGCGGTGGCGAGCATGAGACCACCAATAACCGCATGGAATTGATGGCTGCCATTGAAGGCTTAAAAGCCCTAACACAGCCATGCCATGTGACCCTCACTACCGATTCGGTTTACGTGCGCGATGGTGTCACCCGCTGGATGGCCAACTGGAAGCGCAACGGCTGGAAAACCGCGGGCAAAAAACCCGTCAAGAACCAAGATCTTTGGCAAGCACTCGATACCCAATGCCAACGCCATACCATCGACTGGCAGTGGGTGAAGGGCCACAGCGGCCACCCGGGCAACGAGCGGGCCGATGAGCTGGCCAATCGAGGTATTACACACCTAAACCCTAAAGCGAGCTAACTGTGCGTCAGGTTGTTCTCGATACCGAAACCACAGGCCTTGAGGTCAGCCAAGGCCACCGTATTATTGAGATCGGTTGCGTCGAAATCGTTAACCGGCGGCTTACCGGGCGTCATTACCATCAGTACATCAAGCCAAACCGCGAGATTGATGAGGGTGCGCTGGCTGTACACGGTATCAGCAACGAATTTTTGGCCGATAAACCAACCTTCGACAGGATTGCGGATGAGTTTCTTGCGTTCATCGATGGTGCCGAGCTCATCATCCACAACGCACCTTTCGATGTGGGCTTTATCGACGCTGAACTGAAACGGCTTCAGCCAGACATGCCGCTGACGGCTCAGCGCTGCAGTATCACCGACTCCCTATTGTTGGCCCGGGCAAAACATCCTGGGCAGCGCAATAGCCTAGATGCCCTGTGTCAGCGTTACGAAGTAGACAATGCCTCACGTACCCTGCACGGCGCACTGCTCGATGCGGAGATTCTGGCGGACGTGTACCTGGTCATGACCGGGGGGCAGACGAGTTTGGGCCTACACGGTGATGACGAGAATGATACTGGCCAAGATGGCGGGCAACGCATTCGCCGGCTGTCCAGTGACCGGCCGCGATTGGCGGTTATTCACGCCACGGAAGACGAAATTGCCCATCATGAAGCCAGGCTTGATGCGATTGCCAAGGCTTCAGGTGGGACCGTCTTGTGGCGCCTAAAATAAGTGGCGCTTTAAATAAACAGTGACACCATGGCCATACCGACGCCGCCGAGCACGAGGGTGTAGGGCAGCGCCATAATGACCATGCGCCCATAAGACAGGCGAATGAGGGGCGCTAGAGCCGAGGTGAGCAAGAACAGGAAGGCCGCTTGGCCGTTGGGCGTGGCAACACTGGGTAAGTTGGTTCCGGTGTTAATGGCAACCGCCAACTGGTCGAACTCGGCGCGGGTGATTTCGCCCGCATCGAGAGCGGCTTTCACTTCACTGATATACACCGTAGCCACAAATACGTTGTCGGAAATCATCGACAATACCCCGTTGGCAATGAAGAACATCGCCGGGCGCACGCTGGCTTCCATGTGCAATACATACTCAATGACGGGGGTGAACAGGTGTTGTTCATGGATTACCGCAACGATGGCGAAAAACACCACCAGCAGTGCCGTAAACGGCAGGGCCTCTTCGAAGGCATGACCCAATTGGTGTTCTTCAGTAATGCCGTTAAAGGCTGTGAGGAGCACAATCACCATTAAACCGATGAGGCCCACCGCCGCCAAGTGCAGTGCTAAGCCCACTACCAAAATGAGCGCTACGATGGCTTGGATGACCAATTTAGCGTTGCTGCGGGGATTGGCTCGGCTCATCTCCCGGGCTTGATACTCCTCGAGCACCTTTCGAACGTTATCCGGTAAGGTAGCGCCGTAGCCAAAGGAACCCGTCATTTCCAATAGTAAGCAGGTAAGTAGACCCGCGGCTAGTACCGGCATGGTCACCGGGGCCATAAGCAGGAAGAACTCGACGAAATCCCATTCAGCTACTGTGGCAATGAGCAGGTTCTGGGGTTCGCCCACTAATGTACAAACACCGCCTAGGGCTGTTCCGACCGCGCCGTGCATAAGCAAACTGCGCAAAAAGGCACGGAATTGCTCTAAGTCCCGGTGGTGGGTGTCGACGATGCTGTCGTCGTTGCCGTGATCGTGATCATCGGCGGAGTGGTGTTTGCCGGACGCCACCTTGTGGTACACCGCATAAAACCCCACGCCAACACTGATGAGTACCGCAGTGACCGTTAATGCATCAAGGAATGCGGACAACACGGCGGCCGATAAGGAAAACAACAGGGACAGCAGCTTTTTCGACTTCACATTCAGCAACAGCTTAGTGAATACGTACAGCAGCAGATCCTTCATGAAATAGATGCCCGCCACCATGAACATGAGCAGCAAGATCACTTCGAAGTTTGCCTCGGCCTCGTGGAACACCGTGTGGGGGTCGGCCATACCGATGGCAATGGCCTCGATAGCCAGCAGACCACCGGGCTGCAACGGGTAGCAGCGTAGGGCCAGCGCCAGGGTAAAGATGAACTCGGCAATTAATACCCATCCCGTAACAAACGGACCCACGGTAAACAATAAGATAGGGTTCAAAATCAGGAAGCCGACGATTGCCTGCTTATACCAGGTGGGCGATGGCCCAAGAAAATTGTGCCAGAGTGCCTGACCCGCGGATTCGCTCATGTTGCCACCTTGTTGTGTTTTGGCGAAGGCCTGTGAATGTTGGGGTGCCATTCTAGGGGATAGCACAGAATTTGGTAGATCTGGATCGGAATTAGCGTGACGATTGCTGTGCATTTGTCGGGCCGTTGCAAGAGGGGTCACTCTGTGAGGAATGTTGTTTTATTTCAATCGGCTGGTCCCGATCGTCCCCCCTGGATCGATGCCTGTATGGCAACCGTGCAGCATTGGGCGTTAACGCAGGGCTGGCATTATCGTTTTTTGGGTGACGAACTGTTCGATACGCTCCAGGCAGACATCAGGCAGAAACTGGATGGGCGCAACCCTATAAAAGCCGATATTGGGCGCCTTGATCTNCTGCAAACATGCCTTAACGGCCCCGATGCACCCGATTCCGTTGTGTGGGTCGACGCGGACACACTGTGTATTGATGCTACTTGGGCACCCGATTTGTCGGCGGATTCAGCCTTCGGCGAGGAGTGTTGGGTACAACAGCGACAAGACAACACATGGCGACGGTATCTAAGCCCGCATAACGCGTACATGAGCTTCAACAGAGGATCACCGGTTTTACCGTTCTTGCGCTTCGCAGCGCGCTCTATAGTCGGTCGTATCGATGAGCATCATGTGGCACCTCAAATTGTAGGTCCGAAGCTTCTTAAAGCCTTGCACAATCTGGTGCCGTTTACGTTACAACCACAAGCTGGAGCGCTCAGCCCCGCCTTGCGCGATGAACTACTCGACGCACCCGGACCGGCTATTAACTGCTATAGGCAGGCACAACGAACACCGCTGGCGCTGGTGAATCTTTGTCAATCTCTAATCGATGACAACAGCACTGGGGCTGTACTAACGTTAATCGATGAGCCTCATCGTTTTGAGGCGTTAAGCAGGTCCTGAAGCACCACGTACAACGCGGGAATCAGCAGCAAGGTCACACTGGTGGCAAAAATGACCCCAAATCCCAACGATACTGCTAACGGTACAAAGACCATCGTCTCCTGATCAGCGGTGATCATTAAGGGCGCCAGCCCAATGAACGTAGTGACCGATGTCAGAAGAATGGGTCGGAAGCGTGTGACACCTGCGGCCACGACCGCGTCATAGACGGAGACCCCAGCCTGACGCTGGCGGTTGACGTAATCGACCAATACTAAGCTTGAGTTGATCACCACACCCGATAGGGCCACGATCCCCAATAACGAGAAGAACACCAAGTCGTAGCCCATGACATAGTGACCCAATATGGCGCCCACCATACCAAAGGGGATACTGGCCATGACCACCAAGGGCTGCAAATAGGAGCGCAAGGGGATCGCGAGCAGGGCAAAGATAATCATCAGTGCCACCAAACTCGTGCGCATAATGTCAGCAAATGCAGCCGCGCGCTCCTCGGCTTCACCGGCGATAGTAAATGTGATGCCGGGATAGCGATCGGCCATGGTGGGTATGTGGGATGCAAACAGTTCAGCGAGCACCGTTTCTGGTGCGACTCGGCTGCGATCGGCGGCGGCAGTGATCGTCACAACCCGCTTCCCATCAACGCGACGTATCAGAGATTGACCTCGGGTCAATGTGATATCGGCAACACTGAGTAGCGGCACTTCGGTACCATCGGCTAAGCGAATGCGCATCTGCTCCAAATTGGCCAATGAGCGACGCTGGTTAGCGGGATAGCGGACCATAATGCGCACATCGTCTCGACCCCGTTGGAAACGCTGTACTTCATCGCCATAAAAAGCCCGTCTTACCTGCTGACCCAGAAGCCGCTGATCAAGTCCCAGCAGGGCACCTTCCTTCTTGAGTTGCAGCACAATCTCTGATTTGCCAGCGCGGTAGGTATCGTTGATATCGTACAAACCTGTCCAGCGGGCCAATAGTTCACGGAGCTCCGCAGCGGCTTGCCCAAGCTGCTCAACGTCGTCTCCCCGTATCTGGATATCGATATCAGGGCCCAACGACAAGCTGCTTGCGGTGAAACTCATCTCAACCACACCGGGCACTGCCCCGGTGTAGTCCCGCCATAAGTTCACTGCCTGGTCAGGGGTCAGGCCACCCCGGTCCCGCCAGGGTTTCAGGGATATACCGACCTCGGCCACATGACTCCCTTCACCCTCGCTAATATTGAGTGCGGAGCGTGCAATAGGCATACCCACCGAGATGAGGCTATGCTGCAAAGCGCTACCTCCCTCCGGGCCTAGGCGATCGAGTTCTTGAACCATGCGTTCGCCAGCGGCTAATACCCTATCGGCGGCAGCTACCGTCGCACTGATGGGCGCGCCCTCTGGCAACACCACCCGCGCATAGAGATCGTCGCCGGGTACCGCGGGGAAGAATTGAAACACAATACGGCCGCTTGCGATCAAGCCCACCATCACAATGACTGCCGCTAATGCCAGGGCGGCGGTTGTATAACGTTGCTGAACCGCCCGCCGTAATAAGCGCTGGTAGGGGCCGGTTGCGAAATCCTCGAGCGCCGCGGATAACCGCTCCTGCCATGCTTCCCAGCGACGACTGAACCCGGTTTTACCCCGGCCCCGTTTACGATGGGCTAAATGCGACGGCAATATCAATTGGGATTCCAGCAGACTAAAGGCCAAACAGAGGATAACCGTGACGCCAATCGCCTTGAGGAACTCGCCCATGGAGTCTTCAACGCTAAGAACCGGAATGAACGCCGCCATGGTGGTGAGCACGCCAAAAAACACCGGGACCGCCACTTGGTGAGTACCGTTAATGGCGGCATCTCGGTCACTCAGGGCGTCACTCTCGTGGGCATAGATACGCTCACCCACGACGATGGCGTCATCCACCAGAATCCCCAGAGACAATAAAAACCCTACGAGGGATAACGTACTAATACTCAGCTCGAACGCGGGGAATAAAGCCAGCGCGCCCAAGATAGAAATGGGAATACCCATACTGACCCAAAGGGCTAAACGGGTTTTTAAAAAAAGTGCGAGGGTCAGTAACACAAGGGCCATACCGCCCAAGGCGTTGTTGATGAGCACCCGCAAGCGACTGATAAGGTCATTCGATTCATCGCGCCAAATCGACAGCTCGATACCCGGTGGTAAGGTGGCCTGCTTCTGTTCAATATAGGCTTTGGCTGCCCGAGCAATCGCTACCGTATCTTCACCGCCGACTCTGGATAAATGCAGCAACATGGCAGGCTTGCCATCTAGCGTCGCAGAGACGTCGTTATCTTCGAAAATATCCCGAACCTGGGCTACATCGCCCACCAATACTTGGGTACCGTCGGTACGATTGATCAGCGGGATCTGACGCAGCGCCTCGGCGCCGTAGCGTTGCCCGTTGCTGCGCAACAGCATTTCCCCTTCAGCGGCTTTGATCGAGCCGCCGGGAATATCGACGCTAGCGCCATTAATCGCTGCGGTGATGTCACTGAAACGCAATCCATAGGCGCGCAGTGTTTGCTCGGACACCTCGACACTGATCTCATCTCGACGCCGATACAAAATATCAACATGGCTAATGACACCCAGCTCGAGTAATTCGGTGCGTACCTCTTCCGCCAGCTGCTTAAGTACCGTCTCGGTAGTGGCGCCCGCGAGGGCTAATTGCATCACCATGGATCGGACGGTGATTTTCGCGACCACCGGGCGTTCCGTGTTCTTGGGCAAGGTCGAAATAGCGTTGATCTGCGCTTTAATGTCATCAAGAGCCTGATTGGGGTCAGCGGCGTGATCGAGCTCTGCCATCGTGCTACATAAGCCCTGCTTGGCAGTGGTTCTAATGCGCTTTATGCCGACAATGCCCTGAATGGCCTCCTCGATACGCAGACATACACCTGACTCAACTTCGGCGGGGGCCGCACCCAAATAAGGCACCGTGATCGAGATCACCGGCACTTCAATTTCCGGGAACTCCTCCCGATGCACAGCGGACACGCCCAAGAGACCTGCGGCGATGAGAATGAGCATGAGCAAGTTCGCGGCAACGGGGTTGTCCACAAACCAAGCAATAATCCCTTTCATCAGATTACTCGGCCCGGGACACCGGCACCACGCTCATGCCGTCGACCGGTGTCGGTAATGGCGCTAAACAAAGAAGGTCGCCATCACTTAACCCCTTGTGAATAAGCGCAGTATCGCCGCTCATGCGCAGTACCTGTACTTCTCTGAAACGCAGCCGTTGCTCGCTGTCGACAACAAGGACACGGTTGTTCTGTAACAAGGAAGAGCGGGGAATCGCAGCGACCCCAGCTACCGTAATACCGCTAATGTCCGCGTCCACGAACAGGCCGATAGGCAGGGTATCAACGGTGGGGTCCGTGGCTGTTGTGACCTCCGCCACAATGTGGACCATGCGACTTTGGGGATCTATCTCGCCTTCCGTGCGGGCGACGACGCCTTGCCATACCCGCTCGCGCCCGGCGAAATTAGCGCGCAAACGCACCTTGGGTGCGGCCATCTCAGGAACAACACCTACCTGACCTAATGCTGGATCGAGAAAGGCTAGCTGGCTATCGGCTAGGGGTAGGCGCACCTCGAGGTGATCGGTTGCATATAGGCTGGCCAGCGGTGTACCTCGCTGGACAAATTGACCAAGGGCCGCACTGGCTGCCCGCACACGTCCCGAGTAGGGTGCACTGAGTGTGCAGCGCTCTAACTCCAGCGCTGCCTGGGACAAGGCACTTTGAGCTCGCAACAAAGCCGCCTCGGCAATATCGCGGCTGCGTTGAGCCTGTTGTAGTTGGGTATCGCTGGCCAACTCTCGGTTGCGCAATGACTCAATGCGACGCAATTCACTATCGGCAAAGGTGAACTCCGCTTGAGACCGCTGCTGCTCCGCTTTGGCTTGTTGGTGCGCTAATTCGTAGTCGGCACTGTCAATCTTCAGCAGCGTGTCNCCCCGTTGAAAGCGCCCACCCGAACGCAGGGCAGGGGATACCCAGACGATCTCCCCGGCTACNCGGGCAATCAAGGGCGTCTGTGTTCTGGGTTGCACACTGCCCTGGGACGTTACCTCGAGCTTAATGTCTTCAAGCTCGATACTTTGGGTGGTCACTGCCACAGCAGGCTTTACCACCGGTTCAGTATTGGGAGCGGGAGCACTGAGTTGCAGCAGGTAAAACAGAAGGCAGGCCGCAGCGACGATAATCAGCGGCAACCGCAAGCGAGTCACGATGACGAATCTCCAATCGATAAGTCGCTGCGGCTGTGAAGGCTGCGGTAGCAATACTCGAGCTCATTGCGCCACGCCGGGAATCGGGTGACTAAGCCCTGCAGCGGTGGATACGCCTCAATGATAAGGCTTGCGCGGGCTTGATAACAGCCAAACTTGA
>PR_CR_10_Liq_1_inCRDRAFT_1001456_pt1 | contig 13273 bp, 8 predicted proteins | sample PRCRCaboRojoPR_3_FD_10241 | JGI IMG/M metagenome (IMG submission 10241) | reverse complement strand
ACCGCAGCGCACCTTCCCTGAGAAAGCTCGATCTTCGATCATGGGGACAGATCGCAAGCCACTGTTTCAAAAAGTAAAACGGGCTTCTCGTTCAGGCACTAATTCGTTGGTGATCAAGCAGCGCAGCGATAATATCCAATGGTTCTATCGTGCGTTGCAGCCTGGCGTGCATTATGTTGAGGTTGATCGTCGGTTTCAGGACTTGCCGCAAGTGCTCGATGAACTGCAGAGCCAGGAAACGGCCGTCCGGCAGATCATTGACAACGCGAACAAGTTCGTGGAAACAAACATGCAAATGTCAGACCTTTGCGCGCAGATGTATTGGATCATACGGCGCTACGCCCGCGAGATACAGCAGCTCGAATGCTCCGACGACCGGCGTGGCGGGCATCGTTGAAGATCTGGCTCCCCTACATCCGTGCCGGCACGGGGGCGGACATCTATACGCACTCCCTCGCAGCGGCGCTGGAGCAGCTCGGGCAACGCGTGGTCACGACGCCATTCCAACATGAATGGCAGTACTTCCCGTGGCGTCTGCGTCTCAGGAATATCCCCGATGGCACGGACCTCGTCGTCGCGAACAGCTGGAATGCGTTCGCATTTGCCGGCCGGGGCGTGCCGGTGATCGCCGTTGAGCACCACACCCTCGTCGGCTCCGGCAGGACCGCTTACACAAACTTTCCCCAGGCCATCTTCCACGAAGTTTTCGTCAAAGCCTTCCTGCGTCGCTCGGCGGCTACCGCCGCTCGCGTGGTGGCCGTCAGCCAGCATACGGCGACGTCCTGGCGTCGCAGCATCGGGGGCGCGGAGCCGATCGTGATTTATAACGGCGTCGATACGGAGTACTTTTCGCCTGCTCCCAGCCTTCATCGCAAACCCGAGCGCGACCGGTTCCGACTGCTGTTCGTGGGCAAGCCCTGCGCGCGTAAAGGGGCGGATCTCTTGCCGGCGATCCTGTCGCGCCTGGGCTCGGGCTTTGAGCTTCGGTGCGTCGGAGGCCACCCGCTGCCCGCATCGCTTCAAGGACATCCCCGAGTTCGTCATCTCGGTCGACTCACCTTGGAGGATCTCAGGGCGGAATACCGCCACGCCCAGCTGCTGCTCGCGCCGAGCCGGCTGGAAGGCTTCGGCCTGGCGGCCGCCGAGGCCATGAGCTGTGGAACGCCTGTTGTCGCGAGCAATGCGCATGCGTTTCGCGAGCTGATTGGCCGTGATGGCGCGGGGGTGCTGTGTGCCATGGACAGCGCTGACGACTTCGGGCGGCAGATCAAGCGCCTTGCGGCCGACCCCGGGCGGCTGTCCCAGCTCTCACGCACGAGCCGCGCGCGGGTCGTCCAACACTTCTCGCGTCGGCGCATGGCGAGCGAGTACCTCGAGTTGTTCAGGCGCATCGTGCCTGCTCCGACATCCGCTGAGACTCGCGCGGCGCTGCCCGAGGGGGACGGTTCTTGAGAAGACAGCTTCGCATCGGTCTCGACGGGCGGCCGCTGACAGCGCGGCGAAGCGGCATAGGTCGCTATGTCTTCGAGCTCAGTCAGGCCCTGCATGCGGCGTTGCCGGATGCCGAGTTCTTTGCTTTTGGGCGCTCGAAGATGGTGCCTCCGGTGCAAAGCGCGCGCTGGCATTGCATCCAGGAAAGCTCCCGCGTGGCATCGAAGCTGCCCGGTCTGTTTTGGCTGCGTTGGCGCGTGCCTCAGCTTTTGCGGCAGCTCGATCTCGATGTTTTCTGGGGGGGGGCCGGCATCCTGCCTGCGCATACCCATGGGGCCCGCACATTGCTCACGATCCATGATTTCAATGTGATGGTGGTGCCGAAGACCATGCCGACGCTCGGCTGGGCCGCGTCCAGCATGTTCCAGCATCAAGATATTGCCTCCGCCGATGCCATATCCACCAACTCGTGTGGCACGGCTGAGCGACTGCGACATTACTACGGTAAGACCGCTGCCGTTGTGGCTCCGCCCGCCGTTTCACGAGCGTTTCTCGCCGCAGCGCGAGCGCCGGATTGGTCTGTATTAACGACGTATGGGCTCAGCGCCGGAAGCTATTGGCTAATGGTTTCCAATCTCGAGCCGCGCAAGAATATGGATATCGCTGTGCGGGCGTTTCTCGCCATGAAGCGGACCGGCGAGACCCAGGGCATGAAGTTTGCCATTTGCGGTGCTTCGGGATGGAAAAATCGGCGGCTGATCCGGTTACTCCAAGACGCTCGTGCGGATGGCGTGGAGCAGCTGAGTTACGTGCCCGATGAGCATCTTCCCAGCCTGTTCCGGGGTGCGAGGCTGTTTCTTTTTCCATCCATCTACGAAGGCTTTGGGATGCCCGTGCTCGAAGCACTCGCCTGTGAGACGCCGGTGGTCACCACCGAGCTGCCTGAGCTGAGAGAGGCTTCGCTTGGACTCGCCAACTATATCGAGCCGACCATCGAAGGTGTGATTCAGGGGGTGCGCTCGGCGCTGGCGCGGCCCCGGCCGACATTGACCGGGGTGCGGCAGGTGCCGACATGGGAAAACAGTGGCCAGCTGTTGGCCGATGCCATATTGGCGCTGGCGCAGTAGGGCAGGGCTATGAGAGTCCTATTGGGCGGATCACATCCCCGCCGCCGGCTCCAGTCGCGGTACGGCGTCAAATCCGCAGCAGCAACCGCGCCGGGTCCTCCAGGGTTTCTTTGATGGCGACGAGGCATTGCACCGCCTCGCGGCCGTCGATGATGCGGTGGTCGTAGCTCAGGGCCAGGTACATCATGGGGCGGATGACCACCTGCCCGTCGCGGGCGACGGGGCGCTCTTCGACCTTGTGCAGGCCGAGGATGGCACTCTGCGGTGGGTTCAGGATGGGCGTGGACATGAGCGAGCCGAAGACGCCGCCGTTGGTGATGGAGAAGGTGCCGCCGGTGAGCTCTTCGAAGCTCAGGGTGCCGTCTTTGGCCTTGGTGCCGAAGTCGCCGATGCCGCGCTCGATGTCGGCCATGGAGAGCTGATCGCAGTTGCGCAGGATGGGCACCACCAGCCCGCGCGGAGAGCTGACGGCGATGCCGATGTCGTAGTAGCCGTGGTAGATGATGTCGCCTTCGTCCACCGAGGCGTTCACCACCGGGAAGCGTTGCAGGGCCTCGACGCTGGCCTTGACGAAGAACGACATGAGGCCTAGGCGCACGCCGTGGGTGGCCTCGAAGCGGTCTTTGTAGTGGCTGCGCAGGGCCATGACAGCACTCATGTCCACCTCGTTGAAGGTGGTGAGCATGGCGGCGTTCTGCTGCGCCTCCACCAGGCGTTGGGCGATGCGCGCGCGCAGCCGGGTCATGGGCACGCGCTGCTCGGGGCGGCCGGCATCGCCGGAGAGTCCGGGCAGGGAGGCATCGAGCTCGAGCGCCGGCGTGGTGGTGTCGTCCGATGTCTGCGGCGTCGGTGCGGGCGCGGCGCGACCGGCGTCGGGGTCGCGCGCCGGGGCTGCGGCTTCCTGCTGATCCAGCCAGGTGACGACATCCGCTTTGTGGATGCGGCCGCCGCGGCCACTGCCGGGGATGTCGCCGGCGTTCAGGCCTAGCTCCTTGATCAGCCTGCGCGCCGCGGGGGCGAGCTGGGGCTGTTCGGCGGTGGCGCTGTCGCCGGCCGGCGCGGTTGCCGTTGCCGCCGCCGGCGCCGCGGCGGCGGGCTCGGCGGCGGCCTGGTTGGGCGCCTGATCGGTATGAGGGGCAGCGGTGGCTGCGTCGCTCGCCTCGATCAGGGCGAGCACGGCATCTGCGTCCACTACGTCGCCTTCCTTCACCTTGTGCTCGGCCAGGCGGCCCGTCACCGGCGCCGGCACCTCCAGCACCACCTTGTCGGTTTCCAAGTCCACCAGGTTGTCGTCCTTGGCCACGGCGTCGCCGGGTTGCTTGTGCCAGGTCAGTATCGTTGCGTCAGCCACGGACTCGGGCAATGCGGGGACGCGCACTTCGGTGCTCATGGGTGGGAATTCCTTCGCGATGCTATGAGTGGGTTCGGACTCGGTCGGGCTGGTGCGAGTGTACCGTCGGGCTCGGCGGTCACCGGCGCCGGCCGGGGCGCTGTCTGTTCGGGCTGCGTGGGCGCTCGATGTCGGGCTGCGGGTCGGTGCGGTTGTGGTCGGCGCTTCAATCCGCCGCCGGCAGTTCGTCGATGGGCTGCTGCGGCGGGATGCGCCGGTTCATCTTCGGGTTGATGCGACCGGTCAGCGCCTCGTCCACCAGCTGCTCTTGCTGGGCCACGTGCACCGAGCGGTGACCCACGGCGGGTGCCGCCGAAGCCGCGCGGCCGACATAGTAGGGCTGTTTGCCCTGCTCGATGAGATGATGGAAACGATGCTTGATCTGGTCCCAGGCGCCCTGGTTCTGCGGCTCTTCCTGGCACCAGATGATCTCGGTGGTGTCGGGATACTGTGCCAGCGCATCGGTGAAGGCGTCCTTCGGGAAGGGGTAGAGCTGCTCGATGCGGATGACGGCCACATCGGTGAGGCCACGGGCGTGGCGCGCCTCGATGAGATCGTAATAGACCTTGCCCGAGCAGAACACCACCCGCTCGACGCCGGCGGGGTCGAGGGGGTCGGTTTCGGGGATGACCACCTGGAAGCCGCCGTCGGCGAGCTCTTCCAATGATGACACCGCCAGGCGATGGCGCAGCAGGCTCTTGGGTGTCATCACCACCAGCGGCCGGCGGAAGTCGCGCAGCATCTGCCGGCGCAGCAGGTGGAACATCTGGGCCGGCGTGGTGGGCACGCAGACCTGGATGTTGTGCTCGGCGCACAGCTGCAGGAAACGTTCCAGGCGCGCTGAAGAGTGCTCGGCGCCCTGGCCCTCCAGGCCGTGGGGTAGCAGCATGGTGAGCCCGCAGTCCAGGCCCCACTTGGTGCCGGCGGAGGTGATGAACTGGTCGATGACCACCTGGGCACCGTTGGCGAAGTCGCCGAACTGCGCCTCCCAGATGGTGAGCGCGTTGGGCTCGGCGGTGGCGAAGCCGTACTCGTAGCCCAGCACGGCCTCTTCTGACAGGATGGAGTCGATGGCGACGAAGTCGCCTTGGGGGGCTGCGTCGTCGTCGCGCAGGTGCTGCAGCGGTGTGTGCTCGCGGCCGGTCTGCTGGCAGTGGACCTTGGCATGGCGGTGGAAGAAGGTGCCGCGGCCGGCGTCCTGACCGGACAGGCGCACCGGATAGCCCGCGTCCAGCAGCGTCGCGTAGGCCAGGTTCTCGGCGAAGCCCCAGTTGGCCAGCTGATCACCCTGGGCCATTTTGCGCCGCTCCGCCCAGATCTTGCTCACGCGCGGGTGCAGCTCGAAGTCTTCCGGCAGCCGTAGCATGCGCTCGGCCAAGTCGGTGAGCCGTTGCCGTGGCACGCTGGTGTCGGCGGCGGCGCGCCAGTCGTTGCCGTGGCAGCTGTGCCAGTCGGCGCGGTAGCTCTTCTCGAGCCCGCACAGCACGGGGCGGGCCACCACCACGCCGTGCTCGATGGCGCCGCGGTACTCCTCGATCATGGCCACGGCGTCGTCGCGGGTCAGCACGCCGTCGTCGATGAGCCGGTCGGCGTAGATGGCGCGGGCGGTGGCCCGCTCGCGGATCTTTTTGTACATCATGGGCTGGGTCACCGCCGGCTCGTCGGCCTCGTTGTGGCCGAGGCGGCGGTAGCACACCAGGTCGATGACCACGTCCTTGCGGAACTGGTTGCGATAGTCGAGCGCCATGCGGGTGACGAAGATGACCGCCTCCGGGTCGTCGCCGTTCACATGGAGCACCGGCGCCTGCACCATTTTGGCTACATCCGTGCAATACAGGGTGCTACGGGTGTCCAGCGGGTTGCTGGTGGTAAACCCGATCTGATTGTTGATGACGATGTGCACCGTGCCGCCGGTGCCGTAGCTGCGGGTCTGGCTGAGCTGCAGCGTCTCGGCCACCACACCCTGGCCGGCGAAGGCGGCGTCGCCGTGGATCAGCACCGGCAGCACCTGCTCGCCGGTGCGGTCGCCGCGGCGGCGCTGGCGCGCCCGCACCGAGCCCTCGATGACCGGGTTGATGATTTCCAGGTGCGAGGGGTTGAAGCCCAGCGCCAGGTGCACGATGCCGCCGGGGGTCTCGACATCCGACGCGAAGCCCAGGTGATACTTCACATCGCCGGCGAGCTGGCGCGGGTTCATGGGGGCCTTGCCCTCGAACTCGGCGAAGATCTCCTGCGGCGGTTTGCCGAGGATGTTCACCAGCACGTTGAGCCGCCCGCGGTGGGCCATGCCGATGACGATCTCTTTGCCGCCCTTGCGCCCGGCGCGCTGGATCAGCTCGTCCAGCATCGGGATGAGCGCCTCGGCCCCCTCCAGCGAGAAGCGTTTCTGGCCAACGTACTTGGTGTGCAGGTACTTCTCCAGGCCCTCGGCGGCGGTGAGCAGGGTGAGCAGCCAGCGTCGGTCCGCCGGCTCCAGCTCCGGGCGTGCCTGGTAGCCCTCCAGGCGTTTCTGCACCCAGCGCTTTTCAACCGTGGTGGTGATGTGCATGTACTCCGAGCCCACGGGCCCGCAGTAGATGCGCTGCAGCAGCGCCAGGATGTCCTTGAGCGGCATCCGGTCGGGGGCGTAGAGCGATCCGGTATGGAAGACCTGGTCGAGGTCGCTGTCTTCGAGGTTGTGATAGCTCGGGGCCAGGTCCGCCACCTTGGGCGTGGGGCGCAGCTTCAGCGGGTCCAGGTCCGCCACCTGGTGGCCGCGGTAGCGGTAGGCGTTGATGAGCCTGAGCACCGCCGACTGGCGCTCCGCCGCCGCCGGCTCCAGACGCTGCACGAAGCGGGCTTGGGCACGGGTGCGGCTTTCGCTCGCCAGGCGCTCGAAGTTCTCGCGCACCGGGCCGTGCGGCACCTCGTTGGCGGCCTCGGCGTGGATGGCGTCGAAGCGCCGCCGCCAGGCGAGATCGATGCTCTCGGGGTCTTTGAGATAGCGCTCGTAGAGATCTTCGATGAAGGCCGCGTTGCCGCCGTAGAAGGCGGAGGAGGATCGGAACAACTGCAGCAGCGCGCTCATAGCTTTGGTTCGGCTTGCTCTGGTTCGTGTGGGCCGGCGGCGGGCGTGCGCACGCGCGCTCGGGGGGCGCGGGCGTGCGACGCTTCGGCTGCCTGTGATGCCGTCGCCGTCACGCGTATCTGTGCGGCGCGCGTCCTGTCAAACCGAAAGTGTAACGCACAGGCGGCGGCCGCTGATCAGCGCCCGGGCAATGTCATGTATTGGGCTTTTCGCGTATCCTGGGCGGTGCGTGGGGGCAGACGCCGTCGCCAACAAGCATCGGCCTGCGCGTCAGGCGCTCGCCGGGCCCACAGCAAGCCGCGCGCAGGTGCCGTCGGCTGCTCCGTCAACGCCACCGCCCTCGTAGCTCAGCCGGATAGAGCAACCGCCTCCTAAGCGGTAGGTCACAGGTTCGAATCCTGTCGAGGGCGCCATCACCCTGTTCTACATGCGCTCCGCCTGTCCCGCTAACGACGATGCGTGGGGGATTGTTGTGCTGAGTCTGTTCTCGACCCACTATTTTTGGCTCGCGCTCGGGGCCTCGTCGCTCAACAGCGCGGTGCTGGCGGTCGCCGCCGGCTTCGCTGCGAAAACCGACGATGGTTTGCTGGTGGTGTTGCTGCTTCTGCTGACCATCGCCAGCCAAGTTCTGAGCTGCCTCTATTTCCTGGCCGGCCGTGGTGTCGAGCTGCTTGTGCATCGTTTGCTCGACCAGCACCACCTGCATCCGCAGTCGCACCGGTTTAAGGCGGTCACCGGCTACATCGAAAGGTACCAGAAGCGTTACATTTTCATGTATCGCTTTATCCCTGGGATGCGCTTCATTTCGCCTTACATCATGGGGATGGGAACGGCGCGGTTTTGGCCGTTCTTCTTCATCGACTGGCTCGCGGCCTTGGTCTGGGCCTCGGCGTTCGGCGTGGTCGGCTATCTGTTCGGCGCCGCGGCGATGCACGTGATCGACGATTTCGCCGGCTACGACACCTATCTGTTCGCCGGTATCGCCGGGCTCGTGCTGCTGTATATCGGCGTGAAGCATCTGTATCGGCGTCGCCAGCGCCGCCTCGCAGCGGCGGCACGCGCCAGCGACCTGGATCGTGTCTGAGCCAGGCCCTGATCCAGCGAGTCCCTGAGCCAACGCCTGATGCGCTGCCGCCTGCCCGGAGCGGGCGACACTGCGGCGGTGACACCGAAAACCGCTCGGCGCGGCGGTGTCCCTCAGGCGGCATTGTCGCGACTGCGCGCTTCATATAGGCTGCCGCCCTCGTCGCAGCTCTTGGATGGAGGCCGCCTCGACATGTCCTTGCCGCTCATACGCGCCCTCGCCCTCGTAGCCGGGGCGTACCTGTTCGCACTGGCCCCGCCGGTGCCCGCCGCCGATGCAGCAAAAGACCCCGGCGCGAGTGCTGAATCGCACTCGGCGCCGCCTCAGGCCAATGCCGACGCATCTTCTTCAGTACCCGATTACGTCGCCGACGTGCAGCCGATCTTCAACCGCCGCTGCATCGCCTGTCATGGCTGTCTCGGCTCGCCCTGCAACGTCAAGCTGGACTCGTTTCGCGGGCTCGAGCGCGGCGGCTTCGGGCTCAATGCCTATTCGGTGCACGCCAGCGATTATCCGCGCACCGATATGGAGGCGGCCCATTCGCTGGCGGCCTGGCGCAAGAAGGGGTTCTATCCCATCGTCGCGCGCGACGGCGGTGCCGCGAAGAACCTCGACAACTCGCTGCTCTACCTGATGATCGAGGCCGGCCGGGCGCACAACAGCCCCGGCTTCTCGCGCGCGGCGCTGAAGGGGCTGCGCCCCGAGCGCTACATGGCGACCTGTCCGCCCAAACCGGCGGCGTTGCAGGCCGAGTTGCAGAAGCACCCCGCCATCGGCATGCCGTTCGGCCTGCCGGCCCTCTCCGACAGCGATTTCGAGACCCTCAAGCAATGGGTCGCGAACGGCTCGCCCGGCCCGACCAAGGCCCAGCAGCACGCGGCACAGCGCATCGCCAATCCGCGCGCGGTGCTGGCGTGGGAGTCGTTCCTCAACGGCGACGACAAGCGCGCGCAGCTGGTCAGCCGCTACATTTTCGAGCACATGTTCCTGGCGACCATCGTGCTCGAGGAGAGCCCGGGCGATCAGTTCCGGCTGGTGCGCTCCAAGACCCCGCCGGCGCGCGTGGTCAAGGGCGACAATGGCGACGAACGGGTCGAGATCCCGCCGGTCGAGGTGATCGGCACCGGGCTGCCCTACGATGATCCCTACAGCTACGCCAACATCGAACGGTTCTGGTACCGGCTCGAGAAGGTCACCGAGCCGGCGGTGCAGAAGAATCACTTCCTGTGGCAGCTGTCGCTCGACGACATCGATCACCTGACCGAGCTGTTCGCGCTCGACAGCGGCGAGGGCTGGGGCACCGGCGATGCGCTCAAGCCCGGCTGGGGCAGCGACAATGCGCTCGAGGTGTTCGCCGCGATCCCGGCCGAGTCGCGCTACCGCTTCATGCTGGAGAACTCCGAGGTCATCGTCGGCGGTATCACCTATGGGCCGGTCTGCAACGGCCAGACCGCGACCTATGCGGTGAAGGATCAGTTCTGGGTTTTCTTCCTGGACCCCGCCTATGATCCCTCGGTGCAGAAGCCGATGCTCGGCCTCGATAGTTGGGATACCTTCATGGACCGCTCGGTATTCGGCAATGCCGATTACCTGAAGGCGTTCGCGGCGACCAAGGAGCAGCTCTTTCCCAAGGGCTGGTCGCTGGATGCGCTCTGGGATGGCGGCGGCGATGACCGCAACGCCTGGCTCACCGTGCTGCGCCATGAGACCAATGTCTCGGTGCTCAAGGGTGCGCAGGGCGGGGTGCCACGCTCGCTGTGGCTGATCAGCTTCGCCAGCTTCGAGCGCATGTACTACGACACCGTCGCCGGCTTCGCCTACTGGAAGGGCGACGGGTCCAAGCTCGAGACCCTGATGTTCTTCAACTTCCTGCGCCAGGCGTTCGAGGACAACTTCCTGACGCTGCTGCCACCGGATGTGCGCAAGACGATCCGTCGCAAATGGACACAAGGCATTGGCGCCATCGGCCTGGCCGCGGTGCCCTTCGCCGGCGAGCAGCAGCCGACCCAGGTCAAGGTCAGCGGTGATGACCCGCTGCTGGACCTGGTCGAGCAGATCGAGCAGCGGCTCGGGCGCAAGATCAGCGGCCTGCCCGACCCGCTCAATCCGCAGCAGAAACCCGATGTCGAGCTGGATGCGGCGATCAAGGACTTCGACGACTGGGAGCGGGCGATCTCGACCCTGACCGCGACCGAAGGCCTGTCATTCGTGCCCCAGTTGCCAAGTGTGATCGTGCTGCGGCTCAACCATGGTGACGCGCAGCGTGTCTACTCGCTGATCGCCAACCGCGTGTATGCGACGCAATACACCCTGGTGTTCGAGAACGGCGAGGCGCTGCCGAAGAAGGACTCGATGAGCGTCTATCCGACCCTGGTCAACGGTTTCCCGAACCTGTTCGTCGATCTCGACCTGCAGGATGCCTCGGCCTTCCTGTCCGATCTGAACGCGGTCGCGAGCGCGGCCGACTGGAAGGCGTTCAAGACCCGCTATGGCATTCTGCGCAACAGCGGCCAGTTCTGGGACTTCTACGACTGGATCAACGCCTGGAACTTCAAGCAACGCGGTGACGTCGCCGGCTGGCTGGACCTGACCTACTACGACGCGCCGGAGAAGTGAGCGCTGGTGTTGGCCCTTTGGCCTGCGGCGGCCGGGGCGCTCATGGCTCCGCCTCCGCCGCCGGGATGGCACCTTCTCCCGCAGGCGGACGACGGATCGGCTCCAAGGGCAGCCGCAGGAGGTGCAGCGGGCGCTGCCAGGCGGCATCGTCGTAGGTGCCGATGCCGAAGCGGATGGCCTGTGGGTCGTCGCGCAGCCGGAAGGTGCCGAACAGCCGGTCCCAGAACGAGAAGACGGTGCCGTAGTTGGCGTCCGTCTCGGCGCGGATCTCCGAATGATGCACCCGGTGCATGGACGGCGGCACGATGAGTGCGCGCAGCCGCGCATCCAGGCGCGCCGGCACGGCGAGGTTGCTGTGGTGGAACAGGATCACCAGCACCATGACCGATTTGTACAGCACCAGCATGCTCAGCGACATGCCGAGCGCCATGAGCACCAAGCCGTTGGCCACCCCGGAGAGCAGAATTTCTCCTGGGTGGAAGCGCAGTGCGGTGGTGCTGTCCATGGCCGGGTCGCTGTGGTGCACGCGGTGAAAGCGCCAGAGGAATGGGATTTCGTGATTGGCGCGGTGCCAGACGTACATCCAGCCATCGAACAGCAGGAAGGTCAGTAGCGCGCAGGCGGGCCAGCCGAGGTCGAGGACATGGCACAGGCCGATGCCCTGGGCCGCGGCGGTGGTGACCGACAGCACCAGCAGCGGCACCGTCAGGGCGCCGGCGACGGCGCTGACCGCGGCGAGGCCTAAGTTATTGGCGCCGTGGCGCAGGCGGCGCTCGCGCCCGGCGTAGGCGGGCAGCCAGCCCTCGGCGGCGAACAGCGTCGCCAGGGCGATGAGGCCGATGATGGTGTCCGTGCTCATGTCTTGCTGCTGGTACCGGTTGCGGCGCCGCTGCGCGCCTTGGCCATGAGACCCATGCCCATGGCGGAATGTTTCCGCCGCCCGTGGTGCCAATGCCACCGGAGGCGGGCGGGTCGTCGCCGCCAAACCTCGGCGGCGGTGCCAATGCAGTCTGTGCCGCGCCGGCTTCAGCGCCGGCGCTCGTACTCCATGGCCAGCCGCGCCGGCGGGGTACCGGCGAAGAAGCGGAGCATGGCGACGGCATTGCGCAGTTGTTGCCGCAGCATGCCGCCGCGCTCGAAGCGCACCGCCGAGGTGGTGACCGTGGTGGGCAGCTTGCGGATGCGTCGCCGGGGTCCGTGCTGACGGCGCACGCGTCGCGCCAGTTCCACGTCTTCGAACAGCGGCCAGTCCGGGAAGCCGCCGACGGCGTCGAACAGGTCGCGTCGGATGAGATAGCCCTGGTCGCCGAAGGTGGTCCAGGCGGAGTCGAAGCGCGAGCACCAGGCGTAGAGCGCCAGCAGTGGGTGGCGGCGGTCGAAGCGGAGCCGAAAGCAGGCCATGCCCAGGGCCGGATCGGCGAGGGCGGCGGCGATGGCCCGGGCGGCGTCCGCCGGCAGTCGGGTGTCGTCATGCAGAAACAAAAGCGCCGGGGCGGTGCTGGCGCGGACACCGGCGTTGCACTGGGTGCCCCGCCCGCGCAACGCCTGCACGTGTCGGCAGCCCGGCGGCGGCGGCATGCGGGTCTGTACGTCCGCGGGCTCGACGACGATGATTTCCTGCGGACGCAGTGTGCGCTGCGCCTGGTGGATCGCCGAGCAGACCGATGCATCGAGCTGGCGGGTCGGGATGATCACGGCGAGCGCGGCCGGGTCGGCGGCCCCGGGTGTGGGGCGCATTGCGGGCTGTCTGGGGATCACGGGCATGGCAGCGGGGGCGTTGCGGCGATAGCCGGCCGCACGCGTGCTTAGAGCTGTGACGGGGCGGGCGCCGGCTCGTCACCGGCGGCGCGCAACGTCGGCGGCGGCGGTGGTGGTGACGCGCCCTCGGCATTTGCAGGCTGCGTCGGCGCCGCGGCGGGAGGCGCCGGCGCCGGCGCCGGCGTCGCCGGTGGCTGGATATCCGGCTCGGCGCCTGGCCCGGGCTGGCTGGTGTCGGCGCCGGTGCTCGCGCGCGCCGGCACGGTCGCGGTACTCGTGTCTGTGCCCGTGTCGGTGTCGCCGCGACCTGGCCGGGCGCCATTGGGGCCGGTGCCAGACGGGCGGCTGACGTCGACGCCAGAGGTGCTGCCGGGGGCGGGCGCAGCGTTGCTGCCGGGTGCGGTATCGTCGGCGACCGTCGCGGCGCCCGCCACCTGTGCCGCGGTTGATGTCTCGGGACGGCTGTCGCCGACGGCGCCAATGCCAGTGCCAGTGCTTGCGCTGTCTGCGATGTCCGGATCGGACCCGGTGCGCGCCTGAGCAGGTTGTTGCTCCGCCACTGACCCCATCGGCGACTCCGGCTGCGCTCCCGGCGACCCGGCGCGCGGCGCACGTTGTGGCCCGCCCTGCGCCTCGGCGCCTGGCATGACGGTCGCGGTGGCGGCCGCAGCGGTACTTGCCCTGTCCGACGCAGCGACCGCCGCCGATGGCGCGTCTGCACCCCCGGCGGTGGCGATCGCCGGACGCCGTTGGCGCTGCGGCGCTTGTGCGGCTGCGGCTGCCTCCTCGGCACGGCGGGC
>PR_CR_10_Liq_1_inCRDRAFT_1001455_pt1 | contig 13275 bp, 7 predicted proteins | sample PRCRCaboRojoPR_3_FD_10241 | JGI IMG/M metagenome (IMG submission 10241) | reverse complement strand
ACAAGTGCTGGGTACAGAATGTCCCAGTTCAGAAAGTACAGCTTGTACAAGAACTACGAAGAAGCTAGAAAAAGTTTTAACTAAAAACAGGCCAGTAAGCCTGGTTGGCTTCACCTTGTTTTTGTTGCAAGTGTTGGTTTTGTAAGTTCTTTTTCTTCTTTTCGTCAGCAAACTTCATAGAGTTCTTAGACATAGCAAAAGGAGCCATGAAGCTAAGTTGGAGTTCTTCTTTAGCTTTAGCTTCTTCTTCAAGTTTCCTTTCTTTGTGTTTTTGCCAGTTGTACAGAGAGTTTAAGGTTTGGTCAAAGGTTCTTTTCTGGAAAGTCGTTTTGATGCTGGGTGCAAACGTGCATTCAGTGTCTTTTTCTGTTTGTTTTTGTAACTGAGCATTGTCTCTTTTGATTTTGGATTTCATGTAAAAAGCGTGTTGTCTGTCTAAAAAGTTAGTTCGCAAAGCTGCTTTAGAGTTGATTCTTGGAGAGTGTGTAGCTATAGACTTTTCTTTTTGGACTTCTTGTTGTCTTAGAGCGTGGAGTTTTTCCTGTCGGAGTTTTTCTTGCATTTGGAATCTTAGGTGGAATGGCACTTTGGAGGTGCTTTTGCTAGCTAGAGTTCGTGAGTGGTTGGAGATTTGGGGAGTGAACGTGTATTCAGGAGAGGACTCTTGTTGTTTGCGAGGGGCTCTTCTGCCTGTGTAAGTCATTGCTACGTACTTTTGGTTGGCTGGCAGGTACTTGTAGTTCCCGTTGTGTTTGAAGTTGTAAGCTCTGAACTCAGTAACGCTTTCTTTAAAAAGTAGTATTTTCCTGAACCACCGCTGGATAGTTACTGCTGCCTGGAACCTAGCTAAGTAGTTTCTCCAGGCTTGTTGTATTTTAAGGGCTGCTTTGTGCAGGGGCCAGATAGGCTCTAGGTCCCTTCTGACAAAGTACCCTTTCCAGACCTTTTGTATGACTGTGGCTTTTTCGTTTAGCTTCCTAAGTCCATAAGCCTTCCTTCTGCCAATTAAGCCCCTGCAAAGGGCTTGGATCTTTGTGATTTCGTTAAGTACATTGGAGTAGTCTAAGTTTTTGAAGTTAGTAAAAGTTCTAGCTAGTTTTTTGCGCTGTTTTTTCGATGACATGAAAATGGTGTTTTGTGACTCATTTAGTTGCGAAGAAGATATATAGGACTCAATGGTGAAGTTGGGCAGCTGCTTAAAAGAAACTCTGTGGACACAAGGCTGAGTGACTTGGATGGATGACTCTGGAGCTTCTTCGTAGACGCAAAACCCAAAGTCAGTGGAGCCCTGTGCAGTAGAAAAACTTGTTTTCAGTATCGAGTTGAGTTTTTTCAAATGCTTGTCTTTAAGCAAAACGTACTTGCCAGCTATTTGAAAGTCTGCTTCAGGAAATGCTTTGTTCAGTAGTGCTTTTAAGTCTTCTAGTTCGGAAGTGTTAACTTCTCTAGCTAGGTCTTCTAAAGCCACCCAATGTTTGAACCCATACCAGTTCCATAAAAGACTGGGCACTATTAAAGAGTTCCTAACAATGCTAAGAGCGCAGTGAGCTAAGTCTGACTTGTCAGCCCTTATACAGTATATAACATAAGGAGAAGTGTTTATCAAAGGCTGCAGCATAAGGTTAACTTTTTCAGAGAGCTTCTGGGCATAAACACTTTTATCAGGAAGAGGCGAAGTATGAGGGTTGAAGTTAGGATTTGAAAAAGAAAGGTACTTCAAAGCACTTTGGACAAGTTTTGAGTTGCAGCTTTTCAAAAAGTAGTAGTTAAGTTCCCCTGACAAGTGCTCAGCTGCTTCGTTCCTTAAGCTTGAGAACTCATAAGTGACTTGGCCACAAGAAAAGTTAAGCTTTAACTCAGTTTCAGAAGTAAACTGAGCAATGTCTGCAAAATAGCCTTGTGGTTCAGAAATGGCCCCTTGGATTCGTTTGGTGGAGGCTTGGTACTGTTTTTGAGTAGAAGACAAACAGTGAACTAAGCCGTTTGGAGACAAAAACAAGTCTATTAGTTTTTTGCAGCGAGGAGTCTGCAGGAAAGGAAAAGAAATTTGCTGTGAAGAAAGGGACTCTAGTAAGTTAAGGTAGTCGTTGGAAGTGTAGTAGTTAAACACCTCAATAGAAACGTTGCGGGACAAACTGCCTAAAGACTTTTCTCTAGAGAAGCCAGGAACGTCAATTATAGATATTGACTTGCAGTTGTCTTTTGAAAGTTTTTGGAGTTTAGTGTTGATTTTGGCATTTAGCCACTTAAAAGCCAGTTCGTATAGTGTTCTGCTTAGGTCATAAATTCTTTTCAAGGTTTCATTTTTCGAGTTAAAAATAGCAAAGCTACTTATGAAGTGGTCTTCTTGAGTTCCCAACAACTTACAAATCTTCTGAACTACAAAGCGGTTTCTAGGAGTCCACTTGTGAGTTTTGGCCCAGTTAATGTCGAAAAGGTGCAGAACCACTGCTACTACGTCCATTAAGTTGTCTATTTCTTTTTGAGGAACTCCTATAACCCGCAGGCAAGAATTAAACTTCAGCCAGACGTCCCTGTCGAGCAAAGCATGGGAGTGGGGCTCTGAAAGTCTAGCTGCACTTAGTCCTAGTCTCTGGAGAGTTGGTTTTTCTGCTGTTAGCACTGAGTGGAGTAGCTGGTAACTCCTGCCCTTTTTAGCTTTTGGAAGAGAAAAGTCCAAAAGCGAAGCTTGGATCTCCCCTCCTACAGCCTCGAACTTGTCGTTGAACTTCACAGAAGTAATCAAAGCTGCTGAGGTGCTTTCGAGGTTGTGCTTTTTAACTACTGAAGACATGATGTGCAGGGCTTGGATTCCGTTATGCAGCAAGTTAAAAAGTTCTTTGTTGGGTGAAGAAATAGTAATTAAGTGGTCAAGCAGGTGTATTGAGTTAAAAGTTTTGCCCGAACCTGAGTCTCCTAGCAAGGTGATGACTTGGTTTTCTTGTGTGGAAACTAAGTTTTGGTAAGCTTCATAAGAAGTTTTGTATATGTGGGGAGGCAAGTTGGTTTGGTCTCTGCAGTAACGACTAAAAACTTCCCGGTTGAACACAGCTGAAGGAGGGATCTGGGATATAAGTGCAATCAAAGCACTTCCAGCGTAGGTAAAAGGCATGCCTGCACTGATTCTCTCAGTTAGTGTTTGAATGATTTGTGCTTCGCTGTGCTCTTGGAGCTGAGTTAAGTTGTGTGTGTTTGAAAGGAAAGTTATGTACTCTTGGGAGTGCCTGTCAACTTTATTTAAAAAGATTGACTGTATGAGTTTCAAAGGGTCCTTTTGAAAGCTGTTAGAAGAGTCCATATTAGGTATAAATGATAGAGCCTGTGTCTTGTTTCCAGGCATTGTTTTTAGGACTAGGATTAGGGTTAGTTTCGGGGTCGCAAACTAGGCAACGCAAAGCTTCAGAAACTGAGAAGAAAAAAAGGAAAAAGAAAAAAAAGCCACCAGAACCTAAAGAAAGTCTTTGCAGCTATGCTTTGTCTAATGAACTTGTAGCCCTTCGAAGGATCTTCAAAGACGACCTAACTGAAGTTTCGAGTTTTGGCCAGCAAAACAACTTAGAGGTGTTTTTGAAGCCTTACCACTGCTCTGGAGAAGACGTCCACTGCAGTGTTTACTTGCAAGTGTTTATTGAAAACGAGTACCCCAAGAAAAGACCTTACGTGATGCTTAACAAACCTGTGAACCTCACTCGCGAAGTGCTTTCTTCTTACGAACAAAAGATCCTAAAACTCATCTCTGAAAAAAGTTCACTGGAAGAGCCTATGATTTACGACATCTGCGACCTAGTGCAGAGCTTACTTGCTGAACAGAACTTAGAAGTCATCAAAGCACTTGACTCCAAAGACTCCACTAAAACCGAACTCGAAGAAAAAGTCAAAAATGAGATTGAAAGCCGCAGTAAGTCTGAAGAACTACTTATGCTCAACGAGCACAGGGACATCAAGAAGATCGCTGAACAACTCGAATTCAAGTCACTCGCAACTCCTGAAATGAAAGGCTTCAGTTACGAAACTAGTTTTTCTGAAGAACAAAAACTTGGCAAAGGCGCCTTTGGAAGCGTTTACAAAGTTAAAAACAACTTAGACGGCAACGACTACGCCATCAAAAAAATCAAACTCAAGCACATCCCAGAGTCCGAACGCAGCAACAAAAAGATGTTCAGCGAGGTGTTTTTGCTGTCTAAGTTGCAGCACCAAAACATAGTGCGTTACTACAACTCTTGGATTGAAGACGACGAAAGCGCTTCGGAGTCGGAACCTGAGGAAGGTAGTTACTCGTGCTTGTCTTTTGAAGACTCTGAAGAAGAGTTCAGTGAAGACTCAGAAACAGACGAAAACTGGGTGTTTGGGTTCGAACGCAGCGAAGGAAAAATAGACCCCTGTATCTGGAACAAAGACCAACCAGAGTGGAACAAAAAGATCCTTTACATACAAATGGAGTTTTGCGACGGAGCTACTTTAAGGACCAAAATGGACGAGTCTTCAGTTTCTAGTAACGAAAAGTGGCAAATCACCAGAGAGATCCTTAAAGCCCTTGACTACATCCACTCCAAAAACATGATCCACAGAGACCTGAAGCCTGGAAACATTTTTTTTGACGAAAGAAACAGTGTGAAGTTAGGTGACTTTGGCTTAGCCTGTGCTGGTGCTATAAAAAAGGAGCCAGTTTCTTCGAGTTCGCAGTACGAACCGGGAGAGTTAAGTACTGGGATAGGCACTCCTTTGTACATTTCTCCAGAACAAGAAACTTCAGTTAACTACGACGAAAAGTCAGACATGTACTCTTTAGGAATCATTTTGTTCGAACTCTGGAGCAAGTTCGAGTCAAGCATGCAACGCATAACCGAAATCACCCAACTCAGAACCAAACACCAATTGCCTGAAGACTTCGAAGCTCCTAAAAAGGTCCAAGAAATCATATTCTGGCTTACAGAACCCCTTCCTGATAACAGACCTAAAGCCTTTGAACTCCTGCAGTCAGGACTATTGCCTCACAAAATTGACCCTTCTAAGTTCTCAGAGTTCCTGCAAGTAGTTCTTAACCCTGAAAACATCGAAAACAACCAGCTCTTATCTAAACTCTTCGAGCAACAAAACCCTTTACACATAGACTTCACTTACAACATGAGTGCAGACATGCAAGAAGGAGCCACTCTCAGACGCAGAAAACAAAAGATAGAAAACATTCTGCGGGCAAACGTGTCTGGAAAGGTTAGAAGCATATTTGTAAGGGCAGGTGCTGTAGAAATAGAAGTCCCTATAATCATGCCTTTTTACTCCAAAAGCACTATTTGGCAACAAACCAGAAAAGGAAACATGGTCTCTGTGAAGGTAGACACTCTTGGAGCTCCTACGTTCTTGGACAAGTCGGGCTACACTGTGCAGCTACCTACTAACTCAGTAGCTCCTTGGGCTCGAATGCTTTCAAGAACTCACTTAGGTGGAATGCTTAAGCGCTTCTGCATCCAAAAGGTGTTTCGTGCCCAAAGCAAAGGGGAACACCCTAAAGAGTACCTAGAAGCCAGTATTGACTTTTGCTATGATGACAGTGAAGCAAACAACCAGGTGCTCTTCCAAGCTGAGTTGCTGAAACTCACTATGAGTTGCTTTGAAGGTTTTAGCGAGGAACTGCCTTTGCTCCAGTTGAGTGTAAACGACTCTAGACTGACTGACGCTTTGTTTGACTACTTAAACGTGCCTTCAGAAACTAGACTCCAAGTATTCCAAGTGTGTGCAACAATAAAAAGGAAAAAGTGGCCTAAAGTCCAAAAAGAACTTGAAGAAATAGGCTTGCAGTCCCACATTATTCCTAAGCTCAAAAACTACTTTACTAAAGTAGGCACTCTGCGAACTATCAGACAAGAAATCAAAAAACAACCTATTAAAACTGACAAGGTTTTGCTAGAAGTCCTTAAAGAAATGAAGCAACTTGAAAACAAGTGCAGAACATTTGGAGTGCAGTTTGTAGTGGACTTAGGGTTGTTTTCAGAAGACTACATTTACTACTCAGGACTGATCTTCAAAGTTACTTTCCAACAAGAGTCAGTAAGGATTTCTCGCAGTGTAAAAGAAAGAACTACCTTAGCTATGGGGGGCTCCTATAACAACCTTATAAAGCACTACGAGTACCCCCCTAAACCTGCAACTGCTTGCGGAGTAGGTGCTAGAGTGTACCTAGACAAACTGGTTTTTGCGCTTTTACAAGGCAACTACGCAAAGTGGATTAAAGGACCTTTGGTGTTTGTAACCAACGAAGAGTCCGACCACGACCACATAAACTTAACTCTTCTTTTGTGGAAAGAAAAACTAGACACAATTTACTCCTACGAAAAAATAGCCTACGAAGAAATTCTGGACATCTGCAGTAGGTACAGAATTAGGTTTTGGGTCAGTTTGAAAAACAGTGGGTCAGAAACCGAAACCAAGATAGCTAAGGTCAACGACTTTGCCAGAGAAGGCAAAAAAGCAACAACCAGTGTGAACTCAGTAATACCTTTCATCCAAGAAAGACTCCTCAGACACCCCCAAGAAGACACTCCTTTGAACTACCCCCAAATTACTCGAGTTACAAATAAAACTTAAATTAAAAAGCCACTTCGTTGTTTTCCGAGAAACAAAACTCAACGTGGAAAGAAAAGTACTCAGTGGAGTCTTCTGGGTTCAAAAAACAAAAGTCCTTGATCGTTTCGTAACCAATTGAAAGGGCCCTCCTTTTGTCAATCTTGGGGTAGTCCGCGAGCAACCCGTGTCTTTCCGGGTCAATTTCAGATGTGATGTCGCTGAAAGTTAGTTTGTTGCTTTCTTCGTTTCTGTTCAGCAAGTGAATATTGTACAGTAACTTTATTTCTGAGTCAAAAGTCCGCACTGCAAATAGCAGAACTTTGTGCTGGGGAATGTAGATGTGCTCCAGCAAGAAGTTGGTTTTAGAACACCCTCCAGAAGGGTAGGCTATTGACAGTATCCGGTACCTGTGCCTTCCTACTAGTTCTTGCGGAGGGTTCCAAAGGAACTTAACTGTGCGGTTGCGTTCGATTGGACCTATGCAATGCTCGATTGCTAAGTGCCTTGGAAGCTGCAAAGGGTTTCCACTCCAACTGCAAACAAACTCGTGGACTTCGTGTGAGTAAAGGCAGTTAACAGACCCTGGCTTGTACTGGCACTCGCGTTCGTGACTTTCACGGGAGCTCAAAGATACTCTTTGTGTGCAGCCTCTTTCGTGCCACATGCAACCTACTGAAACTTTTTCAAGTTGGTCTTCGATGATGTGGTTGCGGCTGGTTTTGTCAAGGGGGGCTCTGCACTGAGGACACCTAGCGTCCCCAGTAGACCGTTCCATTTTGTCAATGCACGAAAGGCAGTAACTGTGGCCTTTTCTGCAGTTGACTACTGGGGGCGCGAAATAGTCGTAGCATATAGGACAGATCAAAAGTTCGAAAAAGTCGTGAGAAGACCTAGGGCGTTTGCGACTAGGAGTTATGGCTGGAAGGGGAGTTACAGCGTCCATGAGTTCCGAGCCTGACTCTGTTGAAGAAGTTGAAGACATTCAAATAATATAAATGCAAAAACACTTACAAAGTTAAATGGAAGAATATGAAGAAGCAATACATAAACTGGTGCAGGACCTGTTGGTTCCTGAGAAACGCGAGGAAGCCTTGATGGAATTGTCACGAAACCGTGAGAATTACTCCGAACTAGCTCCGATACTTTGGCACTCTGTAGGAACTATAACAGCTTTGCTGCAAGAAATAATCGAAGTTTACCCTTTGTTAGTGCCACCTACCCTTAGTGTGGTGGCTTCCAACAAAGTCTGCAACGTCCTGGCCCTCATGCAGAGTGTGGCTTCCCACCCCAGCACTCGAAACGAGTTCCTGAAAGCCCACATTCCGCTGTTTCTGTACCCTTTCTTAAACACACTGTCAAATTCCCGACCGTTTGAGTACCTAAAGCTAACTTCCTTAGGAGTAATAGGTGCACTCGTCAAAGCAGACGACCCCCAAGTCATAGAGTTCCTGATCCACACTGAAATAATTCCATTGTGCTTGAGGATAATGGACAGGGGAAGTGAACTCTCCAAAACAGTAGCTACTTTCATCATCCAGAAAATACTTACAGACGAGAGCGGACTTAATTACTTGTGTGCAACTTTTGACAGACTGCACACGATCTGTAATGTACTCAACAACATGGTAGAAGCTATAAAGGACCACCCTTCCCAGAGACTATTTAAGCACATCATCAGGTGCTTTCTAAGGGTATCAGAACACCAAAACGGAACTGAGTTCCTGAAAAAACACCTACCTGGGCCTCTGAAAGAACCTACGCCGAGCATGCTGGTTGACGAAAACACCCGACGCACCCTTTCAAATATTATGTATAACTTAGGCATGGCTCCTATCTAGAATTAGTTTATAGCTCTATAAAATAATAAGTAGCCGCAAGGCATGGTAGCGCCTTCTTTTGGAGAGCCAAAGATATGCTGGATTAGCTTTTCGTCCACCATTTCTATGTAATCGTCGTCGAACTTTATCCAATGCCCGTGGGACTTAACTATGGACATGTAGTGCCCGTACTGGAACCCCGGTCCTAAGTGAATTACTGTGGCAAACAACTCGTAAAGCTTGTCTGGAGTTTCTGGAAGAATCGTAGGTAGTCTCAACTGACTAGGAAATGCCACTCTGGAAGAGAGCTTTACGTAGCGTCTTAACTCCTCAGAGTACTTAAAGCGCTTCAAGTGGCACACAAGTAGATTGGGGGAGTGCTTTATTAGGGTTTTTCTTTCAGCTTCTTGTTTGCAACAGCATTTGTCGCACAAAAACTTGTCTTGTCCCGAAAGAATCTCGGTGTTGGAGTAGTTTTTAAGAGAAGCTATTAAAGAAGAGTTCTGCTCTACTTCTAAACTCAGGTCCATAAAGACCTCTTCTCGGTAAGTCACGTTTTCACAGCAAAGACATTTTGTAGCTGTGGTGAATTTGCCTTCGAAGAGTTGCTGCAGCCAACTTTGCCCGTTAACAGCTTTGATTTCTTCGTCTAACTGATTAATCATCCAGTTAAAAAACTCATGGGAGTCGTGGTGGTCGTCGTTGTTAAACAATTCATTGGAGCGTCTGACTTTACTCATTAGCTTTTTGGAGTTCATCACACCTGTCATTTTCTTTTGAGTAGACATTGTGTAGTAAAGCTCTCTCAACTCTGCCAAAAGAGAGTCTGGAGGCACTGCTTTCTGGTTGAGTACGTACTTCCTAAAATCCTGACAAAAATACAGGGACTGCAAAACTGAATTCGCGTAGCAAATGTTATCGGGGTTCTCGAGTCCAAACAGTCTTTCGGGAACTTGTTCTCCTAGGGCTTCGAAGTCTTGTTCTATCCTGCTTAGGCGATTTCCTCCCATTTTATACACTTAATAGTTTCATAACAACAATGTCCAAACTCACTTTTTCAGAGCACTTGTATGGGTCTTTTGAGTTAGTTGACGACTACGCCACTCAGCGCAGAATTGCAAGTGAAGAGTTCATGAGGATCCTTAAAGAGCGCGCCTCAATAGAAGAAGCTTACGGAAAAGGAATGCACAGACTTTCTGAGCACTCTTTCCACCAGTTCTACTCGCCAACACTCACCCAGGCGCTTTCGTCGCTCAAAAACTACTCTCGCAACAAAACTGAACAGTCCAAGTCCCTTGTGGAAAACATCACTCACGACTTACTTGACCCTTTTAAAGACCTTCTTAAAAGCCAGTCTGTCTCTATGAAGAAGTCGCAGTCTGAAGCCAAAAAACTCGAAAAAACCAAAAGGATGCTCCTTGACAAGTGCGAAAAAGCCAAAGACAGGTACTGGAAAGCTTGCAACGAGTACGAACAACTCACTCTTGCTGTAGAGTCTTACGGAGGACAAGCCCCTCCCAAACTCATCCAAAAACACTCACAAAGCCACAAAGAAGTTGAAGTAGCTACTAAAGCTTACCAAGAATGCGTAGCTGACCACAACATCCACCAAAAAAGATACGACGAGTTAATGCCCAAGATCCTTGAAGTCTACCAACAACACGAAGAACAAAGACTCCACTACATGAAAAACGCACTTAGGAAACTTATAGTTTACGAAACTTCTTACTTAAGAAGTCTGCAGTACGACATCGACTCTTTGGCTTACTCTATGGAAAGTGTCAACGTTAACTCTGACATACAACAGTTCATAAGCGACCACGAAAAACCCAAACCTGAAAAAACCTTTATCTCCTTCGAACCTTACACTGGAACTCACCAAGCCTTCCAAAACTTAGGCCAAGAACCTCCTAAACCTGACACTGCCCAAAAAGTAGTGAGGGGGGTGCCTTCTTGGCTCCAAGAAATGATGGGTGCACAAGCTATTCTAAAAGCCAGAAAGCCTTCTACTCCAGTTCCTTCTAAAAAGGACGAAGACGTTGAGGTCGTTTACGATAGCCAACAACCCCAGCCTGAGGACTCTTAGTGCTTGCTACTACTAACCTTAACTTGAGAATAAAAAACTTCTAAATAAATGTTTCCAACATACCAGTCAACTCTATACTGCCAAGTCCCAATGGCACCCCAACAAGCTCAACTGGAAGACGAATTTCCTCAGTATTCTTGTCTGAACTTCAATGACCCTGCTGAATTCGACGCTTACGCTTTTCCAACTCACTTTCAAGAACTAGGTCACAAAGTTCCTTGCAAAGTACTTATCTGCGTTACTATTTACAACGAGGACTCTTTCGAGCTCCAAGAGACCCTTAAAGCCATTTGCAAAAACGCTGAGAAAATGCAAGACGCTGGCATAGTCAGTGAAGCTGTAGGAGTAGTCATCATTCAAGATGGACTTGAAAAGTTGCATGAGAAAATGGCGGAGTTTGGCAAAAGTATGAACCTCTTCAATATAGACGAAATACAACGCGACGCACCTCCTAACTCGCTTCACTGCTTTGCTGCTGAACTCCAGTACGCCAAGTCACCCACTGAATTCTACCCCAAGATTTCAGTGATCACAGGAATCAAACAGTCCAACAAAGGAAAACTTAACTCGCACAGGTGGTTTTTCAAGTGCATGTGCCAGCACGTCAACCCTAAGTACTGCGTACTGATTGACTGTGGAACGATTCCTCAAGACGACGCTATTTACTGGTTGGTGGATGAAATGGAAAATTATGACAACGTAGGCGGAGTTTGTGGCGAAATCCGAGTGTTGGACCCTAAGTACTGTTACTTCATAGAAACTGCACAGGACATTGAGTATAGAGTTTCTCACATTATGGACAAGTCTTTAGAGTCACTGTTTGGCTTTGTAACTGTGCTTCCAGGAGCCTTTTCAGGCTACAGGTGGAAGTACCTCAACGGAGAGCCTTTGGACGAGCACTATTTCTACGCAATTCGACCCGACGCCAAAGTAAACTGCTTTTTTGCCAACATGTTTTTGGCAGAAGACAGAGTGCTGGGAGCAGCACTGCTTTTAAGGGCGTTCCACGGAGTGATACTGAGTTTTGTGGAGAAGTCCATAGCTTACACAGACTGCCCAAGGACCTTTGCAACTATTATGCAGCAACGCAGGAGGTGGATTAACGGGTCTTGGTTTGCTTTGCTGTTTACGTTTAGGATGTTTTTGGGACTTAAAGACACTTCGCACGGGACACTTAGGAAGTTAGGGCTTATAGTGTTTATGACTTACAACTTTGTGAACACTTTCATTGCTTATTTTGCTCCGGCTATATTTTACATGTACATACACATAATTTTCGAAACTACTTTTGGAGAGAACAAAGACGTAGAAGGAGCAGCAGTGACTTTTAAGGTGGTGTACGGGTTAGTGGTGTTTTTGAACATCGTGACTTCTTTAGGAAACAAACCTACCAGCTACCCCAACTTGTATATATTCTGNGCTTCGATGCTTGGACTGATTATTTTGTTTGCGTTAGGACTCACTGTGTTCCAGATGTATAACGGAGAGATCACTGCAATAGTGATTTTCTTTGTGTTGGGTTTAGTGGCTTGCTTGTTGTTCTGTGCGTGGATTCACGGACAGTTCAAGCCTTTGGCCAGAGGCATTTTGCAGTATGTGTTTATGATTCCTTGTTACATCAACGTTTACTTAATTTACGCTTTTTGCAATATTGACGACGTTACGTGGGGACTGCGTAACGACAAAGAGTCACACAACGTAGCTAACATAGACAACAAGAAGGAGGAGTTCAGGGTGTTCCGTACAAAGTTCATCAGTGCTTGGATTCTGCTTAACATAGCTTTTATAGGGTTCTTCACAGCTATCCAGGACACAGGGGAGTACTACATAGTAGTTATGACCTTCACTACTTCGGGACTCATCATCATCAAAACCATGGGGTCTATTCTTTATGAAGTCAAAATGTGGACGCGTAAGTGGTTCAGAAGTTGTGCTAGTTGTTGTGGAGGCAAAACTAGTGACACTATAGACCAAGAAAGCAACCCTCAAAGTGAAGCTAACCCCACTGTTTCTCAGAACGTTAATTCCCAACCTCCTGCTTCTGTCTATAACTTACCTGTCAACTCACAAGTTGTTTCTTACCAGCCTAGGTCTTTTAACTCCGCACAGGCTTAACCTAAGTTTAATTAATCACAGAGTTCACTAAGTTTAGAGTTGAGTTTGGAAGCCCCTGCAAACTGCCGACACTAAAAAGTGGAGTGACTGCTTGGGTGGCAAATTCAATGGAAAAACACCATTACTCTGCAGAAGATCAGTCTAGTTCAATGATTATGACTGTTTATGAACGCAGCTGTGGTTTTCGGCGCTTTTAAGTAGAAAACTTTGGCAAGCAAAGATCATGGAATTAAACTTCGAATTGACTATGTAGTTTCAAAAGTGTAGAGANTTCTTTGTTNAGAAGATTATCTTGTGGCTTTCGCAACTATAATCAATCNTGTACTTTTTTGCTTTCTAGCTAAGTTAAGTGTTTTTTGTTACTCTGGATCTTTAGTTACTNGNATCTGAAGTAGCTGTTTATTTAGGGACNTTGAATTAAGTATTTGCTTTTTAGTTAACTTAAACCTTTTATTGACTTCTTTTTAGTAAAGCGTCCAGCTTCTCGTTGATTCTGCCTTTCATTTCTTGGATTCTCTTTTCAGTTTCTTGGATCTCTTTTCTAGTAGTTTCTTGCATAGTTTTGATACGTTCTTTGGTGTTTTGGGAGTCGTCGTAAAGCTTCCTGACTCTGCTTTCCCACTCTTCTTCTTGTTCTTCTCCTCCGTATTCTTGCACGAAGTGGAGGTATGTTTCTTGCCCTTGGTTTCTCTTCCA
>PR_CR_10_Liq_1_inCRDRAFT_1001454_pt1 | contig 13281 bp, 10 predicted proteins | sample PRCRCaboRojoPR_3_FD_10241 | JGI IMG/M metagenome (IMG submission 10241) | reverse complement strand
TTGGTTATGGCCAGTGGCTTGACCGTGGAGGGGTCGGGCAAGGGTCATCCGGGTCATGCCCGCAGATCACACCGCAAAGTCGTGCGTAGCATCGATGCCCGTCGCTGGCCAACGCAGCAGCGCTCTCGCGGCGGGCGGTACGTGCGGTGCCGTGGACCCCGGTGAGCCAGGCCTGCGATGCCGAAAGTGCCGGCGCTGGCCCCCGCGCGCCGGCGTGGGGGCCAGAGGGTCAGCGGGGCTTGATTGGCGCGCTTAGAGGCCCGCCGCGTCCCGCAGCTGCTCGGCCTTGTCGGTGGCCTCCCAGGAGAACTCCGGCAGCTCGCGGCCGAAGTGGCCGTAGGCGGCGGTCTTACGGTAGATGGGCTTGACCAGGTTCAGCATCTGGATCAGGCCATAGGGGCGCAGATCGAAGAACTCGCGCACCAGCATGGCGATGCGGTTCTCATCGACCTTGGCGGTGCCGAAGGTCTCGACGCTGATGGACGTGGGCTCGGCGACGCCGATGGCATAGGAGACCTGGATCTCGCAGCGGTCGGCGAGACCGGCGGCGACGATGTTCTTGGCCACATAGCGACCGGCATAGGCGGCGGAGCGGTCCACCTTCGAGGGGTCCTTGCCGGAGAAGGCGCCGCCGCCGTGGCGGGCCATGCCGCCGTAGGTGTCGACGATGATCTTACGCCCGGTGAGACCGCAGTCGCCGACGGGGCCGCCGATGATGAACTGCCCCGTGGGGTTGATGTGGATCTTGGTATCGCTGTGGATCCACTCCTTGGGGATCACGGGCAGGATGATGGTCTCCATCACCGCCTCGTGGATCTGCTGCTGGGCCACGTCGGGATCGTGCTGCGTGGACAGCACCAGAGCGTCCACTCCCACCACCGCGCCGTCGCGGTAGCGCATGGTGACCTGGCTCTTGGCGTCGGGCCGCAGCCAGGGCAGCGTCTTGTTCTTGCGGACTTCCGACTGACGCTCCACCAGGCGATGCGCGAAGGTGATGGGGGCGGGCATCAGCACGTCGGTTTCGTTGGTGGCGTAGCCGAACATGAGACCCTGGTCGCCGGCACCCTGCTCTTCAGGGCTCTTGCGGTCCACACCCTGGGCGATATCCGCAGACTGCTTGCCCACCAGCGACATCACGGCACAGGTGTGGCCGTCGAAGCCGACCTCGGAGCGGTCGTAGCCGATGTCGTTCACCACCGCGCGTGCCAGGTTGTCGAAGTCCACATGGTGGTCAGTGGTGATCTCGCCGGCGACGATCACCGCGCCGGTTTTGATCATGGTTTCACAGGCGACGCGGGCGGCGCCGGGATTGGGATCCTTGGCCAGGATGTCGTCGAGGATCGCGTCGGAGATCTGGTCCGCCACCTTGTCGGGATGGCCTTCGGAGACGGATTCGGACGTGAAGAGCAGTTCGTTTGACATAGCGAGATGCGGGCGCCCCCAGGCGCGCTTTGTTGCTGTTGGTGCGGTGAGAAGAAGCGTTGCCGCGTGGGAGTGCGGCGGTCGAGAGTCCACCATACTAACCGAGCCCGAGGACGATTAACAGGTGCCGACGTCAGTCTCCGGGGTTCCCGTCGCCGCGCGTTCGGGTACCATGGGGGTGTATTTTTCAACCGAATCTGCGCTCTAGGAGGCCATGATGGTATCCCTCGAAACCCCCGTCTGCGACTTCGGCCAGCCCGCCCCGGATTTCTCGCTGCCCGGCGTCGACGGCAAGACGTGGACGCGTGACGCATGCACAGGGCCGAAGGGCTTGCTGGTGATGTTCATCTGCAACCACTGCCCGTATGTGCAGGCGGTGCGAGAGCGCATCGTGCGCGACACGCGCGACCTCGCCGCACTCGGCATCGGCTCGGTGGCCATCATGTCCAACGACCCGGCGGATTATCCGGAGGACTCGTTTGCGAACATGCGGCAAGTGGCCGCCGAGCACGGTTTCCCTTTCCCGTATCTGCTCGACGAGACGCAGGCGATCGCCAAGGCTTATGGTGCGGTGTGCACGCCGGACTTTTTCGGCTACAACGCGGACTTGGGTCTGCAGTATCGCGGCCGTCTGGACGCCAGCCGCAAGGAAACGGCGCCTGCGGATGTGCGCCGCGATCTCTTTCTCGGCATGCGGCAGGTGGCCGAGACGGGCCAGGGCCCGGCTGAGCAGATCCCGAGTGTCGGCTGCTCCATCAAGTGGCGCGATGCGGCTTGAGCTCAGGCACGGCGCATGCCTGCCAGGCGGCGTGTGAGGCCCGCGCGAGGGTGCACCGGCGGCGCGACTTGCTTATAGTCGAGGGAAATCCTTAATATTAGAAAGTTATGAAGGTTGCGTCGCCCGCTGCGACGTTGGCTTCTGGCTAAACCGCGCTTTTTGCGCAAGAATACGCGATCCAGAAAATCCTACAGACCCTCATGCGCGACGCCACTGCCCGGGCGTGAGGATATTAGCGCCCGAGCCGCCGGCGGCACGAATGCCGGTGGTGGCTTGGGCTCGGTCACAGCGCAGCCGCGAGGTTCGTTGCCGCCCATCACGAGAGCCCCCGCCGGCCGCCGGCCCCGACTCCGGGCATGGGTCCACCGCCAGGCCCATGCGCCGCGCCCGACACATCCGGGGTCAGGCGTCGGACCAAGCCGCTGCGCGGGCGATCACGCTCCTACCCGATCGCACTCACAAAACCGACCGAGGAGAGATCCTTATGTCTTCACGCAAAGAACTCGCGAACGCCATCCGCGCGCTCAGCATGGACGCCGTGCAGAAGGCCAAGTCCGGGCATCCGGGCGCCCCCATGGGCATGGCGGATATCGCCGAGGTGCTCTGGAACGACTTCATGAAGCACAACCCGGCGAATCCCGACTGGCCAGACCGCGATCGCTTCGTACTCTCCAACGGTCATGGCTCGATGCTGATCTACTCGCTGCTGCACCTGAGCGGCTACGGTGTTGGCATCGAAGATCTCAAGCAGTTCCGCCAGCTGCACTCCAAGACCCCGGGTCATCCCGAATACGGCTATGCCCCCGGCGTCGAGACCACCACCGGCCCGCTCGGGCAGGGCATCAGCAACGGCGTCGGCATGGCGCTGGCCGAGAAGGTGCTCGCTGCGCAGTTCAACAAGCCCGGTCACGAGATCGTCGACCACTACACCTACGTGTTCCTCGGCGACGGCTGCCTGATGGAGGGCATCTCCCACGAATCCTGCTCTCTGGCCGGGGCACTGGGTCTCGGCAAGCTGATCGCCTTCTACGACGATAACAACATTTCCATCGACGGCGAGGTGCGCGGCCACGGCGATGTGCCCGCCTGGTTCCTGGACGACACCCCGAAGCGCTTCGAAGCCTACAACTGGCACGTCATCCCCGAAGTGGACGGGCATGACCCGGAAGCGGTGAAAGCCGCCATCGAGGAAGCGCAGGCTGTCACCGACAAGCCATCGCTTATCTGTTGCCAGACCATCATCGGCTTCGGCGCGCCGAACAAGCAGGGGAAAGAAGAGTGCCATGGCGCCCCCCTGGGTGATGACGAGATTGCCCTGACGCGCGAAGCGCTCGGCTGGACGCATGCCCCCTTCGAGGTGCCCGATGCCGTCTACCAGGCTTGGGACGCCCGCGAGCGTGGTGCCGTGGCGGAGCAGGCATGGCAACAGAAGCTCGCCGCCTACAAGGCCGAGTTCCCCGCCGAGGCGGCCGAGCTCGAGCGCCGCCTGGCGGGCGAGCTGCCCGCGGACTTCGATGCCAAGGCCCGGGCGTTCATCCAGGCCATCAACGAAAAAGGCGAGAAGGTCGCCACCCGCAAGGCGTCGCAGCAGGCGCTCAACGGTTATGGCCCGCTGCTGCCCGAGCTGCTCGGCGGCTCGGCCGATCTCGCCGGCTCGAATCTGACGTTGTGGTCCGGAGCCAAGGGCATCAAGCCCACGGACGCATCGGGCAACTACGTCTATTACGGCGTGCGCGAATTCGGCATGTCCGCCGTCATGAACGGCATCACACTGCATGGCGGCTTCAAGCCCTACGGCGCCACCTTCCTGATGTTCATGGAATATGCCCGTAATGCGGTACGCATGGCGGCGCTGATGAAGATCAACCCGATCTTCGTCTACACCCACGACTCCATCGGTCTCGGCGAGGATGGTCCCACCCACCAGCCGGTGGAGCAGGTATCCATTCTGCGCCTGACCCCGCGCATGTCCACCTGGCGCCCGTGTGACGCCGTCGAGAGCGCCGTCGCCTGGAAGCTGGCGCTGCAGCGCAGCGGTGGCCCGACGGCCCTGATCTTCTCCCGCCAGGGCGCCCCGCACATGCCGCGCACAGACGATCAGATCCACAATATCGAGCGCGGCGCCTACGTGCTGAAAGAGTGCGATGGCCTGCCGGAGGCTATCATCATCGGCACCGGCACCGAGGTGGAGCTGGCGGTGAAGGCCGCCGAGCAACTCGCCGCCGAAGGGCGCAAGATTCGCGTCGTCTCCATGCCGTCCATGGATACCTTCGACGCCCAGGACGCCGCTTACCGGGCTATGGTGCTGCCGGAGACGGTGCCCGTTCGCGTCGCCGTCGAGGCGGGTGTCTCGAGCCTCTGGCCCAAATACGTCGGTATGCACGGCAAGGTAGTGGGTGTCGACACCTTCGGCGAGTCCGCACCGGCGCCCGACGTCTACAAGGCCCTGGGTGTTACCGCCGAGGCCGTCGTCGACGCCGTCAACAGTCTTCTTTGAGTGTCGCGTCGCGAGTCACGGGGGGGCGAGGAACGACAATGCTTCCTCGTTGCTCGACGCTGACGACGCTCGCCTCTGAGAGCAGCTGCTTTCCAAACCTTCCTCTACATCAGGAGTAACCAGGCATGACCCTGAAAGTTGGCATCAACGGTTTCGGTCGCATCGGTCGCATGGCCTTCCGTGCGATCAGCAAGGAGTTTCCGAACATCGAGGTGGTCGGCATCAACGATCTGCTGGACCCCGATTATCTCGCGTACATGCTGAAGTACGATTCGGTGCATGGCCGCTTCCAGGGTGATGTCGCGATCGACGGCAGCAGCATGATCGTCAATGGCAAGTCCATCCGCCTCACCGCCGAGATGGACCCGGCCAACCTGAAGTGGGACGAGATCGGCGCCGACCTGGTCATCGAGTGCACCGGCTTCTTCCTCACCGAAGAGACCTGCCAGAAGCACATCACCGCCGGCGCCAAGAAGGTGGTGCAGTCCGCGCCCTCCAAGGACGCCACGCCCATGTTCGTCTACGGCGTCAACCACGGTGTCTACGACGGCCAGGCCATCATCTCGGCGGCCTCGTGCACCACCAACTGCCTGGCGCCGGTCACCAAGGTGCTGAATGACAACTGGGGCGTGAAGCGCGGTCTGATGACCACCGTGCATGCCGCTACCGCCACGCAGAAGACCGTCGACGGCCCGTCCAAGAAGGACTGGCGCGGTGGCCGCGGTATCCTGGAGAACATCATCCCGTCCTCCACCGGCGCCGCCAAGGCCGTCGGCAAGGTACTGCCCGAGCTCAACGGCAAGCTGACCGGCATGGCCTTCCGCGTGCCCACCTCCGACGTCTCCGTGGTGGACCTCACCTGCGAGCTGAGCAAAGACGCCAGCTACGACGACATCTGCGCGGCCATGAAGGCCGCCTCCGAGTCCGGCGACCTCGCCGGCGTGCTGGCCTACACCGACGACAAGGTGGTCTCCACCGACTTCCGCGGCGCCAATACGCCGTCCATCTTCGACGCCGGCGCCGGCATCATGCTGGATGCCACCTTCGTCAAGGTGGTCACCTGGTACGACAACGAGTACGGCTATACCTGCAACATGCTGCGCATGGTGGAGCACGTCGCACAGTGACGCGCTAGGGCCCCGGGGCTGGGTGCCGGGCGCTGGGCAATCCGCCCGGCACCCAGCACCCGGTGCCGCGGCGCTCACCCGAGCGATGCGGAAAGCGCACCGTCGGTTTCCAGATCGCTTGAGACAACCACACCATTGAACGAGGCACGACACATGTCCTTCACCAAGCTCACCGACCTGGATCTCGCCGGCAAGCGGGTGCTGATCCGCTCCGACCTCAACGTTCCGGTCAAGAACGGCAAGGTCACCTCCGACGCCCGCATCAAGGCCTCCCTGCCCACGTTCGAGCATTGCCTGGCGGCCGGCGCCAAGGTCATGGTCATGTCCCATCTCGGTCGCCCGGAGGAGGGCGTGTACTCCGAAGAGGACTCGCTGGCACCCGTGGCGGCGGATCTCAGTGAGAAGATGGGCCGCGAGGTGCGCCTGGTGAAGCATTACCTGGAGACAGCCCCCGAGGTGGCCGAGGGCGAGCTGGTGCTGCTGGAGAACGTGCGCTTCAACAAGGGCGAGAAGAAAGACAACGAGGACCTCGCCAGGCAGTATGCGGCGCTGTGCGATGTGTATGTGATGGACGCCTTCGGCACCGCCCATCGGGCCCAGGCCTCCACCCACGGCGCCGGCAAGTTCGCGCCCGTCGCCTGCGCCGGCCTGCTGCTGGCCGAGGAACTGGAGGCGCTGAACAAGGCGCTTGCGGAGCCGAAGCGGCCCATGGTCGCCATCGTCGGCGGCTCCAAGGTTTCCACCAAGCTCACCGTGCTGGAGTCCCTGTCCACCAAGGTCGATCAGCTGGTGGTGGGCGGCGGCATCGCCAACACCTTCATCAAGGCCGCCGGGCACAACGTCGGCAAATCCCTGTATGAGGCGGATCTGGTCGCCACCGCCAAGGATCTGATGCAAAAAGCCGAGGCCGCCGGTGCCACGATTCCGATCGCCACCGATGTCGTGGTCGGCAAGCAATTCGACGAAAACGAGCCGGCCGTACAGAAGACAGTGGGTGAGGTCGCCGACGACGACATGATCTTCGACATCGGCCCGGACAGCGCCAAGGCGCTCGCCGACATCATCAGTCAAGCCGGCACCGTGGTCTGGAACGGCCCGGTGGGCGTGTTCGAGTTCGATCAGTTCGGCGAAGGCACCAAGACCGTCTCCATGGCCATCGCCGAGACCGACGCCTTCACGCTCGCCGGCGGCGGCGACACCATCGCCGCCATCCAGAAGTACGACATCTACGACAAAGTGTCGTACATCTCCACCGCCGGCGGCGCCTTCCTCGAGTTTCTGGAGGGCAAGACGCTACCTGCGGTGGCCATGCTGGAAGCGAGGGCGAAGGACTAGGCTCGCGGTTCGAGTTGCGAGTGTCGGGGGAATACCCGTCGATGCTCGCGCCCCTTCTTCGCCCTTCGACACGCGTGACGTCCCCGAACATGCCCCGCAGAACCAAGATCGTCGCCACCCTCGGCCCCGCCACCGACCCGCCGGGTGTGTTGGAGGACATGGTCGCCGCCGGCCTCAACATGGCGCGGCTCAATATGTCCCATGACACCCATGAGCGCCAGCGCAAGCGGGTGGAGCGGGTGCGCGCCGTGGCGAAGGCCATGAAGCACCCCCTGGGTGTGCTCGTGGATCTGCAGGGTCCGAAAATCCGCATCGGCCGGTTCGAGGGCGACAGCATCGAGCTGGCCCCGGGCGATCCCTTCGCCATCGACCTCGATTGTCCGCTGGACTCGGGGAATCACGCGCGTGTCGGCTGCACCTACGCCGGACTCGCCGACGATCTGATGCCGGGCGATCAGCTGCTGCTGGACGATGGCGCCATCGAGCTGGAAGTCAGCGAAATCGCCGGGCGCAGCATCAGGTGCAGCGTGCTGCTCGGCGGCAAGCTCTCCAACAACAAGGGCATCAACAAGCGTGGTGGTGGCCTGTCTGCGCCGGCGCTGACGGACAAGGACAAGGCGGATATCGCCTTCGCCGCCGAGATGGAGGCGGACTATTTGGCGGTCTCCTTCGTCCGCAGTCCGGACGACGTCCACCTTGCGCGCCAGCTCTTCAACCGAGCGGGTGGCAAGGGCGGCATCGTCGCCAAGATCGAGCGTGCCGAGGCCCTGGAGCAGGCCACAGAGATCATCAAGGCGTCCGACGTCATCATGGTCGCCCGCGGCGATCTTGGGGTCGAGATCGGCGACGCCGAGCTGCCGGCGGTGCAGAAGCGCCTCATCAGCGAAGCGCGCGATCTCGACTGCGTGGTCATCACCGCCACGCAGATGATGCAGTCGATGATCGACAACCCCATCCCCACGCGAGCCGAAGTGTTCGACGTGGCCAACGCCGTCCTCGACGGCACCGATGCCGTGATGCTGTCGGCGGAAAGCTCCGTGGGCAAGTACCCCGCCAAGGTGGTCGCGGCCATGGACCGCATTTGTGCCGAGTCCGAAAACTACCGCCGCAAGTCCCGCCACCGGCTTGATACCCGCTTCCGCCGCGTGGATGAAGCCATCGCCATGTCCGCCATGTACGCCGCCAACCACCTCGGGGTGAAGGCCGTCGCGGCGTTGACGGAATCGGGCGCCACGGTCAAGTGGATGTCGCGGCTCAACACCGGCATCCCCATTTATGCCCTGACGCGCTTCGTCCATACCCGCAGAAAAGTAACGCTTTATCGCGGCGTCTACCCGATAAACTTCGACGTAGCCTCAACGAACATACACGAGGTCAATCGCGAGGTTATCGAAGAGCTGCTGCGACAGGGCACCGTCGTCGCTGGCGACCTGGTGATCATCACCAAGGGCGACCGCGGCGGCGTGGAGGGACAAACCAATATCATGAAGATCATGCGCGTCGGCGAGCACAAACGCCTCGCCGGCGACTGAGGCGAGCACCGCCCCACTTCCACCCGCAACACTCACTCAGCGACACAGGAGAGCCCCCATGGCCTTGATTTCACTCCGCCAGCTGTTGGACCACGCCGCCGAGCATCAGTACGGCGTCCCGGCCTTCAACGTCAACAATTTGGAGCAGATGCGCGCCATCATGGAGGCCGCCGACGAGACCGACTCCCCGGTCATCGTGCAGGCCTCCGCCGGTGCGCGCAAATACGCCGGCGCCCCCTTCCTACGCCACCTCATCCTCGCCGCCATCGAGGAGTGGCCGCACATCCCGGTGGTGATGCACCAGGATCACGGCTCCTCCCCGGCTGTCTGCCAGCGCTCCATCCAGCTCGGCTTCAGCTCGGTGATGATGGACGGCTCCCTCGGCGAAGACATGAAGACGCCGATGGACTACGACTACAACGCCCGCGTCACCCGCCAGGTGGTGGACATGGCCCACGCCTGCGGCGTCTCCGTCGAGGGCGAGCTCGGCTGCCTCGGCTCGCTGGAGTCGGGCATGGCCGGTGAAGAGGATGGCTCCGGCGCCGAAGGCAAGCTCTCCCACGACCAGCTACTGACCGACCCGGAAGAGGCGGCCAAGTTCGTCGCCGACACCCACGTCGATGCGCTGGCCATCGCCATCGGCACCAGCCACGGCGCCTACAAGTTCACCCGCCCGCCGACCGGCGACATCCTCGCCATCCAGCGGATCCGCGAGATCCACGCCCGTATCCCGGATACCCACCTGGTGATGCACGGTTCCTCCAGCGTGCCGCAGGAGTGGCTCAAGATCATCGATGAGTTCGGCGGCGCCATGGGCGAGACCTACGGTGTGCCCGTCGAGGAGATCGCCGAGGGCATCAAGAATGGTGTTCGCAAGGTCAACATCGACACCGACCTGCGTATGGCCTCCACCGGCGCCATCCGCAAGCACCTCGCCGAGAACCCGAAGAACTTCGACCCGCGCAAATACCTCGCGGCCTCCACCAAGGCCATGAAGGAGATCTGCAAGGCCCGCTACGAGGCCTTCGGTACCGCCGGCAACGCCAGCAAGATCAAGGTTCTGTCGCTGGAAGACATGACCGACCGCTACGCCAAGGGCGATCTGGACCCGAAGGTGAACTAAACGTGCCGCCGCCGCAGGGAGCGGCGCATCTTGCAAAGGGCGCCCCGGCGCCCTTTTTTATTCACCGGTTAGACCCCCAGCCGGCCGATGCCGGCTCGGGAGCGATTGCTACTCTTTAAGGGAAGAGCACTCTGTCGACGGAATCGGAGGTCAGCTGTGCAAGCTCATGGCCAAGCAACTGCCGCCGGGCAGATCCGGCCGGCGCAGCCACGGGTGATCGACAATGTCTGGATCACCTTATCCGACGGCTGCTCGCTGGCGGCCAAGCTCTGGCTGCCACCGGATGCCCAGGACCATCCGGTGCCGGCGGTGCTGGAGTACATCCCCTACCGCAAGCGCGACCACAAGGCGATCCGCGACGCCGAGATCCACGGCTTCTTCGCCCGCCACGGCTATGCCGGCGTGCGTGTGGATCTGCGCGGCAGTGGTGACTCGGAAGGCCTGCTGCGCGACGAATATCTCCAGCGTGAGCTGGACGACGGCCTGGAGGTGCTGCGCTGGATCGCGGCCCAGCCCTGGTGCAGCGGTAAGGTCGGGCTGTTCGGGCTGTCCTGGGGCGGCTTCAATGCCCTCCAGATCGCGGCGTTGCGCCCGCCGGCGCTGGGTGCGGTCATTTCAGTCTGCTCCTCAGACGACCGCTACGCCGACGATGTGCACTACATGGGCGGTTGTCTGCTCACGGACAATCTGTCCTGGGCCTCCACCATGTTCGGCTTCAATGCCTGTCCGCCGGACCCGGCGGTGGTGGGAGAGCGCTGGCGGGAGATGTGGCTGGAACGTCTCGAGGGCAGCGGTCTGTGGATCAAGCACTGGCTACAACACCAGCGCCGGACAGCATTCTGGACGCATGCGTCTGTCTGTGAGGATTATGACGCCATCCAGGTTCCGGTCATGGCGGTCAGTGGCTGGGCGGACGGCTATTCCAANACCGTGTTNCGGCTGTTGCAGCACCTGTCGGTGCCACGACGGGGTCTCGTTGGACCCTGGGGACACAAGTATCCGCACATGGGCGGTCCAGGACCGGCCATCGACTTCCTCGGCGAATGCGTACGCTGGTGGGATCATTGGCTCAAGGGGATCGAGCGCGGCGTCGGGGATGACCCGATGTTGCGTGCCTGGATGCTAGATCGCCGCGACCCCCTCTCGCCCGAGACCACCGGCCGCTGGGTGGCCGAGACCGTCTGGCCCAGCCCCGACATCGAGCGCCGTGGCTATCGGCTCATCCCGGGCGCTTTGGTGCCGGACGACGGCGGCAGTACCGGCGGCGGCGACGAGCTCAGCATCAAAAGCCCCCTCAGCGTCGGCCTCTTTGCCGGCAAATGGTGTTCCTACGCCGAGACCACGGATCTACCTTCGGATCAGCGCCTGGAAGACGGTGGTGCCCTGGTGTTCGATACGGCGCCGTTGACCGAGGATGTCTCCATTCTTGGTGCGCCTGAGCTGGAGCTCGAGCTCGCAGCGGATCAGCCCGTGGCCATGGTCGCAGCGCGATTGTCCGACATCGGCCTGGATGATCGCGCCACGCGCGTCACCTTCGGCGTCCTGAATCTCACCCATCGGGACGGTCACACACAGCCGCAGCCATTGGAGCCCGGGCGCCGTTACCGGGTCCGGGTACCGCTCAACGACGTCGGTCAGCGCTTCTTTGCTGGCCATCGCATTCGGCTGGCGATTTCCAGCTCTTATTTCCCGTTGGCATGGCCTTCCCCGCAGCCGGTGCAGCTCACCCTGTATGCGGCGGGATGCCGGCTGCAGCTGCCGGTACGCACGCCAAAGCCCGAGGACGCCACCCTGCGCGACCTCGGTGATCCGCGTACCGCACCAGCGCCGCCCCACACCGTGCTGGTGCCGGCGGAGCGGCATTGGACGGTCCGACACAACCTGGCCAACAACGAGGTGGCGCTGGATGTGGTCAATAACGATGCGCGTGTGCGTCTCGATGACATTGACCTCACCTTCAGCCGTAACGTAAAAGAGTGCTGGAGCTATCGGAATGAGCGCTACGAGACTGTTCGCGGCGAGGTGGTGCACGAGCGCAGCTTCGCGCGCCCGGGGGGCGATGGCGCCCCCGATTGGTCTGCGCGCACCGTCACCCGCACCATCCTCACGTCCACCGTGACGGCATTCCTGATTCGAGCGACGTTGGACGCCTATGCAGGCGACATACGCGTGTTCGCAAAGAGCTGGGACGAGGCGATCCCGCGGGATCTGATGTAATGCGACCGAAGCCCTCGTCCGCAGCCGTCGGCGCACCCGGCCAGATCCGACTCGCATCCGTCGTTGATCAGCGGCGGGGCGAAGACGGCGACATAGGGGTTGTTTTCAGGAGATGTCTGTGCTCGAAACCAAGACCGCCAAAGAGGCCATGTCGCGGCACCCGATCACCCTGCACCCGGAGATGGAGGTGNTGGAGGCGATGCGCATCCTGGTGCAGGAGCGCATCTCCGGCGCCCCGGTGGTGGACCAGGTCGGCAATCTCGTCGGCATCCTCACCGAACGCGACTGCATGCGCGTCGCTCTGGACGCTGGCTACTTCAGCGAAGGCGGCGGCCGCGTCGATCAGTTCATGAGCGCCGATCCAGTGACCGTCGAGGCGCATACCCCCATCACGGAGATCGCCGAGCGCTTCGCCTCGAGCCACTTCCGGCGCCTCCCGGTCATGGAGCAGGGTAGGCTGGTCGGCGTCGTCAGCCGCCGGGACGTCCTGAAGCTGCTGGAGGCCGCCTGGCAGCCGGACCGGCAGCGGATCTGACGCCCGACCGGCGCCGCTCTCGCCGCCATTGCCAGTGCCTCCGGGCGCTCGGCATACTGTCGTTTTGAGTCGAGCGCCGCCGCCGGCGCCGCGCCGGAGCCCGCATGCGAGACCTCATCGACGCCACCATCGCCGCCCACGTGGCGGTGCTCAAGGATACCGCCGCGCTGGCGCCGGCAATCCTGCAGTTCGCCGAGCGCGCCGCCGACAGTCTGCAGCGCGGCGGGCGGGTCTTCTGGATGGGTAACGGCGGCAGTGCCGCGGACTGCCAGCACCTGGCCGCCGAGCTGGTGGGGCGGTTCGAGCGTGAGCGCCCCGGGCTCGCGTCCATGGCGCTCACCACCGACAGCTCCGTCCTCACGTCCGTGGCCAATGACTATGGCTTCGAGTCGGTGTTTGCCCGCCAGGTGGAGGCGCTCTGCCGCGACGGCGATGTGCTGGTGGGCCTGTCCACCTCCGGCAATAGCGCCAACGTGCTGCGGGCGATGGAGCGGGCGGCGGGCCGCGGTATCTACCGGGTCGGAGTCACGGGTGCCGGCGGCGGGCGTCTCGCCGATACCTGTGAGCTCTGTTTGGCGGTGCCGTCTCGGGTAACCGCGCGGATCCAGGAAGCGCACATCGTCATCGGGCATATCCTCTGCGACCTGGTGGAGCGGCGGGTGACGAGCCCGCCGCCCGAGGCTGAAATGGAGCAGGGCCGCGCCTGATGTTCCGG
>PR_CR_10_Liq_1_inCRDRAFT_1001453_pt1 | contig 13288 bp, 12 predicted proteins | sample PRCRCaboRojoPR_3_FD_10241 | JGI IMG/M metagenome (IMG submission 10241) | reverse complement strand
CCCGCCGCAGCCGCTCGCGTTGGCGGATGCCGATGCGCCGCCCGCCGCCCGCGGCGATGCCATCGACCGGGATTGGCTCGAGACCAGCCATGCCGCCGCCGGCGTCAATTGCTCCGCCTGCCATCAGCCGACGGACGCCCCCGGCGAGCCCGGCGCATGGATCGACCGGCCCGATCACAGCGCCTGCGCCGGCTGCCACGGCGCCGAGGTGGACGGCTTCACCCGCGGCCTGCACGGCATGCGACTCGCCGCCGCCGTGGGTGAGGCGGCGAAACATCCCCTCGCGCCCATGACCCCCGCGGATGCCCGTCTGCCCATGCAACCGGACGCCCGCCACGCCGCGCTCACCTGCACCAGCTGCCATGGCGCGCATCGCTTCGACACCGCCTCGGCGTCGGTGGACGCCTGCCTCGGCTGCCACGCCGACGAGCACAGCCTCGCCTATGTCGGCTCGCCCCATCATCGGCTCTGGCAGCAGGAGCAGGCCGGTGAGCGACCGGCTGGCAGCGGCGTCTCCTGCGCGAGCTGCCACATGCCGCGGGTGGACTTCGAGGCCAACGACTGGCTGGAGCGCATCCTGGTGCAGCACAACCAGAGCGCCACGCTACGCCCCAACGAGAAGATGATCCGGCCCGCCTGCCAGCATTGCCACGGGCTCGGCTTCTCCATCGACGCCCTCGCTGATCCGGCGCTCATCGCCAACAACTTCCGCGGCCGGCCGTCGGTGCACATCGAGAGCATCGATATGGCCAAGGCCAACGAGGCCCGGGCCCAGGCCGAGCTGCAGGCGGAACTGGAGGCGAATTGAGACCCGCGCGATTTCCGCGGCCGCGGGCGAAGCCGGCGCCGCACTGGAGCGATGGGCCGATTGCCCAGCAGGACGCATCCGAGTCAAGCCAACACCCTCAAGGGGAGCCAATCCACATGAAGACCCTGCACAAGCTGAGCCTCACCGCCGCCGTGGCCGCCATCGCCGCCGGCACCTTCGCCGTCGCCGACATGCCGCAGGAGGCCGACCAGCCCACCGTCACCCCGCGCGCCATGGCCGACGCGCTGCACCTGGTGATGGACTCCGACCGCGCCGTCTACACCCGCAAGATCGTCAACCGCCTGGCGGCCAAGGATAAGGTCATCTCCGCCAGCGAGCATTACGACGACGACAAGGCCCTGGTGCTGCCGGCGCAGATGTTCCGCTACGGCGCGGAGATGGTCGCCGAGCGCGCCCAGGACAAGCCGGACGTGAACTTCAGTTATTCGCTGCAGTCGCTCTGGCCCGTCAATAAGCAGAACGCGCCTCGCACCGACGCCGAGAAGACGGGCCTGCAGTATGTCGCCGACAACAAGGGCGATAACTACTACGCGGTGGAGACCCTGGGCGACACGAAATACTTCACCGCCGTCTACGCGGATGTGGCCGTTGCCCCCGTCTGCGTGTCCTGCCACAACGAGCACAAGGACTCGCCGAAGCGCGACTTCGAGATCGGCGATGTCATGGGTGGTGTGGTGATCCGCATCCCCATGGAAGGCTGATGGGCGCAGGCGCCGCCCGCCGGTGCCTGCTGGGCCTGCTCGTCGCCGCACCCGCGGCGGCGGCCGCCGGCACCGCAGATCGCTATCCGGTGTTCACTGACGAAGGTCTGGCCACCGGCCGGGCCATTTGGGTGGAAAACTGCATGACCTGCCACGGCTACGGCATCGCCGGTGCGCCGGACCCGAACAAGGCTAAGGCCTGGGCGCATCGGCTGGAGAAGCCCCGCGAGACCTTGTACGACCATGCACTGAACGGCTTCTTCGGCCCCGACGGCACCATGATGCCCGCCCGCGGCGGCAATGCGGCGCTCAGCGACGCCGAGGTCAAGCGCGCCGTGGACTATATGGCCGCGGTGGCCCGGCGTGCCAATGACAAGGTCCGCGCCGAGACCGACCAACACCCCAACACCAACCCCTGAGCTCGAGTCACGCGGTCGCCATTGCGGCCGCATTTCACAAAAGAGGAACCGCCATGTCCCCCGACACCATCAGCCACGTCCAGACCTCCTGGGCCAAGGTCAAGCCCATCGCCGATCAGGCCGCCGAGCTCTTCTACGGTCGCCTGTTCGAGGTCTATCCAGAGGTTCGTCCCATGTTCAAGGGCGATATGCAGGCCCAGGGGCGCAAGCTCATGGCCATGATCAACACCGCCGTCAATGCCCTGAACAACCTCGATGCCGTCGTTCAGCCGGTGAAGGACATGGGCGCCCGCCACGCCGGCTATGGTGTTGCCGACGGCGACTACGACAAGGTGGCCGATGCCCTGCTATGGACGCTGGAGAAGGGCCTCGGCGATGACTTCACGCCCGAGGTCAAAGGCGCCTGGGTGGAGGTCTACACCACCCTCGCCGCCACCATGAAGGCCGGCGCCGCGGAGCAGCAGGCCGCCTGAGCGCGCCCTGCGTGGCATGCCCCCGGGCCGGACTCGCCCTCGATCAGCTGCCAATGGGTGCCTGCGCCAGCGTTCTGGGGGCCGCCCGCAGGCGCACGTAAAGACTGGCGAAGAACAAGAGCACGTTGATGCTGCCCACCACCACAAAGGGCGCACGGGGGTCCACCGCATCGAACAGCCGCCCGCCCACCGCGGTGATGATCAGGATGCCGACGGCGCCGGAGATATTGAAGGCGCCGAGCACCGAGCCGCGTTGATTCCTCGGGGTCTCCTGGCCGATCAGCGACTGCGCGGCCAGAAAGACGCTGATCTGGCCGATGCCCTGCAGAATGAAAAAGACCAGCCGATAGTCGCCGTAAGGGTCATCGAGCAGGAGCAGGGCGAGGTTGCCCACCGCCGCCAGCACCATGCAGACGGCAAGTCCGGTGACGCGGTCCATGCGGTCGAGGATGGGCCCCATCACCGGCGCCCAGAGCAGGGCGGCGATCTGTGCGATGACGAAGATCAGCGTACCGTTCATCACCGCCTCGGCGTTGGTCATGCCGGCGGCACGCCCGGCCAGGGTGCCCCAGAGGATGAGGAACGCGGCGTTGATGGATTGGTCGCCGCGGGCGATGAAGGCCGCGGCATAGGCGAGCAGGACGCGCGGGTTACGCGCCTGGGCAAAGCCGCTCAGGAAGAGCGCCCGCACCGTCGGGCGTTCCTCGCGATGCACCGGCACACCGGCCTGCAGCCCGAAGCGGACCGCCACTGCGCCGACGATGCAGATCAGGGCCACGCCCAGGTGCGTCAGTATGCCCGCCTCCAGTGGGCCGAAGCCGCGCAGCGTGAGCAAGTCCGGCAGGGAGCCGAAGCCCTGGTTCATCACCACCACCCCGAGGCCGCTCAGCACGCCCACCATGGCCACCAGCTTGCCGCGGCAGCGCTCGATGGGATAGTCCACCAGCACCGTGGACAGCGCCCCCGCCACCGCCACCACGCCGATGCCGTAGACGACCCGATAGGCGAACAGCCAATCGACGGACGGGGCGAGCGGGTAGAGCACGTAGGTTGCGCTGAGCATCAAAAAACCGACGGCGAAGACCCCACGCCGGCTGATGCGATCGATGAGGACGCCCGCCGGGATGAACAGCAGCAGCGTGATGATCTCTGTCAGTAGCACCAGATCGCCGGTGATGGTGCCCTGAACCGACTCCGACACGCCCAGATGGGCGTTGAGGATGTAGGTCTGACCGGCGGTGATGAAGGTCATCAGGCCGATGGACAGGAACGCCGAGAGCAGAAACGTATAGCCATTGCCGCGGCTGACGCCCGCCGCAAGCACGACGGGGCCGATTCTGTATTGGGTCGGGTCGGGCATGGGTGACCTTGCGTGAGGCGGGTGACGTGGCTGCGGTGACTGGTGAGCCTCGGGCGGCTGTCGTCGTCAGGGCCGAATATACGCGTAGCCTTGCCCCTGCAGCTCGGTGATGCGGGTGACACCGCCTTTCTCGGCGATCTGGAACCCGGGGAGCAGTTCGTCCGGTGCCAGCCCCAGGGCCTCCAGGGTATTGCCGCAGGCCTCGAAGGTGACGCCTTGCGCCTGCAGTGCGGCAATGTCGCTGCGCACCCGATCCACCGCCTCGATGTCGTTGAAGCGCCTCACCGCCGGGCCGAGGGAGACCAGCACGATGTCGATATGCGCGCCGCCGCCGACACCGTTGATGTGGTTCTTGATGTTGTTGAGCGCGAAACTGACCCTGTCCTCGTCGGCGACGTGATAGACCACCCGGGGCTTGTCGCCGGCCAGTGCGACGGCGGGTGAAAGGGCCAGGGTGAGCAGCAAGCTGAGCAGCATGATGCGCATGGGGGGCATCCTCGGGTGTTGGTGGTGGTGAGATCCCTGCCGGGTTCTGATCGGGACAGCGGCGGCATGGCCCCGGCTGCCATGACGGCGGATTATGACCGCTGGCAGGCCTGAGCGCAGCATGCCGTCGTGTCCGAGGTCGCCGCCTGTGATGTGTTGCGCCAGACCGGGGCCGGACTGGGCTGAGGTCGTCCGGGGCCGGGCGGCGGCCCGGCCTGCCGTGGCCGCGGCCTAGAGGCTCTCCGATGCAAAGTCCGCGAGCCGCGAGCGCTCGCCGCGGATCAGCGTGATGTGGCCGCCGTGCTGCCAGTCCTTGAAGCGGTCCACCACATAGGTGAGGCCGGAGGTGGTCTCGGTCAGGTAGGGGGTGTCGATCTGCGCGATGTTGCCCAGACAGACGATCTTGGTGCCCGGACCGGCGCGGGTGATGAGCGTCTTCATCTGCTTGGCGGTCAGGTTCTGCGCCTCGTCCAGGATGATGTACTTGTGCAGGAAGGTGCGCCCGCGCATGAAGTTGAGCGACTGGACGCGCACCCGCGAGCGCAGCAGATCGTTGGTGGCGGCGCGGCCCCAGTCGCCGCCCTCGGTTTGGGTGAGTACCTCCATGTTGTCCATCAGCGCGCCCATCCAGGGTGTCATTTTCTCTTCTTCGGTGCCGGGCAGGAAGCCGATGTCCTCGCCCACGGGCACCGTGACGCGGGTCATGATGATCTCGCGGTAGATGTTGCGGTCCAGCACCTGCGCCAGGCCGGCGGCCAGCGCCAGCAGCGTCTTGCCGGTGCCGGCGGTGCCGAGCAGGGTGACGAAGTCGAGCTGTGGGTCCATCAGCATGTTGAGCGCGAAGTTCTGCTCGCGGTTGCGTGCCGAGATGCCCCAGACGTTGTGGCGCTGGACGCGGTAGTCCTCCACCAGCTCGATGACGGCCTCGGTCTCGCCGCGGCGCTCGCGCACCATGGCCTCGAAGCTCTCGTCCTGCGCCATGTACAGGCATTGGCTCGGGTACCACTCCGCCACGTCCGGGCCTTTGACCCGGTAGAAGGTGCGCCCTTCCTCCTGCCAGGCGTCCATCTCCTTGGCGTGGTGCTCCCAGAAGTCGTCGGCGAGCGCCGCCATGCCGGTGTAGAGGAGGTCGACGTCGTCGAGCACGCGGTCGTTGGAATAATCCTCCGCCGGCAGCCCCAGGACCGCCGCCTTGATGCGCAGGTTGATGTCCTTGGAGACGATGACGACGGTGCGCTCGGCGCGGCGCTGCTGCAGCGTCTGCGCCGTGGCCAGGATCTCGTTGTCGGCCGTGGTGCCGGGCAGCACGGTGTCGAAGTGCTGCGACAGGGGCTCGGTCTGGAAGAAGAGCCTGCCCGCCGGCGGCTCGGTGAAGCCGGAGCCGTACTCGCCGAAGGGCTGGATGGGCAGCCCGGCGTCGATTTCCTCCTTGTCGGCGTCCTGCATCAGCTGGTCGAGGAAGCGGCTCACCTGGCGGACGTTGCGGGCCACTTCCGAGACGCCCTTTTTCGCCGCGTCCAGCTCCTCGAGCACCACCATGGGCAGGAAGATGTCGTGCTCCTTGAAGCGGAAAATCGCCGTTGGGTCGTGCATGAGCACGTTGGTGTCCAGGACGAAGAGGCAGGGCTTGTCGTTCTCGCGCTTGATCATGGCTAGCGGCCGAGGTCACGCACGGCCGCCAGCACTGCGTCGACGTGGCCTTTGACCTTCACCCCACGCCACTCCCGGCGGAGCACGCCGTGCTCGTCGATGAGAAAGGTGCTGCGCTCGACGCCGAGGGACTCTTTGCCGTACATCTTCTTGAGCTTGATGACGTCGAAGGCCGTGCACAGGGCTTCGTCCTTGTCGGAGAGCAGATCGAAGCCAAAGCCCTGCTTGGCCTTGAAGTTCTCCTGGGCCTTGATGCCGTCGCGCGAGACACCAACGATGACGGTGTTGAGTGCCCCGAATGCCTCCTGGGCGGCGGTGAAATCGAGCCCCTCCTGGGTGCAGCCCGGCGTGCTGGCCTTGGGGTAGAAGTAGAGCACCACGCGCTTGCCGCGCAGGTCCGAAAGCTTCAGGGCTTTGTCGCCGGTGGCGGCGAGCTCGATGTCTGGGACGGTCTCGCCGGGTGCGACTGCCATGGTGGGAATCCTCTGTACGGTGCCTTGGCGTGGGATGGTGGATGGCCGGGGCCGGCCACCACTGGCAGCGTCCCCCGGCCGCCGGCAACCGCCTGCGGGCGGTTGCGCGTCGCGCGGTCAGGACTTCAGCGGTTCCAGTACTGCGTCCAGGTTGAGGCCGTCGCAATAGTCCATGAACTCTTCGCGCAGGGTGGCGATGTGCGTGGAGGCGGGAATGCCGACGGTCATGTGCACGGCGAACATGGGCGTGCCGGTGTGGGCCGCGGCGTAGGTGTTGGTGGCCAGGTCTTCGATGTTGATCTGCCGTTCGGCGAAGAAGCCCGCCAGATTGTTGACGATGCCCGGGTGATCCATGGCGATGACGTCGACGGCGTAGGGCACCTTGTCGGTGTTGCGCGCGCGCTCGCCGGTGCGCTTGCAGGTGATGGTGAGGCCGAGCGAGCGCTCCAGCTCCGGCAGGGCGTTCTCGACCTTGGCGAGGGTGTTCCACTTGCCCTCCACCAGCAGGATGGCCGCAAACTCGCCGCCGAGCACCGTCATGCGGCTGTCCTCGATGTTACAGCCCTGCTCCAGGATGGTGCGTGACAAATCATTGACCAGGCCCGGGTGGTCCTGGCCAAGGGCGGAGATCACGAGGAAGGTCTTGCGTGTGCTCATGGTTTCCTTAATGTAACAAAAACGGCGCGCCACCGTTTTTTGGTGAGTGTATCGCATGGCGTTTTTCGCGGCCAAGGGCAGGCCTGCGGGTGGTCGCCCGGGGCGGCCCTGGTCGTCGTCGCGCCCCGTCGTGGCGCCGCCGCTCAGGCGGCGTTGCCTTGTAACGGGGTCGGGGCGCGCGCTAGTATCCGCGGAGTTTGTCCTTACGCAATAGGGTAGCCATGTTTGTGCGCGGGAGCATCGTCGCGCTGGTCACGCCGATGGACGCCGGGGGCGCCGTCGACGATGCCGCCTTGAGCCGTCTGATCGCGCTCCACGTGGCGTCGGGCACCGCCGCCATCGTCGCCGTCGGCACCACGGGCGAGTCGGCGACACTCGACGAAGATGAGCACTGTGCGGTCATCGCGCGCTGCGTCGAGCTCGCCGACGGGCGCCTGCCGGTCATCGCCGGCACCGGTGCCAACGCGACCGCAGAGGCCATTCGGCTCACCCGCTGTGCCGAGCGGGCCGGCGCCGACGCCGCACTCCTGGTCACGCCGTACTACAACAAGCCCACCCAGGCCGGGCTCATCGCCCACCATCGGGCCGTGGCCGAGGCGGTGTCCATGCCGCAAATCCTCTACAACGTGCCCGGGCGCACGGCCTGCGATCTGCTGCCGGAAACAACCGCTGAGCTGGCACGGATAGAGAACATCGTCGGCTTGAAGGACGCCACCGGCGACCTGGCGCGGCTGCCGCGACTGCGCGCCCTGTGCGGCCGGGATTTCGCCCTCTACAGCGGTGATGACGGCAGCGGCTGCGAGTTCATGCTGCGCGGCGGCGACGGCGTCATCTCCGTCACGAGCAACGTGGCGCCGGCGCTGATGCGGCGCATGTGCGAGGCGGCGCTGGCCGGGGATCGGGAGACGGCGCTGGCGCTGAACGCGCAACTGGATGCCCTGCACCAGGCGCTGTTCGTGGAGTCCAACCCGATCCCGGTGAAGTGGGCCATGGCGGAGATGGGTCTTGCACAACAGGGCATCCGTCTGCCGCTCACCTGGCTGAGCGAAGCCTCTCAGCCGGCGGTGCGCGAGGCCCTGCGGCGGGTCGGCGCCGTCTGAGCCGGCGCCGCCCGATGCGGCCGCTCCCTGTAACCCATCGCCGCAAGCCGAGCCCGAGGCGCACCAACGCAGGGCGCCAGGGCGGGCGATTGTGCCATCATTGGCTTTGCGCTTACCTCAGCGGCACGAGACCAGTGTCCCAGCATCCATGATCAAGCCATCAACACTCACGCTCGCCGCCACCGTGGCGCTGCTGCTCGCCGGCTGCGGCGGCACCATGGAGAAGGTGCTTCCGGACCAGTCGCTGGCGTACAAGAAACAGCGCGAAGCTTCCGAGAACCTGGAGCTGCCGCCGGACCTCGCCAGTGCCAGCTTCGATGATGCCCTCGATGTGCCCGGCGCCGGTGGCACCGCTACCTACTCCGGATATGTCGGCGAGCGCGCCGCGCGCGCCCGCATCGCCAACAGCGGCGTGGTGCTGCCGGAGGTGGAGGGCGTGTCGCTGCGCCGCTCCGGCGACCGCCGCTGGCTCGACATCGATGCGCCGCCCGGTGCGGTCTGGCCGGAGGTGGTGGACTTCTGGCGTCAGCAGGGCATCCTGCTGGTTGAGCAGGACCCGACCGCCGGTGTCATGAAGACGGATTGGCTGGAGAATCGGGCCGAGGTGCGACAAGACTTCATTACCCGCCAGGTGCGTAAAGTGCTCGACGGGCTCTACTCCACCTCCACGCGGGATCAGTACCGCGTGCGCATCGATGCCGGCCCCACCCGTGATTCCACCGAGGTGTATCTCACCCATCGCGCCATGGAGGAGCGGTTGGTGCGCAACACCGTCGGCGAAGGCGCCACGACGGTCTGGGAGCCGGCCGCCAATGATCCGGACAAAGAAGCCGTCATGCTGCGCCGGCTGATGCTGTATCTGGGTGTCTCAGACCGCGACGTCCGGCGCATGCTCGCCGGCGGCGGCGCCACCACCACCGCAAGCGCCGCCGCTGCGGCCGGCGTAGGCAGCCGGCTCGTGGGCAGCGGCGCGGATATGGTGCTGGTCATTCCCGGCGAATACCGCCAGGCCTGGCGGCAGACGGGGCTCGCCCTCGACCGCAGCGGCTTCGCGGTCGCGGACCGCAACCGCAGCGAAGGCGTGTTCTACGTCCGCTACGATGACCCTGATCGCGAGACCGGCGAGCGGGGTATCGTCGATCGCATCGCGTTCTGGCGCAGCGATGACGACGGCGCCGTGGAGCAATACCAGGTCCGCCTCGATGCCGGTGCCGACGAGACCCGGGTGCGCGTGCTGACCGCCGAGAGCCAGCCGACGACGGGCGGCACCGGCGAGCGTATCTTGCGCCTGCTGCAGGAAGAGCTGCGCTAGCCGCACGCCCACGTCGTCTCCCAGACGCGACACGGGCTTCGGCGCAGGCGCCAACGGACCTTGCACACCGGCTGAAGGCGCATGCGCTTCGCGGTACTGGGCAGCGGCAGTCGGGGCAATGCGACCCTGATCGAATGCGACGACACGCGGGTGCTGCTCGATTGTGGCTTCCCCCTGCGGGAGGCCGAGCGGCGGCTGGCGGCCATCGACGTTCATCCGCGCGATCTCACCGCCATCGTCGTCACCCACGAGCATGGCGATCACATCGCCGGCGTGCCGCGTCTGGCCCAGCGCCACGGGCTGGAGGTCTGGGCCTCACCCGGAACCTGGAAGGGCGCCTGTGCCGGCGCCGGCAGGCGTGCCGGCGCCGGGGCGGTGGCACGTCTGCGGCTCTTCCCGAGCCATGCGCGGCGCGTGCGCATCGGCGGCCTGACGCTGTATCCCATTCCCGTGCCCCATGACGCCCGCGAGCCCTGTCAATTCGTCTTCGAGGGGGACGGCCGCCGACTCGGCATACTGACCGACGCCGGCACCGTCACCCCGCGCATGTGTGATGCGCTGCGCGAGTGCGATGCACTCATGCTCGAAGCCAACCACGATGCGGAGCTGCTGCGCCTCGGGCCCTATCCTGCGAGCCTGCAGCGCCGCGTCGGCGGGGCCTTCGGCCACCTCAGCAACGAGCAGACCGCGGCGCTGCTCGAGCGGGTGCACCATCGCGCGCTCGGCAAGCTGCTGTTGTCCCACTTGAGCCAGCAGAACAATCGCCCTGAGCTGGCCCGCGCCGCTGTGCAGGGCGTCTGCGGCGATCTGGACATCATGGTCGCGGATCAGGATAACGGCAGCGGCTGGATTGGCGTTTGAGGGAAGGCCCGCCAGCGCCGCGGGCGCGCGGCGGTGATGTCGCGGCGGCGGGGCGGCCGCCGCGCCGACGGCATCCGGGAAGCCGCCGTGGCCGGCGCCGGGCGGTGGTCAGGCGGTTTCGTCGTCGCCGTCGTCCGTGCGTTTGCGCTGTCGCCGGCGCTCGCGGAAGGACTGACGGCCCTTGAAGGCGGCGATTTGCTGGATGATGTGCTGATAGGGCAGCGCCGCGAGCCCGCCGTAGCGCTGCACCGCCGCCTCCAGCAGGCCGTACACGTCCTCCACCGGCTCCGCCGCGTCGCCGGCGGCTGGCTGCTCCTCTGCGAGCGCCGCCCGCACCCCGCGGAGTCCGCCCACCTGGATGCGCATGGCCTTGGCGTGCGGCAGTGCGCCGTGTCCTTGGGGGGTGCGCAGCGCGAAGCGCGCCTGGGCGCGCAGGTACTCCAGAAACGCGAGGCAGCGCGCCTGGGCGTCATCGGCGGTGCAGTGCACGCCCTCGCGCTCGGCGATGCAGAAGCGTTTGGCGCGGGCACAGGCGCAATGGCCGGTCAGGATGGATTTCTCATAGGGGCAGCGGCGCTCGTTGACGGCGTTGTAGGTGTCGCGGAAGGCGTCTTGGTCCAAGGTCCTCGTCCCCGATTGGCTCTGGGTCAGTTGCGCACATGCAGGATCGGCCCAAGGGGTCGCATCGCGCGCGTCAGGGCGCTGATGGTGCGCACGCGCACGTCAGCGCGAGTCGGCTGCGCAGGGCGCGCTGCGGCACGATGCACGAAGCCTGCGACAGGTTGCTGTATGGTTACGACGAAGTGGGCACCGGGGTTGGCGATTTCAGCCGCGGGCGCGCCATTGCCTAAGACGCAGTTGCTGGCCAGCGGTCCTTCCCCCAAGCTTACCCATTCCCGGATAATGGTGGTTTGCTCCGCGGGCGCCGCGTCGCCGGCAGCCCCCCGACCTGCGCCGAAGCCGACCCATGACATCAGCCGATCCAACTGGCGACCCGAGCGGCGACCCCGCAACCGCCCGACGCCGCGATATCCTCATCACCAGCGCGCTGCCCTATGCCAACGGGCCGATCCACATCGGCCATCTGGTGGAATACATCCAGACCGACATCTGGGCGCGCTTCCAGAAGCTACGCGGACACAACTGCTGGTACGTCTGCGCCGACGATGCCCACGGCACGCCCATCATGCTGAAGGCGCGCGCCGAGGGCATCACGCCGGAGGCGCTGATCGCCCGCGTCGCCGCGGAGCACAAGGCCGACTTCGCGGACTTTCGCATCGGCTTCGACAACTATCACTCCACCCACTCCGACGAGAACCGCCACTGCGCGACGCTGATCTACGCGCGCAACCGCGACAAGGGGCATGTGACGGCGCGCACCATCCACCAGGCCTACGACCCGGTGGAGCAGATGTTCCTGCCGGATCGGTTCATCAAAGGCGAGTGCCCCAAGTGCGGCGCCGCCGACCAGTACGGCGACAACTGCGAGGTGTGCGGCGCCAGCTACTCGCCGGCGGAGTTGAAGAACCCACGCTCGGTGGTCTCCGGGGCGGTGCCCGAGGAGCGCGAGTCCGAGCACCTGTTCTTCCGCCTCGGCGATTTCGAGCCCATGCTGCGGGAATGGACCCGCGGCGGCGGGCTGCAGGCGCAGGTGGCCAATAAGCTGGACGAATGGTTCGAGGCGGGCCTGAAGGCATGGGACATCTCCCGGGATGCGCCGTACTTCGGCTTCGAGATCCCCGACCACCCGGGCAAGTTCTTCTATGTCTGGCTGGATGCGCCCATCGGCTACATGGCGAGCTTCAAGCACCTGTGCGAGAGCGAGCGGGGCCGGGCCGCCGGGCTCGACTTCGACGCCTTCTGGGGTAAGGAAAGCCAGGCCGAGCTCTATCACTTCATCGGTAAGGACATCATCTATTTCCACGCCCTGTTCTGGCCGGCGATGCTGCACGGCGCCGATTTCCGCACGCCGACGGCCATCTTCGCCCACGGTTTCCTCACCGTGGACGGGCAGAAGATGTCCAAGTCCCGGGGCACCTTCATCAAGGCGCGGACCTATCTGGAGCATCTGAATCCGGAGTACCTGCGCTATTACTTCGCGGCCAAGCTCGGGCCCGGCGTCGATGACATCGACTTGAGCCTGGACGACTTCCAGGCGCGGGTGAACGCGGATCTGGTGGGCAAGGTGGTGAATATCGCCAGCCGCACCGCCGGCTTCATCAGCAAGCGCTTCGGCGGCCGGCTCAGCGCCGAGCTGCCGGAGCCCGGTCTGTTCGAGGCTTTTGCGGCGGCGGCGCAGGAGATCGCCGACGCCTACGAGCGCCGGGAGCTCAGCCGCGCCGTGCGGGAGATCATGGCGCTGGCGGATCGGGCCAATCAGTACATCGACGAGCAGGCGCCCTGGGTGGTGGCCAGGCAGGACGGCCGCGATGCCGAGCTGCAGGGCATCTGCACCCAGGGGCTGAACCTGTTTCGCCTGCTGATCGGCTGGCTGAAGCCCATCCTGCCGGGCACGGCGGAGGCCGCCGAGCAGTTCCTGCGGATCGAGCCCCTGACCTGGGATGCCCTGTCCCGGCCGCTGCTGGATCACGACATCGCCAAGTTCAAGCCGCTGATGACCCGCGTGGAGCCCAAGCACATCGCGGCGGTGCTGGCGGCGTCCAAAGAAGACCTGGCGGCCGTCCAAACGCCGGCGGCGGGGCAGGGCGACGACGCGGCGCCGGCGGGTCGCCACCTCGCCGAGGCTCCCATCGCCGAGACCATCGACTTCGACGCCTTCGCCCGGGTGGACCTGCGCATCGCCTGCATCGCCAAGGCCGCTCCCGTGGCGGGCGCCGACAAGCTGCTGCAGCTGACGCTGGATCTGGGCGGCGAGACCCGCAACGTCTTCGCTGGCATCAGCAAGGCCTACGACCCTGCTGAGCTGGAGGGCCGGCTCACGGTGATGGTGGCCAACCTGGCGCCGCG
>PR_CR_10_Liq_1_inCRDRAFT_1001452_pt1 | contig 13291 bp, 10 predicted proteins | sample PRCRCaboRojoPR_3_FD_10241 | JGI IMG/M metagenome (IMG submission 10241) | reverse complement strand
TTGCTGACTAAACAAAGATCCAGTTTGTTGTGGCTGGCTAGGTGTAGCTTGTGACTGACCAAACAAAGATCCAGTTTGTGGTTGCTGACTAAACAAAGATCCAGTTTGTTGTGGCTGGCTAGGTGTAGCTTGTGACTGACCAAACAAAGACCCGGTTTGTGGTTGCTGACTAAACAACCCTGTTTGTTGTGGAGTTGGTTGGGGCTGAGAAAACATTGATCCTTGGGGTTTTTGAGCTCCAGCTTGAGAAAATAATGACCCTGGCTGAGTCTGTTGACTTAAAGATCCCTGACCAAAAGGAGTTTGTGCTTGTGGCTGGCCAATTGCAGGTGGGTTGGCTTGCTGGGAAAATAAACCGCCAGTCTGTTGGCCAGGAAACTGAGAAGTTGAAGGCTGGTTCCCTGTAGTGGCTTTGTAGTCTTCAAGTCTAAGTTCTTCAATTGACTTACTTTGGTAAGGATTCATTGCACATATGTGAGAGACTGTAACTCTTCCACCTGGTTCAGAGTCTGTTGTGGGAGTGTAAGGTTGAATTTTGGTTCCTGTTGGGTTTTGTTGTCCAAAAGTTGTGGTTTGACTCATAGATGTTTGTTGAAATCCAGTGCTTGGAGTTGCTTGCGTCCCAAACCCACCAAATCCTGAAGGCTGAGCTGCTCCAAACCCTCCTTGGGGTTGTTGGGAAAACAGTCCTCCACCTCTTCCCATCCCTCCTCCTGCAAAGCCTTGAGGCTGTCCAAATCCTGAAGGCTGGGCTCCGAATCCTGAGGGTTGAGCTCCAAATCCTGAAGGCTGAGCTCCAAATCCTGAAGGCTGAGCTCCAAATCCTGAGGGTTGAGCTCCAAATCCTGAAGGCTGAGCTCCAAATCCTGAAGGCTGAGCTCCAAATCCTGAAGGCTGTCCTAGTCCTGATGGTTGGCCGAACCCTCCTTGGGGTTGTTGAGAAAACAGTCCTCCACCTCTTCCCATTCCTCCTCCCGCAAAGCCTTGAGGCTGTCCAAATCCTGGCTGGGGATTCTGCATAGGCTGGCCTCCAAAGCCTGGGTTTCCTTGAGGGTTGCCAAATCCTCTTCCATTAGGTTGATTAAACATTCTTTATAAATATGCTTAGTTACCAAAAACTACTTGTATGAAGTTAAATATTTCACTATGCAGGTCTTCTTCGTGGGTTTGGGAAACCAAAACAGATATTTCTCTAACTGTTTCTTTGCAGCAAGCAAACTCCCCTATTGAAGTTAGTGTTCTGATAACTCCAATTCTTAGTTCTTTAAATTCGAGCAAATCTAAGATGCTTCTACAGATGCTATAAGTATAGAAAGCTGGGATCTTTTCCGAGTTCCTTTGGAATAGTTGCCGTAAACACTTCAAAGCTAGGTAGTTTACTTCAGTGCCTTGGTTGGGGTCCAGAAACCTAATAAAGTGCTCAATGTGTTCAACCGATGCAAATTCTTGGGAGTATTTAGACTCAAGGATCTGGTCCATCAGTGCTAGTATTTGCTTGATTCTGTTCTGCCGGTTCTCTGCAATGAGCAACGAGTAAAAGGTACTCACAACTTCTTGGTCTAGTTCTGAGTGCTTCAACGTCTTTTTTATTAACTTTGCGAAGTTTTTTGGTTTGCGGCTTTTCAAAAGACTTGACAAGTTGAGCATTCTTTGTTCAAGTGAAATCAAGGAGTTTTTTGGAGTTTCGAGTATTTTTCTTAACTTATCCATCCCCTTAATTATATACATAACTATATGCATAACTACTTCTTTATAGGAACTCCTGAGAACACTTCACATCCGTTGATGCTGATCACTCCGAACTTAGTTGGCACCTTCACCATCATTTGGTATATGTAGCATGGCCTATCTAAGTTAACATGCACTTCACTTTCGCTCTCCTGAAAGGTATCAGTTGTCAAGGAACCTGCAAACTGTTCTGCAAGTTTTGTATCCAAACCCTGAATAAATTCATGAACAGGCAAACAAATAGAACTTGAGATTTCTTGTTGGAAAGCTTGGGAAACATATTGCTGCTCTCTGATTCCGGTTTTCACTTTTATGGTTCTGTGGCCACTTGAACCCCCACTGCACGAAAATAGAAGCTTGTAGTTTACTGTTGGCTCTCCAGTAACTTTGTTGGTTTGAAGGTAGCGTTGCCAGGCAGCAATAGTAGCTGTACCAAAGCTACCGTCTAATGGGCCTGGGTCAATTCCTTCATCGCGCAAAAAGGTTTGGAATGCTAAAGTTGAAACCCTTCCGTGTCTCAAGTTGCCGTCAATAGGCCCTACTTGGTAGCCTTTAGATTGCAAGAATCTTTGAATTGCTGCTGCTGTTTGGTCTCCCCAATATCCGTCAACAGGTCCTGGGTTAAGGTTGTTAAATAGCAAAAAGCTCTGTGTAGCAATAGTTGTTTTGGAACCAATGTACCCATCAATTGGCCCGTCATAAAACTTAGGAATGTATGCTGACTCCATTATTAATACTTGAATTCTAAGCAATACACTAGTCTTATACAGCTTCAAAAGTAGCTACTGATTAAACCACTATACTCGGTTAAGTTAACTTAAACCTTTAAACTAATATGAGAATCACTGTGGAACTTGTGCAGAGGTCACCTCAGTGCATGAACGCTTTAAGAGAAAGAGAAATCTGCCTAAGAAGCCTGAAGATTCCTATGGTTGAGAACCTAGGAGCCACCCTTGTAAACTCCAATTAGGACCAGTTCGACGTGATTGACCTCATAAACAATGACATCACTAAACTAGAAGACACAGCTCCTCTAAGGCGTTTGAATACACTGTTTCTAGCAAACAACGAAATCTCAAGGATTTCCAAAGAGTTCGGAAAGAACCTTCCCAACCTAGAGAACCTGATTCTCACTAATAATAAGGTAACCCTTACTTAGATTAGAGACTTGTCCCAAATCGAGAACCTTTCAAACTGCAAGTCACTCAAAAGACTGTCGCTCATAGACAACCTAGTTACTAAACTCGAAAACTACAGGTACTTCACAATACACAAGTTGCCGCAACTAACTGTGCTTGACTTCCAAAAAGTGAAACTCAAAGAAAGACAACTAGCAGAAGAAATCTACGGACAGCAAAAAGAAGATCGCCCTTTAGTCGAAAAAAGAAGAAAACTGCAAGAAACTTATGAACCAAGCGAACCCTTGCCTACTTACTTAGAAGACGAAGAAACCTTGCACGTCCCCAAGCACTTCTATCAAACGTAACTGAAAAAAAAGAGTTTCACTTCTCAAAAATAAATAGTTTAAAAACATGAAAATAAAAATGCAGTGGGTAGTTTTAGTACTTACTTTATACGGTGCAACTGCTTGGGAATGCGGCAATCATCCCCAAAGCGAGTTGGAACCTGAATTTGTGGAAGTAGACAGTCCTAGGAAGTTAGGGTCTAGAAGTGAGGAGTTGAAACCTATAAGAATCCATGTGCACTACCACGAATTTGACTTAGGCTCGTCAGATAGAAACAACTACTTCAAAAACGAAGTGATGAACGCTACTTTGGAATGGTTCAGTTCAGTTTTACTAGTGCACCCACTTGAAAACAAACTTAAGATGAGCTTGTCCACCTGCGGAGGAGTTCCTGTTCCCGAAGAACACAGCACTGAAGGTGTCAACGCTGACGTCATTGTGTACATTACTTCTAAATACGAACCAGATGAAGGCTGGGCTGCTTATGCTGGTGCTTGTGCCTTGCAAGGGAGGTCTCCTAACAACGTAATTGCTGGACGTGCTTCTGTGAACAAAGCCCAGTTCGTGAACTTTGGTTTTGAAGCTCAGATGAGTGTGATGATTCACGAAATTTCCCACTTGTTGGCTTTTTCAAAGGTGTTGTTTAACTACTTTAGAAAGCCAGACGGAAACCGCTACAGCACAGGGGAGTTCACCATTTCAGAAGTAGTCAGGGGCACTGAAAAGTTACTTGTAAAGTCGCCTACTGTGCTGAACAAAGCTAGAGAAATATTTGGGTGCTCTAGTTTAGAAGGAGTTGAACTTGAAAACCAAGGAGGCAGTGGAACTGCAGGGTCCCACTGGGAGATGCGAGTTATGTTCAACGACTACATGAACTCCCATGTAGTGGACGACCCTGTGTACTCTAGCTTAACTTTGTCACTGTTTGAAGACTCAGGCTGGTACAAGGTTAACTGGGACTACACCCAAGATAACATTTGGGGCAGAGGCAAAGGGTGCACTTTCCACGCTGACAAGTGTGTAGAAAACGGAATAGCTAAGTTTCCGGAGTTCTGCGTTTCTTCCGGAAGAACTTGTGACACTTTCCACTTGTACAAAGGTTACTGCAACATAGCAAGTTTTGATGGAGCTTTGCCTGAGCACTACCAGTACTTTTCAGACCCTTCTATTGGAGGAAGGGACTCTTATGTTGACTACTGTCCAATTAAGCAAGGGTACTCTAACGGCAGTTGCAGAGGCACTGGAGGGTCTTCAACTTCTACGTTGTCAATATTCCACGAGTCAGTAGGACCTAACTCTCGGTGCTTAGAAGGGACTTTGATAGAAAAGGGCTGGAGGCTTTCAGGGGACCCTTACCACACTGCTTGTTATGAAGTAGTTGAGTGTTTAGAAGACAGAGCTTACGTAAGGGTTTGGGACGACATTGTAGTTTGCCCCTTCACAGGAGCCCAGATAGAGGTTTCTGGAATGAACGGGTACTTGGTGTGTCCGGACTCAGACATCCTTTGCTCAGACATTCCTTGCATGAATGGGTGCTATGGCCGTGGCAAGTGCAACAAAGGAGTGTGTGAGTGCAGAGAAGGATTCGGAGGCCCCGACTGCTCCAAAGAATGCGGGCCTAGTTGTTCTAACTGCGAAGAAACTAACCCTAACGTGTGTTTGTCCTGCAGAGACCCAAACGCAGTACTACAACTCGATGGAACTTGTGAGTGCAAAACTGGGTACTTAGAAGTAAACGGAGTATGTGAGTCGCAGTGCCCTGAACTCTGTGACTTTTGTGACGACGACGGCAACTGTATAGAGTGCATTGCTAATGCAATCTACGTAGGAACTAACACTTGTGAATGCGAAAACGGGTTTGAAAGGGTTCAAGGACAGTGCAGCAAAGAATGTGGAATTAACTGTAAAAAGTGCAGTGTTAAGTCAGGTCAGTGCCTTGAGTGCACTCAGCACGCAAGTGTAGTTAATGGTTACTGCCAGTGCGATGAAGGGTTTATTGACTCTGGCTTTGGAGAGTGCATTGGTTTCTGTCCTGAGTTGTGTTTGGATTGCAACTACTCAACCTTCGAATGCTCAAGTTGTGTGAAAAACGCTTATCTCTCAGAAGGAAACTGCAAGTGCGAGCCAGGGTTCGTGAACCACAACGGTTATTGCATTAAAGAATGCCAAAGTCTTTGCGAGTCTTGTGACTACGAAGAAGGCAAGTGCAATGTCTGTAAAAAGAACTCCTTTTTAAACCAAAAAGGTTTTTGTGAGTGCAAAAAAGGTTACAAAGACAACGGACTTGGAACTTGTATTCTAGACTGTGGCCCCCTTTGTAAGGAGTGTCAAGAGTCAACCCAAAAGTGTTTGGCTTGCAATGACCAGTCTTACCTGACCCAAGAAGGGACTTGTGAATGCTTACAAGGCTACCAGAAGAAACAAGGAAGCTGCTATATAAAGTGCAGCAAACAATGTGACACTTGTGAACCTGATGACCCCAACACCTGCACTACCTGCAAGCCCAATGCTTTGTTGCAAGACGGAAAGTGCATCTGCAAGCAAGGGTTTAAGATGAACGAAATAGGACACTGTGTTTCTGAATGCAGTGCTTTGTGCGAATCCTGTAACTCAGGAGTTTGTTCAGCTTGTAAAAAGAACTCCCACCTGCATAGTGACGGATCTTGCGTTTGCAAAGAAGGCTTTGAAGAAGTAGACGGCAGGTGTTTTTTCAAGTGCCCTAAACTGTGCGATGCCTGCAGCTTAACTGAAAAGTACTGCACAGAGTGCAAGTCAGGCGCACAGAAAACCCAAGAAGGACTGTGCAAGTGCCCTGAAGGTTCCCAAGAAGTAGACGGAGAGTGCAAAGGTGCTTGCAACGGTCTCTGTAAAACTTGTTCAGAAGACAAGCTTAAGTGCCTAACTTGCAAAGCCGGGGGCTTAATTACTCAAGAGGGGTTTTGTCAATGCGGAGAAGGACTTGCACCAACTAAGAACGGGTGTGAGTCTAAATGTGATGCTTTGTGTAGTTACTGTGACTATAAAAGTCAAAGTTGTTTGGCCTGTGTTAGTTACTCTAGGTTAGTAGAAGGCAAGTGCGAGTGCTTGCCAGGGTTTAAAAGAGTTGCCGGTCACTGCCAGGCCATTTGCAATAGTCTTTGTATTGACTGCGCGAGTTGCGACGGGTCACTGTGCACTAAGTGCGTAGAAAACGCTAGACTGAGTGAAAGCTTAGAGTGCGTGTGCAGAGAAGGGTACTACGAAGACTCGGGTTCATGCAAGCCTATTTGTCCAGAGTTGTGTTCAGACTGTGAAGGACGAGTGTGTTCGATGTGCAAAAAAAATGCGCACTTGCAGAACGGTACTTGTTACTGCAAAGAAGGATTCAAATTACACAAAGGAGAATGCATTACTAATTAAAAAGAAGTTTATCAGAAATAAAACCTTTTTTACATAAAAAATCTAATTGTTGAAGAAATTCAAACTATGAATCAATTCATATTACTGTAAAATTAGCAGAGAAAGCTGATATTTAAGTTAGCATTACTAGATAGCGCCCATTAGTAAGTAGCTGAGCTCAGAGAAGGACTCGTTTTCTTGAGCTTCATCGTAAAGTACTATGTCTGAATCGTCGTCTTCAGTGGAGGACTGAGACTCTTCATCTAAGTTCGAGTGGAGTTTTTCAAGCCAGTAATCCAAGTCAGGCTCAACTAACTCCCAGTTAAGGCAGTCTAGCATAATAACTTCTAGTTCGTTTAATTCGGAAGTCTTGACTCCGCCAATTTTAGCAAAGGCAGAGTTCTTAAAAGGGGTGTCTTGGGAAAACTTAAACGCCAAAACAACAGCTAGTAAAACAATGCGGTGCACATTCCGCGAATTTATGGAAAAAGACTTTAAATCCCTCAAAAGTCTGTTCAGGTAGCCTAGGGCCAACGCAAAGACCTCGTCGGGACAATTGAGTAAGTCGTGCAGTCTATCAATGTAACTGAACAGATTGAGCGGCGGGGCTTTTTTTCTAGAAAAAGCTTGGAGTGCTTCACCAGATGTTTTGGTTCCTTGTGGTCTGATCATCTTTGAGGAAAGTATGTGGTGAAATACTCTGACAGTTGACATTTTTTATAACCCCAAAATTTCTTTGCCGCACATTTAACTTAGTAAAGATGAAAACTTGCAATTTACCGCTTACTTAGTTAATCCATTTTGAAGTCATTTACTTAGTATAGAACAGGTTGAGTAAACTTAAAAGCATAAATGGAAGAAGGACAAGTTACAGACGACGTAATTCTAAAGTAGCTTACTTACACTCACCAAGAACTTGACGAAAAAGTAATGACTGCTATTGAAGCAGTGCTTTCCAATAAAGTTTACCAAGAATCCGAAGTCCAGAACTGGGTGAACGAGATCTTAGAAAACATAGCCAGCAACCTTTACGAAGCACGCAAGCCTTTCAAGTACATGGGTAACTATTAAGCAGCTACCTGCATGATCACTCAGAAAACCGAAGCAGCTTTGCAAACAAGCACAGCTTGCAACTTTGAAGGGGGAACCGACATGGCAGTTCAGTACCAGTGGCCGAAAGACAAAAAGGACCAAGGCAACAAGACCATGCACTGCTTTGTGACTTTATTTTGCACTCGATTTTAGTAACCAGAAGAGTAGTTAAAAGAGTTTAAAATGGCAGGACTTCCTCGAGAGATTTTAAAGTGGCTCCAGTCACTTGACCTTTCTTACTCAGTTAAAAACCCCAAAAGGGACTTTGCCAGTGGGTTTCTGTTTGCTGAAATACTAAGCAAATACAAGCCTGAAGTAGTTAAAATGCATGCTTTCGATAACGCAAGTGAACTCAACAGGAAAGAAAGTAACTGGGAGCACCTTTCAAGGCTTTTTGAAAAACTCAACCTTCCTATTTCCAAAAGTGAGTGGGAACCCGTAATGCATGTAGCTCCTGAAGCCGCTTCAACTTTGTTAAAACGACTTTTCACTCTTCTCACAGGAAAGAAAGTCAGTGAAGCACCCCCTTCCAACAAAATAGAAACCCCTCCTTTTGCACACCCTACAGCTTCCCACTTGCTCAGAGACTCACAACTCCAAAGAATCCAGGATAAACCTACAAGGGACCAAAACTCTTACTCAGTCCTAGCACGCCACACACAAACTCTCAAGTTCGAAAAAACTAAACCAGGAAGAATGTCTGTTCCCAGAAAAACAACCAAGCCTAAAGAAACTTCAACTAAAAAAGTTGAAGAACAGCCAGAAGAACCCATAACCATTATACCTGTGAACGTGAACCCTATGGAGAAAAGTCTACGGACTTCCAAAGCTTTGGCTCTTAACAAAAACGACAAGTCTGCTTTCAAAGGCAACACTGAGCCTAACTTCGCAAAGTTCAAGTCCATGAGCGAGATTTTAAGCGAGTCAATTCTAGAAACCATCCACAATCCTAGCTTTAAAGCACTCAGAACAGAAGAGTTCAAAGACGTGGAACACGGTGAAGAGCTTACTAAGAAGTTCTTTAGTGAAATCAACAGCTTCGGTAAAGAGTTCGTTTCAGCTTGTTTGAAGAACATGGAAGCAAAAGCTTCAATGATCTGTGACATTTCAATTAAAGCTTCACAGGAATTTGGAGTGTTTGCTGAGTACTTTGTGAGGCTCTTAGCAGATATCCCAGCTGACTTTGCCAGTAAAGACCGACTGAGTTCCTTTTTAGAAGGTGTTGGAAAAAGCATGTCTCTAAACGACTCTGCTGCAACAGAGCAGCTATTCACTGAGTACTTTTTAAGCCCTCTTTCAGAACTGATTTTTGAGCAGCCTCATAAGCTTAGTGTGGTAGTTCCCCTTGTTTACAGTTTTTCTTTTAGTAGTGAAATAGCTAGAATCAACTACTTAACTTCTTTGCTTGAAGACTTAGACGACCACTCTGCAATTATCCGTATGATATCCCAGTTAACCTGTTTTGACCAAGAGTACTTAGAAGACCTCCACGACTACTACTTGTTTTACATCAGAATAGGACTTGACCACTCTTCCTCGAAAGTAAGGACTTCAGCCCTTTCAGCCTTAGGCCACATTGCAAGTCTCAACACTGGAGTTGTAAGGCCTTTGTTTTCTAAGTTATACAAACTCAAAAAAGATTCTTGGTGGGAAGTCAGAGCACAACTCCTTAGGATCTGCGGAATAGTTCGTAGTCCTGAGCTCAACGAACTGGTTTTTAGTTTGTTCCACCCTAGTGAAGTCCCTAATGTACTCAGAATAGGCGTTGTGTACTTAGCAAGCACCCTTCAAAACATAGATGGACTCTGTGAAGTCTACATAAAGTGCTTGCTTAGGCTTCCCAGGAGCATTTTAAGTCAAGTTTTAGATCCCAAAGAAACTGCTCCTACTCCTTGTGTGATGGGCTTCGACACTCAAACTTACCATTTAACTGGGGCTCCTAGTTACTGGGAACCTTTAACTGTTGCAAAGTCACTTTCCGCCTACATACAAACTAATGAACTCGAAAGCTTAGAACAGGCCCACATTCAAATTCTACAAGCTTGTTTAAACAACTCTTTAGAGAATGAAGACTGGCTTGAGGTCTTTGAAACCCTTAAAGACTACCTTTTCGTAGGACTCTGCGACAACGACATCTGCGAAGGAGCTATTAGAATCCTTAAAGTGTTTTTTACAGCTGAGAAGCTCATGAACTACTTGTTTGAGCATAGTGAAGAAACCCTGATAAAGTCCTTGAACTTACTACTTACCTCTGAAACAGACAAGCAGTGCATTGAAGCCACCATAGGGTTTTTGAAGTCGCTCTACTGGGAAGCCCAAACAGAAGCTTTGAAGGAATTTGTTTTTAGAGTAGTCAAGAACTTCGCAGAAAAGTACCCTGTGGTGTTCGAAAGGTCCGAACTAGTAGAAGTAATCAACGAAATGATAAGGCACCGCAGAGGCGACATCTTCAAAGAGTTCTTAACTGATTAAACGTGAATTAAATATTAAAGTGGCATTACTTTGTGTTACTGTTTTCAGTGTGCACATTTTGCTGGTTGATATCGAAAAAGTACCCTGCAAACAGGTTTTGGGTGGAAGCAGCTTGCAAGAGCTCTGTGCTCTGAACCATCAAGGGAGAGTTTTCGTCTCTCCACTTAGCAGAGTTTTGTCTTGGGTCAAAATTTTCCTGGTTTTGAGAAGGAACAAACGGAGGTTTGATTCTCTTTCTAAGTAACTTTTCCCACTTTTGGTTTAGAAGCCAAGGATGGGACTTAACTTCGCCTGGACCGTTAACGCCTAGTCTGTTTGAGGGTTTCCTTTGAAGTAACTTGTTTACAAAGTCAGCAGCTTCCAAAGACCAGTTCTGAGGCACTTCTTCGGCTTTAATACGAGCTTGTTTAGCAAGCATTTGGTCCCTGATTTCTTTGCGCGACTTGCCTTGGTAAGGTCTGCGACACATCATCAGTTCGTGCATTATAACGCCTACAGCGAAGTAGTCAGCAGCTACTCCGTGGTTTTGCCTGCACATAACTTCAGGGGCCATGTAGCCAGGAGTTCCAGAGGTGTCTCTTGCGTTTTCAGGGTTCCAAACACGGGCAATTCCAAAGTCAGTTAGGTGGAGGTACCCCATTTGGTCAAAAACTAAGTTCTCAGGTTTAACGTCGCGGTGGATAATACCGTTATTGTGTAAGTACTCTAGACCTGTCAGTATGCACATTACTAAAAACTTAGTTTGCTTCTCGGCAAAGTTTCTGTAGCGAGTTATGTGGTACCTCAGGTCGCCTCCAGACTTATAGTCCATGAGTAAGTACAAGTTGTCTCTGTCTTGAAAGGCAAACTGCATGTTAACTATGAAGGGGTGCCGGATGATTGACAGTAGTTTCCGCTCGTTCATGACGCTGTTTACGCTCCTTTTAGACAAAATTCTAGCTTTAGACATTTCTTTCATAGCAAAAACTTCCCGAGTTTTTTTGAGCTGGACTTTCCAAACCCTGCCAAAGCCGCCTTTTCCTACAGCGAAATGAGCCTCAAAGTTATTTTTACATATTTGGACGTCAGAATCATTGTTTTCGCACTTGAAATTGCAACTCCCCATAATTAATTTTAGGCAACTTTAACGGATTGCTTAGTTAAACTTCATACCTGCTGTGCAAATTTTTTACTTTAAATAAAAAAATAAGGCAGAGTGCTTGCGGCTTAGAAAAATCAAATAAAACCAAGTAAGAAAACAAACCACTCTCTTGAGTGGTTCTAAAGCTTTTTAAAGCTTTTGTCTGGGAACTGCTTTTGTAACGTAATTAAAAAACCCAAATTCTATTTTTGATTGAGAGCCATAATTAATGTTGAGGCAATTGTTTGGATCACGTCCAGCAGAGTGCGCAGGCGGCGGAGCCGGAGCAGCCGGTGGCGATACTCATGACTTCTCATACTACTTGAAGTGCTTAATCGGAGGATCCTTAGCTTGTGGAGTGACCCATACACTTGTATGTCCTCTTGACATTGTGAAGTGCAAAATCCAGGCCGACCCCACTAAATTCAAAGGCATGGGAAGCACCTTCAAGTACATGTTGCAAACTGAAGGTGTTGGATGGACTACGTTAGGGTGGTTGCCAACCTGCATTGGCTACCACTTGCAAGGACTCGGAAAGTTTGGGTTTTATGAAATCTTCAAGGACTTATATGGAGGTGCATTGGCTTCAGCTGTTGGCGAAGAAAAAGCATTTAAACTGAGAACTGTCATGTACGGATTTGCTTCTGCTTCGGCCGAACTGATTGCTGACACTATGCTTTGTCCTTTCGAAGCAGTTAAGGTCCGCATGCAAACCTCTGCCACAGGAACTTTCCCTACAAGTTTCGGACCTGCTTTCAGTCAAATCAACCAAAATGAAGGAATCAACGGGTTCTACAAAGGACTTGCTCCTCTTTGGGCCAGACAAATCCCTTACACAATCATGAAGTTCGTTGTGTTCGAAAGAACTGTTGAGTTTATTTACAAAACTATCCTGGGAAAGGGTAGGGACGAGTTTGGACGTGGCTTCAATTTGTCGATGACATTTGCTGCTGGTTACATCGCTGGTGTGGTGTGTGCAGTAGTTTCTCACCCAGCTGACACTTTGTTCACTGCTTACAACAAAAAGCAAACAAGTGAACCTTTCATGCAAGGAATTAAAAAGATTTACGCTGAGACTCCAGCTGGAGGACTTTGGAAAGGACTTATTCCTAGAATTTTCATGGTAGGAACTCTAACTGGTCTTCAGTGGTGGATTTATGATACTTGGAAGACTGCCTGCGGACTCCAGGCCACCGGAGTAACTAAGTAACTTTAAGTTAAAGAACTTTTAACAGAAGCTAAAAAGCTAACTACTCCTGTTTGTATGTTTTTTAAACCTACTTCAGGGACATTTCCGCAGGGGTGGAACTGGATCAGCATACTCAGTTTAGAGTTTCCGTTGCCTAGGTCTTCTATTTTGATGCAGTTCAGGTTAAGCTGTCCTCTAGTGTGCTTCTTCTCAACTGGAATGTCTAAAGGAATGCTTCTGGCTAAAAGGTACTCTGCTTCTCCATCCTTGCGAATTCCTTCTACGTACAGGATCTCCCTGTCTTCAATAGGCCATTTCTGCTTGAGTTGCAGATAAAGCAGTTTGATCTCTTGGCCTTCTTCTTTCACTTCTATTTTTTTAACTCGGTCTCCCCATCTTTCGTAGTTGTAAGGTTCTGAAATGTAGCTCATAACTTCGCTTACTGACTTACTCACTTCGCATTCTGACTTACCTACCAATAGTTCATTGGGCCCGTTAGTCTTGTAGATGTTTACTCCTTCAGTTTCCTTAACATGTTCCCACTCTGAGGAACTGAAAAGTTCTTTGCACTGTTGAAGTGTTTGGTCCAATAAAGAATTTCCTTGAGACTCCCAGTTACCTTCCATCTTTATCTAATGATCTAGAACTTCTTTGACTCCTTTAAGCAGTCCTGAAATGTTCTGTTGTATTTTTCTGAGCCCTCTACTCGGAACGTTGCCGCAGGGGTCTAGTTGAACTAAAAGGGTCAGTTTGGAGTTTCCGTTGCCTAGGTCTTCTATTTTGATGCAGTTCAGGTTAAGCTGTCCTCTAGTGTGCTTCTTCTCAACTGGAATGTCTAAAGGAATG
>PR_CR_10_Liq_1_inCRDRAFT_1001450_pt1 | contig 13312 bp, 22 predicted proteins | sample PRCRCaboRojoPR_3_FD_10241 | JGI IMG/M metagenome (IMG submission 10241) | reverse complement strand
GATTTCGAGAATGGCATGCTCATACGAGCGAAGCAGGCGATACGCCAGTGCGACCTCAGCCGCGACACCAAAATCCTCATCCCGCGCGTTCCAATTTTCCACTTCAGGGAGGTGCTGGTAATTACGGCTGTTCAAAACATCCGCGTTAATGCGATATAGCGCATGGTGCACATCCGACAGGGCATCAGAGAGCGCAATGGCAGCGTCAGCAAAGTCGCGGGCAGTGTTTCCGTTGATGTGAGGGCGAGCATTGATTTTCATCTGGGGTTTCCTCTTGATTTCCACTTGGGGGTGAGGGTTTGTGTTATAGGTCAAAAAGCGAGGTCGCGTTCTTCAGAGTCAGCCACGACATAAGGGATTCCCCCAGTGTCGCGACCAGACCAGAAATGCAGGCGGTTGAGACCATCCTTGAACTGCCATATAAAAACTGAAACCACATCAGGATTGCGGTCATAACGAGCGTAACAGATGTTACCCTCAACACCGACAACCGTGAATTGGTCAACTGGATACTGTGTCAGGCCAGCCGCCTCGAAAGCGTAAACATCGCCACGAGTGTTTTTACGGGGTGTGTTTGTCATAGTCTTGGTTCCTTTTGATTTCGCTTGTGGGGGTTAGGCCGCAACTTTGCGCGGCCCGGCTTCAACCCAGATCAGTGTGACAGGCTTACCATGCGAGGCGTTGTTCTCACCGATCCACGTTGCGACAGCCAGAGCCGCCTGGCTGTCACGGTCACCTTTGGCAGGATTCCAGTCAAAGGGAACACCCTCAACGGTCACGGTCTGATCGGAACAACCGATCTGGAAGCAGGCACTTGCGGTTTGGGGGAAGGTAGCCATGGTGTGTATCTCCTTTGTATGTAAACCTTTTACCCCTGTTCGGGGTGATTCGTCAAGCACTTTGACATGAGAGATTTTAATGTTTACGATGGGGATTATGAGTTTCGTTCACACTATGTCAGATAACTGACTGAAAACAGGGAATCATTTTTCAGTATGCCTGACAATGGATTCGGAGATATCACAAAGCAGGCCACCGAACTGGCTAAGCGTAAACCGGGTCGTCCGAAGGGATCTGGCGGGCCACAGGTCATCACAAAGAGGCAAGTACAGAAAGCGAGAGAGCTTTTCGAGCCACTGGTCAAGAAAGCGTATGCGCGAATCGAACAGATCCTTGATGACGATGATGTGGATCCGAGCGTGCACCTGAAGGCCGCCAAAGAGGTGTTGGATAGGAGATATGGCACACCCGAATCAACAAGCCGGGTGGAGAAGATCATCAAGGATGAGCGGCAATCGCCGATCTCTGACGGGGCTATTGAGGCTGCGGATACGGCGTATCTGGAACAGGCTTTGGCGGCTCTGAGCCGATTTGTTGAGCATGAGCGCAAGACGATTGACGTGACGCCGGAGGATTCCGACAATTAGAGTCGGGTTACTCCCTCGTCCCCCAAATTTCTTCGTGGGGGTTTGCCTCAAAAATTCCTACGTGGGGTGACTCCCCGATTTCCATCGTGGGCCTCGATTTCCATCGTGGGGTGCCACCCTTGTTTCCACTGTGGGGGTATCTGCCCATCGCCCAGCGCCCACACTCGATAGGTCAGCACTGTTGACTGATTCGCACATGGCGAATCGCCCCATTTTACCGCGACGAATCGGGGTCCGTCCAGCGCAAAATGCGTCAAGCGAAAAGATATATCTTTTCTGTTGACAGTCAAATAGCTTGACTCCCTTGTTGCTGATTCGTTCTGGGCGCACTGATTCGCGGCCTGGCGCTATGGCAAGCGCGACCTGGAACAAGCGCAACAAAGCCCCGTTGCCTAATGACAACGGGGCGGGGCGCGGGGCTTATAGGGTAGAGGCGGGCTAGTGTTCAATGTGTGGCCAACACTAGCAGACGCGAGTCACGTCGCGCGGAGTCAATTTGTTGCGTCCAATTGACGTTAGCAGGGATCGAGAAAAGGCCGTCGTTTGCCGCGTCAATTGCAAATTGTTTCGCCTCTTCGTCCGATATTTCAACAATTGACTCGGTGAAGATGTAGAGAAGATAGGATTCCAATGTTTCGTTCGGCATGGGTTTTCCTTTCCGCTGAACAATACCGCGCGGAATTGCGCGGCATAGCAAGGCGGAAAAGGCCGGGAAAGATTCCCGGCCTATAGGTTTAGGCAATCACGAATCCGCTTGCGTCGTGGCGCGCGTCGCCCTTTGCTTTCAACGCGACGACAACGTTGCGTGGGTCTGCAGGTCGATAGTCGTGGGCGTCACCGTCAATTATTTTATCATGCCCAACTGCCGCCCATTGCCGCGCGTTTAGACCTGCAGATATTGCCGCTTTGTAAGCTTGACGGGAAAGTACCATTGCAACGTTGCCACCTGCAGCAAGTACTTTCGCAACGTCAGCGTGATTGCTTTCCGTCCTACTAAACGTCAAATGATAGTTTTCCTGCATTTCCCCGCGCGCATGCTGCAGCGCGCGTTTGGTTATTTTTGTGTAGTCGTAAAATTGCACCTCATGAAAGTATTCCATGAAGTTGACGCTTTTCCCGTCAATCGTCACCTTGCGCACTTCCCATGGCAGATCGGATGTTGCGTTCAAGCGCACTGCAGCTTGCATGTCAAGCTTTGCCGCCTTGCGCTGCAGCGCTGCTATTTCGAAAGTCAGAACGGCCATAAACGCGGCCCGTTCTTTAAAATAGGCGCGGGTTTTAATGATCCGGCTTTTTTCTTTCCCGGCCATGTAAGCCGGATTCCCGGCTGTATGCAGGCAAGCTGCAGCACACCCCGGGGAAGCTTGCGCACATACCTGAAAGCCGGAAAGATTAAATGGGGCAAGGTGCAGAGGTGCAGCAAACACGTCAAGCTTTCCGTTCTTTGCAACTTTTGGGTTACTTTCCGGTGCGGCAAGCAAGGCGCGAATTGGAAAGCCTATATCGTTCAAGTACTGCAGCGCGGCCGCTTTGGACTTAAAACCGTTAACATTCATATCTCTTTTTCCTCTGAATTAGAATAGCAGCAAGCTTGCACATATAGCGCAAAACGCGGCGAATCCGATAGCGTCGCAGATCATTTGGCGAGCGTCACTTTGCGCGCGGATTCGATAGCGCGCACGATATCGCGCAGCGTGGGTGGGGGAGTTTGGTTGTGCATTGATTCGATTCCTTTAGTGTGTTTCGACACATTCACCCTACCCGATCCGCATGGTGCGGCAAAGCAAAAACGCAACCAGGCAGTGTTGTAAAATTGCCACTTGACCTCGACCGTGTTTTCTGAGTTGTCCAGGCGAATCGGTTTGGTGGCATGCCTAAACCCCATCCAAATTCCCACCCAACTTCAGATTTGCCCTTTACAAAAATTATATTTTCAAAATCCGGCAAAACCCCTTTACATCACACGCACTTCACGCTAACACATCCTTACCTGACACAAAGGAGACCCCGAACGATGAAACTCGAACCCGGCAAATTCTACCGCACGGCTTACGGCAAGAAAGTTAGCCCTGTCCGCATTGCAGATTCCTTAACAACGAACGAGTGGGCGCTTTGGAAGTCGGAGGACGGCTGTGTATATGAGGTTGTTGGGCTTCCCCGTGAAGAAGCTATGGATACTAAGTTCCTTGTCGAATGGACCGACACCCCAAAACTCTGGCGCGACATGACCCCCGAGGAAAAGGGCGCACTGTTGCTGGCGCACCATGAGGGAAAGGCGATTGAATGCCTTGATCCTGCGCTAGGTAACGGATGGCTTGCAATCCTTGAACCGGAGTTTGACTCTGATTGTCTCGCCTACCGCATTCGCCCGGAGCCGAAGCGGGAGACGGTAACACTGTATGGAAACACAGATGGTTCAACGTGGCTTAACTTTGGACAACGTAATGTTGTCAAGTTTGACACCCACCGCATCACCTTCGACCTCATCGACGGTATCCCCGACACCACATCCATCCGCATGGAGACCCTATGAGCACTTTTCTAGACCAACTGGCGGTGAGCGACCCTGGCGATGAGATCGTCTACCATGAGGGGTTTCACTGCATGAAGGAGCGAGCGGGCCGAGATCCTGTGAAGATCAACGCAGCAAAGGATGCGTGGGCTGCGTATTTGCGCGGCGATGTCATTCTGTATCAACGACGGGTTGGTTTCGACCACCTGCAATATTGTGCGAAGGTGCTATGATGAGACGACCAGAAAAACACCCCGATGAAGTCATGGAGGAGATCGTAGCTGTGGCAACAAAGCACGGCTACGGCCTTGAGTCAGCGGTATTGACGTGGTTCAGCGGGATACCGAACTCGGAAATCATGAGCCTGAGATACGGCGACGACAAGGAGGATAAGGAATGAAACTCCTCCACCGCTTCTGGCAATGGTTCTACACAGAGTTACCGGCCCATTACTCTATCCCTATTCTCGCCTTCGTCTTTATTCTTGTTGTGGGAGCGTTGTTTGAATGACCGAGCACGAGCGCGACGAGCGTGACCTGAACATCCTGAGCGACCATGAAAGCGGTGCGAGCAAGGCGTCTATCGTCCGGTCATACGGGGTGACACTGCACTATCTGAACAAACTGCTGAAGGAGTCGAAGGAATGAGTCCTCAGAAAAACGGCAATCAAGAGAGGGTCCAAGAACTGTTGGCGAAGGGTCTGAAGCCGAAGGTTATCGCCAAGAAACTCGGTATTGCTGTGACCACTGTGTATGTCCACAAACATCGGCTCTCCAAGAAGGGAAAAGAGGAATGAAGGTAACATATATTGACCATTGCGGGAGCGACTTGTCCGTGGTCAACGCGGCGCGCGTGTCGTTTGATAAGCATCATGACTTCTTTGACGACGACAAGGATACACGACTGATCCGCTATTTGGCGCGGAACGGGCACACCAGCCCGTTCAACCACACGTTCATCACCATGCACGTCAAGGCTCCGGTCTTCGTGGCCCGTCAACTTGTAAAGCACAAGTTCATGCCGTGGAACGAGATGAGCGGGCGCTATGTGACGTTCGAGCCTGAGTTCTACACGCCTGAAGAGTTCAGGGCCAAGGCTGAGGACAAGAAGCAAGGCAGCGGAGACGTGATTGAGAACGACGACTCCCTGCGGATGATCTTCGCAGAGACGCACTACGATGCGTTTGAGGCGTACAAGTCAGCGTTGGCGCATGGTCTCTGCGAAGAACAGGCGCGTGGGCTGCTGCCGCTGGATCTGATGACGCAGTGGTACTGGTCGGGAACGCTTGGCGCGTGGGCAAGCATGTATAACCTACGAGCGAAACCTGACGCGCAGGCTGAGACACGGGAAGTGGCGGAGCAGGCTGGTCTCGTTCTAGAGGGGCTGTACCCCGTATCATGGGAGGCGTTGACGCATGGACCCGACTGACAACACAATTGTTGTATGGTTTTCCTGCGGAGCGGCATCGGCTGTTGCGGCAAAGAAAACCATTGAACGATATGGAGCAGACAACCGTATCCGCATCGTGAATAATCCCATCAAGGAGGAGCATCACGACAATCAACGCTTTCTTCGAGATGTTCAGGATTGGTTGGAAATAGAGATTGAGTTTGCATTCAACTCTAAGTATCCGAGCGCATCATGTGAAGATGTCTGGGAAGCCCGGAGTTTCATGTCTGGCGCTGCGGGTGCGCCATGCACGCAGGAACTCAAGAAGCGCGCAAGGCAGGAATGGGAGGCAAACAATCCGCACGACTACATTGTTCTTGGTTTCACCGCAGATGAGCGCAAGCGCCACGAAAGGTTTGTCCTTACCGAGCGCGGGAATGTTCTTCCTGTCTTGATTGATGAGAACATCACAAAGGCCGACTGCTATCGTATCATCAATGAGGCAGGACTTCGCCTTCCTGAGATTTACAGTCTCGGATTTCCCAATGCGAACTGCATCGGCTGTGTGAAAGCCGGGTCTGCGACCTATTGGAACCATGTACGAAAGACGTTTCCTGATGTGTTCAAGCAACGAGCAGAGATGTCACGCAGGTTTGGTGCAAAACTCGCTTGGTATAAGGGAGGGAGGATCTTTCTTGACGAACTTCCGCCCGACGCAAAGGGCAGGCCGATGAAGAATATGGACTTTGAGTGCGGTCTTTTCTGCGAGGAGAGAACATGACCCCGACTGACATCGACTGGTGCTCCGCCGCATGCGCTGACGCTCTGGTAGAGGACGTAACGATACAAGTGTTACAGGCAGCGCATGAGGTGGCGGAGACGCCTGAGGAGTTCTTCTGGGCGGTCCATGCGTCCATCTTGCTGAAGGAGGTGTGTGATGATCTCCCGTGACGACATTGAGGCTTTTGCCAAACCCAAACTGCTCATCCTCGGGTACGCTCGTCACGGCAAGGACACTGTGGCGGAAATCCTGGCCCGCAAGTATGGGTTCAAGTTCACGTCGTCGTCCGAGTTTGTCGCCAAGGAAATCATCTGGGACCAATGGGGTTGGATACGTTATCCAGACTTTGACGCCATGTTCGCGGATCGTGTGAACCACCGTCGACAGTGGATGGAGATGATTAGCCTCTACAACACGCCAGACAAGGCCAAGACAGCGCGAACCATGCTGGAGCGCGGGTACGATATGTATGTGGGGATGCGGCGCTACGACGAACTGCAAGCGGCCCGCCCCCTGTTCGACCATGTCATCTGGGTGGATCGTCTACGTTGGTGTCCACCTGAGACCGGCAGCATGGACATCACCCGTGAAAACGCGCGTCCTGACTTCGTGATCGACAACAACGGGACGTTGGAGGAATTGGAGATGCGCGTTGACACGATCTGCATGAACTTCGTATAGTCAACTCGGTAGTGGTTGGCACTAACCCGGCCTTTGCGCCGGGTTCTTTTTTGCCTATACTTGCCACATGCAACTCACACCCGAACAAATGCGCGAAGTCGGCCCTGAATATCTGGCGGGTTGACCTGACAATAGTAGTTGTTATAATGATTGTCGCAACAAGAAAAGAGGCGACAAATGGCAACAAAACCACTTCCTGATTTTGAATTCCTATCTTCTATACTAAGGTATAATCCTGACAGCGGAAAGTTGTATTGGAAAGAGCGTCCGCCAAGTATGTTCGCCATTAAAACGGACAGGTCGCAAATTCACTCTGCAAATCTGTGGAACTCTGCAAACGCGGGAAATGAGGCAATGACAGCCGTCAACAAGCAGGGTTATAAGGTTGGAAACATAAACGGATCAATGTTCAGGGCGCATAGGGTGGCTTGGGCATTGCATTACGGCGTTGACCCAAAGAATCAGATAGATCACATAAACGGCGACAGGAAAGACAACAGGATAGAGAATCTTAGAGTTGTTACAAACCAACAAAACTCATGGAATCAAAAACTTCGGTCAACAAACACAAGCGGCTACAACGGCGTCTCGTGGTGCAAAATGACAAACAGTTGGTTGGCAAGGGCTGTTGTTGACGGGGTTGAGCACAGGATCGGATACTTCTCAACACCAGAAGATGCTAGAGACGCTAGGCTTGAGTTTAACAAGTCTATCGGCTTTCATCAAAATCATGGTATGATGCGCTGATGAACCTAACACCGGAACAAATCAGAGAAGTCGGCCCCGAGGCTCTGGCAAAGATAAGGGCTGAACTTGCGCGACGCAGCCTCTTGGAATTTACTCGACAGGCATGGCACATCCTTGAACCAGGCGTTCCGATGAAGGAAGGTTGGGTATTGGAAGCCATCTGCGAACATCTTGAGGCTGTTGCGGATGGACGTATCAAGAGACTTCTGATTAACGTGCCACCCGGTAGTTCCAAAAGCCGCTTGGCGCGCGTCATGTTCCCGCTATGGCTGTGGACGCATAAGCCGTGGATGCGGATTATCGGCGCTTCCTATGCGTTGTCCCTATCCGAGCGCGACTCCTATTACGCCAGAACCATCGTGCAATCCGAATGGTATCAGAAGAACTTTGGCGTCAGCATCAGCGCAGAACAAGGGTCAAAAGTTAACTTCGACAACACCAGTATGGGCGGGATGCGAGCCATTTCTGTGGGCGGTGCTACCACTGGCTTCCGTGGTGACCTGCTCCTTCTCGATGATGGCCACAACGTCTCAGACGGTGAATCCGACGCCAAGAGGTCTGAGGCCGTCCAGTGGTTCCTTGAGACATTTCAAACCCGTGTGAACGATCTGGACAACACACCTATTGTGGTAATTGGGCAGCGTATCCACGAGGAGGACATTTACAGCGCCGCTCTTGAGCTTGGGTATGAGCATCTCAACATAGCAATGGAATACGACCCTGAAGTCGCAAAAACCACTAGCATCGGCTGGACGGACCCGCGCACAAAGGAAGGCGAATTGATGTGGCCGGAGCGGTTCAGTGCGGACGCTGTAGAGCGGCTGAAGAAGGCGCTTGGTCCGTACGCTGCGTCGGCACAGCTACAGCAGAGGCCCGTTCCCCGCAAAGGCGGCATGTTTCAGGTAGACAACATTCGCCAGATTGACGACCTACCGGATGAAAACTTCATTGCTGTGCGGGCGTGGGACTTGGCGGGCAGCGAAGGCAATGGTGCGTTCACGGTTGGCACCAAGATGGTGTATGGCGAAACGAGCCAGCAGTTCTACGTCGTTGACGTGATCCGCAAGCAACTTGGCGGCGGCGCTGTGCGCCAACTCATCGAGAAGACCGCTGAGCAGGATGGTCACACCTGCAAAATCATCGTACCGCAAGATCCGGGCGCGGCGGGCAAGGTCGTCGTACAGGACATCATCGCGCTTTTGCACGGCTACAACGCCAAAGCAGAGGCGCAGTCTGGGTCCAAGGAAACCCGCGCTGAGCCGTTGGCGTCTCAAGTAGAGATTGGCCGCGTGAACGTCCTGAAGCGCACATGGACGAAGGCCTGGCTGGACGAGTTGCGGTTCTTCCCTAAAGGTAAATTCAAGGACCAGGTGGACTCCACGGCGTCGGCATTCAACGAGTTGTCGGCACTTACAAGGAAGAAGCGCAAGTCACCAAGCCTGACGGTTGTTGGGGAACGTCAGACTAATGTTCACAAAGTGGCATAATACGCCTATACTACGCGCAACAAACGCATAGGATCATATAAATGGCTCGACCCTACACAGAGATAGGCGTATCTTCAGACTCTCGGCCCGATTGGGGTATTCGCCAAGACGAGTTCGTCGTTCAACTTCGCGGACGGCAAGGTATCAAGAAGTACCGCGAGATGGCGGACAATGACCCGATCATCGGGGCGATCCTGACAGCCATGACGATGATGCTCCGCTCAATCGAGTGGCGCGTCGAGGATGGGTCGGACGAGTCCACGGATTTCGTGCGCTCCGTCCTGCACGGTATGGATGACAAGTCATGGGAAGAGTTCATCGCTGATGTCTTGACCATGCTCCCCTACGGGTTCAGCCTGTTTGAGATGGTCCCGCGTCGTGACGCTGACGGTATGGTCCGCATGAAAAAGCTGGCAGGCCGTGCACAATGGACCATCGACCGATTCGAGACCCGAGAAAATGGCGATATTCTCGGTGTGTGGCAGGTGGCCGCGCAGAAAAACGTCTACATCCCCTACTCTAAACTGTTGCATTTTCGCACCACTTCGATTGCCTCGGAGCCGAGCGGGCGTTCGGTTTTGCGTTCTGCGTACACGTCCTGGCGGGCGGCGAACAACATCAAATATTTCGAGGGTGTCGGCATCGAGCGAGAGTTGAATGGCCTTCCTGTTGTTCGCATCCCGTCTGAGTTCATGTCTGCGGATGCATCGGATGCGAGTAAGGCGCTATTCAACCAGATGAAAACCATCGCCCGCGATGTTAAGCGGAACGAGCAGGGTTACATCATACTGCCGTCCGACCGTTATGCGGACGATGACGGCAAGTTGACCAACAACCTGATGGTTGAGTTTGATCTGATTGCGTCTCGCGGGACGCGCGACATCGACACCGGCAAGGTCATCCTGCGATACGAGCAGGAAATCGCACAGTCCGCAATGGCGGATTTCGTGATGCTCGGCATGAACGACCGAGGGTCTTTCGCGCTGTCCAAGTCCAAGGCTGACCTGTTCCTGAAGGCTCTGGAGGGCTACGCTGACACGATCTCTGCGCAGTTGAACCGTAAACTACTGCCTTACCTTTGGGAGTTGAACGGCATGAACAAGGACGACATGCCGAAGATCGTTCGTGGTCGTATCGCGCCTGTGGATCTTGAAGAACTCGGCACGTTCATCCAGCGTCTCGCCCTGTCCGGTGTGGATCTGTTCCCCGATGATCGCCTCGACAAACATTTGCGCGACGTTGCTGGTCTCCCTGAAGCTGACCCGGACAGGCCGCGCCCGAATGCTGAGGCGCAAGAGGCGGAGCAGGAGGAGTGACCTACTCCTTCAAAACCTCCGGCTGGCCTGAGCGTCTGTGGCGCACGAACAACGCGGCTGACATATCCCGTGGAAACGTGCCGGGATCTGCGCCCTTCACGGCGTTTGGCGAGAAGGTTGTCAGTGGGACTGGAGAAAGCATTGTCTGGCAAACAGGGATGCCGACGACACTAACTGTGCCTGACAACATCCAGCTTACGCTCGTGTCCACATCGGCAAGTGACACCGGCGAAATCGTCATCCGATATCTCGATGGAGACCTGATCGAGCGTTACGAGACAGTGACGCTGAACGGCACAACGTCTGTCACAACGACCGCTACCGACATTCGTGCGCTTAACAATGCGTATTCCAAGTTCGGACCGGTGAATGGCACTATCACCATGACGAGCGGCGGCACCACTTATGGGCGCATGTCTGCTGGGGACATCCAATTTCACACATCCATGATCCGGGTTCCTGCGAACAAGCGCCTGATGCTGACCGGCCTGTACGCGGGTTCTGCGTCTGGATCGTCAGACAGTCGCGTTATCGTCAGCCTCGTCACATCCTTCATCAACGGTGACAGTTTTGCAGATGACGGATACCTGCATCCCTTGGCCGCTGTTGCCTTGCAGGATGGCTCATCCACCTTCCCGAACTTTGGCCCATTCCCTATCCCCGGCGGTGAATGGGTTGGGTTCAGGGCCAAGTGGGACAAGTCGGCTGACATCACGGCAGGGTTCTTCGGCTGGTTGGAAGACGCTTAAAGCGGCTGTATAATCCTCCCGAACGCCATGCGAACAAGGTGAGGTATGACGCAGCAGCGCCCAAAGACCCGCACGACAAAACGCAAGACGACATATAAAGGCGCTAAGGACGCACCCACAATAGAGATATTACCTCGAAACGAGCGCCAGAAGGAGTACATTGACGCTCTATTGCAGGCGGATCAAGTTATTGTCTGTGGCCCTGCGGGAACAGGCAAAACCTACGTTGCAGCGTCCCACGCAGCCAGCCTCTACAACACCAAGCAGATCGACAAGATCATCATTACGCGCCCCCATGTGGAGGTTGGCAAAGGTATCGGGTTTCTGCCGGGAGACCTTACCGAAAAAGTCCTTCCGTGGGCGTTGCCTGTTCTAGATGTTCTTGAGCAGCATCTTGGGAAAGGGAAGGTTGAGACGGCGATTAAGAACGGCAATATCGAGATCGTTCCTCTCGCCCTGATCCGCGGTCGCAGCTTCGACAATGCGTTTATCATAGTAGATGAGGCTCAGAACCTGACCGTCGCTGAGATGAAGGCCATGCTCACCCGCGTCGGGGAGGGTAGTCAGATTGTTCTGGACGGCGATGTAGAGCAAACGGATCTGAAGGAGACAAGCGGTCTCGCAAAAATTGTGCATCTTGCCAAGAAATATTCCTTGCAAATCCCCGTGATCGAGTTCACTATCGACGACGTTGTTCGCTCAAGCATCTGTAAGCAGTGGCTGAAGGTGTTCAAGGACGAACGAATCTAGAAAGGAACCCGACATGGACAACTACATCAAACAGGCTACCCGCACGGAGAGCCTGCAATTCAGCGCAGAACGCCCGCGTCTGATCCACGCGGCCCTCGGTATCGTTACCGAACTCATGGAATATTACGAGAGCGAGGATGACGTTAATCTCGCTGAGGAAATCGGTGATGTGTATTGGTACATCGCCATCGCAATGGACGAACTCGACCTGACGCTTGATGACATCAAAAGCGCACACAACGGTCTCGGAACGACGTACATGGCGATTGGTGGATTGTGCGATGTCATCAAGCGATCCTCGTTTTACGGCGTCCCTTTTGACACCGAGACGTTCACAAAATGGTTGGGCCTGACATACCATTGGCTGAACCTACATTGTCAGCATGAAGGTATCACCCCGGAACAGTGCATGAACGCGAACATCGCCAAGTTGCGCAAGCGGTTCCCTGATAAGTTCACGACTCACGATGCTGTGAACCGTGACACCGACGCCGAAATGAACGCACTGAAGGGTTCCCTCTGAACGCCAGATTTGGTATTCAGGGGGTCCGGCCAAACACAGATATTGGAGTTGTTTATGGTAAGCAACATGCTTCCGACTGACTATCAGTCGTTTATCCACACATCGAGATACGCTCGCTGGATTGAGAGTGAGCAGCGTCGTGAGACGTGGGCTGAAACCGTAGGTCGCTACATTGAAAATGTTGTTGCCAAGGCCCCTCTAAGTAAAGTTATCGCTGACGGACTGGATAACCTTGCGGTTGGCGACTTTGACAAGATTTTACTTGACGACATTGAACAGGCTATCCTCAATCTTGATGTCATGCCGTCCATGCGGGCGATGATGACTGCTGGCCCGGCTTTGGAGCGGGACAACGTGGCCGGATATAATTGCTCCTACCTTCCCGTTGACGACCCAAAGTCGTTCGACGAGGCGATGTTCATCTTGCTTTGCGGGACTGGCGTCGGGTTCTCGGTAGAGCGGCAATACGTCAATAAACTGCCGGAGGTTCCTGAGCAGTTGTTTGAGTCCGATGACGTGATCGTCGTCAAGGACAGCAAAGAAGGCTGGGCAAAGGCGTTCCGAAAGGTCATCGCCATGCTTTATGCTGGCGAAATTCCGAAGTGGGATACCTCAAAGGTTCGCCCTGCTGGTGCCAAACTCAAGACGTTTGGGGGTCGGGCATCCGGACCAGGACCGCTGATAGACTTGTTCAATTTTGCGGTTGAGACGTTCAAGGGCGCGACTGGCCGGAAACTTTCGTCCATTGAGTGTCACGACCTGATGTGCAAGATCGGTGAGATTGTTGTCGTCGGCGGCGTCCGTCGATCCGCTATGATCTCCCTGTCAAACCTTTCCGATGATCGGATGCGACACGCGAAGACCGGCCAGTTCCCAGCACATCGTTTTCTGGCAAACAACTCTGTCGCCTACACCGAAAAGCCTGATGCTCAGTCATTCCTGCGCGAATG
>PR_CR_10_Liq_1_inCRDRAFT_1001447_pt1 | contig 13321 bp, 10 predicted proteins | sample PRCRCaboRojoPR_3_FD_10241 | JGI IMG/M metagenome (IMG submission 10241) | reverse complement strand
TGGCATGCTGCCCCGCTAGTTCAAGAACACCCGAGCTAATCACCTGTTCAAGCTGCGGGCGTACCGTCTCTGGATCAACGCTATCGGGATACTCACCCCGCAAACCCGCAATCAGTGCACCATCGGTGCCATGCCCCTTACCTGTGGCGCTTAAGGATCCATATAAATCAATGCGTAAACCCTGAACAGCTGCCAGATTGTGCTCGAGCAGTTCGTCCAAAAATCGTCGCGCCGCCAGCATCGGACCCACCGTGTGGGAGCTAGAGGGCCCAATACCAATTTTGAACAGATCGAGCACCGAGATGTTCATGGTCAGTTCTCCACGCGCAGTCCGTATTCAAGGCTGGCATCTTGTAACCACAACCAAATATAGTCGGCGAAACTGCGCCGAACGACCAGCTCGAAGGTCTCATCGTTGAGACGTCGCAGGGTACAACTGGCCTTGGCGAAACCGGTCGATACCACCTTGCCCGCTGGAAAATGTCGCTGGTGCAGGTCAACGGGCACGCATTTCTTCAGCACATCGACGGCGCGCTCCCCAGACAGTTCAAAGACCGTAAGGCCACTGCTGACATCGACCAGCGCACAGTGCCCCGTCAAAGCGTCCTGTAAGCGCTGCTGCAGAGAAAACAAGGCAGATGCGGGCACCGATATGAGCCATTCATCGGGGGCTATCCAACGCACCGTCGTATCACTGGATGCCACCGAACTGAGTGGCGCGGTGGGCAAGGCCAACCCGGTTACAGCCTCAAATGCCGCTGTTTGAGCAGCATCTTCGGGGTTGCAGCGCAAGGTTAAATGCCCCTTGAGCGCATACTCGCGAAGTTGCACGGGCGCATCGGAGGGCGTCATTTGTGCGAGTTCATCAAACCCGACGTGGGCCAGTGGACTGCGCCCAGTGACGCCATCGGCGACCCCTGTCCAGTCGGTGATCGGCGCCTTGTACTGCTCTTTCGAACTTGCTGGGTTATCAGACATGTTGCCGCTCCCCCTCTGGATCTAGGAACACTGGGCTGCAAATCTCGGCTTCCACCACGGAGCCATCCGCCAACGGGTAGTACACGGTCTCACCCATGCGCGCGTGCCCCCCTTTCACGAAGCCTTGGGCAATGCTTCGATTCAAATTAGCGCTCCAGTAGCTAGAGGTAATGTGGCCCACCATGGGCATGGGTATAGGTGCGTTAGGATCAAAGACACCCTGAGCACCCTCGGGCAGTACCACTGAGGGGTCGCGGGTTTTAATGCCAACCCACTGTTTGCGATCGGGCCGGACACAATCGGCGCGCACCATGCCGCGCTTACCAATAAAGCTAAAGGGCTTTTGGTTACTGACCGCCCAGCCCATGCCAAGATCGTGGGGATGTACCGAACCGTCGGTATCCTGACCCGCAATAATGAAGCCCTTCTCGGCCCGCAGAACATGCATGGTCTCGGTGCCATAGGGCGTGAGGTCGTAGGGGGCACCCCGCTCGAACAGGGCCTCCCACACGTGCAAGCCATAGTTGGCGGGCACATTGATTTCGAAAGACAACTCACCCGTAAAGGAAATTCGGAATACCCGAGCGGGCACCCCAGCGACCGTCATCGGCTGCCAGCTCATAAACGGGAATGCCTCCGCCGACAAATCGGCATCGGTCAGCTCCCCCAAGAGCTTTCGACTGTTCGGTCCAGAAATGGTCATCGTGGCCCAGTGATCGGTGACCGAGGTCATGTACACCTGCAGCTCTGGCCACTCGGTTTGGTGGTAAAACTCTAGCCACTCGAGCACCCCTGCCGCGCCACCGGTGGTGGTAGTCATCAGAAAATGCTGATCGGCCAGGCAAGAGGTCACGCCATCGTCGAACACCATACCGTCTTCACCGCACATCAAGCCGTAGCGACAGCGTCCGGGGGCTAATTTAGCCCAGGCGTTGGTATACACCCGTCCCAAAAACTCGCGAGCGTCCGGGCCCTGAATATCGATCTTGCCCAAGGTTGATGCGTCGAGAATACCCACCGATGTTCGGGTCGCTACACACTCCCGATTAACCGCCTGAGCCATGGTCTCACCCGCCTTCGGGAAGTACCAAGGACGCTTCCACTGGCCCACGTCTTCAAAGGCCGCGCCCTTGGAGACATGCCACTCGTGCATGGCCGTGTAGCGTTTGGGATCAAATAGGGGACCACAATCGCGCCCCACAATGGCACCAAAACTGACCGGCGTATAGTTGGGCCGAAATACCGTGGTACCCACCTCGGGAATCGACATGCCGCGGGCACGGGCGGTAATAGCCATGCCGTTGATATTGCCGAGCTTACCCTGATCGGTACCAAAACCGAGGGCGGTATAACGCTTCACATGCTCGATGGATTCAAAACCCTCGCGGCAAGACAGCTCGATACCCGCAGCGGTGACATCGTTTTGATAGTCGACAAATTGCTTGGGTGCTCGCGATGTAGGCAAGGTATGGGGCACATGGAACAGGGCCAGCGCCGGCATAATCTCGACAGGCGCAAGCGTAGGCACGACCACCTCGGGTACTGACATCGACAGGGCCTGCAGTGCCTGTCGCGCCGCAGCGAGGCCACTGTTTAAGGCACCCTCGGTACTAAATTCACCGACTAGCGCACCCGCATCGAGACGCTGCTCGTGGGTTGCTCCTGGCACAAAACCGATAATATCACTGCGCCAGGTGGGGCGCGAACCCGTGTGGCAAGATAGATGCACCGCAGGGCTCCAGCCCCCCGAGGTGGCGACGGTATCGCAGACCAACGTCTGCACCGGACCTATCACCTGNTGGGCATCGGCATCGATGCGCGCCACCTCAACACTTTGAACCCGGGTTGAACCCGCAACATTCAATACCGCGGATCCCTCGATGAGGGTAATGCCCCGGTCTTTGAGTGCATCGGCCATGGTACTTGCCACCTGGCGCCGGGCGTCAATGACAGCCACGACACGACGTCCCGCATCATGCCAATCGAGCGCCGCTTGATAGCCCCCATCGTTGCTGGTGCTGACCACCAAACGGTTACCGGGCACCACGCCATATCGTTGAACATAAGAGGATACGGCACTGCAGGTCATACAACCGGGCACATCGTTATTGCCGTATACCAGCGGCCGCTCATGGGCACCGGTGGCCAAAATGACCCACTCGGCTCTGACCCTGTGCAATCGCTGCCGGGGCTGGGTGTCCGGTGCACGATCGGCGAGGTGGTCGGTGCAGCGCTCGTGGATGGTCAAGAAATTATGGTCGTGGTAACCGTTCACCGTGGATTTGGGTAGTAGCAGTACCTCTGGGTGCTCATTGAGCTCAGCTAACACTGAAGCCACCCAATCCGTGGCGGGGCCACCGTCCAGCAGTTCACGGCTGGCCAGCAAGCTACCCCCCATTTCCTCTTGCTCGTCCGCGATAATGACTCTGGCTCCACCGCGGGCAGCGGCCAGCGCCGCCATCAGCCCAGCAGGACCCGCACCGACGACCAGCACGTCGCAATGTTGATGGGTTTTCTCGTACCGATCCGGGTCGGGGGCTATCGGTGAGCGCCCAAGTCCCGCGGCACGGCGGATGAACTTCTCATAGGTCATCCACATGGACTCGGGGAACATAAAAGTTTTGTAATAAAAACCAGGGGGCATCGCTGAACCCGCCACTTTGCCCACCGCGCCCATCAAGTCGTACTCGAGTGATGGCCAGCCACTGGTCGGCTCGGCAACCAAACCCTCGTAGAGCCCCTGTTGGGTGGCGCGCACATTGGGGACTTGGGTGGCTTCGGTGGCCCCTATTTGCACAATGCCATTGGGCTCCTCGGCACCGGCGGCAATGATGCCCCGGGGACGCGAGTACTTGAAACTGCGCGCGACCACATCGACGCCGTTGGCCAGTAGCGCCGATGCCAAGGTATCGCCCTCATAGCCGCTGTAGACCTGACCACGCCACGTAAAGCGCAGCGGTTTGCTCCGATTGATACGACCACCGGTCGATAGACGATTTAGCTGGGTCACGATGGCTGCCCTCCTTGCTCACCGGTGATAGAGGGTGACGTACCAATAAGATAGGACTCAAAGACTTGATAACTGCGTGTATCGCGGGTCACATTGAAGAACTTGCGACACCCCAACGCATGAACCCACACTTCATGGTGTATGCCGCGGGGGTTGGCGCGGAAGTACATATAGTTGCCCCACTCTTCATCGGAGCACTTGTCGGGATCTGAAGGACGCGCAATATGCGCTTGCCCTTTGTAGTGAAACTCTTCCTCGTCACGATGCTCGGCGCAGTGCGGACAGTAAATTGACAGCATAGTGAACTCCCTACCCTAGTGCGCCACACCCGCTGCACCGTGCTCATCGACGAGGGCACCGGTGTGAAAGCGGAACATGGAAAATGGTTTTGCCAGCGGGTGCATTTCGCCCTTCGCTAATGACGCGGCGAACACATGCCCCGAGCCGGTGGTGGCCTTGAAGCCGCCGGTGCCCCAGCCGCAGTTAAAGTACAAATTCTGTACCGGCGTCTCACTGATGATGGGACAGGCATCGGGACAGGTATCGACGATGCCACCCCATTGGCGGTTCATGCGCACCCGGCTAAAGATCGGAAACAGCTCGATGATGGCCTGCAAGGTGTGTTCAATGGTGGGGAATGAACCCCGCTGCCCGTAGCCGGTGTAGGCATCGATACCGGCACCGATCACCAGGTCTCCTTTATCCGACTGGCTGACATAACCGTGTACGTGGTTCGACATAACCACCGTATCGAGAATGGGCTTGATGGGTTCAGAGACCAGCGCCTGGAGCGGGTGGGACTCCAGCGGCAACTCAAACCCTGCCATTTTCGCCAGCACACTGGAATTACCCGCCACAACGCAGCCAACACGGTTGGCACGAATCTCGCCATAGCGATCGGTTTTGACCCCCACAATGGTGCCGTTTTCCATCAGCATATCGACCACCTCGGTCTGCTGAATCAAATCGACACCCAGGGCATCGGCGGCGCGGGCGTAACCCCAAGCCACAGCATCGTGACGCGCCACCCCAGCACGGGGTTGCCAAGACGCCCCCAACACCGGATAGCGTGTATTCCCGGTGCAATCCATAAACGGCACAATCTTTTGGACACCCTGGGTATCGAGGACTTCACTATCGATACCATTTAAGCGATTGGCATTTACACGGCGCTGAATATCCCGCATATCTTGCAGGGTATGGCCCAGATTAAGTACTCCCCGCTGGCTGAACATAACGTTGTAGTTCAAATCCTGCGACAAGCCCTCCCACAGTTTCATGGCGTGTTCATACAACAGTGCGGCCTCGTCCCACAGGTAATTGGAGCGCACAATGGTGGTGTTTCGACCGGTGTTACCACCCCCCAAGTAGCCTTTTTCAAGCACCGCCACATTGGTCACGCCATGCTCTTTGGCTAGGTAATAAGCGGTAGCAAGCCCGTGGCCGCCGCCGCCCACCACGATCACATCGTAATGTTTCTTGGGCGTTGGATTGCGCCAAGCCCGCTGCCAGTTTTCATGGTGCTGAACGCTGTTCTTCAGCAGCCCAAAGCCGGAGTATCGCTGCATGGAGCCCCCTAGTAATCGATTTCCATTGCGCCCTGCACCGCTGTACAGCAAGACAAGACGTAACCTTCAAGGATTTCTTCCTCAGTGATGCCGCCGTTGTGAACCATCTCGTGATCACCCCCCAACACCTTGACGCGACAGGCGCCGCAAACGCCCACGCCGCAGGCCTTGGGAATAATGACCCCGGCTTCCGCCGCCGCCTCGTTCAAATTGGAACCAATCGCCACTTCTGCACTGGCCCCCTCTTCAGGGAAGCTCACCATGACAAACTGCTTGGGCTGAGACTCTTCAAGTTCTGCTAGGTCCGCGTTCTTGACCGCGGCGATCACATCTTCCTTCGGGGTCGCAAAGAAGGATTCTTCGTGGTAATGGCTCATGTCATAGCCTTCGGCGATCAACATATCGCGGACATTGGCCATGTAAGGCGCGGGACCACAGCAGAAAATCTCCCGCTCCATGAAATCTTCCGCAACCAGTTTCAACATATTGATGTTGAGTAAGCCGCGATAACCATCCCAAGCTTGACCGATCTCGGTGCGCTCACAGATGGTGTGTAGCTTGAAGTTTTCGACTCGCGTCGACATGTACTCNAGCTCCCGGGCGTAGATGATGTCCCGTGGGGTGCGNGCACTGTGAGCGAAGACCATATCCACCGGCGAGTCGGTGTCGAACCACCATCGGGCCATNGACATGACCGGTGTGATGCCAACACCGCCCGACAGAAACAACACTTTCTCGGCGGGATGATCGAGGCAGTTGAAATCGCCAACAGGCCCGTGCACGGCAATGGAATCGCCGGAGCGCAAATTGTCATGTAACCAATTGGATACAAGTCCGCCGGGCACTCGCTTGACCGTAATGGAAAAACTGTAGGGTATGGAGGGAGAGCTAGAGATAGTGTACGAGCGCATAACCCGCTCGCCATCAATCTCGAGTTCGAGGGTGACGAACTGTCCGGGCTTGAAGAAGAACAACACCGGCTGATTCATGCTGAACGTAAACGTGCACACGTCAGGGGTTTCGTAAATCACCTTGGCACAGCGGACTTGGTGGCGGCCGTTTGACCAGATCTGGGTGACCATCGGATTCATAAAATCCGAGGTGTTAATAACACTCAAATCACTGACGCTAACTTCATTTTCCACGGCGTTACCTATGTCTTCCCATTAATCGGATCGGCTTAACAGCACGCTGCAACNTNTCATACCTGTTACANCTCGATACCGGCTTTNTATTCCCGCCAGCGCATCGTTGCGTTGGCTCCCCAACCCAGAAACGGNTCTGGGGGNAATTTTTTTGGCNCATCGAAGGTCTGGTAGCTCTGCAATAACTCACTGTCAGTACCTGTAGCCAACTCGGCCGCCATCATGCCTGCCAAGGTGCCCTTCACCGTACCCAAGCCATTCTGGCAACAGGCGCTGAACACACCAGGCTCTAGCTCACCAAAAGCGGGCACCGAATTCAAACTCAAGCACAGNCGTCCGCCCCAGCGATACTCAAATTCAACCCCCGAAAGCATAGGNAAGCGATTCTTAAACGCNTGGTCCTGTAACTTGGCGGCGCGGCGCATATTTGCNCTACTGGCCTCATAGGACTGATTCAAAGTCCCGTGATTNCGCACCACAAGACGNTGGCCGCTGCCACGAAGATCNGATGTGCGCCGCACCGTGGTGCCCATNGGGTCGGCAGGGATAATGCCCCAGTTGGGTTGTCCGCCCAGNCGCTCGATTTCATCGGGCGCCAAGGCGCGGGTCATGGATGCGTAAGTAAACACGTGCAGTAAGCGCCCCGGGAAATAGCCAAAACGCTGAATCAGTCCATTGACTGCCAGTATGACTCGGGGCGTCCGCACCATCCCTTGGGGCGTCGTCAAGCTGTGGCGCGCGCCTTGGCGTCCGGGCTCGAAAGCGGTCACCGGTGAGCATTCGTACAAGGTCACCGATGGGGCTAAACCCGCCGCAACCCCCTGAATGAAGGCCGCCGGCTGCACCATGGCCGCATGGGGAGTGAACAGACCGCGGGTATAAAAATCGATACCCGTGTACTCCTTAAGATCCTGCGCCGACAGGGTTTCGTAGGTCTCCCCCATGGCCTGTAGGTGTTTCTCGTAATCCACCAAATGCTGCTCACCTCGAGCGGCGCAGGCAGCGGTAACTTTGCCGCATCGGTCGAAGACCCCAGAGGGCAGTTGGCACTCGGCAGCCATCGTTGCCGCGAAGTCGATGGCCGCACGATGCAGACGTATGTCCCGCGCGTCTTTTTCAGTGGCACCGGCGTAGGATGTGGAGTTCAGCTCATGGGGTAAGTCGATCATGAAGCCGCTGTTGCGGCCAGCGGGGCCCTCGGCGACACGCCCCGCTTCGAGTACCACAATGCGCTCATCGTTCACCAACTGACTCAAACGCCAAGCCGCCGCCAAGCCCGCAAACCCCGCACCCACCACGACCCAATCCGCATCGATATCGGCTTGTAGTGGCGCGAAGCTGGGACCCGGTTCGAGGATCTCTCGCCAAGCCGACGGCCCTGGATCAGCGGGTAGCGCCTTTGTACTCAAGCACTGATTCATGACCGGTCGCTCACGCTAGTCGGTATTGCCGTCGATGGCGTCATCACCGATGTCGANCCAAACGGTTTTCAATTCGGTGTACTGATCGTGGGCATGGATTGAATTATCGCGTCCCCCAAAACCCGATTGCTTAAAGCCGCCAAACGGTGTGCTGATATCCCCCTCGCCGTAGCAATTGATGGTGACGGTGCCCGCGCGCAATAGCTGTCCCGCGCGCAGCGCGCGCCGGTTGCTGGCAGTGAAGACCGATGCGGCCAAACCATAAGCGGTGTCATTGGCCACCTTCATGGCCTCATCGAAACTGTTGACCGTTATCACCGACAGCACAGGACCGAAGATTTCCTCTTGAGCCAGCGGATCAGTGGGCGACACGCCATCAAAAATGGTGGGGGCCACAAAAGGTGAACCGTCGAGGTTGCCACCGGCCAACAGCACATACCCCGCCGCCTTGCCCTGTTCAATGTAGGCGGAGACTTTTTCAAGATGTTGTCCGTCGATGAGAGCGCCCAGAGCATGCTGAGGGTCGAGCGGATCACCCAAGCGCCATTCTTCCAAGTGCTTCAGCACACGCTGCATGAGCGCGTCCTTGACACCCTGTTGGACGATCAGACGCGAGCCTGCCGAGCAGTTCTCACCCATATTCCAAAAAGCTGCCGCACAAATGTGCTCCGCCACCCGATCGAGGTTTTCAGCATCATCGAGCACGATACAGGGGTTCTTACCACCCAGCTCCAGGACCACTTTTTTCAGATTGGANTCGGCGGCGTAGCGCAGGAATCGACGACCTGTTTCTGTCGAGCCGGTGAAGGTCACCATGTCGACCCCAGCNTGCAGACCCAGGGGAGCGCCCACATCGGGGCCGGTACCTGGGATTACATTCAATACGCCCCGGGGAACACCCGCCTCCGCCGCCAGCTCGGCTACCCGCAGCGCCGTGAGTGAGGTTTGCTCGGCGGGCTTCACAATAACCGAACACCCCGCTGCCAAGGCGGGGGCTATCTTCCACGCCAGCATGAGCAAAGGGAAGTTCCAGGGCAGGACCGCCGCTACAACACCGATCGGCTCACGCACCACCATGGCAATGGCGTCGTGACCGGTGGGGGCAACTTGATCATAGAGTTTGTCGATGGCTTCCGCGTGCCAAAGCAGGGTATTGATCGTTTCAGGGATATCGACATCGGCGCANTCGGCAATGGGCTTACCCGAATCGAGACTCTCAAGAACCGCCAGTTCGTGACGATGNCGNTTNATGAGCTTGGCCAAGGTGATGAGCACCTCTTTGCGCTCGGCCGGGGGCTGCTTGTGCCAGCGGCCGTCATCGAATGCCTGCCGCGCTTTTTCAACGGCGAACGCNACGTCATCGGCGTTGCACTGGGCCACGGCACAGATGGGCTCATCGGTAGCGGGGTTAAACGTGGTGAAAGGTTGCACCGCTCATCGCCGGGCGAAAAGCACCGTCGATAAAACTCATACCGGTGGGCTCAAGCTGCGCTGCAATAGCTTGATATTCTGCGTGGGTTAATCGCTCTGACATAACGCGGCCTCTCAATGCTGTGCTGCGGGCTGATGCTGCAGTGCCGCGATGGTTGTTTTTAAGGTCGAGATGACTTGTTCAAGGGCGCGTTTGTCGTCTTTATTCAACTCCCGTAATGGCGGGCGCACACCTCCCCCTTTTCGACCGTCGAGGGTTACCCCGTACTTCACGCTCTGNATGAACTTGCCCCCCTGCTCGAGCACATGCATGAGCGGCAGCATAGCCATCATGATGCGTCGACCCAGTGCAAAATCGTTCTGCAGCACGCAGGCCTGATANAGGGCAATGTGCTCNGCCGGGAGGAAATTAGACCCGGCGCAGACCCAGCTCTGGGCACCCCAAGCAAAAAATTCCAAGGCNTGGTCGTCCATACCGCAAGAGGTTTGGATGTGCGGGTAATCCCTGGCCAACATGTGCAGCCGATTGATATCCCCAGAGCTTTCTTTGATGGCGCAAATCTGGCTTGAACGTCCAACGCGGTCGAAAAACGCCGCTTCCATATTCACGCCCATGCGATCCGGGTAGTTNTACAACATGACAGGTAAATCTGCGGCCCGGGTAATGGTNAGCACATGGGTGGCGAGCTCGCGCTGGGTCGGCAACACATAAGGTGGTGTGGCGACTAACAGCGCATCGGCACCCGCCGCTGCGCCGGCTTCGGCGAGGGCGACGGAGTGCTCTGGGTTGATGGAGCCGGTACCGAACACCACAGGCACTTGACCACAGACTTCCTTGGCCGCCACCAGTAAATCGATGCGCTCCTGATGGCTTTCAACNTAATACTCGCCNGTAGTACCGCCAATGACCAACCCCTGTACACCGGCTGACACCAAGTACTGCACTTGGGTCTGATAAGCCCCNAAATCGATGCGACCATCTGGCGCAAACGGTGTGATCACCGGGGTGTAAATNCCTGAAAATCTCATGCTGATAGCGGCCCTCCGTCGACGGGCAAAACCNTGGTGCAGCACTCACGTCGTAGAGGCTGATTGTGATTCATGGCAACAATTTGCTACTCAAANCCGACATGAAGACTTTACCCCAGGCCAAAGCCCTCATACCTTTCTGTTTCAACGGCAAAGCGTTCGATAGGCGTCATTGTGTGACCCAGAGCGCGGTACAAAGATCTAAAAACACCCGATGAGGCCTGTAACTACTCATGAAATCGACGCTAGAACTCATTCACGAGCGACCTCCNAAGCACACNTTGCCGAGGGAGTTATACCTATCAGAAGCGGCCTACCGCGATGATCTAGCCATGATTTGGCACAGAGAGTGGGTGTTTGCCGGTCATACCGTGGAGNTACCCAAACCGGGNAGTTGGTTNACCTTTCAATTGGGGGATTACCCCATCGTGGTGGTTCGGGGCGACAANGGCGAAATCCGCGCTTTTCACAATGCCTGTCGCCACCGGGGTTCACGTATCTGNAGCGAAGCCAAAGGNCGATCGCCCAAGTTAGTGTGCCCCTACCACAAATGGACCTTCGGATTGGACGGCGATCTCATCTATGCGCCCAGCATGCAAGCGGATTTCGACAAAACCGATCAAGGACTGCACCCGGTGCATATCGGCATTGTCGATACNCTCATCTATGTGTGTGTGGCCGATAACCCGCCAGATTTCACGCCCTTCCAGCGCGACCTTGCCGAGTATCTGGCCCCCCATCAGCTGGAAAACACCAAAGTGGCCTATGAATCGAACATCGTTGAGCAGGGCAACTGGAAACTGGTGTTTGAGAATAATCGCGAGTGTTATCACTGCGAGGCTAATCACCCAGAGCTGTCCTTATCGTTCCTGGATAATCCGTCGGTATCGGGGATTGCGGGGGCCGAAGACCCNGCGCTCACCGCGTTTTGGAACAGCTGCGAGGGGGCGGGCGTCCCCAGTCGATTCAAAGTCAATGCCACCGGCAGCTACCGCTTATTGCGCACACTGCTCACCGACGGCGCCAAAAGTTACACCATGGACAAGCAACCGGCTGTGGGTCGGCGCCTGGATACAACCGGTCTCGACGATATTGGCGTACTGCTGTACTACCACTACCCGAACACCTGGAACCATTTCATGGGCGACCACGCCATCACCTTCCGCATGTTGCCGATGAGTCCCACCGAGACACTGGTCACTACCAAGTGGCTGGTGCCAAAAGACGCAGTGGAGGGCAAGGACTACGATCTCGAGAATTTGATCAAGGTCTGGGTCGCCACCAACGATCAGGATCGTCGCCTGGTTGAGGAGACCCAGCGGGGGGTGTCATCCCCAGCCTATGTGCCGGGGCGTTACTCGGATATTAGCGAGTATGGGGTCAATCAGTTTATCGACTGGTACTGCGACACGATGCGCCAGCGATTGTCGAACTAGCAACGGCGCAAGCACAAGTCGCTACAGCACCCGCACCAGTCGCAGTGCATCGAGGATGGCTGCGTGGGTGTTGCGAGCGGCTACCGCATCACCGATGCGAAATAGCTGGAACGAGCCCTCCTCGTTGCGCACCACCGACTGGGGCTTACCCGCGACCAAGTCGTCGTAGTTGACCTCACCGCCGTTCGTCGACTGCTCACGCAGCTCAAAATAAACCTCATCGAGTGGTCGCGTGCCNTGATTCACAACCACCTGATCGACCCGGCGCTCGCGGGTGGCACTGCCGTAATCGCTACCTAGGATCACCTGCAGACTACCCTCTGCTCGCGCCACCGACTGGAGCGTCCATGTGGGCGTGAAGGTGACATCGTGCTGTTGCTGCAAACGTAATGACGGCGTCAGTGACATCGCCATGACCTCGGCAAAAATATGCCGGTCTCGACACACTACCTCGACCTCTGAGCCGTGGCTGGCCAAGGTTTCTGCCGCCTGTAGCGCGGCGTAATCACCCGCATCGTCGTAGATGAGCACTCGATTACCGGGTTTGACCTCGCCGGTAATAATGTCCCAACTCGACACGAGTAACTCATTACCCGAGGGCAACAGCTCGGTATGGGGTAAGCCCCCGGTCGCAATGATGACAACCTGAGGCGCTGCCGACAGCACCGTATCGGCCTCGGCGTAGCTGTTGAAGTGGAAGGTCACTCCCATGCGTAAACATTCGTCATAGCGCCATTGCACCAGCTGGATCATTTCGTGACGGCGCTTAGTTTGCGCGGTAAGTAGCACCTGACCACCGGGATCAGCCGCTGCCTCATACACAATCACCTCATGGCCGCGGGCGGCCGCTACCCGTGCAGCCTCAAGCCCTGCGGGGCCCGCCCCTACCACCACAACACGGCGAGGGCTCTCAGCGGGCGTAATGGTATGGGGTAACTCCAGCTCGCGGCCCGATGACGGGTTGTGTATACACAGGGCCATTCCCCCCTGATAAATACGATCGAGACAGTAATTGGCACCCACGCAGGGGCGAATACGCTCCTCTTCCCCAGCGATGATTTTTGCCACGATATGGGGATCGGCCAGATGTGCGCGGGTCATGCCCACCATATCGAGCTTACCGGAGGCAATGGCGTGGCGTGCCGTTGCGACATCCTGAATTTTNGCCGCCTGNAAGGTCGGGAAGTTGGTGCGCGATTTGATCTCGCCGGCAAAATCCAAGTGGGGCGCNCTGGGCATCCCCTGNACGGGAATCACATCGGTGAGCCCCGCATCAGTGTCGATGTGTCCACGAACAACATTG
>PR_CR_10_Liq_1_inCRDRAFT_1001446_pt1 | contig 13327 bp, 12 predicted proteins | sample PRCRCaboRojoPR_3_FD_10241 | JGI IMG/M metagenome (IMG submission 10241) | reverse complement strand
CCGCGGCTCGGGGTCGTGACGGAACTCTCGGCGACGGCGGCGCAGCGAGCCGTCGGGTTCCTGGCCGCCCGCAGTCGCGGAGACCACGCGGGAGCGGAGTCGCTGCTCGATTCCTTCGCCAGCGAGCAGGAGCGTCTGCTGTCGTTCTGCCTGGTCGCTGAGCTGTCGATGACGCTCTTGGCCGAGCCCACCAGCGACACCGTGGATGGGGTCAGCCAGCGGATCAGCCTGGCCTTGGCGGCGCTGCCGGACCGAGGGATCGCATGACGAGGGACGGCGGGCATCGGGTCGTGGTGGAGGTCATCCACCTGTATCACGAGCGCGCCAACCGCTCGTTCACCTGGCGCGTGACGACGATGCCTCTGTCCGCGGGCACGGATCCCGACGACGCCGCGCTCGCCTTGCTGCCTGATCGCGCTCACCGGTCAGGAACCGTCTGCCACTCGACGTCGTGGCGCTGGTCTCCGGAGGACGCCCTCGTCCTGACCTACGCCACGGTCAGCACCGAAGGGGGTCCCGAACCGGTCGTCGGACTCGACGGCACCTTCGTGGTCACGTCCGGGGACGCGATGCGCCCGCGGCCCCCGCAGGTGCATGCGCATCACGTTGCCGCGCACGCCGTCCAGCACCTGGCCGACCTGGCGCAGCGCGATCCGGCCATTCGGGCCGTGGCCCACGAGCCGGAGAACCACGATGCCTGGCGCGACCTGGCCATGGTGGCACGCGACCTGAGTACATCGACACACGAGCGACCTCACGATGGCGGTGAACCGAACGAGGGATTGCCCGCGGGCTGACGCCCGGCCGCCCCCGCTACCGGTGGATCCCTGCGACGGCGAAGAACTCCTCCCGAGAGCGCCCGTCCTCACGCAGCAGTCCATGCATGGCCGAGGTCACCGTGACCGCACCCGTCGCCTTGACCCCCCGCAATGTCATGCACGTGTGCTCGGCCTCCAGCACGACGCCCACGCCCCGCGGAGACAACTGGTCGCGCAGCCAGTTGGCGATCTGCTGGGTGAGCCGTTCTTGCACCTGGGGGCGGCTGGCGAAGTACTCCACGATGCGAGCGAGCTTGCTCAGGCCCAAGATCCGCTCGCCGGGCAGGTACCCGACATGGGCCGTTCCCGTGAAGGGCAGCAGATGGTGCTCGCAGATTGACCGGAAGGGGATTCCCCGAGCCAGGACGAGGTCGCCGTACCCCTCGTCGTTGGGAAACGTCGTCATGTCGAATGACCGTGGGGTGAAGAACTCCGCCCACGCCTTCGCCATCCGACCGGGCGTCTCGTCCAGGCCCTCCTCCGTCAGGTCGACGCCCAGCGACGTCAGGAAAAGGGCGGCTCCCCGCTCGGCGGCGGCCAGGTCTATCGACCGGTCGGCGACGACCCGGAGGTGCGCGGCGTCGTCCGGGGCTTCCACCGCTGATGACGGGTCGGCGGAGGGGAGGCCACGTGGCACATGCCGGTTGGATTCGTCGATCAGGGCCTCGGTCATGGCTGCGCTCGATTCAGGGCGTCGGCAGTGGATCCGTGCCGAGACTTGGACGCTACCCCACTATTGCGAGCACGGCACATTAGCGTTCCGTGGAGGATGGGGATCGCTCTCTTGCCGCCGCGGCACCCGCCGCAGGTGAGGGCAGGGCACACTGGGTGCATGAGCCAGCGGGGCGGCAGCCAGATGCGCGAGAGGCGGTCCGGTCGCGACGAGCCCGACGACGCGCTTGCCGAGGTCCTGACGACGGTGGGCGAACTGCTACGCAGCCGGGGCGAGCGCATGACGGGTCCGCGTCGAGCGGTGATAACCATTCTCGTCGCTCGGCCCGGGCACGTGATGGCCGAGGATGTCGTGCAGGCGGTCGGGGAACTCGACCCCACGGTGCACCGTGCCAGCGTGTACCGCACCCTCGAGACCCTGACCGACCTGGGCGTGGTCCAGCACGTCCACATCGGGCACGGAACGACGGCGTACCACCTCGTCCGCGAGCAAGGGCCGCACCTACACGCCCAGTGCCTGGGTTGCGGAGCGGTGCACGACCTACCTCCGGACCTTCTTGACGCCGTCGCGGGCCGACTGAGCCGCCAGCACGACTTCGTGCTGCATGCAGGACACGTCGCGCTGTCGGGGACGTGCCGGTCGTGCGCGGCCTCCACTGCATGACCGGGGACACCACGCCCCTAGCTCGATCACGACTCACCGATGCGCCAACGAGCGGGGCCTTTCAGATGCGACCGGAATGCATTAGAGTTCGGCATCACTAGTCGAGGCATTGATGCCGAACCGCCTTTCGATCCCGAGGGACTACCGATGACGATGACACGCCGGGTCCACCGGTCCCCTCGTCCCGCCGGTCTCCGTAACGCCATGGGTCACCGTCTGCCGATCCTCACGTACGAGTGTCGCGTCGCCGCCTGCTGATTTCCGCACGCTGCTCGCCTTCAGTTCGCGTTAGTTCGCGCACGGCGACGCCCACCCCGCCGCCACTGGCCGGCGGACACGTTACCGATCTCGACCGTGAGGACCATCCGCCATGACCTGTCACCACACCCTTCGCGATGCTGGCCTTCGAGCCACCCCACAACGCCAAATCGTCCTCGAAGTCATCGAGGACCTCGACCACGCCACACCGGCGCAGATCACCGAGCACGTTCAGCAGACCTTCCCGACCACGAACCTCTCCACGGTCTACCGAACACTCGAAGCACTGGAGGATGCCGGGATCGTCACGCATGCCTTCCTGACCGAGCACGCCCCCATGTACTTCCTCCATGCTGACGATGTGCATCTGGTCTGCGAGGTCTGCAAGTCCATCGCCTGCGTCGACAAGTCTTCCGTGGGCAGCATGCCTCGGCAGGTACAGACGATGCACGGCTTCGCCGTCGACCCTGGTTACCTCGTATTGCGCGGAGCATGCGCTGCCTGCCAGCGAGCCGCCCGCATCACGACTGACATACCCGCCACCTGGGAACGACTCTCGGCATAGGTCGGAACCGGGGGCCGTCGGTCATCGCCTCATCGGCCGAAGGCCCCCGGAGGGCAAAGCCCATCAAGAACGGAAGGCGCCCAACCCCAATCATTGTCCGCCGATCTGACACCCAGATGCGGGCTGACCTTGCTCCTCGACGCCGTGCGATAGGCGTGCGATAGCGCGCTCATACCGGCCGCCAGGCATGTCGCGGCCGGACATCGGAGGTCGCCTTGCCCCTCAAAGGAAACCGAACACCACTACAGTGACCCGCACACCAGATGGGGAAAATCGATGAGCAACCCCGAGGAATTTCAACGAGCGCCATCAGCGAAGGACCACCCGGCGATGGTCGCCGGGTGTTGGTCCTCGGAGATTCCCTCACACGCGAGTCCCAAGAGCCCATGACCCGCTCCTTGGAAGCAAGCGGCTGGACGCCCACCTTCCGCTGCTGGGGCTCCAAGCGCCTGGACTGGGGCTTGGACCAGATCACGCGCGCCAAGGAGATCAACCAACTCCCCAAATACGTGATCGTCGCCCTGGGAACCAACGACGTCTCCTGGGTGCAGCCGGCAGTTACCGAGCAGCGTGTGAACAAACTCCTCGATCGACTAGGCCCGAACCGACAGGTGCTGTGGGTGGACCTAGACGTGGACTACAGCACTTTCTCCAGCACTCGAGCCGACTGGTTCAACAAGATGATCCGCACGGTAGCTCGTGACCGATCGAACGTGAAGGTCGTGCCATGGGAGAAGGCAGCGCGCAGCGCGAAGGCCTACCGCTTCGACGGAATCCACTACGGCACCAGCGGCTGCCGCTTGCGCGGGCATTTCCTCACCGATGCCCTCGATGAGCGCGCCCGGAAAGTTGACAGCGAAAGCCCGTCAGTCAAGCAGGCAGCGCCCTAGAACCGGGTCAACGATCAGCACATCGATAAGGCCGCCGTGCAAGGCAGCCCGCACCGCCGTCGTCTTTCCCTCACCATGGGCAACGGCCGCGATGGTCGGGATACCGCGCACCTCTGCCAGGTCCAAGGAGACCAGGCGGCGATGAATTGCGAGATCCATCTGCCTGCCTTGATCGTCAAAGAATCTTCCCGCAAACTGTCCGACCACTTTCTTTCGCTCGGCTTCATCCACTTCGGCCTTCGTGGCACGCGCCAGATCGAGGAAGGTGCGGGTGGTGTCCGTCGGAAAGGAGCCGATACCCAGCAGCGCGACATCGGCATGTCGGGCCAGATCCAAAGAGCGCCTGACCTCAGGGGTCACGAGCAGTGAGTCGGCTTCTTCCGCCGTTGCTGCCACGGCCGGAGCATTGAAGTACGTATATCGACCCCCCAGTTTATCTCCGAGATCTCGTACCAGATTGTGTCCCGATAGACCGGGATCCACGCTCCACTCTCCGGCGAGCTGGACAACATGGGCGTCGATACGTCGATCGAACCGGGCGATGTCTACCATCGCCTTGACCGTCGTACCCCAGAACAGCCCGAGTGTCTGACCGTCCAACAGGTTGTCTTGCAGCCATTCGGCACTAGAGCGAGCGACGCTCAGCATTCCGGCTTGCTGGTCCGCGGAATCCTCATGATCAGAGAACACCTGGGAAACGATCACGTCCCGAACTCCGAACTTGTTGTACGCAGACCGCAGCGCATCCTCCAGATCCAGTTCCCTATGGATGGGATAAGAGATCTCGAACTTCACCACACCTTGTTCGCGGGCGGCCCGCATCAATCGTGAGACATTCGACTGACTGGTTCCCAGCCGACGTGCGACTTCCTTCTGACTCAAATCCTGCACGTAGTACCAGTAGGCAGCCTTGGCGAGAGTCTCCACACTCACTCGTTGCGCCACGCCATGTCCTCCACTTGCACTCCCCCTGCGACTCCGACGAACCGCCCGCGTGTTCTCACAGTACTCATCGGTACGACGGGGTAGCGCGTGTCACACGATGCCGGACAGCTAAACGAGCATCAGAGCCGGATTCTCCATGAGAGTCTGGAACCTGCCTAGCCACGTGGCTGCGATGACACCATCGACCGGCCGATGGTCCACAGACAAGGTGACTTTGCACACATGCCCAACCGTTACTTCACCATCCTCGACGACAGGTGCCTGCATAACCGCTCCGACCGCAAGAATCCCAGCTTGGGGCGGGTTCAAGATGGCCGAAAAGCTCTCTACCCCGTACATGCCGAGATTAGAGACGGAAAACGACCCACCCTCGAGTTCCTGCTGCTTGAGGCGACCCTCACCCGCTCTCGCCGCGAAATCACGCACCTGATCGGAGATCTCGGTCAAACTCAGGGATTCCACGCCCCGAACCACCGGCGTAACCAGCCCAGAGTCACTTCCGATCGCAACCGACACATCCGCGGATTCGAACCTGCGAACACACTCGTCGGTCCACACCGCGTTCATCTCCGGTACATCAATCAGTGCCTTGCCGACGGCCTTGAGGATGAAATCGTTGATGGACAACTTCACCGATCCGTTGTCATTGATCCTCGTGCGGAGGGACACAAGTTCATCGACTCGGCACGTGGCATCGAGGTAGAAATGTGGAACCTGTTGCTTGCTCGCCGTCAGTGCCCGAGCGATCGCGCGACGCATTCCGGTGTGCGGAATGTCGTGTGATCTCCCGCGCGCAGGATTGTCAGCAGCATGGAGCAAGTGGGCCGGGTCGGTCGCAGCCGAACGATTCACTAGTGCTTGCTCGATGTCCACCCGTACGATTCGCCCACCTGGTCCCGAGCCGGTCACGGTCTCGATCGCGAGTTCGTGTTCGCGAGCCAGCTTGCGGGCGAGCGGCGAGGCAAATATTCGAGTGGTAGCAGCCACCGCAGTTGTGTCGGATATGACGGGCGTTGTCACTTCGGTTTGCATTGTCTCTTCTGGCACGCGCGGCTCGCTCGTTGGAACCTCGCGCCCCGCAGCATCTGGCCGGGACATCCCTAATGAGTTGAGGACGGCATCCTCGTCGCCGATCTCCTCGTCTATGCCGACAAGGATCGCGATGGGCGCGCCGACTTCCACTGCATCCCCTGGTCCGATGAGCGTTCGCCACAAGATCGCCGCATCATCGGCTTCGATGTCGACATTCGCCTTCTCGGTCTCCACCGTCGCTATGGCGTCCCCTGGGGCAACAGTGCTGCCCAGTGCGGAGCACCACTCGAGGAACACCACTTCTTCTGCATCAGCCGAAATTCCCGGCATGCGTAGCAGTCGGGCCATTTAGGAAACCCCTCTCGCTGCCCTGAAGTTGTCGCTGAGTGCCTTCGCAACCGAATCGGTATCAGCAAGAGCCGCCTTCTCCAGGACAAAGCTGATCGAGGGTGAAGACTCCGCACCCGATACTCGGTGGATCGGCGAATCCAACCAATCGAAGTACCGGCGCTGTATNTCGTCAGCAAGCCAGCCGCCATAGGACGTGCTTCGGCTTCCCTGCTCGACGATCATCACGTTGTTTGTCTTGCGGATGCTCTCCCCGATGGTGTCCCAATCGATGCTGGCCGCATCCAACCACCGCAGATCGATGACCTCGGCATCTACTCCGGTACCTTCAACGGCGTCGAGGGATTCCTGGACCATCGACAGATATGTCAGGAGTGTGACCGCCGCGCCTTGGCGTCGAATTGCCGCACGTCCGATAGGAATGACGAAGTCCATATCGCTTTCGGGAACTTCGCCCGAGGTCTTGTATAAGTCCGCATCGTGTTCCAAGACGACGACCGGGTCCATGCATAGCAAGGCGCTGTTCATCATGCCGATGTAGTCCAGCGGTGTTGAGGGAGCAGCGATCCGCCAACCGGGGGAAGTGTTCATGATCCCCGCCGGGTCCATGGAATGCTGAGATCCGTACCCAGTCCGGGTTCCGATCTTGACGCGCATGACCAATGGCATGTCGTGCTTGCCTCCGAACATGTGTCGGGCCTTGCCGATCTGATTGAAGATCTGATCGGCGGCTACCCAGATGAAGTCGGCGTACATCAGCTCCACGACCGGCTTGTAGCGGCCATCAAGTGCGATACCCCCAGCCAAACCAGTGAAGGCAGCTTCGGATATTGGGGTACCCAGAACACGTTCTGGGAAAGCATCCTTCAGACCCTTCGTGGCACCGCGCGGTCCACCGTTCAGCTTGTGGATGTCCTCGCCCATCACGACGATCGAATCGTCCTCTTCCATCCGACGCATCATCACGTCAGCGATCGCGGTAACGAATTTCTTGTCGGTTGTCTGTCCGACAAAATCCTGTGCTTCCTTGAACTTCACATCTTCGAATTCAGATAGGTCGCTTCGAATACCGGAATCAATGGATGTGGGGTCGGGCCACAACGACGGGATAAAGCGCCGCTTTCCCGGTGCCGTTGGATCCTCTTCAAGGAGTTGATCGGCTACGTCGCTCATGACGGACTTACTGCGAACACGCAGATCGGTCAACTCTTCTAGCGACATGATGCCGCGGCGGAGCATGTGCGCCTCGGTGCGCTTGATGGGATCACGTTCCCGCCACGCCGCTTCCTCGGCCTTCTCTCGGTATCCGAATGCGCTACCCGGGAACGGACCGTTTTGATGGAAGTAACGGTAGACATCCGCCTCCACTATCGCCGGACCATTTCCCGCCCGCATATGTTCAACCACTTGCTGCATAGCCCAATAGACCGCCAAGGGATCCATCCCATCGACACGCCAACTGGCGATCTTGAACCCGGGGCCGCGGCCCGAGAGCCGTGGTTCGCCTGTTGCTTCCTCCACTGTTGTGGATACCCCGTACTGGTTGTTCTCCACGAAGAAGCACACCGGCAGACTCCAGGCAGCGGACAGATTCAAGGACTCAAGAACCGAGCCGATGTTCATCGCTCCGTCACCGAAATAGGACACCGACACCGCATCGGTTCCCGCCTGCTTATGGGACCAGGCGAACCCGGTGGCAAACGGCACCGCGCCGCCCACGATGGCATTGGTTCCCAGGGCGCCAGCCTCCTTCCACTGCAAGTGCATCGAACCGCCTCGACCGCCGCAATAGCCCTGCGCCAAACCGCAGATCTCAGCGAGGCTTCGCTGCAGCACCTGGCGGATCTCGTCGGAGAAATCAGCACGCGGGTCGAGCCCTCCTGGCGCCACGTAGCCCATAGCCTTGGCGAGGAATTGATGATGACCGCGGTGGGATCCGTTTATCTGATCGTTCGGCGTCAAGGCCAAGACGGAGGCAACCGCTCCACCTTCTTGACCGATACTCGAGTGCAAAGGTCCGTTGACTAACTTCTCCCCGGCAAGCTCCAGAGCCGTCTCCTCGAATGCGCGGATAATATGCAACTGGGTGAGCATCGTCTCGAGAATCTTCGGATCCGCAGCATCCCAGTCATCATCGCTGACCTGAACCTCAACCCAGGGGGCATCCATCGACAAGTCAATGGTCTTCGGCATCACTCACTCATCTCTCTAGTTGCAGGAACTACGGGTGGTCATCGCTGAATGGCGATCAGCCTTCACCGATCGCCGCCTTCGCCGCCAGTACGAAGGAAACGGCACCTGGGTCAGGAGACCCAACGGAGCGCTCCCCGAGAACCCGGGCGCGGCCCATTCGAGGTACCAGGGCGGATGTCTCGATAGCTGCTGCGTCCGCCTTCTCCGTGGCTTGCCGCCACGCCGTCGCGAAGTCAGATCCCTGCGCCACAGCGGCATCGAAGGCATCCAGGAACGGCACGAGGGCATCGACGATCGTCTTATCGCCCACCTCGGCACCACCGAGATTCCTCACCGAATCGACAAATGCGCGAACGGCAGCGACCTGTGCCGCCGAATCGACATCGCTGTCGTCTCCCAACGAGTTGCCCGCTGCCGTCAGTGCCGCTCCCCACAGCGCTCCTGACGCACCCCCGGAGTGCTCCGTCCAACGAGCACCAGCCCCGGCGAGTGTGGTTTGCGCCCCCGCACCTCCGGCCGCAAGTTCCCGGGCAGCCTGTGCCGCCGCTGACGAACCCCTGGCCATCCCGGCGCCATGATCTCCATCGCCTGCAACGGCATCGAGATCACCGAGCATCGATTCGTTTGCATTCAATACATCCGTGACGCGATCCAGAGCCGCCACGATCTGGGCAGCGGCTGCCTGCGAACTCTCACTCCCCCGGCGATTGACCATCAGCGGCTCGGGTTCGGTGTTGAAAAGGACACTCGGATCGAGCGGTGGGTCCTGGAGCGCAGGTCGCGAGTAGGCAGCACTGTCGCACGGGGCGAACCACAGCTTCTCGAGTTCGTCGTCGAGCCACACCAGCGTCAAGGACAATCCACCCATGTCCAGCGAGGTCATGAACTCTCCAACTTGACCGTCGACGACCTCCAAACCAGCAGCTTTGAGTTTGCGGGTCACCGATGTGAAAGTAACGAAGAGTTCCTCATACTTGGCTGATCCGAGTCCATTGAGTAAAGCGACCACACGCTTGCCGGCCCCGGAAGGCACTTCATCCATCAACTTGACGACGAGCAGTTGAGCGACATCATCGGCGGTTCCCAAATCAGTCTCGTAGATGCCAGGCTCGCCGTGCACGCCAAGTCCCACAGCCATCTTGCCGGGGGTCACTTCGAACAACGGATCTGCGGATCCGGGCAACGTGCATCCGGAAAATGCGATACCGCATGTTCGAGTGCGTTCATTTGCCTTGTTGCATACCGCGGCGACTTCATCGAGAGACATACCAGCTTCCGCAGCTGCCGAGGTCATCTTCAAGACAGCGAGGCCGCCCGCAATTCCCCGCCTCTTCGATGCTTCCTCCACCGGAGCAGACGCGACATCGTCGGTCACGGCAGCACTGCGAACATCGAATCCATCAGCCTTCAGCAACTCGGAGGCCATACCGAACTGCAACATGTCCCCGGAATAATTCAAGAACGCCAACATGATTCCGCCGCCGTGATCGGCCGCTTTGGCCACGCTGTGCACCTGCGAGGCAGCCGGCGAGGCGAAGACCTTGCCGGTAACTGCCCCGTCTACAAGGCCGGGGCCTACCCATCCCATGAAACCTGGGTAGTGACCGAGCCCACCACCGGTCACGATGGCGACTTTGCCCGGCTTGCTCTGAGTAGCTCGCACTACCCCTCCGTAAACCGGTCGGACATACCGCTCGTTGGCCTGGATGAACCCATCCACGAGCTCGGCGGAGAAATCAACAGGGTCGTTCACTAGTCGCGTCATGCCGTTACCTCACCTACTTTGCGGAATCTCTATGGGCCGGGTGTTTCCAGGATTCGTGCCATGTTGTCGAGCGTCACCTCTGGTCCGACGTCGATGCCGAGCGGATTGGAGATGATCACCGCGTTGTCTTCTGGTTCATCACCGAGGGAAGTCACCACGAGCGAAGCGCCAGTGAAATCCTCGTCAACCGTGAAGCTGCTGACCGTCACAACGGTTCGCAGCCCTGCGGCCAGCGCGGCCAGGAGCCCGTTTCGACTGTCTTCGACCACGATCGTCTCATCCCGAGACAACCCCATCTCGGACAAGGCCAACTCGTAGATGTCTGGAGCCGGCTTCTTCTTGGGAACGACGTCACCGGCAAAAACTGAGAAGCTCGATGCCAGATCGCTTCCCACGGCATGATCAAGAACGGCGCGAACGGACAACTCGTGGGAAGTCGAGGCAACCGCAAGCGCCCAATCTGCCTCCTGTGCTTCGGCGACGATCCGCGCGATGCCGGGACGCCCGGGCATGACTCCGGCCTCGACGAGCCCGGTATAGACACCGGTCTTGTGCTTGTGCCACGCAGCCACCGCGTCGGCTTGATCCTCGGGATCAGTCGGCAACTGCGCTGCGACGATGAAGTTCGCCTCCAGCAAACTCGTCAGCCGCTCCTTGCCGCCGCCGATCTTGAGCTTCTCAGCGTAATCGTCCTCGCTCCATCGGACCGGCAGCCCGAAGTACTCAAAGGTCTGGTTGAAGGCTGGCAGGTGACCATCGCGCTCGGTGTCGGCAAGGACCCCGTCGCAATCGAAGATCAAGGCTGGCATCAGTCAGGTCACCGAGCCTTACCGGCGCTGCCGAACTGCTTGGTTAGATCGACCACCATCTCGACCACAGCAGCGCGCGTTGACCTAAAGAGGGACGGTGGATCCCACTTATCCTTCTCCTGCGCATCAAGCAGGAATTCGAGTGACGACTTCATGTACAGCTCTTTCAGAGCTGTGGAGATATTGACTTTCGCGCAGCCTCGGGCGATCAATTCAGCGAACTGCTCATCGGAAAGTCCACTGCCGCCATGCAGGGCGATCGGAATCGGGTGCCGCGACACGATGTCGGAGACCCGATCGAAGTCGATGACAGGAGTCGACTTGTATGAGCCGTGGGCGTTTCCGATCGATGGAGCAAAGACATCGACCCCGGTGGCCTCGATGAACTCCAAGGAAGTCTCGAGCGATTCGCGTTGTGCGACATCGTCGGACCCATGGCCGTCTTCCACGCCCGTGATCGCCTCGATCTCTCCCTCGACGGCTGCACCGACGGCGTGGGCCTCTTTCACGACCTCGATTGTCTGGCGCTGGTTCTCCTCGACCGGCATTTCCGATGCATCAAAAAGCACGGAGTTCCACCCGTGAGCCAGGCACTCGGTGATCACATCGCGGTGCGGACAGTGGTCGAGGTGCAACGTGACGGGCACCTCGATGCCAGCCGTCATGGACCGCCACATGCTGGCCAGCACCTCGACACCGATACTGCGCACCGTCTTCACGGACGTCTGAACGATCATCGGCGACCGAGCTTCGACCGCTCCGGCCAGGACCCCTTCGAGCGTCAGATCGTTGAAGATGTTTATGGCCGGTACCCCGTACCGCTGTTCGAATGCTGGCTTGGTGATCTCGTCGAGTGACACCACACCCATGTGCTACCTCCTCGGGCGCCCGNCAGGGCGCGGAATACGATTNCGAGAATTTTTAGTGCATTTCTATTCAGAAGTCAATCTTTATGCAAGTATTGCTCCTAAGTGCTCAGCACCACTCCGCCGCAGGGCGGTCGCCCACAACGAGAAAGGGACATTCGATGGCCGAGAGTGTGAAGAAGACGGATCTGCAGTTCGGCGGGCATTCGCTCGTGTGGGCAGGAGATTGGTCACCGGAGAGCGCGCGTTTCGCCGCCAGCAGCGCAAGCAGGGCCGGCTATGACTTCATCGAGATCTTGGTGGCTGAACCGGAGAAGGTCGATCCAGTCATGACCAAGGATTTGCTGGATGAATTCAATCTGACTGCCACCGGATGCCTCGTCTTCAATGGCGACACCGACATCTCCAGCACCGATCGCACGAAGGTGGACGCCGGACTCGATCGGGCGCGTCGCGCGATCGACGTTGTCGCAGCCTGGGGTGGAACCACGATCGACGGTCCGATCACGGCGAGCCTCCAGCCATTCGAACAGCCGGCGAGCAAGGAGAACCGGCAGAACTCGGTCAATGCACTCAAGGAGATGGCGGACTATGCCGCCGACAAGGGTGTCAATCTCAACATGGAGATCGTGAACCGTTACGAGTCCAACCTCATGAATACAGCAGAGGAGGGCATGGTCTATCTCGAAGAGATAGACCGCCCAAATGTGTACATACACCTCGACACGTACCACATGAATATCGAAGAAGACGGGATGACCAAGGGTGTTCTGGCGGCCGGTGATCGACTCGGCTACGTCCACGTCGGTGAGAGTCATCGTGGGTATCTGGGAACGGGTAATGTCGACTTCGATGAGTTCTTCGGTGCTCTCAAGCAGATCAACTACACCGGACCTATCGCTTTCGAATCGTTCTCGTCGGCGGTTGTAGACCCAGCCCTTTCCGACGCGCTTCGCATCTGGCGCAACCTGTGGACCGACTCGGACGATCTCGCTACAAAGGCTCTCGCCTTCATGAAGGAGCGCTACTAGAGCGTCCGCAGCGTCGCGCCATCATCGCGACGCCCTCGCTGAGACCCTCTTGGTCCCTGAGCAACAAACCCCCGTGAGCTCAGGGACCAAGAGCCAGCGCTGGCTGTGGACACCTAACGGGGGATCTCGATTCCTAGACTTGGGGCTAGGCGGCGTTCGCACTGTGCGTACAAATTCGCGCTGTCCCGATCGTGATCACGACGTTCCTACGCCTTAGAGCATTGGCCAACCTCAGGTCATAGTGGTTTGGCGTCCTCGCTACGACACCACCTGTGCGGTGTCGATCCGCAGGTCTGGGCAGCCATCATTTCGGCAGCGCACGATGCCGAGGATCACAAGGCGACATGAAAATGTGACACCACAGGGTGGGGCTGTGCGGCTCCGCCTGAGTGTTGACATTTTGGCTTCGCCTGATGCTTGACACTCCTGGGTCGTATTTTGTCGTATTTGTCGCCTAGCTGGCGATGGATG
>PR_CR_10_Liq_1_inCRDRAFT_1001445_pt1 | contig 13328 bp, 23 predicted proteins | sample PRCRCaboRojoPR_3_FD_10241 | JGI IMG/M metagenome (IMG submission 10241) | reverse complement strand
AAAATGTCGAACCTTTGAATACAAACAATCTACTACTACAAAAGATTAAATCTTTGTGTTAGTATGACTAAGCAAAGTTAGGAAGTAAATGATTAAGATTACTGCTTGGGATAAGTTCAAGAAATTTTTTACAGGAACTTACTCTAAGAAAACTACTGCAGCTCTTGCTGCCCAGCGTGAAGCAGATCGCCAGCGTGCAATTGCACTAGAAAAGCAGCGTGCTGAAGAAGCAGCTGCTAAGCGTGAAGCAGAAAAGCAAGCTGCACTGAAAGCAAAGTCTGCTGCAAAGATCGAAGAGATCAAAAAGGCAGCTAAGCCAAATCCAGCTAACGAGGAAAAGAAGCCAGCGGCTAAGAAGACTCCTGCGAAGAAGTCAACTACCTCAACAACTGAGAAGAAGGCTCCTGCTAAGAAGCCAGCTGCTAAGAAGACAACAACAGCTTCCACCACCAAGAAGGCAACCACTGCTAAGAAGCCAGCTCCAAAGAAGGCTCCTTACAAGGCAGATGCCAGAGATGGTGATGGTGATGGTTTGGTCCAGGATGGCACAGTACATGAGCGTCCTGCACCAAAAAAGAAGTCAACTCCTGCTTCAAAGAAGAAGAAGTAGTAGTAGACTATAACCGATACTCGTTGGAGGCCGTTTTGGGAAGAAGGCTGAACGGGCCGGATATAAGAATGACGGCCTCCGGCGGGTGTCCATGAAAGAATTACTTATGTGATCTCTTTCTTTGGTTTACTTGGGAGAGGATAACCAAAAACTAGCTCCCCTTCATGTTAAAGTGAGGGGGAGTTTTCCTTTTGGAGGGTGAGTGGACGAGAACTGGGTAAAGATTCCCGTGATGGCGAAAGAGCTTGGGGTAAGCACTAAGACTGTTTACAACTGGATCAATATGGGTAAGCTCTACATGCCAAGACCTGGGTACGTCCACCAATTAGAAGCCTATGAAGTCTGGCTTCAGCAGAAATCCATGAAAGTTATTCAGTCCTATTTTCAATCTAAAGGTATCATTCGGGACTCTTATGGACGATTCGTAAAAGACTTCCAAAAAGGGGAGGAAAGTGGAGGAAAAGGGAAAAATTCTTAATGAATGGGCAAAATACCATCGCCCTCCCTCACCTCACGCAAAAATTCGTCCGAGACTTCGAATCACCAGCGTTTACTTTCTGTACAATTGACACCATGGAAAATCGATCAGCCAAATTTACCCTACAATTGATGGAGAAGTCGGCCCGTTTACAAGTCCTCTCCCCAGTTAAGCGGGTCGGCTTCCTTTTTCAGAACTTATCACTTGACATTAGGAGCGTCTAGTGGTAGAATACAACGGGGAAGAAATACATTTTGACGAGCCGGCGTCTGTCCGAGCAGATCTTTCCGAAGTCGGCATCGAAGAACTTGATCGCGGCATCTGCGAAGACTCATTTGAAAACCGTGCAATCCTGCGTCGCTCCCGATTAATCTGGGAACCCGTTTACACAGCGTCCGGAACTTCAAGCGGCCTGCTCAAAGTACGTTCCGCGGAGTCCACTAAAGAACGCCGCATCCAATCTCTCGCGGAGAAGCGTCCAATACTTTCCGTGCAAACCGATAACAACTCAGACTACCTAACGGGTTACGAACTTCTCGCCGAGGGGTCTGCGATCGAGTACTTGGTTCCACCGTGGGTGCTAGGTGCTACTCGCAAATACCTCAAGGAACAAGAAGCCGGCGGCCCGCCTAGTGAAAAACGCCAACCGTCTCCAATGCCACACCGATGCCGTCAGGTAAAAGAAGACGGGATCCGTTGTATGCTTTGGGGTTCGGGGCGTCCACAAGATGACGGCCTGTGCAGAATACACTTGCGTTCGGTCAAGAAGAAAACCTCGGACGATATCGAACGGGCCCGCGACAAGTTAGTTCAAGCTGCACCGTACGCTGTCGACAAACTCGAGGAGATGATGGAGTTCGCTGAGAGCGAACCTGTTAAACTTAAAGCTGCAACCGANATTCTTGACCGCGCGGGCGTCCGCGGNGGTGTTGAGATCGACACAAACGTTAANGTTGATGTGCGGCCCGCGGCTGATGTAATCCANGAACGGCTCGAGCGTTTGGCGGCCGGAGCTGCTTCAACCGCAGAGCGTCTGCAGGATGTTGTCGACGCTGAGGTTGTTGAAGACGAGACCGCGGAAACCGAAGAGCGGCCCGCGATCACTAGTAGTGAGGAAAATTAGGACTTGACAAACGGACAAAACTTTGATAAGATTGTAGAGACGGCCCGCGATCACTACATGCACGTCAAGTCTGACATTGCAAACGCGAAGGACCGCGTTGAGCACATTAGATTAACCGCGCTTGCCCAGGAAGCTCACAACCTGCTAACCGATCTGATCTCCTACGAAACGGGTATTCCAAAAGAGACTGTTGATCTGAACCAGGAAGCTCTCGACCTACCCGACTTTAAAAACCCATACAAACCGGAGGACTAATGATCGATATCTTTGAGAAGATCCGCGAAAGCGAAGAAGCAGGAAACTTGGCCGCGTTTTTTCCTGGCTTGACAAATGACGCGCCAACATGGCATGATTTCCTTCAGCACTTAGATGCAGTTAGCAAAAGGGAGGTTGAAAAAGTTAGAGCCGAGGGGCTTAACCCAAAGTTGGAGTACACAACTGGCGGCATTGTTCGTAAGGGCGAGTACTATTCGATGTCCATGATTATGCCATCGGACAAGCACAATTATTTTTCTACGCTTCTTCCAATTGAAAAGCAGATGGAAGAAAACCTTGAGGATAGTAAACGCATAGCTAGAGAGATCGGCGAGAGTCACTACATGTCAGATGCGTTTATATCTTTTATAACTGATGACGAGTACGCCACCCCGCACCAGGACGTTTACACTGATAACTTCTTTGTTGGCTGCGAAGGAATTGTTAGGTGGAACATTTACAAAAGCGCGGAAGACACTGAGCCCACAGAGGTATATGATTTAAAACGAGGCGACGCGATTTTTGTTCGCGGCACGACCTTTCACGAAGTTCAGATCCTGGCTCCGCGGGCGTCTGTAGTTTTTAGAATGGATGTCGATGACAGAGAAGCAGCTAACTAAAGAACTCCTTGAGTCTTTAGAGTTCGATGTAACCGAGCTAGTACCCGGGGTTTTTTACATCCGGAACTTTGTTACCGAGGAAGAGTTAAATACGCTTTGGGCAGAGATCAACGCATCTAAAGAAGACGATTGGACCAGGCGCTATCTCGCTGAGATGGAGCGGCACGCGCTAGATAAGTTCGGGACTGACGATCTTAGTTATTTAAAAAATGAAGGCTTGATCGAAGTAACCGACGACTTCTTTGATAAAACTCTTGAGGTACAAAGCGAAAAGATGAGACGGGTCCTAGAAGAGAGATCTAGAAAAATCTTTTACGCGCTAGGTGATTATGTTGTAACGGGGTTTCAAACCTTTCAAAGATTATACGAAGGCTCGCAGCTGAAGGCTCACTATGACCGCTACTCGGATAAGTTAGTGGCCTACGCCTCAGTGTTGTATTTGAACGATGATTACAACGGCGGCGAGCTCTTCTTCCCCGAGCTTGATTTCGAAATCGCCAAACCGGAAGTCGGCTCGCTGATCATCTTCCCTGGTTCAGAAAAATACACACACGGCGTGCGTCACGTAAAAGAAGGACCGGTTCGCTATGTCATACCAGCGTTTATTAAAATACAACACCCAGACGGTGACATGGCAGGCTGGGGAGACTTCGGGTAGACTGTACCTGTGAAGTTACGTAAAGATCCTAAACCGTCAGCTGTAATAGAAGCGTTTATTGCAGCGGCGCTCGCTCACGTTGGGTATACGGCTGAGCAGTTGGGTAAGAATAAGTTCGGGGCCCGCGTTGGTTATGACGCGCAGCCCTGGGCTGGAGCATTCATCGATGTTTGTGCCCGCGAGGCCGGCCTGCAGATTCCATCGTTTGTTTCGACGTCAAGCGGCCTGGCCGAGTTCATACGCCAGGGAAACTATTCACGGGTACCTAAACCAGGATCCATTGCCGTCTACAACTTCGCGTCGTTAACGGGGTATGCAGGGGATGCATTCAGTCAACCGCACTGCGGCCTGGTTACTGATGTACGTGAGTTTGATCAAACGGGTAAGTTTATAACCGTAGAAGGCCACACCGAGGGGTCGACGACTCACATGAAAAAAGACGGCGTGCATCAAAAGGTCCGAAACATTAACGATGTCCTGGTCTTCTGTCACCCGGATGCCAGCGGCCCGCGTAAGTCATTCCGAGAGTTTCTCCTCAGAGTACTAGACGGTGGACGTACAAAACTTGATACGGATGAGCTCAAGTTTATCGAGGAAGCGGCCCGCAATCCTGTAGAACTTAGAATTGATAAAGAGATCCGGCCCGGAGACCGTAACCGTAAGATAGAGACGATTCAGCTAGCGCTGGGAACCGTAACCGATCTACGCGGAGCTCAGCCTGGAAAGTGGGACCAGGTTACAGCAACGGCTTGCGCTAAGTACCAACGTATGATAGGATACGTAGGGAAGGATGCAACCGGCCTGCCTGACCTAAACACGCTTAAACGGCTTGGCCGAGATACAGGACTCTTTAATGTTGGATGATCGAAACGGACACGACGGACGGCCCGCTAAGATCTACCCTGAAGAAGAGCTAGCGGTGACGCTGACGGTGTACACCAAGGCACCCGAGAAATGGCTGCTGGTTGACCGCGAGACCGGCGAGTCCTATCAAGGTAACCAATACGGATCCTGGGATAGGATGGAACCGTACATTGATGAAACGAAACGGGCTAGAAGTGGAAAAAGAATTTAATATAGATAACTATCAATATGTTGAAGAGACGGTCGACTTCTCGACTTGGCTGCGGTCATACCGGCCCGAGCCGAATAAGTTTCTTCACGACGCCCGCCTAAGCGGCCTGCTTTACGAACATGACGGCGAGCAATGGGAACACGTGATGATGCAGACCGTGAACTACATTTGGACGGTCTTCGAGGAGGATGGCCAGATCAAGATGAGGAACGGGTACCAGGTACGCGGACGCATCGGATACGTTCTCTGCAATAACATGCATAACGCCCATGGGACAATTTTCGTAACGGGCTTGTCCAGAGAAATGGTTGACCACGTCATCTCTGAAGACGAGCATTAAAAGGGGACCCTAACGGGCCCCCTCTCTAGAAACCCCTACGGGGTTTCCTTCTTGTAGATTTCTTTCTCGTAAACCTTACGAATGTACTTACACGCGATTAGGTACCCTTCTTGCTCATGACGGCTAATCTCTAAATCGTGATTCAGCCAATCAGCCTCTCGGGCTTGCTCGGTGAGTTCTTCCTTCAGCTCGGTGGCGTGCTCGATTTCAACTAGCAGCCATCTCATAAATTGGTCGTTTGTCATTTTGCGTCCTTTCAGTTATCTAAAGAGTACTATAAAGATATCAATTTGTCAAGTAATATAGGTGCTTATTGAAAATCATTTTCATTTAGTTTACGTCGATTTGCAAAATGCTGATCGAGTGTGTTAATGTTCCTTCCGGACGCGATGACTTGTCCTTTCGTACTATACATATCCCGCGTCCCGCCCGCTGCAGGTGCCAGATCCTGTGGCGGGCACTTTTATTTTCCGGCCTGCTTGACAAACTAAAAATGTTTGCTATAGTACAAACATGGACAAGTTACTTAGAAGCAAAGATCGTAAGGTTACTAACTCAGTTACCCCAAGCGGGAAGACGCCTAGAATTGCAAATACATTCGGGCTCCCCGCTGGCCAGGATTTCTCGTGTCCTGGTGCCACTAGTGTTTGTGCGGCCATTTGCTATGCGGGCAACCTAGAGAAAATCTATAAAGGCGTGAAGGAGAAGCTGGTTCACAATTGGAACTTGCTTACGGCAGCTGAGTACCACGATATGGTTGTAATGCTGGATGAGATGATAATCGAATTTGAACTTGAATCTGAGCGGTGGAATGCGGACAAGATTTTTCGAATCCATTGGGACGGGGACTTTTTTAATGAAGAGTACACGCGGGCCTGGAAGGAAGTTATCCTGGCTCATCCCGATGTTCAGTTTTGGGTCTACACTCGCAGCGCGTTTGCGGTACCGATCTTGATTAACATTAAAAACCTCGGCCTGTACTTTTCTGCAGATAATGCAAACATTGCTCAAGCGGAAACGTTGAAAACCGAATACGGCGTGAAGCTAGCCTATCTGGCGGATACGTTTGCAGACGGCCAGGCCCGGATTAAAGAGATGACGGCGCGCCCTGGTGCTAAATGCCCTGAGAATAAAAAAGCGCTACCGTTGATTTCTGAAGACGGGTCGGCGTGCGCTAGATGTAAACTCTGCATATTCGAGAAGACCGATATCGTTTTCAGCGCGTCGAAAAAGTAAAGCGGCCCGCTAAGCGTACTAATCACCCTTTTCGCTAACGGGTAACATTATCCTATGCGATCACTGGAAATGCATCTGTTTGAAGAAGAGACCGATGTCGACCTGGCTGTAAAAGCGGGTACCCTTCTACCTGAGCAGTTGGCCCATACGATGTGCACCGAGTGCGATGCTCCTATAGGGTTTAATGCCGTTGAGTTCGAATGCTTTGTGGTGATCATAGATGAAAACGATCAGGATTGGGCCCTTTGCGAGGAATGTTGCGGACCCATGTTGGACTACGTCGACACATACTTTCCGCCGGTCGTAAGATCCCCTTTTTCTGATCCAGACGAACTGGATTATTTTTAAACTTTTTCTGANACCACTTGCTATTTCTTTCAAAATGTAGCATAATGTTCGTAGTAGGGAATCTACGACATTACGAAAGGATAGTAAATGACAACAAAAAGAAAACCTGTATTGGCTGGAGTCGGTCTATACATAAAACTCGCTATATCAGATTCTGACAACAAGCCAGAAATAGTTCTGTTCCCAAAAGGGGAGACTTACTTGGGAGACCAAGTTACCTATGGTTTTGTATATAGGACTGGAAGATTCAACAACAGATGGAGTCTTGGTAGCAAAATTGGATTTGACTACATTTCTGGTTATCGAAAAGTGATTGCCGAAGATTTGAAGAACGAAAATTTTGTTCCAACAGAGCAAGCAGTTGATAAAGCCAACGAGAAAGTAGTGGTTCGAGACAAAGTTCGGAGAGTGAATTCTATTCAGAAAGGTGACGAGCCAGAAAACTTTATCGAGGGCTTGGTTCGAGGAATCATAGAAGAAATCGCAGACCTACACGAATTCCGTTACTTTTACAACAACAGCAACATACAGATTTCAGTTGATACTGTCCAAGCAGTAGATGTTACTGATACAGACCTGAAAGTATTTTTCAATGACGACAAATTGTCAGAGCCACTGAAAAACAGAATCAAGAAAATCAACGAAGCACTAGAAGAAAGAAAAGCCCAAAGCTCAATTCCGAGTGTTTAGGGTAAGAAAGAAAGGACAAAAACAAATGGGACTATACGAACTAAAGAATCATCTCCCTGATAACACCCTAGAGATGAAAACTTACGAGAGAACACTTGAGCTTGGCAAAAGTTTGGAAGATGTTCTTACCAGTTGGGTGGAGCAGATTGAAACTGGAGTCGAGACAGAGGCTATAAAAAACATTACTATGGAGGAGGGCTATGCTCCGCAAGCCCGACCCAAGTCAGCCAAGACTCCAAAGAAACGAGTTCCCAAAGTGAAGCCACTAGAGGGTAGAGAATTCTACATTCGACCTAATGGAGAAAAGTATTACGCTCGCCAGTGGGGAGAACACACTGATGTGGAAGTTCTGAAACAAGCCAGAGAGTCAGAGCAGTATGTCTTGCTTTATGGTTCGCCCGGAACTGGTAAGACAGCTATGTTTGAAGCTGCTTTCGGTGACGACCTTTACACCTTGTTGGGTTCTGGTGATACAGAAGTTGCCGACCTAGTTGGCTCATACATTCAAACCCCAAGCGGAGATTTCGAGTGGGTTGATGGAGTGCTTACCAAAGCCGCCGAGGAGGGCAAGGTTCTCCTAATTGACGAGATTGGTCTGATTGACACTAAGGTGCTTTCGGTTCTTTATGGTCTGATAGATGGTAGGCGTGAGCTTCCAATTACAGCCAACCCAGAGCGAGGAGTAGTCAAAGCCAAAAAGGGTTTCTATGTTGTTGCGGCTACTAACCCAAATGCGGCTGGAGTTGTTATGAGCGAGGCGTTGGTATCGAGGTTCAATATCCAAGCTGAAATGACAACTGATTTCGAGTTGGCAAAGGCACTAGGAGTAAAGGCTTCCGTTGCTATTGCGGCAAGCAGTTTGTTCCGCAAGTATCAAAATGGCGAACTTACTTGGTCTCCACAAATGCGAGAGTTGCTTGCTTTCCGAGAGACTGAAAAGTTGTTTGGAATCGAGTGGGCTACCCGAAACTTGATTGCTTGCTCACCAGAGATTGACAGACCAGTGATTGCGGAGACACTTACCAATGTTGTGAATCCAAGCGAGGTCGGAACAACAATGACTGGTGCGGTTATCTAATGGGACACCACAATGGATACAAGCGAGTTCTTTCTCGCAAAGGTGTTACCCCTAGAGCTTGGGTTCAGGTTTGTTCCGACTTTTCGATACTGGTCAATGACTGGTCAAAGCGAAATGACTTGGCAGTCTATGGTGGAAGTGATGCGGCAAATGGTGAAGCAGTTGCGGCTTACTTTCCCGACAGCAGTGAGATTGAAATAAATATGGAGCGAGTGTTCAATGCTCCTGCCTATGCCGTTGGCTCGCTACTGGTAGAGGATAATCAGATCTCACACCCCAGTGCTATGGGAGCTGCTTACCACGAATCCAAGCACGCTCAACACACTCGTTGGGACTTGACAGCTATCGAGTCGGAACTAGACAGAGCTGAAATGAACGCCTTTATGATGTTGGAAGAACCAAGAATCGAAAATCGTGGCGTAACTGAAAAGCCAGAGTATGTTCCGTTTCTTAGAAGTTCTGCTATGAGCTTTGTGATGGAGGATATATCAGAGGCTAGTGTTGCCGAGATTTCAGATGTCTGGCAGACAGCGTTGCTATCCCTATTACTCATAGGTCGTAGAGATGCTGGAGTGCTTAGAGAGTCTGATATTGGTTTCATCAAAGACAGAGCTATGAGCGTGCTAGGTGGAAGTGCTTATGTTGGGTTGCGAGATGTGTGGGTCGAGTTCATAGGGCTAGAGCCATACCAGAAAGACAGAGCGATTGAACTGGCTCGCAAGTGGGTGAAGATTCTTAGGGAGCTAGACCCCAATGGCGAGGGAAACCAAGAGAAGATGGGAACAGGTAATCAGACTGGTTCTGTCGAGGTTGATATTTCAGACCTGCCGAAAGAAGTTCAAGACGAACTAAAGAAGTTGGCGAGCAAGATTGAAAGCAGTGCGACCACTGATGCGGCTCAAGCCTTTGATGGCAAGAAGTTCAAAGAGGAAGCCAAGACCAAGAATGAAGAAGCTCGTAAGCAAAACGAGAGGCGAGCATTAGCCAAGAAAGTCTTTTCTATCGGAAACAGCCACACTGGTAACAGCAATTCGAGAGTGACAGACAAGAGAAACCCGACACCTGCCGAGAGAGCAGATGCGGCTCGGCTCGCTAAGATTCTTGAGAAAGCTCGCTACCGAGAGAGGTCTGTCACCGAGATTCGCTCGGAGTTGCCTCAAGGCAAGCTCAATATGAGAGCCGCTATCCAGAACAAGGCTTACCAAAAGCAAGGCTTGAATACTCGGATACCGAGTTGGGATAGGAAAGTTCGCAAGAGAACAGACGACCCAACATTACGGCTCGGAGTTGTAGTGGATATATCTGGCTCAATGGGTGGAGCTATGGAAGCTATGGCAAAGACGGCGTGGGTATTGGGAGAAGCTGGACACCGAATCCAAGCCAAGACCGCTATGGTTTATTACGGCACTGGAGTGTTCCCGACACTTAGGCAAGGGCAACGGCTCGACCAAGTAACTGTCTATGATGCCAGAGACGGAGGTCAAGATATTGGCAAGGCGTGGAAAGCTATTGACGGCTCGCTAAATCTCACTGGAGGAGACGGCGTGTCTATGTTGGTCATAGTTTCAGACGGACAATACACCACCGAGGAGGAAACCGACACCTTGAACTTGCTGAAAGAGTGTAAGGCAAACGGAGTCGGCGTGCTTTGGCTAGTGCCACCGAACTGTAACGGCGTGGCAGAGAGGTATGTCGAGCAAGCAGCTTGGGGGCAAGTCGTGAACGGATTCGACCCCAAACAGGTGGCAAGCTCGATAGGAATTTCAGCGGCTCGCTCATTAGAGGTTGTAGCCTAAACCGATACCTAAATTTCCCCCACTGGTTTTTACGTCCTTTCTGACCGGTGGGGGATTCCCTTTTGACGGGTAGTAGTGATCCAGGCGTGCTAGTGATCCATAGAAACACGCAGGCGCGACCGATGGAGTTTTTCTATAAAACCTGCTATACTGTACTCAGTACGAAAGGACCAAAAATGCCAATTATCAATCAAACCGAAATCGAGACTCACCGCGCGGGTTGGGCGGATGTTGCCCGGCAGCACGGGTGGTACACCGAGCCATTCCACGTTATCGTTTGGCTCGATGAGCAGACCGGAGAGGTGCTAGACAGCGTTTCTCACCGGGGGCTAGACAGAGATGTCATAGCCTACGCAGACCCTGAAGATTACGAGGACTAGGGAGGGAGAACCCGGGGCGCAAGCTCCGGGTTTTCTGCAGCCTGAATTTTGATCTAAAGGATCATAGGATCATAGGATCAGCAGGTTGATTTTTTACAAAATTTTGATATACTGAAGTTGTCAACGAAAGGACAAAAATGCTAAGTTCAAGACAAAGGGCATATGACCCTAATCCAAAAGCTGATATTAATATTTTTGTGGAGGATGGCGTATTGACGCTAGTCGCCTACAGACTAATTCCAAACCCGACTGACGAAAATGTGCTGGTTGCCGACACCTCAGAAAAAGGCACCCTTGGTGTTTTAAACCTTGATATGATTCCTGAGAATGCCGAGTCAATCACTTACTTGCTCGACAGCGAGGAAGTCTTTTGGGACAACAGAGACCCTGAAGATTGGGATGGCGAAGATTTCTGGGAGGCGGATGCTTACCTAGCTGAAGGCACCCCGCCAAAAGAAGTTGCGGAATTTCACAAAATGATTTTGACAAAAGTTTAGATAGGTGCTACTATCTAATTAGTGGAAGCCACTCTCTTTCCCCCCTTTAGTGGCTTCCACCCAAAACCCCCCTTCCCCCCTCAGGGGGGTTTTCCTTTGCTCGGATTTTTTAGGGATCTCTCCGGGCATCGCCGGCTGCAAATCTCCGGAGAAAATCTCCGGAGGCTAAATGAAAATGATTTTCATCTAAAAAACTTTCCAAATCAACTTGACAATTGGTTGAAATCGTGGTTCAATTGATTTATCAACGAAAGGATACAAAATGGCAAAATACGAAGTGAACATGATTTGGGAAGGCTGGCACATGGTCGAGGTCGAAGCAGACTCGGCAGAAGAAGCTGCTGCTCTCGGCGAGAAAATGATTATGAATGGCGAGGGCGAAGAAATTGGCGGTGAGTGGACTGACTCCGCTGAAGCTGAGCTTATGGAAGAGGAGGAGGACTAATGGCTTACGTTTCTGAATATGGAAATTGGGGAAACGAAGAAGTTTTGGTTTTCTCGGAAAATGACCTAACGCAGTCTCAGTGGGGGCTGCTAATAGAGTTGCCAGACAATGACAAAATCAATTACGTCAAAGCGATTATTGCTGGCGAGGATACCAGTGAGTGGGAGGAGGACTGATGGGCGACAGAAGTACAATAGTGGTAACTAGTGAGACCCTAGACCACCCCATAACTCTTTATGGTCACTCAGCTGGAGACAGTAACCTGAGTGCTGCCGAGAGAGTGCTAGCTCGAACAGACAGGGTTGGAGACCCGGTTTATTTGGTGGCTCAGTTGTTCTACGAGTTTGCCGTCTCAGAAAATAACTATGATGGCAATCTAGGATTTGGTATAGCTACTCAAAGTCGTATCGATGGAGATGCTTGGAATCCTACAGTGATTATTGATGCCGATACTGGTGAAATGGAGGTGAGCTAACCCCCCTCCGGGGGATCCCTCCGGCGCTCGCTAATTACTTGACTTGATGGCAAGTATGTGGTTTAATGGACTCACTACGAAAGGACAAACAGTGAAACCAGAGAAAGTATTAGAAGATTTAATGGCAGAGATTCTTAGGAGGAAGCTGGTCGCGGCTCAAGACCTTGCGGAAGCAGAGACCTATGGCAAGAGCTACCATCAAGACTATTGTGAGGGAAATTTTGAAGCCTATGAGTCCCTATGGGCGTTTGCAGAGCAACTTACCAGAAAAGGGGCTGTATAGTATCCCTATGAGATTCAATGAAGCATTTGGGCAAGTGGTTAGAACTTACCGGGATAAGCAACAGAAACAGCTAAGAGATTTGGCGGCGGATAGCTTTGTGGCGTTAGGTTATCTCTCGGAGATAGAAAGAGGGCAAAAGAATCCTAGTGCCGAGGTTATAGAAAGCATCTCCTCCGGATTGGGTATGGCTCCCTCCAATTTGATTTACGAAACAGCAAGACTGATGCAGCGAGCGGAAAGACCATCAGTGGTTGTTCCGGATACTCCGGCGGAATTGTTTGAGGACACTGCAGCAGCAAAATAGACTTATTGTTCCTTTCGATTGCAAATAAGGCAAGAGACCCCCTGGCTAGCGTCGGGGGGTTTTTTGTTTTTAGCTTGACACGGCGGTGGACTGGTGTTAGGATACAAACACAACGAAAGGAAACATAATGGACATTCAATTCAAACTAGTGGACCCTAATAAGGCAAAAGCATATCTTGGTATGGAGGACAGCTTTCTGATGCCTCATGTCTTGGTCAACACCAAAAAGGGCATGGCTTTTGTTTGTGACGAGGGTGTGGGCATCTTTGAAGAAGATGACAAGCTCACGCTTTTCATTGGTGACACCACGGCTCGAATTCCAAAGGCGGATATCGACCAGGTTATGTCCACCGAGACAATCACCCTGAGAGAACTTATTGGAAGGTACAATAATAGATATCTCAGCAACCTGTTCCTTTGGGAAGAAGCGGTCAGTGAGGTTTCTCAGGAGGTGGTTCTCACCTGAGCCTCAGGGCTCACCCCCTGAGCCTGGATCCTGATCCGTGCTGCATCGACCTCCGGTTTTCACCGGAGGTTTTTTGTTACCCGGTTGTTATCAAAAAACACTTGACAAGGTTTGGGTTGGGTAGTAAATTATTCAGTAGAAAGGACAAGGAGGTGGATATGTGTGAAGACT
>PR_CR_10_Liq_1_inCRDRAFT_1001444_pt1 | contig 13339 bp, 11 predicted proteins | sample PRCRCaboRojoPR_3_FD_10241 | JGI IMG/M metagenome (IMG submission 10241) | reverse complement strand
TCTTCTGGAGTAGCCATTCTTACCTTATCAGAAATCTTCATCCATTCATCAGCTTGCGCTGGAGTGACGATATTGTATCCCTTATCAAGTCTACCTAGTGCTGGATGAGCAAGCTTTCCTGAAGAGTAAACCGCAACCTGAGTTGGCTTAGGATCTTCCTTTGGCTTAGAAGTTTCCTTCTTTGTAGAAGCAGTTGTAGTCTTTTTCGTTGTGGTCTTCTTTGGTGTTGTCTTTTTGGGAGCAGACTTTTCTACTTCTGCCTCCTCTTTATTTTCCTGCATTGTCTTATTAACAAAGTATCTGTCATAAGAGCTTTTAATAACGTTGTCATTTTCCATTTTTACAAACCTCCTTTGTTATTATATCATCATAAATAGCTTGGAGGGGAGCCATATTTCAGACTCCCCTCCGCACTAGTGACTAAAGAGATTACTTGCTGCCGTAGGCAATTGCGTCTGTCTCTTCAACCTGTACACCAAAGCGAACGAATACTGTGTACTCTACTGTGTCCTTCTTTGGCTTGAACTCGCGGTGGACTGTAACATCTCTCTGGAATCCCCAAATACGGTTCTCTGGGAATGTTAGTGAGACATAGTTATCTGGTAGGTAAGGAACCTCCAGAATTGGTAGTCCTAGAACGCGGTACTGAATTGGTGCACCAACTGTTTGTGGTACCGTACCATCAACAATACGCTCAACAATTCTCTCGGAAGAGAAGTTGCCTGTCTGAGCAAGCTGATTTAGTAGGCTTGACAATGTTGGTGAGCCTGCGTAGAACTTCATGGCTGAACGTGAACCACGGAACTTTCTTGGCATTGCAAGAATAATATCCTGTAGGTCTTGAACAGTCCAAGTGCTACCACTTGAAGTGACAGAAGCGGCCTGATTGCCACCTGCTGTCTCCTTTGCGTAGAAGCCCTCCATGATGCTAAGGAACGAGTTTGTTCCAGAGCCTGTTCCATTGATAGCTAGATCCTCAAGGTCATTAGCGAATGCGCGTGTCATGCTGCGAACCAAATGGTCCTCTAGCTGTGCACCTTCGATGTTGTCCTCAAGAGCTTCAGTTGAAACCTCCCAATCTAGACGGATCTTCTTGGTGGTTACATCAACCTTAGTGAATGCTACGTCAGCATTTGTGTAAGTTGCATCAGCCTGATTTGCTGCACGAATTACACGCTCGCCAACGTTTAGCTTCTCTAGCTCTGCAGTATTTGAACGCATGGTCACTCTGCGACCGTCGCGTGCTAGTACCTGCTGCTCCCAAATGTATTCGATGAACTGGCGAGACTGCTCAGGGTTGAGAATACCGCCGTCATCGGTTGTGCTATCAACTACGCCTAGTGTTCCAGAAGTTGGGTTGGTGACACCACCAATACCACCTGAAACAACTGAGCCTGTAGCTGCTGCCTTCTCTAGGATTTCGTCTGACATTTCTGTTTTCACCTCCTATTTAATTACCGATATAGGTCAGCGGATTTGAGGAAACGACCGCCCCACATCGACTTTTCGGTTTTTTCTTCCTGAACGATCCCGCCAAGATCGCCAGACTTACGGACAGCGGTGTCGGCTTCTACAGCATCAACACGCTCTCCAAACTCTTCTACATTGCCCTTTACGACGGTAACTTCCTCTTGTACACCGTCTAGAGACTTCTTCATCTCTGCAACTTGATCGGCAATGCCTTTTACTACTGCAGCTAGATCTCCCATTGAATCTGCGACAGAATCCTTGATCTCGCTAACAGCTTTTGCCAAGTCATCTGTGCTGTCTTCTTCATTAGGAGTTGTGGACTTTTCGACTTCTTCAGTTACTGCTTCTGCTTCCTCTGCCTTTTCAACAATCTCTTCGGCAGTCTCTTCTGCAACTTCATCAGCAGCGTCCTCGGACTTTTCAACAGTTTCTGTTGCTTCTTCTACGGCCTCTTCAACAATCTCAGCGGCTACGTCCTCTGACTTCTCAACTTCAGCAGTTTCCTCTGAAGACTTTCTGTTTAGAATTCCCACGTTACTTCCCTCCTTTTCATTGTTGTCAGCAATTGACTTGGCTAAGTCTTCGTCAATCGCCTCATCCAGATCATCTTGTGAATCTGAAACCTTTGTAAGTGGAGAAATACGGCGCAATGTACTCATTTTATGACCAACAATCGTGTCTGTTGGTTGCCATTCTCCACCTGATTGTCTATATACTCTAATAAGAACTGCTGGATTATCTTCCTCAGCATTAATGGTAAAGCTAGATCCTGGAACATCTACTGATCCTGATCTAACTACCCTTGTTACTCGTCCTCTAGCAGTACCTCCGCTAGAATTCCATGATACAAAGTCGCCTCTTGATACGTTTTCGGCCTTTGTAAATGTGTCAATTAGACCTCTTACTGTTGCTGCCTTGTCTACATCATTGCTCTCAACAAAACCAATGTTTGTCATATGCTTAGAGCAATCTGGGCAAGAGTAATCTGTCTTTTCACTAAGAATAACATTGTCGTTTGTTGGACACCAATATACATTTTCCAAATAATTCTTTTCCATTACTTCCTCTTCAATGTGATCAAACTTTTGTACAGAAACAATGTTTGAAGCAGGATTTGCTGGATTATCAACAAGAGAAAGCTCATAAAGATCATAGTCTTTAATAACACGAACTGGTGCATCAAGTTGCTTGTTGTACATTTCTTCGGAATCGTTAATGCTTCCACCAATAGAAAAGCCAGTTAGAATTCCTTCGTTAATTTTGTGCCAGGTATCTTCTGCACCCTTAGAAACGTAAACATCTACATAAATACCGTTGTAAAAAGAGTCTGCTTCTTTATCAAAATACTTGTCTTGCTTAAAAGATACAACCTTACCAACGGCTAATGGGGTATGTTGCTCACGAACATTGCCACGAAAATCTTCAAAAGCCTTAGTAGATGCTTCAACATTGACAATATCGCCCTGCTTATCAAGGCTGTCGGTTGTTGCCCAACCTGAAACAATTCTTCTTTCTTGATCTACTTTGCTGATAGGCATACGGACGGAAATGCTATTACCGTCTGTGCTCCAGTAAGCTTTTTCAAAATTAGCCATATCAAATCCATTATATACTACGTTTATAGCATTTTATCACAATTTTATAAATTATTGTGATGAACGACCTTCTCCACCTGCATTTCTACCTGTATCGGTAGAGGTAGAGTCTGTAGCATTGTTTTGTCTTTCTGTGTCTCTTTCTCTATTTCCAGAGGCTTGAGTTCTTGCTTCTGCTCTTTGCTGTGCTGTTAGCTCAACAGGTGCTTGTCCACCATCACGCATGGGAAGGCCCATTCTTTGTCTTACTTCGTTGGGAACAACTACCTGAGTCTTAAGGTACCTCTCATCAATCTGACTTTGTGTATTCTCATCTGTAAGAGTAAACTCATTTAGCTTAAAGTTAAACATATCTGTTTTTTCTTTTACAATTTTATTGATTACCTTTTCTAGACTTCTTTGTGCTGGTCGTGCTACCTGTTCCTTAAATGTTCTATCGGATGCTAGTGCTGCTGCAATAGACATTCCTTGTCCACCGCCCACCTTAGAAATAGGTGTTTGATGAGCCATAAGAATATCTTCACGGTTAGACTTACGATATTTTTCAAAGGAACCTTCTTGTACACCGTTTTCGATGGGTTCCATATTAAACTCTACCTTGTTATCACCAGTATCTCCTGGCAAAGGAATGTAAAGAGTTCTGTGGTTTTGTCCTTTTAGTCCTGATTGTAGGAATCTGAATAGCTTATCTTCTGCGTCCACACTTAGCTTTGCACCCTTAAGAGTAACAATGTAACGTGGTACTGCCTTATTCTCAAAGTAGTCAATGTTGTATCTACCAGCGAGTGTGTCTCCTACCAGGGAAGTGGCAGCAGACAAAATATCTGGAACACCATAGTAACTATTACGAGGGGTGTACTTTTTAATGTGAATAAGCTCGTTAGGTCGTGGATCTGTAGTTACATTGTTAGGGGTAGAAATTTGTTGAAAGTTCCTAAAGAATACAGTTTGCTGATTTACTATTTGAATGTATCCATCTCTTTCACGACGTACTCTGATTGTGGTAGCAGGAATATGACCAACATATCCTATTTCTCCCGTTGTTGTTCTACCAATTTCAATATAGCCATTTCCTGTAGACTCTACATCTGTAAATACCTTTTCAAGAACGTGAGTAAAGGTATCTTCATCATTTAGTTCTTCTAGCCAATCCATAACCATCTTCTTGGCTCTGTCAGCTTTTCTTTGTGCACGAATTCTTTGCTCTTCTGTATCTGCATCCTCAAGCTTATCCATAAGAATAAGGCTAGGATCTAGTTGATATCCTAATCCAACCGTATTAGCTACTTTGGCATTGACAGCAGCATGGTTAGCAAAATTTGTTTCATAAAAGTTAGCAAGCTCATCAAGGTTGTAGGGTGGAACAATAACATCAAAAAGTCCATAAGCAGTTGTAATATCCATATCTGGAATTAGCTGCTTGGACTTTGCACCTTCTTGTCCTGTCCAAACCTTATTTAGTCTAGAGACACGACGCTTAAAGTTTGGGTGAAGTCCTGTATATGATTTTAGCGTTTCTCCATCAACATTGAATGGATCATATTTTGCAATATTGTTTGATTGTGGACTATCTATCCTAGCCCTACCATCATAGTCGTCATTCTCCATGTGCTTTTAATCCCTTTGCTGCATCATACCAAGCACCGATATCTGTTTCGCTTGGAATATATCCTTCACGCATTCTATCTACTTGTACCGAATATTCTTCGTCCGTAATTCTGTGCTGTCCTGCTCTAAATACTGCTTCACCTTCTGGGAAACCATAATAAGCAGCGGCCTTTGTAATTTTTGAAATAGCTGTAATATCTCCACGACGGGCGGGTATATTCATAATGTTTCCATCACCATCGCCAACTATTTTACCCTCTGGGGTTCTCCAGACATAAATGCCGTCATCACCTTGTTTTTCTACTACAGTTACCTTGGGCTTGGGCATTGTCATGACAACAATTGTACCATATTAAACGGGTCTTCCCGTAAATGTTGTCCATGTAATGTCACTAAATATGTTCACTTCATCAAAATCTACCGACAAAGTAGACGAGTCCTGTGCAACTATGTTAGATAATCCAAGATGTGACTCAAATATATCGTCTACTCGTCTATCAATATCTTGTTCAAAAACAGTTACGTTGTTAAATAGTGTTCCAGGATACATTTCTAACTGCCCTCTGATTGATGAAAGGTCTACTGGATTTGCAAATCTTAAACTTATCAAAGACCAGGAAAGAGGATAGACATAAACATCTTGCTTAATACCGTTTTGATACATTACTATTTCATCTGTCAGGGTATCGGATAGCAATCCGTAGAGATAAGGAACTATCTTAGCTCTTTTTCCATCAGTTTCTGGCTCAAGATAGAAGTCATATCGTGTGTCTTGATAAGAGATAGAAAACATTCTTTGTCTTGTATCGAAAGTTTCCGCTTTATTATAAAAAGACCAAATGTGAATTCCATGAAGAGTGTAGTCTTCTTTTCTATTTTGATTAAGAGGAATAGACATTCCTCGTCTAAATGATTCAGCAGCAGTATCTTCTATCTTTGGATAAGGAAGAGTTTGAATACCTGAGTCTCCTGTTAGATAGAGATAGGGTGTTGAGTCTTTGTAGATTAAGAACGGGTTCTTTGCCTTGTTAATATATGAAATACCCTGCCTACTAAATGGATAAAGCTTTTGTCCTGTTGGAGTATTGATGGGATACAAAGATGCCTCATCATATGCTAAAGAAGCGATAGACATTCTTTGTATTCTAATTGGAGCAGTATTTATGCCTGGAGATTTCATTTCCATATGTACCGTGATGTAGGCATCATTAAAGTCAATTATATTTTTAGGAGCAAAGATAATTGTTCCATTAACAATGTTAAATTTTGTTGTGTCAATATTAGTTGTAATATCTTCAAAGTCTACATATCTGTTAGTGTCTAATTGTTTTGTGTTTGTGTAGTTTCCGTAAACTACAGACCCAACATCTTCATAGTTTTGCAAAGTTACATAGGTTTTTATACTGTCTTGTGTATCAAAATCATCTTGAGCAATAATGCTATTTGGATAATCAATATTAAATTGCAAAAAGTCAAGGTCGTAGCTTTGTCTTTGACCATTAGAGTTAAGAATATATGTACCAAAGGATGCTAGTGGAATAGAATCTTCCCAATACCCCGATACTGCAACATCCATGATTAAGGAAGAGTTGGCCTTCTTAAAGAACATTGTATAGTTACCGTCGTAATCAAAAGGTGGATCTGATAGTGAAAGAGATACTGAGCTATTGTATTCTGCTATTCCATTATCATCAAAGTAATTAGACAAATCTTTTCTTGTAAAGAAATTATTATTAAATGTTACTTTATAAATCTTTCCTGGGAATTGATCATCTTCATTACCACCTACATTTAACTTTATGTTTTGAGGCACGGCAAAGAATCTTCTAATGATAGTTGCATATGATCGTGTTAGATCGTCTAACTTGATACCCGCAATAAAGTGTGTGTCATTTGCGCCAGGGGTAAATGAAAATGTTTTGATTGTGGTGGAATTATAGATGTACTGTATTTGTTTTACAGAATCATCATAGATTATTTTAAATATATCTCCTGTTGCATTGTTTTTAAAATGCATGATTGTTGCTTCTGTACCTGATTCTATCTCTGTTGTTTCAGAAGTATTAAGAGAGAACAATCCAAAGACAGACTGAACGGGATCAGAAATAACATTCAATGAATTAAAAACAATAGCACCATAGACATTGTTATATGTGCTAATTGGCTTGAGCTTTATATAAAAATGCTCATCTCTATCCTCTTGGAATACAAAGTTATCAAACAATGGCTCAATTTCTCTAGCAGAAGCTAGTTGCCTCCATACACTAGATAGCCATTGATACCATGTTCTTCCTCGTATACCCTGCCAACTTCTTCTTTGTCTATTAACATCAAAGGCTGACAAATCATTTCCTAGGTATTTAATTTCTGGCAATTCATATGTTGGCAAACTAATAAACTTGGAATCTGCTTCTATGTTAGAGTAAAATCCTGCAAACCACTTTGTCATATCTGGATAAATAACGTTGTGTGAGTATTTAGCAAAAGAAAAATCAACGGGTAACGATGTAGACCCAAACTTTCTTGTTACCTCGCTTGCTGGACCCACGCCTTGTCCATAAACAAATTTCTTTTTAGCTACCTGCTCTTGTACAATATATGGATAGATAGCCAAGCAGTCTATCTCAAACTTCTTTATTTCATTTGTGCTATAAAATCCTACCCAATCATTACTCAATGCTGATGACTGTGGAAACTCAACATCTCTTGATATAAGATTTTGCTCAATAACAACATCTCCATTAATTAAAACACTAGCAAATATTTCTGTGTATCGTATATCAATAAGCATTGGTCTATACCACTTGTTAATAAAGTACGACTTTTCATATGGTCCGATTCTAAGAATAAGGAATTCTTTATCTACATATAGACCGTCTTGACTTCCCACAGGGCCAAATATTTTTGTTTTTGTTGTTACGTCTGGATATATCTTAAGCCAAAACTCTGCTGTTATTTCTTTATATTTACCGTCGCTATGCAAGAAGCCTCTACCTGGCATAACAAGAGAAGGTAAATTATATTCAGATGGATATATTTCTGTAATATCTCCTGATCCAAAGACCATGGGTAGCTTGGTATTTCTTGCAAGCATTTTATTGTTTTCTATAAAATAATAGCCCTGATATTCATCTGATAGTCCATATACATCGGCTATTCTTGTACTAAATAATGATGGTGAAGCAGATAATGTTCCACCTATTGCAAAATTCAGATCTGCTGATGCAGAGCTAGAAGAAAAGGGTATAGGAACAGTACCTTGTGTTTCATGGTTAAAAGGCTCTGACCATTGTCCTACAGAAAACTGATAAAGAGAATATGTCTTTTCTGATCCCGCATGAACAACATTAAGATAGGGAGTTATTGTTTCTGACGATGGTAAATCCATCGTATGAGTAATTCTTGTCCAGGTATTTTTTGTTAGATTTTCATACGTTCTTGTATAGGTATTTCCGCCGTACTGAAATCCTATCTGTAGTTCAGATATGTCTGTGTCATATGTATAGATAAATGCATTTATGCATACCGTTGGAATATCTATATCTATGTCATCGGGGGTAGTAAAGGTCTGTGTTGTAATAGTTGTTGCAGAAGCAGAACCAACAAAACTATCAATCTCTAAGAATACGTCAGCAATACCCACAGTTTCCTGTGGCTTTTCTGTAGGTGGGTTTGCAACACTAGCAGAAGATCCACCAACTACGTTATAAACGGGGTTTGCAGAAACTAAAGACAGATACGAAAAGTCATCATCAAGATTCCACAACGCCATGGGGTGCTGAGAAAAAGCTTCAGCAGAATAAAGATTGAAGATGTTTTGAGTCATGTTTCTCCCTATTTTATTATATCAGGAGACTAACTAACTGTTGCAATTTCTCCGATATCAACTATTTCACATGAACCCGCTACACAGGACAACTCTTGTGAACCCGTTGTTCCATCTTCTGTCTCATAAATAGTAAGCATTTCCCAGGGGATATTCTTTGGCATATTCTTGACTGCCTCGTCATATTCCTCCTTGGTACAAGACTGATATGGTGCTTGCTTGTAGGAATGCTCAACTGCTGGTAGGAATGAAACCCCGCCAATCTGGTCAAAGTTGTCATATACCCATGCTCCGACCTTCATCCATTCATCTTCATGGACATTGATAGTGACAGATGGGTTATGTTCTGTCCAATGATTACGATAGGTCTTCCATAGTTCTAGGTGATCAATGGCTGAGATATCTTCTGTAACTACCGCGTTCTTTGGAGCCTTAACAGGGAAGTAAAAAACAGTTGTATCCTTTGGCTTCATTACGTCTGGCTCATGAGGAACACCACAGTCAATAAGGAACTTAGTTAGTGGATCTTTGTTATCTCCACGGACTGAGCGAATGTAATATTCTGAATACCATGGGTGAATTCCGCTTGATACTCCTGTCAACTGAGATACTGTTCCAGAAGGCTTAACGCAGGTAACAGACATAGACTGATTAATGCCAAGCCTGCCTGCCTCCTTCTTATTTGTTTCTACTGCTGACTCACGAAGATTATCTAACAGGTTGGACAAATTATCATTATTAGTAGATGTTAGCTTGTTTCCATAAATACCCGTGAGTGATACACCAAGAAGTCTTTCTTCCTCACAGTTATCTTTCCATGACTTACGAATGTATTTGAAGTTTGTAAGAGTAGACTGCCAGGTTCCAAAAATAGAAGCAAGTTCTACCTTTTTCTTAAGATCTTCTTCTGTATCAGATGCTTCAATAATAACTTCCGTTAGATTACAGAATTCATTAGGACGCAAAAGAATTTCACCACATGGGTTTGTTCCTGCTACTTTGGAAGAATCACGACGATCAAAGCTATCAATGTGCTTACGAACGCTATCAAGGTTATAAATTCCTCGCTCCCCTGATTTTGACTCATAGAGGTTTCTCCATTCACGCAAGAATTGCGCTGTATTTGGTTTCATGTTATAAACAGCAGAGTTATTTGCTAATGCTCTTTGTGCATTATCTTCCCACCATTGACCTGACTTTGCCTTTGCCATTTCAAAGTCATCAAGATTAGATAGTGAGATAAGTGCAGAGCGACGAACACCTCCAACAACGACAACCTCGCCAATCTTGCACATAATGTCGTGTGCTTCTACAGGCTTGAGTCTGCGACCTGCAGCACCCTTAAAAGTTTCAACAGTAAAATTAAAAAGAGACTCTAGTGGCTCTGGGCCTGATGCGCGTCCACCAAAAGTCTTAAGTCGTGCGCCTGCTGGACGTACCTTTGACATATCCCAATTAGCAATTTGACCTTGGTACAAGAGAGCAATAAGTTCCTTGTATGCCTTGGCCCAACCAAGCTTTGAGTCTTCAACAACAATAGTTGTTTCTGTTGGGAACATTTGCTCTGCTACAACGGGTAGTTGATCTGTGTACTTTTGTTCAACACTAAATCCAACTCCCGTTCCATTCATCAAAATATACATTGCTTCATCAAAAGCCCTTGGGCTATCTACGGCGATAAATGAGCAGTTGTAGGCAGCGATGTTGTCACGCTCAAGTGCTGGCCCTGCGGTCATCATGGCACGCATGGAAGGCATAATTTTGTGATCAATAATGGCATTACGAACCTCGTCAAATACGGCTGCATCTTTTTTATATCCATAGTTTGCAACAAGATGGTTCTTCATAAATGTCATAAGTCTGTCTACTGTTTCCACCCATGTCTCTCGCCTATTTTCGCTTTCTATCCACCTGGCGTATCGGCTGATGTGAATAAAATTTCTGTAGTGGTCCTTGATTGAACCTTTATCATCAATGAGAGACAATTAAAAAACACTTCCTTTGGTAGAATTATGAGTAGATAATATTCTAACAGAGTTTTGGAGAGCAAGCAATGGAATTGACAATGCAAGAAGTGCATACTTATAACAATTTGGTAAACGAGGGTAAAGCAGAACCTCTTAATCTACCTGGCTGTGACACAAGTGAATTCGGGGGACTGGTGATACCTAGACTAGATGAAAATGATCGTGTATACTTCTACGATCTTGCGTCAGATACACATGTCTACCCAGGAATAAATACAGTAGAAAAAATCAAGAAAGCTATTGACAAAGTAAAAATCAAGGAGTAAACTGTAGGGTGGATCTGGGCGGGGAAGGTATTACTAATAAATAACTTTATAGTATTTATAATATATAAGTATATATAGAGCATTTACACAATTCTGCGACATTTCTGCTATGTACATTTGACATTTCTCCTGATATTCTGTATTCTTGATAAGTTGCCGCCACAGGAGGAAACATGACGAAAACGAAACTACTAGGAGGTATTATGGGAATTATGATGTTGTTTGCATCCCCTGCTTATGCCTCTGATGCGGTGAATGCTAAGTCATCACCAACTGCGACGGTTAAAGTCGTATACTTTAGCCAGGAGCATCGTGCTGCCAGGTCTAAAGATGCTGACGATATGAAGGGCTTTGAGCCATCTTTGTATCGTGGTAAATGGTTTGATAAGAAATGGGAAGATAGTAGAAAATGTATTATGCATCGTGAATCCCGTTTTTCTTATCGGGCTGCCAATGGATCATCCTCTGCTCGGGGAGCCTATCAATTCTTGGACTCTCAATGGAGAGATGGGCTTGTCTGGATGATGCTAAAGGAATCCAAGAAAACAAAGGACGGCTTAAAGCAAGAAATCAAGACTTTGTTTGATAAGCCAATTCACAAGTGGTCACGGTATTATCAAGATCGTGCCTTTTATACCGCTTGGCGTGACGGCGAGGGTAAAAAACATTGGTATTACCCTGGTCATAACTGTTACTAAAAGATTAAGCGGGGCAGAAACCTAATTTATAAGGTGGCAACATTCTGCCCTGCTTTTTCTATTGCTGTCTAATTTGATGCATGACTTCATCCCATTCTTCACCACGGATTTTCATGCTTTGATATTGTGCAATACCTTCTAGATTTCTTTCACGATCTTCTTTACGAACTCTAGGGTCTGTAAGAGCCTCTAGGTGCTCTAGCCACTCGTTTTCATTTCGGGCCATTCTTCCTATACCCTGTTGATTCAAAAGCTCGTATTCAGGGCTGTAGGACGTTATAAAGGGTACACCTGCTGCTGCATATTCCAGACCCTTGATGCAAGACTTGGCATGATTAAATTTCACATCATTAAGAGGAACCAATCCAGCATCTATCTTTCTAAACATCTGAGGGTAGCGACTAATAGGTTGCATAGATTCTGTAGAGGTTTTTACAGACTTAGGAATACCAAGTTGATCTTTTGCATACTTAGCATTTTTAATATGTCCTGAGTGATGAAATTCTAGTCTATTCTTTTCTAGAAATTGACCAAAGAAGGGATTAAGTTGTTCTAGATCCCTGCTTCTCCATGGAGTTGCACCTACCCAACCAAACTTAGGAAGCCAACGAGCATGGTCACCACTTTGAGTCCATCGTGGAATATCTATACCATTACGAACGAGGTATACATTGTTGTAACCTTTTTCATTTTTATAAAAGTCATAAAGAAAAGGGGTAGAAGTAATAATCGCATCAGCACTTTCAATAATCTTCATATAGTGTTCACGATTATTCTTAGGATTAGTATTGGGATCAGTCATCTTATGAGCAAGGTTTGTTTCATCTAATCCTTCAAACCAGTCGTCAATGTCCACGACAATCTTCTGACCCATTTCCCGTGCTTTATCAACTTTGTTGGCAACATTCTCAAGCATGATGAGTTTAAATAAAATTATGTCCCAACCATGAATAGCTTTGTCGTCAGGGATGAGCATTCCAAATCCATGCTCTTCATTCCACCCTGGAAATCCAATACCTGTTTCCCAACCTTGTGCTTCTAATTCCTTCATAGGAAGATAGCATCTATACCATGCACAGCCGTTAGGCTCCAAGGGCTTAGTTCCAAAAGCCCAATCAAAAGTCAAAAAGGTAACGGTTGGTTTTTTCATTAATCTCCAATGATCCGCTTAATTATAGCAAGAAAAAAGGGGTAGCACAATAGCTACCCCCAATTTCTATAACAATTAGTCAACTAGTGACGGAGAATCCTTCTTAGGACCAAGATTAACAGACACAATAGAGGTAGCATATGATAATAGTGCAGCACCCAAGGATGCCCCGACAAGAGTTTGCCAATCAGCAGTCAATGCATCAAATACATTTGTTGCTGCTGTCAATGACAAAAAAGTTTGTGCTAGTGTCTTGAGTGCTCTTTCCGATGCCTCAATCCAGAACTTCTTAGTAAACATCTAAATTCCTTTCGTCATAACTTTCATCGTACATTGTATCATCCTTGTATTTAGGCAGTCGTACATCCTCATATGCTGATCCACCAATATAGGCAGCAATAATTGCACCCATAAGTCCAAAGGCACTTAGCACGGTAGTTTCAGCTAAAGACTGATTATCAATAATAAATAATGAAGATATGATTACGATTGCAGAAAATCCAAGGGTGCCAAAAACAGCACGCCTTCTATATTTCCATGATGGTTGATTCATAGTTATATGTTATCAGATTATGGTACGAACGTGACGGTCAGAGTCCGGCGATCGCTTGCGCTTCCTCAGTCGTCAGACCCAAGGCTTCCAACTTGGCGAGCGCACTAGCCTTGGCCGCTTCACGATCCGCGACCGCCTGCGCCTCG
>PR_CR_10_Liq_1_inCRDRAFT_1001442_pt1 | contig 13359 bp, 7 predicted proteins | sample PRCRCaboRojoPR_3_FD_10241 | JGI IMG/M metagenome (IMG submission 10241) | reverse complement strand
GTAGTGGCCCATCAAAATAGAGCACACCAGCAAAGAAATCACCCCTGAAATAGTAGCTAGCTCAGCCGATATGTAAGTCACAAAGGCTACGTAAAAAAGCATTGCAGTTTGGTTAGTGCTGTCTTCTCTTAAACTACTTAAGTGCTTAGTCAGAAAAGCAGCCACCATCCCCCCAAAAACTCCAAGTGCGACACTTGCTAAGGAACTCCAAACAAAATTCCCTAGAAAAACAAACACCGAAGAAACACTAATCTTTGAAAGATTAACTTTCTGCAGAGAGTGGAACAGCAAAATGCCCACTGCGTCGTTTATAACGGCTTCACCAAACAAAATAGAGTGCAAACGAGGAGTAACTTCTTCCTGAATTAGGGATAAAGCACAAACCACGTCTGAAGCTGACAAAACAGCACCCAGTACAAANCTTTCTTCAGTAGAGATGGTATGGCTGCTGCCTTCTATGTCTGAAACCAATCCCCAGTCACTCAGAAGCATAGCTCCTATTCCTATTAATATGAAGCTTAGAAAGGTCCCTGCTATTCCGAAAAGAGCTATAGACCCCATGTTTCTGAAGAACCTTCTGCGTTTCATGTTAAAGCCTGCTGAAAGGATCAGCAAAGGCAAAATGAAGTTGAAAAATATCTCAGAACTAAACCTGCTTGGTCGGTTATTTGTCTAAGTAATTCTTACTGCATACAGAATAGCCCCTGCACTCAGTCCTAACAGAATCGTTGCTCCAGACTCGTGGATGAGTTTTACCTACCTAGAAGTTACCCTCCACTTTTCTAAGTAGACAGACAGCAGCATGTATATTGCCACTACTACTACACAGATCAAAGTTTGTTCAGACAACAAATCTGCCATTCTTTATTTTTTCACCTTAAATCATTTTAGTTATCCAAAAAGGGAGCTCTGCAGATTGGGCAGTTAGCGTTAATCCTGAGCCAGCGCTTTATGCACTCTTCGTGGAAGAAATGTCTTTCGTCACAGCTAAGAACTATTATGGACTCAGCTTCTTGGTAGTCACAGGCACAAATACTGCAACTGGGTTCTCCTCTGTGCAAACTAGAGTTGTACTTAACAGGGTCAAGTCCCCTAATCATGTTTTCAGTAGCAGGTTGCTGTGCAGAGTTCGAAATAAACATCAAGAAGATAATGGAAATAGGTAGACAAGCGCACACACACACCAAAAGCAAAGCTGGAATCAACAAGTACAAGTACCCCAAAATGATCAGTGCCAGAACTAAAGATGTTAGTGAAGGAGCGTCTTCGTAACAAGAAGAACAGCCCCAGTACCAAATGTTTCCAGGAAGCAGCCACACTACGTACAGCAAAGCTACTAGTCGCAGTCCTACTTGGATGAAGCAAGCTTCTTGGACTTCCTCGCCTTCCCTTACTCTTTTCACGTAAGGAATCCTAGCTAAGACCAGTCCTAAGTACCCTACGTCCAGTACCATGTGAACAATCAGCCAAACCTTCAAAGGCGAAGAAGTCTGGAGTTCTGAAAAGCAAACTATTATGGTTTCTGTGATTATTTTGACTAGAGTGACTGCTAGTCTGAAAGTCAAAAGTAAGTAAGAAGTATACACAGTTCTTTGGAGAGTAGTTTGTAAGTTTTCTCTAACTAAGTTCTGAGACTAACTAGCTTTTACGTTGTGGGGTTGGTTAAGTGGAGTTGTTTCTTCAGGTGCTTCCATTTATCTAAAACGGATTACTTATTACAACACTACTGTTTTAAAGTTGTGCTGGAGACGAGTTTTAACTTCCCTGATGGAGGCTTGTGAAGAACTTCTAGGGCTGATGAAAGGCAAAAGGCATTTCCTCCTTACAATTAAAGGCTTAACTTTGTAGTTTTTGCAGTTTTCTATGAGTTTGGGTTTGGGTTTTCCCCAGTGAGGAGTTTTTTGTAGCAAGTCAGAGCTGTTGCGTTTGTGAGAAACACTTCTGAAACAACCAAGTTTAGGTTTGAGCAAACTGGGTTTTTTGAAGTCTTCTGGGTACCTGTGGAGTACCAAGGGTTCTGATCTGTCTCTGTAAGAAATTATCATTATCCATTTTGAAATTTAACTGAACGAAGTAATAAAAATTACCAAATGCTTGCAGAAAGAACTCGAGGAGTAGGGACTGACTTAATGTTTTACCACATAAAGTCCCAACAAGTAGAAGAAGTGCTCCAACTACTCACCAGAGAAGAAGTCAGCATAAACCAACAAGACATCAATGGAGAAACTGCTCTGCACGTTGCTACTGGTTTAGGTTACTCAAATATTGTTAGGTTGCTGCTTTCTCAAGGAGCTGACCCCAACATTGCTTCTTACACAGATGTAGGCCACATGACTCCACTACTCAAAGCAAGCGAACAAGGCCGCCTCGACATTGCAGAGATGCTTGTAAAGGCAGGAGCTGACTTAGACGTGCGCAACCGCAACGGACAGACTGCGTTGATTCTGGCTATTCGGAACTCCCACAGTGCGATAGCGAAGTTTTTAGTAAGCGCAGGTGCTGACTTGGAGCAAAGGGACCTAGCAGGGTGCAACGCTGGGTTTTACGCTAAACAACTTGAACTAACAGAACTTGTGGACCTACTTCCTGCGCCAGTGACTATGAAGGGGGAGGAACTGGTGAACTTCCACAACTTTGTGAGGCAAGTGATTGGCTCGAAGCCCAAAGAGAAGAAAGGCAAAGGCAAAAAGAAAGGCAAAAAAGGCAAAAAGAAAAAGTAAACTTAACACTTTAAAATATTGTTAATTTTAATATGAATGAAGAAACTTGGGAGTTCCTCTGCAACAACAGCCCCAGACTTGTCGTCAAGTCAAGTCGAGACAAGACCCCCGAACAACCACCCAACTCAGCGAGGTCAGCTAAAAAGTCTTCGTTTAACTCACCAAGAGTTTCCAGAGTAAAAAACTCCACTAGCAACTGCACCAGGACTAGGCTTAGAACCCCAGTGTTTAATTCCAGGAAGTCCAAAAAGTCCCAAGAAAGAGACTTGACACCTCCTATGCTTCCTCCTAGGCTTTTACAGATACGTTCATACACCAACAAAACTATAAAGCATAATAAAATACCTACTACGAACGCCAGACACTTGTCCCCTTACTTGAAGCGAATTTCCAACTCGCCCTTGACTTCAGGAAGGGCTGCCAACTCGCCTTCAATAACCAAAACTACTAGAAAGGTCGAGAGACTTTATATTTCCAACAAAAAGTAATGTAAACTAATAACTTCAAGTTAGATTATAGCTTAGCAGAAGGCTTAACTCGGTACAAGAACACAACTTCTTCGTTAGGCCTGAACATCGTGCTTTTTATAAGAGCAAGTGTAGTTTCTGCGTTTAGAATATAACTTTTACTAATAAGTTCGATCTTTTCTTCAGTTCTGAGTTCTTCAGGCAGTGCTGGTGGGTTCTGTAAGTTCTTAATCACGTGGTCAAGGATCTTCTTAACCTTAACGCTCCCTGGAGCCACTAACTTCTGCTCGTTAATTCGAGAAAGTTCTTTTTCGTGCATAGGTTCTAAAGTGAACTGTATGTTTTGCACTGAAGCTTTTTCAATGTTTACTTGCAAAAGCAGTTTTTCCAGCCAAATTGGAATTTCGTTGAACTGTGTCAAAGACCCCAACTCACCTACAGTGTTCCTGTAGATGGGCTCTACTACGTCCCCAGCAATCTGCGAAATCACCATGCTGAACTCTTCAAGTCCACAGTCTTTTTCGTATAGTACAGGCTGCACTTCCCTGGTCAAAGGCACTCCTACCAGTACTTCTTCTTGCTTTTTAAGCCAGTAGTGGAAGATCCTTTTAGTCATTTGGACTCCGTAGTTAACTACTCCTTCAGAGGTTTCTTCTGTGCACAGGTGGGTGTCGTACTTACTGAAGTCCAACATCAAGCTCCCCAGTCTTATGTTCACTGAAAACCAAGAAGGTTTGGGCTTTCCAGAACTCAGTTGTTTAAGAGTGCTTTCTACGCTGGACTCTGTTTTTCTGCTTTTCCCTTTGAGTAAGTCCCAAACCTCAACTTCGTCAGAGGTGTTCTGTGTGACAACGTACTTTTTGTTGTCAACTACAGAGTAACTTTTAACTGAAGGCAGTCCAGAAATAACCCTAGAAGGTCCTTTTCCCAGACTTTTGAGGTCACTGGACTCACTAGCTATCCAAAGTTCTTCTTGGGCGTTGCAGAGGTCCAGCACAGGGAAGTCATGTTGATAGAGCTTTTCAAAGTCTCTTGTGTCCATTCTGGACTGTATTATGTCTCCATTTTTGCCTGCAGAAAGACTAAGTAACACTTACATTGTCTTTGAACTCCAGTCAACTTTAACGCAAAACACAGAGTCTGAGTGCAAGTTAAAGGTTTCCAAACAGCGCTGCATGCCTACGTCCCAGAGTTTGATGGCTTTATCTGAGCTCCCAGTTACACAGTGCTTTCCATCTTCACTCATAACTACTTTGCGCACAAACTCACTGTGGCCTCTCAGTTCAAAAATACTTTTGAGGCTCCTCGTGTCGATTATTTTGGGAGTCTAAGTAAGTTTTACCTTGTTGGAAAAAGTAGCACAGATGACTTCTCCAGTTCTATCAGTGTCTATGCACCAAATGGAGGTTCCTTGTGTGTTGTGTATTCTTAGAAACCGAGGGTTGTCTGGTTGGTTCATGTCCCACCTAACTAAGTGCCCGTCCTGGCCGCCTGCGTAAAGCCAGTGGTTTTCTTGGACGTACTTAATGCTTTGCAAGTAGTCTTTGTGCTGTTCAATTCTGCAATCTGGAATCCCTTTGCGGGTGTTTAAGTTCCAAATCAGAATGTTAGTATCAGAAGAAGCTGAAAACAGAAGCCCGCGTTCAGAGTCTATTTGTATGTCGTTGACCCAGTGCACGTGACTGTCAAGTACCTGCTTCACACTCAAGTTGTCTAGATCCCACTCCCTAACTACTCCATCCCTTCCTGCCGAAAACAAGCTACTTCCTAACACTTCGAGTTTATTTATTCCTTTTCTGTGCTTTTGGGGGTTCTTTTCCCTAAAAAGCAAGGAAAGTTTTTCATTACGCGATCGCATATTTATGCTAACTAGTTATAATATAATGGTAGGTGTTAAAAGAGGACGAGGTGGCAAAAAAGGTGGAAAGCCTTCAGCAATTGCCCAAAAAGCTTTAGAAGCACGTTTAGCCGCAGAGGCCGAAGAAGAAGCCCGCAGGAAAGAAGAAGAAGAAGCACGACTTAAAGAAGAACAAGAAGAAAAAGAACGCCAGGAAGCCGAGAAACTCCGCAAGCTTGAAGAAGAACGCTTCAAAAAAGAACAAGCTGAAAAACGCAAGGAGCTGAAAAAACTCGGCCTCATCAAAACCAAAAAACAACTTGAAGAAGAAAAAAGGAACGAAGAAGCCAAACGCAGGTTCATGGAAATGGGCATGGTAGATCCCGAAGCCAAACCCAAGTCTTCAGCTCTTCCTGCCAAAAAGAAAAAACACAAAAAACCAACTGAACAACCCAAACCTGAAAACATCGAAGTCGAAACACTCGAAGAACAAAAAGATGAACTCGAAGCCGTCGACGACTGGGAAGCACTTCTAGAAGCCGAAACCAAACCTACAGAAACCCCCTCTGAACCCTCAGTACCCAAAGCCCCCAAGTCAAAAATTCCTAAAAACCAAATCCCTGTGCCTACTTACAAATCACCTATTATCTGCATACTTGGCCACGTAGACACTGGAAAAACCAAACTGCTCGACAAAATCCGCCACACAAATGTACAAACAGGAGAGGCTGGCGGAATCACACAACAAATCGGAGCAACCGTTTTTCCCAGCGAAGCCATAGAAGAACTCACTTCCAAACTCCCTAACATGAACGTGCAGATCGACGTGCCTGGCGTGCTTATAATCGACACTCCAGGCCACGCTTCTTTTTCAAACCTTAGGTCGAGAGGCTCGAGTTTGTGCGACTTAGGAATTCTTGTAGTGGACATTATGCACGGGCTAGAACAGCAAACACTCGAAAGCCTTGAAATGCTTAGACGCAGAAACATTCCTTTCGTGGTGGCCCTCAACAAAATAGACAGAATGTACGGGTGGAAAGGAATGAAGGACGAAGCCTTTTTCACAACCTTCAACCAACAACCTGAGTCAGCCCAAGAAGAATTCAGACGCAGAGCTAGAGACACAAGTGTGCTCTTTGCTGAGCAAGGGCTTAACGCTGCTTTGTACTACGAAAACCCTGACCCTGACGACTACATATCTTTAGTGCCTACAAGTGCAATCACTGGCGAAGGAATCCCTGACATCTTGGGACTGCTTGTAGACATTGCCCAGAAAAGACTCCCTGAAAAAATAAAGTACCGCCAAGAACTCCAAGCCACAGTTATGGAAGTGAAGCTTATTGAGGGACTAGGAACTACTATTGACGTGATCCTTGCCAACGGAGTAATTCGCGAAGGAGACACTATTGTGGTGGCTGGGTTCAATGGACCAATAGTTACACACATTAGGGCTCTCGTTACTCCACAGCCTTTGAAAGAAATGCGGGTTAAAGGAGACTACATCCACCACAAGTGGATCCAGGCGTCTATGGGAGTAAAGATATGTGCCCATGGCTTAGAACAAGCTATGGCAGGGACTCCGCTCTACGTAGCTGAGACTCCAGAAGACATACCTGAGCTTGAAGAAGAAGTCCAAAGAGACATGTCTCAGGTGTTTAAGTACATCAGTAAAAAAGGAGAAGGTGTCCACGTGCAAGCTTCTACTATGGGGTCCCTTGAAGCTTTGCTGGAGTTCCTTAAAGACAGCAAGATTCCAGTGAGTGGAGTAAGCGTAGGTCCAGTTCACAGAAAAGACGTTCTGAAAGCCCAAGGCCAGATTGAAAAGGGGAACCGCACTGAGTACGCTACTATTTTGGCTTTTGACGTGAAAGTGAACCAAGAAGCCCAGGAGTACGCTGAGAGTGTGGGTGTTAAAATATTCACAGCAGAGATTATTTACCACTTATTTGACAGCTTCACGCAGTACGTAAAAGAAATACGTGACAGAGAAAAACAAAGCGAAGGAAAAGGAAAAGACGCTGTGTTCCCCTGTGTGCTGAAAATCGTCATGGTAATCAGAACCAAAGACCCTATGATTTTGGGAGTCGACGTGGTAGGAGGCATTCTTAAGCTAGGAACCCCTGTTGCTGTGCCTGACCGAGGCAACTTAGTTATAGGCAAAGTAGCTTCTATGGAAGTCAACAACAAGCCTGTCACAGAGGCTAGGTCCGGAGGAAGCAGTATAGCTATCAAAATTTCTCCAAGCAACGCAGAGCAAGCCCACGTTACGATTGGAAGGCATTTTGATGAGTCGAACCAACTCTGCAGTTTTATCACAAGGGCTTCTATAGACGCCTTGAAAGAATACTTTAGAGACGAAATGACTATGGACGACTGGAGACTAGTAAAAGTTTTAAAAACTAAATACGGTATTGATTAGCATTAGTTATAAATGATTAATTGGAAATTAGCTAACAAAGCAAACCAAAATTATTCAATCAAGTTTCAGGGAAGTTATCCTAGCAGGTTTAAGCCTGAAAACGACGCAACAAACGAAGTTAAAAAAATCAGTGTGATCGTTTTTCAGTTCTTAGTTGAGGAGTTTATCAGGCCAGCCAATATTTGGCTCATTGTTCTTTCAGGACTGAGTTTCGGAACTTACAGGGAAGTTATTCCTTACATTCTGCTTCCACTTTGCCTGAACTTTGTTTTGGACTTGATTATATCCTTTTGCGAAAACCGCAGGATTTTCAGGAAGCCGAAAATGAAGAATTCAGAAACAACTAAGGTCTGGGACGGAGAGATTTTTAGGGATTTGAAGAACGAAGAAGTTCTAATAGGGGACTTAGTGCTACTGGAAAAAAACAAGCAAGCACCCCTTGACACTTTGATTCTGTTCACCCAAAAAGACTGCAACTGGTCCTTAGTCCAAATCAGTAACATTCTTCCAGATAAGAACTTTTATAAGAAGTTTGCGGTTGAAAACTTCCGAAGTCAGTTTCCAGAAGGAGATATAAGCCAAGCCATTAAGATGTGTGACTTCAAAGTAGACTTTACTGTTCCAAACGAAGATGTTATGAAGTTCAAAGGGAACTTAAACTTCAAAGGCTCTCCTGGAGGACTTAAGTTTTCAGTAGACAACTTAGTCTTTGCTAAGTCAGTTCTGAAGTCGGACTGGGCTGTAGGACTGGTAGTTCTGGAAAGCATCAAGAACTCCCAAAACTACAAGTCGGGTATTTTCGACCTAGACAAGAAAACCAGAGTTATAGAGTGGGTTATGTTTGGGGTGTTTGGTGGATTAGTACTTATTTTTACTCTGCTTGACAAACTTTTGCTTAACAACAACGACTTGGACACTACAGGAACTGTAGTTTACTTTTCAGTGAAGTTAAGTTACTTTTTTGCTCTGTTTTTGAGCGTTATGCTGAACCTTGTGCGTATTTTGCAGCTCAGAATCCTGAAAAAACTTAACCCATTTGTGAAATTTAAAGGTTTGAAGTACAAAGAAAACCTAGCAAAGGTAAAAAGCGCCTTTGTTGATAAGTCTTGCTTAATTGACCAAGAAAGCTTGAGTGTAAGCTCGTGCTACGTAAGGTTCAACTACTTTGAATACGACCCTGAGTTGCAAGACCGCACAGTAATGAAGGATAACTCTGAACTAAGTCAATCAATTCTCAAAGACTCTGAAATTGACGAAGACGACCCTTACCACTTGTTGTTTGTCAAAAGTTTGGTTTTCTGCAACTACGCTAACTTAGTTGGCAACAACTACTACACTAAGTACGAAGATAAAGTTATTGAGGACTATTTCAACGAACTAGGTGCTAACTTTTCAGTAGTGGACTCTGAAGTGGACCTTTACTTCAACAACCTGCGCTTCAGGTTCCAGTTGTGTGCATTCATGCCTTCAAAAAACTCTTTTTCGAAGGTTAGAATTATAGTGAAGGACTTAGCTGACCAAAGAGTTTACATGTTTCTAAGGTGCTCTAAAAATCAAGCTTTTAAGACCTTCAGTAGTTCAGACCTCAGTAGACTTAACTACTGCAAGCTAAAAAACAAAGCTTGTTTGTTTTATGGTGTTCGTGAAATGAGCCAAGAAGAACTAAGTGAGTTTATGGAGTCCCACTCAGAAGCAAAGTTAAGCGTTTTGGATCCAGAAGCTAAGCTAGAAGAACTTTTTGAGTCTTTAGAAAAGAATTCTTTGTACCTAGGAATGATCAGTTTGGACGAAGGCTTAGTAAAGGAGGCATTTGAAAGTTTTAAAGCCCTCAATAAAGCTGGAATCAAGCAGTTCTTTTTCGATTCAAAACCTTCAGGTTACTTTGAGAACTTTTTAGGTAGTCACTTAAACACCTACAAGATAGAAATCCAAAATGACCCTTGTGCCTTAAAACTAGAACTGGAGCACATNGTTAACAGTGTGCTATTTGACGATTATGACGAAAACTTAGTTTGCGAAATAGAAGGAATATTCAAGCCTCTTCCAGACAGCAGTTTTAAAAGCTACTCAGAAAGTGACTCTTCTAAAGAGCCCATAGTTGCCAATTTAAGGTTCGAGCAAAACTCAAGACTCCACCCTTTCATCAAAAACTTACTCACTAAGAACGATAACAAAATAATTGACCTCGAAAGAAAACTCAACCCAAGGAAATTCAACTTGGCTATTCCTGGGAACTCTTTGGAAACTGCTTTTGGACTGGAAGAAAACAAGTTTTACCTTGCTACTTTAGTGCTTCTTGCAAGTTCAGTTAGCGTCAGCTCTGCTTCACCCTATCAAAAAAGACTGCTGAGTCAGTTTGTTCAAGAACTGTTTCCAGATGAGTCAGTTCTTTGTGTGTTTAACTCTGAAGCTGAAGTGCCTTTTTTGTGCGACAGCACTATAAACGCCCGACTTAAAGCTTCTAAAGCGGACTCTCCTTTCCTAGACTTTACCTTTACTAATTTCAACGACTTAAAAGAACTTCTTTTAGAGCAGAGTCCAGCGATCTACTGCAAGTTGTATGGAGTTTTTAAGCTCTTTTTCTATACACTGTTTGTTTGGTTCTTTTGTGGATTGTTTTTGGGTGCAGAGTCCAAACTTAACTTAGAAACTCTTGAACAGGATCTATTGACGGTTCTCATATACCTAGGAATACTGGTTCATATAAGCTACACTGGACTGAAGTTTTCAAACAGTAAGTCAGTAGTTTCTGAAACCAACCCTAAAGACTTGTTAGTTCTCTTTTTTGAAGCAGTTGTGAACTCACTAGTGATTTACTTCAGCGTAAAACTAGGGTTTTCTGGGGGTTTGAATTCTAGTGGCTACACCGAAGACCTTAGAACCATCAGAGGCTTTCTGACTTTGTGCTTGTTTTTCTCTGCAGAGTTGAAGCTGTTTCTGTCTTTTGAGAAGTTTTCAGTTAAAAAAGTAGTTTACAACCTAGGAATACTTTTGGTGATTTTGGTGCTGATTTGCTTGGAGCTGTTTTACACTCAAAGATCAGGCTACGATATATTTAGCTCTCCCAGACTGATCATTCTGGTTTTGGCTACTCCAGCTATCAACTTAATGGTGTTTACAGTTTTGCAGTTCGCTTACCCTAGATCCCAGCCAAAGTCGTTGAAAAGCACGATTAAAGGGTTCGAGTCCAAACTACTGAACTCTACCAAAAAGACTGAGGAGACTTACACTGACATCAACAAAAACTACTTGTGTTTCAAATCCAAAGCTGTTGAAGACCATTACCTAGAACAGGCTTTGCCCCAAATGACTAAGAAGTTCAGGCTTTTCTTAGTACTTATGTATGTTCTTTCCTTTTCATTCCAAATGTGGGTTTGCTTCTTTTTAAACTACAACTTAAGTCTGGAGTTCATAGTTATATACAACTCAGCAAAAGCTGCTGTGATACTCTTGGCCTACTGGACAAAANTAGTTAACAAGCAACCTTCAGTAGTGAACTTTTTGTTCGGAGTGGGGTACCTAACTTTGGTTTCAATTACTTATGTAACCTTTGAAGAGGTTTCTTTAGTTATTTTCACTTTGAACCCTATTATATTTTACTTTTGTATCTACTCAACTTGGAGACAAGCAACGTTTAACTCACTTATAGCTTGGGTTGTTGTTTTGGTGTACTCTTTTAATGACTCATTGCTTGTGGAAACTAATGACTTCAGCTCTTACTCAAAAGCCCTTGACTTTAACATCTTCTACTTAGCAAGTAACTTTTTGTGTGCAGCAGTGGCCTACCAACAGAACCTTGCAAGCCGCGTTACTTACTCCTTAGCCAACCAAGTAAGGTTGAAGGCTGAAAAAGCAGCTGACGTTGTGGGCTTTTTGTTTCCGAATCACGTAGCAGAAAAACTACTTATGGGCGACCAATCTATTTCAAACTTCGAAAGTTCAGTTACAGTGGTATTTTGTAACATATCAGAGTTCAGCGAAATAACTAACTACTTTACTCCTGAGGAACTTAATTCTTTTTTGGACTTTATATTTAAGAGGTTTGACCGACTGTGTTCTTCCCATGGAGCCTCGAAAATAGAGACAGTGGGAAATACTTTTCTGGCTTGTGTAGGTTTAAGTGAAGTAGAAGAAAGACTGCATCCCGAACTCAGAAAAATTAACCATGCAGAAAGAGCACTGGACTTAGCCTGTGCAATGATTCTTGAAATCAAAGACTTCAACTGGAAATACCAAACTCCTATTAAACTCAAGATTGGCCTGGACTCCGGAAGCATTATATCTGGAGTTGTGGGACACCACAAACCTCAGTTTTGCTTAGTAGGCGATACTATAAACACTGCTAGTAGAATGGCCTCGACTCTGAAAACAGAAAACTACATTCAGTTATCTGAAAGAACTTACGAATTACTAGAAAACCCAAAGAACTTACAAAAGACTCAGGTCGAAGCAAAAGGAAAAGGCACCATGACCACCTACACTCTGAATGAAAAAAGTATTTCTTTACTTTCATTGTTTACAATCCAAACAAAATTCAGTAACTCAAAGTCAATGGACTACAAAAGCTTTACTAAGAACTTTAAGCCTATTATTGCTAAGAGTTCTGTTTGTTCAGGGCTGTCGGATTTACTAAGTCTAAGGATTACTCCAGAAGTAAACCAGCAAAGAAAGAAAAGACTTCGGATATTTCTGCCAATGTACAAACAAGAAATGAAAGTTATACTGTTGGTTGGAGTTTCCATGACTATCATAACATTCATAGATTACTTACTTAACAGAGTAGAAGAAAAACTCAGACAGTTATTAGGGGCATTGTTGTTTTTAGGTGCTTACTCTTTGATTATGATACTGGTCAAAAAGGTTTGGAAGAAGCTTTGGATTGCTTGGACTTCACAGGTATTTTATGGNTTATTTCTANTAGGTGTCATTATTGTCCTTGCAGACGAAATTGCTAATGAAATCTTATCAATANTCTTTATCTTTTCCTTTTTACACATGGGCCACTGCAGTATGCTAGTGTACAAAAACATAACTCAAACACTAGTAGTCATCTACACCTCACTTCTGCTGATTGAGATATTTTTAGGAGGAATTGGAATGTTCAACAACGTTCTTGTGCTTATTTTCTTAGTCCTGACACTCTTGACTCTGTACTTCAGGGAAAAGCAGTTTAGTTTTCTGATGCTCAAAAAGTCAAGTTTGGAAAAAGAACTCAAAAAGATCGAAGAGCTAATCTCCAAGCTGCTTCCAGACCACGTTTATAACAACTTAAAGAAGGAAGAACTCGCTACTGACGAATACAAGGATATGACTATACTGTATGCTGACATTGTGGGCTTTACTTCCTGGTCAGGTAACAAGTCGCCTCAAGAAGTTTTGGACATGCTCAACAGTTTGTTCAAAAGGTTTGATGAAATCTCTGTGGAGCACAACGTTTACAAAGTCCACACTATTGGGGACTGTTACGTTGTTTTGGGGGACACCTCTTTCGAGAGGGACCCAGTTGAGACCTGCAAGAACGTTCTAGAGTTCGCTGAAGACATGATTGCTGTTATTGAAGAAGTTAACCAAGCCCAAAACCTAAACCTTAAAATGAGGGTCGGAGTCCACACTGGACAGGTAATTGCAGGGGTTTCAGGGACAACAATTATCAGGTATGACATCTACGGAGAGGACGTACTCATAGCTAATAAGCTCGAAAGCCAAGGAAAACCTGACGAAATTCTAGTAAGTGAAAATACCAAGAAACTGCTTGAAACTCGAGACTCNGGAAAACANAACTTTGAACTCAACGAAGAACTAGAACTTAACACAAGTCAAGGCTTGCTGAAGACTTACTTTCTAAAAAGCAATTAAATTGTTCCAGAAAGGTAAGTAATACAAGTAAATATGAAATCAATGATAGGAAGTTTGTTA
>PR_CR_10_Liq_1_inCRDRAFT_1001441_pt1 | contig 13368 bp, 12 predicted proteins | sample PRCRCaboRojoPR_3_FD_10241 | JGI IMG/M metagenome (IMG submission 10241) | reverse complement strand
TTCCAGGGTGCTCTCTGAGTTTTTTGATTTTAAAGTAAGTCCACATCAAAAGTCCCGAACCCACAACGGAAAGTGGAGCAAGCACAGCACAAGCGATTTCTAAACTTGATTGAAACATTATATTATTATGGCTTGTCTGCCAAGCAAATAGCTATTGACCTGCAGTTTTCCAACAACTGGCAGATAATTCCTGGAGAGTTTCCGGGGTTTGCTTGGGTTTTAGTTCAATTAGTCAATCCCATCCCGACCAGAAATCTAGGGACTAGAATAGCCTAGACAGAACGAACCAACACAGCATCAGCCCCTAAATTGTTTCTACGGTGAGCCTAAGCACAGAATTCACTCATACTGTTGAGGACTCAGCCCAGACCAATATTAAATAAATTAGTTAATATCGTCAATTTGCTTGGAAGTGCTATTCTTACTTTTTCTTCTTCCAATGAAACTATGTTTAACAATGTCCTCTTCTAGTGACAAGTTCTTCCTAGAAAAAGTCAGAGTAACAGGTGTCTCAGCTGGCTCAACTCTCGTAGTAGACTTAGCCATCTTGGCTTTGGCCCACTTAGCTATTTTTATAACTAAGAGTAGTATTGCAGCTAAAGACTGCAGTGAAATTACTGTAAGTGTCAATTAAGTTAGAATGTCTCCTGCTTCTGAGTCATAGTTTCTTTGGGAGTCTTGTAAGAAGTAGTAACAAACTGTATGTATAAGCATCAGCACTGGATTCACAGTCTGCTGTAGAACTAGGTACTCAAACAGTGCTCTTTTTAAAAAACACTAAGTAGGTGTAGGAAGCATAGGTTTTCCTTGGCATCTGTATTCATAGAACAAGGCTCCCTAGTTCCGATAAAAAGCTGACTCTTCAGAAAGGATCTTAGTTTTGTTTTGAGGTTTAATATTAGTAGTGCCAATGGAGTGGCTGCAAGCAACAGCTCAAAAAGTCCCTATGCAGTAGTTAACCACAATTCGCTTTAAGTAAGGAGGGCCAAAAACCTGAGTCAAACAAGCTAGTGCTAGTTCAAGGAAGAGTTGTATTCAGGGAATTAGTCGACAAGGGAACGTACATAAGTATGTCTAGAGCGTTGACTAAAACCCACAAAAGGCTGTGGGTTTTCGTTTAGCATACTGCCAATAACAGTTGAAGTTATCAATGACTCTGTTACTGAGTTGCCAACGATATAGAAAGGTGAAACTAGTCAATAACACTTTGAAATAACTACTTTTTAAAGGGATTAGAGAACTTAGTAGGCATTACTTTGATTTTTTCAATTTGGCACCTAACAGCCATAGGCAAGGTGATAAAGCCTTCAGGCCTGTCTTTGACTTTGAGTAAAAACTCTTCTTTCTTGATAGAATTGGACTCTCCAATGAAGTGACTAGTCAGGTTTTTGTGGAAGGTTTCAACTCTTTGTTTGATTCGAGTGTTTAAAGCTTTGAGTCTGTTGGAGTTGGACTCTTCGTCTTCAATGTTAGCAGTGATGGTTACTGCATAAGACATGTCGATAACTTTCTTAAGCAACTCTTTAAAGTCCTTAGCACTCATTTCGTCATTTGATTGGTTTTCAAAGACATACCAAAGGGCCTCTGCTTTCTCGGTCTCGTCTCCTTTGCTGTTGAGTATGAAAAAGGTAAGTAAAGACTCTGTTTCTAAGTTTTGCGAAGCCAAGACTTTAACTACGGAGGGCTTTATAGTTAGTTTCAAGTCTCTCTGGACATTTTCCAGCACAGACTCCAGTGAGACTCCGGGCTTGGAGTACCTCCTTAGAAGACATTCAAAAGAACTGGTAGGCACGGTGTCGAACCTCAAGCTTTTTTCATATCTAAACACTATGTTGTTGTCGGGAGAACCAGTTTCTGTAATCGACCTTGAATTTCTGCACCCCATTTTAATTACTTAGATGCTTTAATTTTTTGGATATTAGTAAAAGTATCTATCATGACTCTGCGAAGGTTCTGCAACTCAATAGAAGCAATGTTTGCTAATTCAACGCCGCTAGACTCTTCACTCAAGTTCTTTAAGGACTTATTAATTTTGGCACTTCGCACGTTATACAAGTCCTCCAGCAGTCTGCGTATAAGTTTTTTGTGCTTAAAGTCTTCTTTGGCATGAGTTAGTAACAAAGAAGCCATTTCAAAGTAGTAAAAGTCAATTTGAGTAAGTGACTCGTTCACTTTCTCTTCTTCAAGCTTAGCCTGCAAGACTTCGTGGTCCATCCACGCAGGAACTACGATCTGGCACTTTTGCTGTTTTTTAAGTGAAATAGCTAGCCACAAAGGAACTTCTAAAGGAAGTCCTGGTCTAAAAGGCCCGAAAGTCCCTGAAAGTAAGCTCAGTTCTTCGTGTTTAAAGTTAGGCACGATGGTTTGTTTTTTGTTTTCACAAAAAAACTCACATTCTGGCAAAGTTAAGTCTTGTTCCATTTCCCGCCTATTTATTATTAAATTAACCTAGCCTGTAACCAGGACCTTCAAAAGGCCTAGGACCTCTGGGCTCTTGAGGAGGTGCTTGGGGGGGCTGTCTTTCTGGCTGCATTGCTCCGTAGAACTGAGGCAAGCCTCCGCTTTGCAGGTTCTCAACAAATAACCCTTTTAGCTCCCTGTAGGCCAAAAACGCATAGTAAATCGAAACCAGGTAAAAAGGCAACTTAACCAGTGAGACAAGAATTAGAACTCCCTGGGTGTCTAGTTCGCTTTCGTCTGTAAAGTAGTTCCCAACTACTAAAATGGTGTTCCAGGTGTCAAGCAAAGCTAAAATGATGTAAAACACACAAGTGCACCAATTCTTTGTCCAAGTTATCAAGTACAGAAGCATTGCTCCCAGCAACATCATAATTGCAGACCAAATAGCTACAAACAAAGTAAAGATTCCCAAAAACAACTGAATCAAAGCCAAAATCTTAAGAATTCTGTTCAGCTTGATCTGTTGCAAAGAAGCGTAGTCGGATATTCCAGTGGGGAAACAGCATAACATATTTATTAAGTTTCTTCAAGCATAAGTAATTTCTCAGAGTAGTAACCGTTGTAGTCCAAACGAATAATCAAGTTGATGAGGTGAGTGTCACTGCGACTCCGGGATTCGTAAATAGTGTTGAGAAAAGCCTTCATGTGCTCCTCAAACTTGCCTTGGTACTGCTTTATGATTTGGGAGTACTTGTTGATTTCAAGCACCCTTCTGGTAGTTGAGCTTTCTTCGTCCAGCTTGTTTTTGCGTTTGTCCATGTAGTTCTTTCCTGGGCTGTCCATGATATCGGACACTAAACTTTCGCTTTTGATAGAAGCAGAGTAGTTTTTAATAGTTTCTGAAAAGTTCAAGCAGTTCCTTATGATCTTTTCCAGCACAAGGTAGAGTTCTTGGTCCATGAGCAAGCACTCCTTCAAGCAGTCGTCTAGAAAACTTGTGTGGAGTTGCATGATGCTGTCGATGGTTTCTACGTTTTTGAGTTTGTGAATGAAAGTGTGCCACTTTTCTTCCAAAACTTCTACTGACATGTAGTACACGTAGTTCTTAACGAAGTGAAGCATCCTCTGAACTAGAGTGTAGGAAGGAAAAAAAGCTGAGTATACTTTTAGCTCTCTGTACGACTGGTGGATCAGCCAAGTAGCACTTAGTTGCCTTTCTACATACTTGCAGAAAAATAAGTGCCTGAAAATGAGTTGGTACTTAAGTAGTGAATTCCGAGAGATTATAAGTGTAATTGGCCACCTTACTTTGTAGTCAAGCACAAACTTGTGCAGGCCTTTGAGGTTGGGTTCTGCTGAGAATATAGAAGGCATGTCTTCAGTCTTTTGTGCGGTTCCTTCTGTGATGTTGTGAAGAGCAAAAAGTTGTTGTAAAACCGTGAAAGAAGCTAAGTCGCAAGTCACGTCTTCTTTAAAAGGGTCTGCGTTGGTTGAAGAGGTTCTCAGTGCTAAGTCCAGTAAGCTTTTAAGCTTTTCTATGGAAACTTCTCTAATTGATTGGTCTAGTTCTTCTTCAGCTGAGTCCATAAAGTGCACAAATAAGTCCCCTAAGTCCAGTAAAAAGTAGTGCTTGATTGACTTAAGTCGGTCAATGAGTCTTTCTTTTCCTAAAATTAAGTCTAAAAGACTCTTGGCAGCCCAGTTGTAAGCATTTTCTATGGGTTCAAGGAACTCTCTGTGGTTCCCTATGTTGGACAAAAGCTTAGGGTTCTTTTTAGGGTCTAGTTCTCCAGAGTAAGGACACTCAACGCTTTCCTCACACTCCTTAATGACGTCTAGGTACTTCCCAGTAAGAAGAACTTTGTCTTGGAGTTTCTGTAGAAAAAGAGGAATCTGCTCTTCTCTGAACTTAAACCTTTCTTCCCAGTAAGGGTTTTGGAAGTCAATGTGTAAGTTGTCTTTGCTAAGGTCTTTTCTTTCTTTAATTAAAAATTCTTGGTAAGGGTCCTTAATTTCACCGTAGTGAATCCACAAACTAAGCATGTTCAGGTAAGGAATAGCTGACTTCTCTAGCAAAAACGAGTACAGTTTTTTAGTGTTTTGCTCAGTGGCAGAGTTCATGCACCTGTATATTGCGTTGAGCAAAGCTCCTCCTTTTAAGTTTTGGGCTTCTTCAATGAACTTAGTTAAGCTTTCTAGAGTCCTTATACAGGGTTGCAAGTAAAACCATAGCTTCTGCAGAGTTAAGTCGCCCTTTGAAAACTCAGAGTCAATCTGAGTAATTCTTAACCTGTACTCTTTCAACAAAGACTCAATGGCTTCGCACAAAGCGTGACTCACTAGTCCGTATTCGTAGTTAGACTGCGAATTCAAGAAACCCAGCACTTGGTCATGCTTCTTACACAGAGGCAGAATCTTGCACACTAAAAACAGCAAACTCTCGTCACAAGTTGGGTTTTCCAGGTGGGGTTCTATTTCGTATTCGAACTTTCCGTCTCTTTCGCGCTTCTTGATATAAGTCCCTTCGATGCTGCACAGAGAAAACATCAAGTCCTCTATCAGAAGGTTTTCTTGGCCTTCTAAAGGGAAACTCCCCAACACTGCGTCAGGGTACCTTTTGGCACGTCTTGTTTTGATTTCACAAACTAAACTGTTGTGGGCTATGTTGGCCCGTGTGTAAACCCAGTCAGGCATGTAAGGGAAATCTGCTTTAAGAATGCGCCAAGTGCTTTCTGGAGAGTTAGCTTGTCCGTTCGCCAGAATATCGCCTTTGGAGTCACTAACCATGAGTCCAAAAGGTGTTTTGAACCCAATATCATCGTAGCAACACACGCGTCTGCGAGAAGTGGGGTTCTTGGGATCGACAATAGTCCACCTGCAAGTGGGAGACTCGCTGTTTTCAAGTTTGATCTCTCCAGAAGTTTTGAAGCCTAAGTAAGTGTCAGGACTTGCAAGCAAGTAAACTACTGAGTTGAAGTGGAGGTTTCCTCTTTCTTTTGCTGAAGAAATCAAGGTAAAAGAAGTTCTTAAGTGTGAAGCTGAAAACCGCAGTACAGGGTGAAGTCCTTCAGAAGATATTGACTGCGACTTAGTGTTCAGTTGTAGAAATTTGTTGTCGCGCAGGTTCTTGATTGCTACAGAACTGTTCAGTGGAATATAAGTTATTTCAGACTTCATAGCGCCTTTTTTAATTAGTAAGCTAAGTGTTAATTAACGTCTAGGAGGGTTCGTAGTGAAGTTTCTCCAGTACATGCTAGGAACAGGACGGTTTTCTAAGACATCTTCGATTCTTTGGGAAACTTCAGGAGTTAGTTGTTTAGAAATCTCAATTGTTTGGAGCAGCTCGTCTAGTTGTTGAGGTTTACTAGCTCCCAACAGAGTGCAGCTGTTGTCTTTGTTAGCTACACACCAAGCTACTGCAAGTTGAGCTTGAGTCACTCCTAGTTCTTTGGAAATTTCTTCCAAGCCTTTAAGGGTTTTAAGAGTGGACTCTTTTTTCTCAACCATCATCATGTTCCAAAACATCTGAAGTGGAGCAAATGAAGCAGTGGCAAATCTCGAGCCCTCTACCATCTCTCCATCGTTGTACTTGCCTGTTAGCAATCCTGAGGCCAGGGGAGACCAAGTAGTAGTTCCCATGCCGTACTTATCGTAAAGTGTAACGTAGTCCCTTTCAAAAGTTTCTCTGTGGAACATATTGTACTGACACTGTTCCACTATCGGAGGGGAATACCCATACTTTTCACAGATCTTATGGCACTCAATTAGTTGTTGGGGAGTGAACTCTGAAGTTCCCCAGTAGAATGTTTTGTCTTCTTCAATCATTTGGTTGATAGCTGAGATCTGTTCTTTAAGAGGCACTTCGTGGTCGAACCTGTGCAAGAAAAGTATGTCTACGTAGTCAAGTTGGAGTCTTTCAAGGGCATTGCGTGTAGCTTGTCTGATTCTTTTTCTGCTGAGTCCTTGGATCCCAAATCCTTTAGGGTTGAGCTTGTCAGAAATGATTAAGTCGTCTCTGTCCCAACCTCCTTGCTTTAAGTTGTTGCCTAGTACTCTTTCTGCTATGCCAAATCCGTACATTTCTGCTGTGTCAAACAAGTTGACACCTGCTCTAATGCACTTGTCTATGCATTCAAAAGACCACTGCTCAGCGTCTTCTGCCCAGCCGCTAACCATGTTGCCGAAGCCTAAAGCAGAAACCTTCAGTCCAGATCGTCCAAGCGATCGATACTCCATAGACTCAGACTCCATTTATTTATTCGCCACTGTAAAAATTAACTTATGGTAACAGTAGTTCACCGCTTGGTAACGGTAAAAAATAGCTCTCTCATATTTTTGGAGGCTAAAAAGAACTCTTGGAAGTGAGGTCCAACCTCTAGCTGGCCTTCGAAGTCAGTTCCTGACTCATCTTTGCCTTGGTAGTTTACTATGCAGTCGACAAATCCGTATTTAACTACCACTTCAACTTTCCTTTTGCATACTTTGCATAAGTGGGATTTGAAAGGGTCTTGTTCTGCCTTAATGTCAAATTCGCCGTAACCTCTATTAATACACACGTGCTGTTTGTAAGCACTGCATTTTGAATTGTAACAAATACCCTTCAAAATCAAACCTTTCTTTTTGGTTCTCCAACTGCAAACTGAAGACTTGCTTTTGAAAAACTCAATGGAGATCCTATCTCCAGTTTTAAGGTCCAAAGAACTAAGGTCATCAGAGTCCTCTAATTGAATTTCATTAAGTAGGACTTTGCAGCTTTTGGACCCACAACAAGTCTTAAGCAGAGAAGCTTTTTCTCTAAGCTCAGAAACTGTACACACAGAAGAGACTGGCTCAAATATAGGAACAACATCGCAACAACGAATTCGCAAAGCGTCTAGGTTTGAATTCTTTTCGCGAATCTCAACTCGGAAGTCCTGACCATTTTTGATTCCAAGGTCAGTAAGTGAGGTATGGACACTTTTAGTGTACTCTCTACCTTTAGTCTGTAGAACCACGTCTAAATCGTGCTTCCCCTCTTTGCAGAGCTTCTCTCTTAAGGCAAGTATTAAATGGCGCATTGGCACCGAGTTGGCAACCTTTTGCCTATGGACCAAGTTTGAGTCATGCCAAAAATTTAATGTTATACGTTCGCCTGATGAGTGGCAGCTTCCCATATTTTATAATGAACCCAAGCCATAAGAATATGGATTTAATTCTATCTCAGGTTATTAAATTTGAGAACTAACTGATTTAAATTATGTCTAAAAAGTCTGCCGGCAGTTTGTTCGATAGAGCTTTTGCAGACTTACTTAGAGAAAGCACTGAGTCACTAGACGGGTATGACCCCAATACTTACACCGCAAACCAACTTGAAGACGACGAAGAAGCCTGGGGAGACATAAACACCAAAGTCACTTACCAAGAAGAAGAAGTTTTCCCAATAAAGTATACTCAACCCGCCCCTTCCGAACCCCTATCAGACACTCCTAAAACCAGCAAAATTGCTCAGAAGTACTTTAACATAAAGTCCCAACCTCCCCAGCTTCCCAAACCAGCCAATCCCCAGCCCAAACAACCCCGAGTCGAACAACTAGTTGAATCCAAAATAAACGAACTCAACTCAGAAGTTGAAAAGTTCAAAAAAGAAAACGACCAACTCAAAAGAGTCAAAATTCAGTTTGAAGAACTCCAAAGAAGTTACATGAAGCAAACACAAGAACACGAAAAAGAAAAACAAGAATTTGTTGAGCAAGTCAAAAAAACCATAGAAGAAGAAAAGGAAAAAATCGCCAAAGAAACTAAACTCAGAGAAAGAAACCAAAAACTCATGGCCAACTTGCCTGGCAAAAAAGAAAGAGACGAACTAGAGTACCTCAAAAACGAATACGCTAAGTACCAAGAACAAAACAAAGTCAGAGACAGCAAGTACAAAGCTAACAAAGAAAGACTCGTCAGGCAACTCCAAGAAGCCAAAGAACGCAAAGAAACTTTGCAAGAACAACTCAACTCACTCCAGTCCACTACTGAGTCTTTTCCTCAGCCAAACAAAGACACTCCTCAACAAGACTCTACCTTCCAGAACTTAGAAAGTGTACTCCCTCCTTCGACTTCCCAGGTTCCACTTACTTCCCAGAAATCCTTGGCTGACGGAAGTGTAGTTAAGTACTACGACTCTGGACACTACGAAGTTCTTTTTCCCAATGGCACACGCAAAGAGGTCTACCCCAACGGGTACTCTGTGATCTTTCACGTCAACGAAGACGTTAAGCAAGTCTTCAGCAACGGAAAGGTTGTGTACTTCTATGCCAACGAAAACACCACACACACTAGTTTGCCAGAAGGACTTCAAATAATCAGGTTCAGCAACGGACAGGTCGAAAAACACTACAGCGACGGGTCGAAGAAAATCAAGTACGTAGACGGAGCTGTGAAGTTGGTAAAGGCTACAGGGGAAGAAGAAATTATCTACCCAGACAGCACTAGAGAAGAGTTTAAGTCTGATTGCAGAGTAGTGCACCACCCTGGAGGTCACAAAGAGTACATTTGGAACTCAGGACAAGTCACTAGGGAGTTTTATGTAAGTTAGTTTTTTGGGTAAATAAAAGGGAAGTTCTGAGGCACAAAACACTCAGTTGAGTTGTCTTGGTGGTGCTGGACTTGAGGGACTTCTTGGGAGAGTTGTATGTCCTGGGGTTTTGTTTTAAGTTTCAAGTAAAGTTCGTAGGAAAGGAGGTTGTCGAAGTAAGCAGAAATAGTTTCTACTTCAGTGTCAGGCAGTAGTCCTTTGAAGAGCTTGGTTCTTTGTTTCTTCACAAAAGCAAAAAAGCTTCCGTTCGAGATTTCTTCAGAGATCTGCCGCACTGTGAGTTTCCCTGAGTGGTGGTTTAAGTAAGCTTCGGATATTAAGTCAGCTTCTGTTTCTGAGACTTCAAGCGCCTTTAAAGTAAACGTAAGGGCTTCTCTCACTAGTGAGGAAGGTTCTTCGTTAGTGCCCCAAAACCCTAACACTCCAGCTATTCCTAAGAAAAATATGTATTTCATTATTACTGTTCACTTAACTCTTCTTCGATAAACTCTTCTTCAGTAGGTTCAGAAAACTCAACTCCAAAAGTGTTTTCGTAAAGTTCATCTTTGTCTATGTCTTCAAGTTCAGAAAGTTCTTTTTGGAGTATTTCTTCAGCTTCTTGTTTGATTTCTTCAATTTCTTGTTGGGCTTCAAAATAGTCGTCTTGGTCTTGTATCTCGTCTAAGTCTATAAACTCAGGAGCCATGCCTTTTTGTGTGTGTTTGGCCAAACCCAAGAAAAGCAATGTTGTTAAGCAAAAAAGACTCTTCATTTTTATAGGCGTTAGAAGTTACTTATAGAACTCGAATTCAGTGTCGCTCTTCTTGATGACTGTTTTATAAGATTTTTCGAAGTCTTTCGGCAGAATCACGTACCTGTTCCTCCTGACTGCAAGCAGACCTGCTTCTTGACAAATTGCCGAAATATCAGCAGCACTGATCTTCTCAGGCCTACTTACGTAGTCTTCCAAGTCTACTTCGTCCGATAAGTTCATCTTAGAAGTGATCGTTTGGAAAATAAGTCTTTTCTGGCGCCTGTCAGGAAGAGGGAACTCTATTTTGCGGTCAAGTCGGCCTGGCCTCATTAGGGCTGAGTCCAGAGTGTCTGCGCGGTTAGTAGCCATGATTACTTTCACGTTCACACTCACATCAAACCCGTCCATTTGGTTGAGCAGTTCAAGCAAAATCCTCTGGACTTCTCTGTCCGCTCCTGTTTGGGCGTCGAATCTTTTAGTGGCAATAGCGTCGATTTCGTCAATAAAAACTATGCAAGGAGCGTTTTCTTTGGCAAGACGGAACACGTCCCTGACCATTCTAGGCCCTTCTCCAAGGTACTTCTGGACGAACTCGGACCCCACAACTTTAATGAAAGAAGCTGTAGTATGGTGGGCAACAGCTTTAGCAAGCATGGTTTTGCCCGTGCCAGGAGGTCCGTACAGAAGCACTCCTCGGGGAGGGTCAATTCCAATTTGAGCGTAAAGCTCGTGGTTGGTCAGAGGAAGTTCTACGGCTTCGCGGATTTCTTGCTTTTGGATATCGAGACCGCCAATTTCCTGGTAGGTAACATCAGGCTTCTCTCCCATCTGGAGCATTTGGATAGCAGCGTCTGTTTCGTTGGGAAGGATGTCTACTACGCTATGGGAGTGCCTGTGGAGAGCTATGGACGAAGAAGGCTTGAGCTGTTCCCTGTTGAGAGTAGAAAGCACACGTACATAGTAATTAGAACCGGCTGTGCTGGAAACGATTGCGTAGTTCTCGTCTATGAGTTCGTGGAACTGTCCGATCACAAGAGGCACTGACTGGATGCGTTTGATTTCTTCTTTAGCGCGGATGAACTCCCTTTTCAGGTTCTTTTGTTCATCTTTGATGTACTCGCCTTGGATGTTGAGGAACTCAAGTTGTTTTTCAAGAGTTTTCATCTCCCGGTAGAGGTCGCTGGTTTCGTCTTCTATGTCCATGGTAATCATTTGTTCTGTTGAGGCTACTGCCATTCTAATTTTATAAATGTCTGAATTCCACTTAATATGAACTTTGTGCGAGAAATACTTAGCGTTAATAAAGATGAAATGCAACTATGAAAACTGTAAACAGGAAGTAAAAGAACCTAGGGTGTGTCCTAAGTGTAATGTGGTTACCTACTGCAGTATGGATTGTAGACTGCAAGACTGGTACTTCGGTCACCAGGACTCTTGTAACTCGTCTGGGTCTTTTTTAAAAGACTATCAGGATAACGAAACCCTTCTGGGAAAGGGTTCTTTTGGGGACGTTAAGTTGGTTTCTCACAAAACAACAGGGGAACTCTACGCTTTAAAGCAACTAAACAAGAAAAAACTAGTAAGAGAAACGCCCCTTGAAGTCATCAGGAGGGAAGTAAACATCCATAAATCACTAGACCACCCTAACATCATTAAGCTTTACGAAGAGTATGAAGACTCCGAGTACATTTACCTACTTATGGAGTACGCTGACGGGGGCTCGTTGTTTGACCAGGTCTATAGAATAGGAAACATCTCGGAACAAAGGGCCCGTAAGTACCTGCATGAACTAGTAGGATGCGTTCAGTACTTGCACAACAAAGGAATTATCCACAGAGATATTAAAGCTGAAAACGTTTTGTTGAGTTGCAACGAAGAAGTCAAACTTTGCGACTTCGGCTGGAGCATTGAAGACCACGAGCCCAGGACAACTTTTTGCGGAACAGTCGACTACATGGCCCCTGAAATGGTACTGAGTAAAGGGCATTCTTTTGAACTTGACATCTGGGCTTTAGGAGTACTTTTGTACGAAATGCTGCATGGAGTTTCTCCTTTCAATGCTGAAAAAGACACTCAAAAGTGCGAAAAAATATTGAAAGGAAACATCAGTTTTGGGAAAGGGGTGTCTTCTGAGGCTAAAGACTTAATCATTAAAATCTTGCAAGAAGACCCCATTAACAGGTTGCCTCTGGGCCAGATCCTCAAGCACCCTTTTATGCTTAAAATGCATATTGGCATCGGAACTAAGTTCAACCACTACATCGACGACTTTGGAATCTGTGAAGGCGAAGTAGTTGAATTCACTGGGCAAAAATGCAGAGTGGTGTTTGCTGAAGTCCAAACTGAAAAGACTTTGAAACTAGAAAAAGTAAACAGGATCCTTGAAAAGCAGTCTTCGACCAAACGCTTAGAACCCAAACCTGCTAGGAAACTAAAAGAAGACTCAGCTAGGGACTCTTATTTAACTCAACAAAAAGAAGAACAACTCTTTAGTCACCTAGAAAACTGGGTTGACGCCCCTACTCGCAAAAACAAAAAAAGAAGGAACCACTCAGGTCTCCCTAAGCCTGACTACCAAATCGACCAAGAAGTCTTGTTCCTTACCTCTGAAATACATGAAGCCAACCAAGTTGACTCAGGAAGACAAGCCAAATCTGCTGAAGTTCCAGAGCACCTCGAACCTTCAACTCCTGCCTTTGGCACTAAAACCTTTAACTTCGAAGACCCACAAAAAGCCAGTGCTTCCAACAGAACTACTAAAGAACCCCCCCCTAAAGATTCATCTAAGAAGTCTAGGGAACGCAGAACACAAGAAACTTCTTTTGAAGACTCCTTTATATCAATTCGGACTTACATCGAAGAACAGCACTCCAACTTCTATAACGAACTAGAAAAAAACTGGATGAACGGCGAAGAAACTTCTATTCCTGACTTAGAGTTCCCAGAAATAACCCCTAAGCCTTCCAAAAGTTACTTAGACTACGAAGTAGAACCTATGCCTAGACTGACTGATATCGAAGAGAACGAAGAGGAATTCCAAGACTCACGGAGAAAACTCATCGAAAGGAAAAGGGAACTTGAAAGACTCATTGGGAAGGTCGAGGGCAATGAAATGCCTTTTAGTCCTTTTGCCCAAAAACGCAAACCTGAAAAAACTGGGTTTTTCAACTGGCTGGGAAGGATTATTGGTTGTGGAGATAGGTAATATGTTTAGTAAGTTGTAGCTTCAAGAATATGTTCAGACCCACACCGAGTGACTTTTTCAAGCTGAAAGCCAGCTTGGAGTAGTAGATTGTTGATATGGGTTTGGGTTCTTTCCATAGCGTTTAAAAACACCAGCATTTTGATATCAAAGAACCTGTGGTACTCGTAGTTGGGGTCTTCTTTGTCAAGGACTATGTCTATTATGTACAGTTTTTTGCCCCTGTGGATAAGGGCTTCTCTGCAGTTTTTTAGAATTCGAATGCACTTTTCGTCTGGCCAGTCATGCAAAATATGCTTGAGCACTATTGCGTCGTAACCTTTAGGGACTTCTTCAAAAAAGTCACCTGTTTCAACCCAGAGTCTCGAAGTTAGCCCTGATTCTTGAATTTGCTTTTTAGCTCTTCCAGCAACTTGAGGTAGCTCGTACACGCCTCCTTGGAAACTAGGATTCTTAAGTGCAAAGGTC
>PR_CR_10_Liq_1_inCRDRAFT_1001440_pt1 | contig 13368 bp, 14 predicted proteins | sample PRCRCaboRojoPR_3_FD_10241 | JGI IMG/M metagenome (IMG submission 10241) | reverse complement strand
CCATCCTTCACACACAGTATTATCAGGCGAGCATATATATATAAAATCATATAGTTTATCGTGAATAATATCAGACGTATCAATAGATACAAAATCAGATTGTGAAAGATCTATTTGAGGAGAAGAAGTAGGTAATGGATGTTTAAAACAAGATAACCATGCTTGACAAATATCTAAATAATCTTTTGGTTTAAGAAATTCATAACCATTATCATACTTATTTGATAATAACAAAGGAAATTCCATATAACTGGTGATACCAATTATAGGATACTGTTTTTTATAGCGTGCTAATTGTATAAGATGATCTCTTGTTCTTATAGGAGCAACAATAGCAATAATAGGCAATCTACAATTAGTATCCGATAAAATGTTTTTAAAAGGGAATGTTACAATAGGAACATTTTGATGATAGTAATAATTATAAGAATACATAAATGTAATTATCAATATACATATAAACACGAGAATAAAAATAATGAGTATGGTATTCATTACTTTTATTAATTATAATTATTTCATCCATCTATTTATAGTCTTATTGATATAAGAGTATATTGTGTGTAACACACTTATGTTAGTTGTTTATTCAATATTAATCTACCAATCAAATTAACCCATTTTCAGGATATAATGTTTCAAATGTGGTACGCTTGTTTAGATTGTAACCATCATCGGACTCATCTATTTTTATTGATTTTGTATTACTATCTACTGGTATGAATGTAGGTAAACAACCATTTTTACTAAAGATATATCCGGGTTTTGATTTTAAATATCCAGATGGTCCTGTAATAGTTTGACTTGGTTTAATATAAGTTTTAGTTTGCAAGTCTTTATGTCGTGTGTCCCATAGTCGTGAAATAATAATAAGAAGCTGTTATAATTATAATGATGATTATAATCAATAAAATTATCATTAGGATATGCAGTGTAATTAGTAGAGTTCATGAGTATTAGAACGAATTAAATATTGTATAACCAGTAAGTATTATACGCTTATTCATCAGAAGTGTCGACTTCATACCACATGCCGATACCAGTAGCCATAAGTTCTTGTTGTAATAATTTAAATGCATATGGTATTTTAATTTTAGATATACGATTTGTCTGTAAACAACGTTTGCATTCAAAATTTTTATTATCTAAATTAGCAATAGCGGTATTCCCACAATCATTGCAAACATACATTTCGTATTTATCAGAGTTATTGACAAGTCTATCAATAAGGAAGTTAGACACACCGTGAGAGATACCACACCAAGTTTCCATTTCACCGACACGAAAACCACCTGCTTTTTTACGACCTTCTACAGGTTGTCGCGTAAGAATTTCACGAGGACCATTTTGAGTACGAGAATGTATTTTATCAGAAACCATGTGTTTTAGTCTTTGGTAATAAGTAGGACCCATAAAGATTTCACAATCCATAACTTCACCAGTCATACCATTAATCATTTTTTCATTTCCATGCCGATTAAATCCGTGTTGTTCAAGAGCATCACCGATAGAATCAAGAGATACTGTTCTAAATGGAGTACAATCACCGACTTGTGCATCAAGACAACAGAGTTTAGAGAGTAGACATTCTAATGTTTGTCCAGTAGTCATACGAGAGGGCATAGCATTGGGATTCATGATAAGGTCAGGAATAATACCAGAATCCATGGAATAAGGCATATCTTCATGAGGTAATATCATACCAATAATACCTTTTTGAGCGTGTCTAGAAGCAACTTTATCACCAATAACAGGGATACGATTTTGACGTGTTCGTACAGAAACACTTTTGAAACTATCTTCGTTAAGTGTAAGAATAGATCTGTCAACACTGACATAACCGTGGTCAGCAAAATAACCATGTTGTCCATTAGGTAAAAATTGTTCTAAAACCGAGTGGTCATCCATTCCATTGATTTTAACGATAGTGCTTGCATCTTTGGCATGTTGTTGAAAAGAATTCACTTGTCCAATGACAATATCTTTTTTCGTCAGAGGAGTATTTTCATAAGGGATACCATCTTCATCAAGTTTAGAATAACCAATAAGACGTGTTTCACGAACATTAAGTTCGTGTGGTTTGCATATTTCTGAATTGAGATTCCCTTTTTTCTTATTAGAAGACGTATAAGTAGAATAGTTAATACTACGAAGAATACCATTGTCAAGACTAGATTTATTGATGATAACACTGTCTTCTTGATTAAATCCAGTATAACTGGCAATAGCGACAATAAGATTATTGCCATTGATAGACATTGTATGTTGCAATGGATTTTGTAGCAATTCTTTTTTCTGTGCTGTCATACGTGTTTCAAAAATACGACGCATAACATTCGTTTCTAAAAGAGGTCGTTGTCCATACGTCATGACATGATTAGAAGAATCATAACGATGTAAATAATTAATAGCACACATTCCTAATGCTTGTTTGCCCATAGAAGATTGATAAATGACACGAGGACTTTGGTCGTGATTTGCAAAAGGAACAGTAGATGCAGAAATCCCAAATATATAAGCAGGATCAATAATAGAGTGAGTGTGTTCAGCGTCAAGTTTCCATGGATAACAAGAAATGTATAATGTTTCGGCTTCAGCAGGATCAAGATATTCAATAACACCTTCTTCAATAAGAGAGTGCCAATCATATGTTTCAGGAAGAGTAGGAAGAGTGCCATTATTTACAACAATATAAGGAGCGATAAGCCGTCCTTCATCCGTATAAATACGGATGCCTTCTTTTGTCAGAGAGATAGAGACTTCTGTTGATATTTTATGTTCTCTTCGTAAGTGTCGTAATTTATCAACAATTATACCAGGACGTTTTGTAATAGCAACCCATTGTCCATTAATTAGAATTTTAGTACATGTTTGTATATCAGTAATGTTATCAGAATAATCAATATGTTCTAATAATGTTTCACCAAGCATGGCAATCCAGTCAATAATAGGTTTTTCTGAACTACCAGTAGTAATAGTAGTCAGCATTGCCAGATTACGTAATAATCCAGTTTCTTGACCTTCTGGGGTTTCAGCTAAACAAATATAATAGAAATGAGACGAATGTGCATGTCGTGGTTTAACAATTTTGTTATTTTTTTCAGCAGGAGTTTTAACACGGCGTATATTACTTAATCGTGAGACATAATTCAAGTTATTCAACATTTGACAAATTCCGACTTTTGTGTTTTTTACAATTTTCGTACCAGTCCAATTACCAGTAGCAAATGCTTTTTTCAATAAAGGTGTTATACGACTATGAAATACACTACGAATAGAGATGCCTCGTTTTTTTTCTAATACTGTTTTTATATCACGACATATACGTTTCCAAGTGCTTTTGAATAAGTTAGTAAGTAATCCTCCTGCGGTATCAACACGTTTTTTAGCATAATGGTCCCTATCGTCAGGATTACGTCTTCCAAGAACAGTAGATAACAACTGATGTGTAATATAACCTAAATAATACCGTTTTAGACGCATATCTATGACATTTTGAAAGAATTTGCGTTTCAATATCAATCGTGTTTGTTTCTGTTTATCTTGACCTTGTTGGCTAATAGTTACATAATTAGATATATATTGTATTGCTTGTTCTTGTGTTGTACTATTAGGAAAATGTAATGATGGTTTTAGTAATTGCACCATTTCAGTATCATCACTATTGCATATATAATGTAACATTTCATCTTTGCTTAATACACCAAGTGCCATAAATAATACTGGTAATGGAATATCATCTGTAAGTGTTGGAACATCTACATAAATTCGTGCATCTTCACATAGTTCTAATTGTTGTTTAGTCAGTTTCAATACAGTTGTTGAAATATTTGGTTCAATATATTCTGAGTAAGAACGCACTTCTGCTACCCAATCATATACAAGAGCACGTTTTTTTGTATTCTTTTTTCCAGGATTGTTATTTGTTGTTTTCTGTTTAGTATGATCTTTACATTTAAATATGAAATTTTCGTTATGTGCCATTCTATCTTGACTGACTAATACTTTTTCAATTCCATTTATAATAAAATATCCTCCAAAATCATATGGATCCTCCTTTTCACTATATATTTCTGCTAATGTTAGCCCAGTTAAATGACACCAGTCTGATTTTACCATAATTGGTATACTTCCAATAAAAATATCACTATGATGAATTGTCTCTACTACTTTGCCATCTTCTATAATGTCTTCTCTTACATCTAACATCAAATCACCAGAATATGTCAAGTTTCTAACACGACACTCACTTGGTTTTAATTTTTTTATGATGCCACTTGGTTCTACTATTTGTGGTTTTTTTAGAAATATATTATCAAACGTTATTTTACATGTTTTTTGTTTTTCCAATTTCTTGAATACTATTTCACTACGTTTAATAATTTCTCCCAGTTTCATTTGAATAAAGTTGTTATAGGAATCAATCTGATGTTCTGTCAGATTATGTTCCTCAAAGAAACAATCGCTAATTTTATCCCACGTGTTTGTTGATTTCATGGTTACAGATGACGACATATCATACACACTGGTTTTTATAAGAAAATGCTTATAAAAATCAATTTTGCTATATCATATATGTTATTAAAAATTTTTTTAATATATTACATTTATATTCACTCTTTAATATCTTGTCAATCTCTTCATTAAACACATTTATTTTGTCAATATACTCATTATATTTTTCTAATTTATTATATAACGAACTACTTTGTACTTGTTTTGATAATTCTCTGTTTAATGTATTTCTTGTTAATAAAAATTTGATAATTACATTTGCATCACATTCTTGAATATCGATTTCTTGTTGCTCTTCTAATATCCATTGTTTTTTTCTTTCTTGACTCAATTTGTCAAATTCAGATAATAAATGAAAAAAACGAAATGTCATTACTCTTTACTATATTATAATTTAAGACACTTTTATAAATATATACTTTTATTCAGTATATATATTATAAACATCATATATTAGTATAAATACAAATATACTATAATAGGATTTTATAGCTGATGGTAATTGTTGTATAATACCATTGTATATTAAATTATCATGATGTTCTCCGTCTTTTATACCACAATGTCTATTATAATATAATGTTAATATGCAATATTTAAATAATAACCATCCAAGTATCGTTAGCAATATCACCAATACATGTAATCTGTAATGTCCAAATAATAATGATCCGAATACTGCATATATTATTAAAAAATGATGTGTCAGATTATTTGTATAAATATACAATGAATTCATTTTACAATTTGTATTTAATACATCTATTATAAATGATACTAATGATAATAATATAAATATATCTTTGTTATTCATTATCATAAATGAATATTTTTAAAAAATGATTAGTTTTTTAACTATTGATGATATAAAACCAATATACTATAAATCAAATGAATGTATATCAAAAACCTCTTATTTGTATTTATGATACAATTATTGATTCACCAACCGATCCAAATGAAATGATATGGTATATGCTTGAACAACAACAAGTAAAAGAACTTAATTCTATCCCATTACTGGTTGAGTATTTACAAAATCTCGCAGATGAACTATCATACTCTATCCTTACAGAATCGTACATTATACATTAAAAAATATAGAAACTTTACAATGACCCTGACGAATCATATCCACATGCGTGTATATACTACTTTCTAAAACGAGCATACCTAGATGATATTATACATGATTATGATCCAAATGATGATGCAACTGACGAAGACAGATAAAAACATCTAAAACATGTTGAATTGTTAAAAAAAATGCGAACAGAAAATACAAGTATTCACGTTTGTTTAATTCAATAAATAAATTTATTTATTGAATACCTAATATACGATATATACATCTCACATTATTGATTATTTACTGTCTTTTTTATAAATTTATGAAAATATTTTATTAATATAACTTATGACTTGTGGATGTAATCATACATCTTCTCTTTATTCTTTTCAAGAAAACACTACTGATAATTTAAAACCTAGGATACGACCCTATTCTGGATGGGCTAGTTATAAAAATAATAAATCTGGTAACTTCCATCGTTCTTTATGTTGGACATGTTCTCAAGCAACAGGCTTTCCTCAAACTGCTGGACTATATCCTTTAAATATTGATAATACACCAGTCGCCAATCATAGTCCTACTCCTGATACTATACAACAATTACAAACACGTTATGATTCTTATCAACAACATCGTCTATCTAATCATGGTGGACAGTGGAATGGTTATTATGTTAATTATTTAAACGATCAATGTGGCAATAGTTATCCTCGCCGTTATGTAAAAGGATTTTGGCCTGATGAACAAAAACAAGTAACGAATACCTCAGTGAATGGAATAGATGTATCTGCTCAAGAATATATACCTATGACTTATTCAAACAAAATTAATTAATTTTAATTAAATTTAATTAAAATAAAAATAATCTTGTATTTAATTAATACAAAATGGTTAAAGTTAATGAATGGACAAAATTCTTAAAAGCTCATGCTGGTAAAGGACATTCTCGTGATGAATTAGCAAAACTCTATCGCAAAATGCACAATAAACCTTCTCCCGCTAAGAAAGCTTCAAAGAAAGCCAGTAAAAAAGCTTCCAAGAAAGCCAGTAAGAAAGCTTCCAAATCTGTTCGCAGCAAATGTGCCAGTAGCAAACAATGTGAAGGCAAAAATGTATGCGATACTAAGACCAAACGTTGTCGTGCACCCATGAAACGTGGACGCAAACGTAGTGTCGGACGTCCTGCAAAGAAAGCTTCGAAGAAAGCTAGTAAGAAATCCAGTAAAAAAGCTTCAAAGAAAGCTAGTAAGAAATCCAGTAAAAAAGCTTCAAAGAAATCCAGTAAAAAAGCTTCAAAGAAATCCAGTAAAAAAGCTTCAAAGAAATCCAGTAAAAACGCTTCAATGAAATCCAGTAAAAACGCTTCAATGAAATCCAGTAAAAAAGCTGCAAAGAAATCCAGTAAAAAAGTTTCAAAGAAACCCAGTAAAAAAGCTTCAAAGAAATCCAGTAAAAACGCTTCAATGAAATCCAGTAAAAAAGCTGCAATGAAATCCAGTAAAAACGCTTCAATGAAATCCAGTAAAAACGCTTCAATGAAATCCAGTAAAAAAGCTGCAATGAAATCCAATAAAAAATAATTCAACAACTCATCTAATATAAATTATCATTAATTTATATTACGACGTGTATTGTATATTAGTATCTGACCTGTCATATTGTTTAAATAACATAGGATTGGATTTATAAGTATTATATTTTTTTTAGATATTTAGTATACATCTTTTATGTATATGATCAATGGCATCCATTTTCAATTCAATATACTCAATTAAAATCTTTGCAAAATCTCTATGGATTATATAAATTTCAGTTGTATACTATATACCATGTGAATAATTATTGAATTCTATAAGATTTGTATTAGTGGAGGAGTTATAACATGTTTGATCATGTGTTGGTGTTATATAGTAAAACACTTTAATAGTATATATTGATGATGACATGCGTTAATCAACTCTACTACAATTTTATCTATAAATTATAGATAAAATAATGTATATATAATAAGAAATGTCTGTTTATTTACAATTAGATAGTGCCGCAAGAAAAGATGCATATATATGTCAAAGTAATTATAGTGTATCTGCTACAACTACTAATGCGTTAAGTACTATTTTTGGTGTTGCAATGAATTACACAGATAATTCTATATCACCAAATTCTGCCGTTGGTCAATTTGTGGTAGACCATGTTAAATTCATAAACGGTATGAAGATTCTTGTTAAAGATGAAGGTGTCTATAATGGTATTTATCAAGTTATAAATTCTGGTTCTTTTACTGAACCATGGGTGATAACTCGTGTCACTAATTTAACATTAGATTCTTCTGTTGATATAGGAGAAATAAAGGTGAAAGTAATTGTTCCTGATTATGCGAGTGCATCTAGTATATATCCACTTAATTATTTTAGAAATACGGAAGGAGGTGATATTGATAATACGACACTAAACTTATCATTTGAAGAAGGATGTGAATGGGTTGGTAATGACTATCGTATAAATAATACAAATTTAATTATTACAGATGGTGTATTGCCAGACTATGTGCAAATGGCTACAAAATATAGAATCTATTATCGTGATCTAAATGAATGTAATAATAAAGCTACTATTGGATTTCTTAAACATTGCAAAGAACGACCAACTAATTTAAATTATTCAGTTGAATTTTGTAATGTAATTCTACCTACAAATACTGCAGTCCAAATTCCAGAATATACATATGATACTTCATCGAATGAATATATCTTATCCAGTTTTAATTATAGAAGTATTCTAAATGAGCCGTACTTATATGTACGTGTAATGCCAATCAATCATGCTGAAGGAAATTTATTTAGTACAAATAATCCACCAGGGAATGAAGCTACTTTTGTAGTATGGCATGATAAATATGTTGTTGGTAGTATTGCTGATATTGACCCATCATTACCAATGCCATTATTAGATGTTTCTGGTACAGGAGAACAATCTTTTCCAGAATTAAATGGAAGAGCACGTTGTATTGTATTTAAATCATGCATGATTACAACAATGAGATTAGATTTATGTGCTGAATCGTGGGAAATACGCATTTATGATAGATTTGGAAGAGATTTGATATTACTTGAAGAAAATAAACTAAATCAACCAAGTAAAAACCCACCTCCACTTGACCGTTATAAACAAACGTCTATTGTTTTAGGAATAAGACCCAATTATCCAATTTAAACTATATCCATTATAATGATACTATTCTATCATTATAATTTTTATGTGTTATAAAGCATTTCAATCAACATAGGAATCATGTATGTTTCACAGTTGTAAGTGTGTTATTAATAAATGGCATATGAGTTATTAGAACGTCACATGAATTTAATGGATTTTGTGCATATTATATGTAAGATCTTCAACATCTACTTCACCACAATATTGTTTAGGGATAAATCCAGGTGTCAAATCACGATAATCACTATCATGTTGGAACCAAGATTGCTGACCAGGGTCAATAATAAGATCACCACGGATCATAGCAGCACCAGATTCCCAATTGCGTCGTTTTAAACGTGCATTTGTAGTACGATGCCAGACAGTTTTATTAGCAAAATCAGTACCAGGGTCAACTCCATAGTTAAGACCAGACATATCAGGTTCAGGCAATAAATCTTTGGTATCTAACATTTCCATAGGTTTACGATAATGTAAGTCAACTTCAGCTTTAATTTCTTCTTCAGACATACCATTTAATGGGCTTGGTTTATTGTTAGAAGAACAAGTCATAGATACAAAATCTGGACGAGCTTGGGGTAAGCAATTATGGCATTCTTCTTGAGGAATGAATGTATAGTTTTTAGCATTCAATGCAATTTGATCATAAGTAAATTCTTCACGTGCTTTTGGTTTATACTCTGTTTTGTCTGACTGATTACGATTATAATAAACAGCGTATGCTACAGCAAGTGCTAATAAAGCAAGACCAATATACATTTGATTATTAGTTAAATTCTTCATTATTATTATTAGTAAATAAAAAGAAAATATAAAAAAAATATAAAAAAAGATAGAATACTTTTATTTATTCCAAAACATAAATAAAAGTTTTTATATACTCAATATTGTATTTTATAAAAGTTTATAGACTTGTGATCGGCTCAATCGTGGTGATTTTTGTATGATTGGTTTTTTATGATTCTTCCAATACTTCTCTGCTTTTTTTTCCATTTTCTCTAGCCTTTCGTAATAATCTGGGTATTCCTTCAAATGGGCTAATGCTATTTTTGCGGTGATAATATAGTCACCATGTGTGACATCAGTTTTCTTATCATGGGGACCATGTTCCATTTCTACACGGATTGCATCATACCATGTGTTCAATGATATAATATTAAAATCTATTCCTAAATGATCACCAATCAATTTAGCACGGCGTTTTGTAAATCTCATTATATATAAATCAATAAAATATTAATTAATTACAACATACCCACCTACATAAGTATGATTTGTTGACATATAGAAAAAGTCATATGTCTGCCCTTCTGGTCTTTTAGGAAAATCGTTTGGTATAGTTATACGGACAGTTCCATTACTAGTTGGTGATTTAATAAAAACAGCATCTTTCATATCACCACCCTCCGCATTATACGTAAAGAAAAATGGTTCATTTTCTGGTTCTTGTGTAACTGAATCACTTAATGTTGATACGTCAAATTCATAACTGTATCCTCGTTTCAATACTAAAGTTCCACCAGAAGACCCATTTGCTGTAAATCCTTTAGAATAGCCTTGTCCATAAAATGGATGTGTATTTTCCTTTTCACGCAATCTTATAATATAACGTGTAGATGGCTGTTGCCATGTAGTTGTATAGTAAGTGGATGGATATGTTAAAATAGTTGGGTATGTATACCATGCCCAAGGTCTATAATAACGATACGGTCTTCGATGTGGCCATCTTCTCCATGGACGATGTCTAATACGACCTCCTCTACCTCCTATACGACCTCCTCTACCTCCTATACGACCTCCTCTACCTCCTATACTACCTATATTGACACCATTGCCACCAGTTGTACGTCGTACTCTAAACAATTCATAATCACCATTTTCTAATTCATCTAATTCATCCACTTCTTCTTGTGTTATATCGTGTTGTCTGTCATCAGGTACTTCATCATAATATAATACATCACAATATTCTTCAAATAGTACATGTTCGTTTGTGGATGGACAGTTTAACCACAAAAATATACCAAATAAAAATATTAATGCGATTATTATAAATAGATTGTTGTATTTCATTATAAGATAAAAAATATTAAATAAAAATTAAAAAAAAATAATTATTAAATTTTCAATTAATAATTATAATGGGTTTCTATCCACATACGATATCAAGTATTAGTTTGGTAATAGTACTAATTGCAATAATAAGTTCATTGGTGCTACAAGTACTTTCTTATATACGCATAGATAAAATTGGAAGTTCTAATGATAAACCATCCGAACTTGATACTTTATACAAGAATGCAAAGTCTGCACAACAACAAATCTTATATTCTATTATAGGATCTTCAATTGCAATAGTTGTATCAATGATACTTGGTTATTTATTGTTTAGCTCAGTAGGTGATGTACCTTTTTTAGTTAATATCGGACTTACCATATTAACAATATTGTTATTCATAAATGGTATTTATTCTGCTATAGCTGCTACAAAATTGCAATGTTTAAGATCAAATAAGAATATAAACATTATATGGAAATATACGACTTCTGTTGCTGTAATTGGTATAGTAGGTCCTATGCTTATACTCATAGTGAAAGGATATAAACAAGTAGATATTGAAAAATTGCGTAATAAAATATGTCCATCTCAAATTCCATACAGACCTAATTACTAATATTTTAAAAATATGTTATTATAACATAACATGGACCCAAATGAATATATCAAATCAAATGAATATATCGAATACATGAAACAAATTAAGAACAACATAAAACAATGTATGAAAGATAAGACAAACCATATGATATATGAAAACACACCACATGGATTTGTTCAAATGGATATACCTTATCCTGACACACACACTGAATGATCAGACCGATATAGCAAACTAGACAAATCAGTTAATAAAAATCAATAGAAAAAGATTATAATTAGACACATGACTAATTATAATGAGGTTTATCTAATAAAATGAGGGGAAATATATGTACGTGGTTGTGTTGTATTATATGAGCTCATATAAGTTTCTTTGCATTTGCACGCATTATGTCGTAATGAAAACACAATGAGTGCAATTATAATTAAACTAATTAACAATAGATTAAATGTATTCATTTATATATAGCTGCTATAATTATTTTTTTTCGTATCCGATGGATTTAAGATAATTTATAGCATGTTGAGCCGCCATTTTTTTTGAATCTTTTTGATTAAATGATAAACCATGTCCTATAACAATTTGTTGCAACTCTTTATTAAATATTGGTATGAAATTATATGATTGTGAATAAGTAATAATATCAGGAATTGGTTTAGCATATACTTGTGAATGTCTTACACGTTGATACATATCAGGATGTTCTATAGCATATTCATGAGTTACATTAGAAAACAATAGTGGTATTGGAATGTTTAAATTAGAGATTGGTATAAGTTTATTATTAAAACCAACAAATATAGAACGAGTAGATGGATTATACACAACAGTGCCTTGAGATACTTTTACATTAGACAAGTCATTCACTATTGGTATATAGACATGTTGAAATGTATATTTAGGAAATCCCCATTTCAATATTTTATCATTCTTTAATTCTTTAGCGGTATATAGTTCATTTAATCGTGTTATAGGGTCATCCAGAGTCTCTTCTGTCAATTGAATCGGATGTTTATCTAGACTAAATTCTACGAAATCTTGAGCATATTTATATCCAATACCACGTTTGATTTTCATATCAATTATCTCAACTAATGCACCAATAAATGCCTCGTACACATCTTCCAGTGTTTTATTTCTTTTTTGGTTCATCGTTTCTTCATCGCCCACTACATAATCCCAAAATCCAAGATCTAATGCAAATTTAGATAATGTTTTGTTTTGTTCAAGCGAACGACGGACTTTAGATAATTTACCTTCACTAGTAGTTAAATCAGGGAATCGACGAGGAATATATTGACTCAATATACCTTTAATAATACCATCTCCTATATATTCTAAAATTTCATAATTATTTACTGGATCCGCACTAGGATGAGTAAAAACTTTCATAAATATTTTCATAGACTCGTCATCTGTGAAAATATTAATATATTTGGGACTTATACTAATAGTAGTTAGTAAATCACGGATAAACTCCCGTGTTTCTTCTGGTGTTTTATTACGAATAATTTTTTGTTCGATATTCATGATTCTTATAATATTACAATATATACTTTTAAAAACTTCAATATCAATTTTCAATTATTTTTTTGTGATTCAATTAATTCGTGGATTTTGATTATAACCCTCTATACACAGTTAGTTCGTTGTTACTCATTGTCCTGGTTTAAATCTTATATAGTTTATATATTTTCATTTTTTTTTTGAATTTTATGTTTACATAATAAAATGGTAAGAAGACGATCTAAATCAAATAAAGGTGTAATAATAGCAATATTACTATTAGTCGGCCTATTATTAGCAGGAATAGGATTTGGTATATATTATTATAGAAAACAAAAAGACGATAATGGTAGCGACACACCATCGCCATCACCATCACCATCACCATCACCATCACCA
>PR_CR_10_Liq_1_inCRDRAFT_1001439_pt1 | contig 13372 bp, 17 predicted proteins | sample PRCRCaboRojoPR_3_FD_10241 | JGI IMG/M metagenome (IMG submission 10241) | reverse complement strand
CGCCCGCAAGGCCGATCAGCTCAAACGGTATTACCGCAAGGCCACAAAGCCGCCGCCCGGCCAAGGCAAGGGTGGGGATAAGCCAACACAGCCACAAAGCGGGGACGAACGCAAACCGAAATACGACTTCGAATCAGCAGGTTCGGGGTTCGAGTCCTCGCGGGATCGCCAGTTTAATTATATTTATCAATATGTTATAAAAAACCTCTTTCACAAATTATCGTCACGCAAACCTGCCGGAAGCAATACGGAAGCAACAGCGCAAGCAATTTGGTGTTGAAAAATTGCAGCACATAGCGAGTCGTGAACTATCCGACTGGTGTCTTTGAATGCTGGAAATGATGGGAAACTTAGGTTTCCACTTGCGGGCGCATACCTTCGTTGGCAGTAACTCAACTATGATGAAAGCACCTTTTCTAAGTATTTGCATTCCAACCTATGACATGGGTGGAAATGGCGCACAGTTTTTAGAGCCATCGCTTACCAAGCTGACTCATCAAAGTTCTCAAAACTTCGAAGTTATTGTTTCTGACCAATCAGATGGGGATGGCGTGGCGCAAACCTGCAATGCATTTGCAGCGCGTTTAAATATCAAGCACCTCTTTTTTTCTGATGGGCCAAGGCAAGCATCGGCGAATACCAATAACGCAATGCGGCATGCTCAAGGAGAGGTCGTAAAATACTGTTTCAAGATGATATGTTAGCGCGTCATGATTCCTTGAAATTAACCGCGCAGGCATTTGAGGAGGATGCGGTGTGGATGATATGTGGCTGGGCTGTCACTTATGACGGCCATAACGCGATTAGGCCCATGGTGCCGCAAATGCATCCACAAATCCTCTTGGGAAAAACACGATAAGCAATCCATCAGTCCTATTGACCTTGACCTGCCCCTCTAAATGACTGAGCTAGCGGAAGAAGCAGAAATCATTTTTGCCTACGCCGAAGTGATTTGAGCCAAAGGCTAATCGACTTCCGCAGAGCCTCCGAAAGGGTCGCAGTCGCACCATTGGTCATTACGATTTGCCCAATAGCACGCCTTAAACATGCACGACTGGCCGCGTGGTCAGATTTGGTGTGATGATAGGCAGCCATATTTAGAAGGGTGATCGTACCCATAAAGAGTTGCGACTCTAGTGCTTGTGATGAGAAAATCCCACCGTGGTGCTCCCTGTAAGCTGAGGGCTTGAGATCCGGCAGGAACTTTCCGCGACCATGATAGCCTAAAGCGGCCCAAACGGTCATATCTCCCATTGGTGCAGACCTTAGGAAGACTGGTGGCCCGTCTTGAAAGATGTTACGAAAACAAGCGGTCAAGGTATTTATAGGAAGCCCTCGCTTTAGTTCAGCCGCCGAGAGGTCACGCTCAAGCCCGTTTTTATAATCCTCATTTACAACTTCATTAACAATGGCTTTGACAGGCCCATATGTAATTGCCACATCTGGGTTCTTTTCCAAGTAAGCGACCTGAGTGGCGAGTTTTTGGGGATCATCCCAATAGTCATCACCGTCACAAATGGCTATGTATTCACCCTTTGCAGAAGGAAATACATATGAATAGTATGGGTTTACGCCCTTCGAAAACTGATTGTTCTGCTGAAATATGGGACGGATAATAGATGGATAGCGTTCTGCGTATTCTAGCAACACATCTGCCGTTCCATCCGTCGACGCATCATCGTGGATGATAATTTCAACGCGAAAATCGCAAACCTGTTCAAGAAAGCCATCAAGACATTTGCGGATATACGCACCATGGTTGAATGTAATAGAGCAGATCGAAAGCTTCACCGTTTCCATCGGATCAAATGATTGGTCTCTGAGTGGTATTGCGGACTTCATTCTTAGCCTTCCATGCAAAACAATTTAGTATTAAGTGTACTGGGCGGAAGCTTTTTCCAACACTCCGTTTTTTTGAACGAATACAAGCTCAACAAGCCAAAGCACTCGATTTTGAGGTGTTCTATTTAAGTCAGTTATGTCAAAGAGCGTAAAATTGAAATCATCCATGATCTGCATGACTTTGAGAACAGTGTTTTGGTAAAGCGGATTTGCGACTGCAGCTTCAACCAAGACAACATCGGTTTCTTTCAAAGTACGCTTCGCTCCTTCCAATACTTCCAGATCAAGCCCCTCGGCATCAATTTTAATGATGCTCGGCCGTCCGAAACTTGCCGTTTCTAAATACGTATCAAGACAATGGATGCGGATTTCTTGCTGCTCATACCCTTTTTCCTGTGCTTGCTCTTCGGAATAAGAAAAAGAACTACTGTCATCACGATCATGTATGGTGAAGGTGGCTTCGCCATCTACCTTGCCCACACCAGCATATTCAATCTTCACCGATGGGTTTGCAGCCAAATCAGCATGATAAGGGCTAAGGGACCTTTGCGGCTCAAATGATGTGACTTTGGCATTTGGAAAAACTTTTAAGGCCTTTCGGCTCCAGTCGCCACGATTTGCACCAATATCGATGATGTGATTTGGCGAAAGTCCGAGCCGATCCAAACATTCAAGTAGCTGAACGGTTGAATCAGAACTTTTCGACCCCAAGAGCCTAGATTTCAATGACATTTTTCTAACCTACTCCAAAGAAGATTGAACGATTTGGGACGCGCGAAGCTCTGCTTCTAGGGATAGGCAATCCTTCACGCGCGGCTTGATTGCAACTGCCGGAGATCCTGCGTAAATCATCCAAGGATCTAGGTTTCCCTTCACCAAGGTTCCTGCACCGGTACTTACACCGTCGGGGATATTAGAACCTGGCAAAACAATCGTACGGCCCCCAAGAATTGCATGACGGCCAACCGAAATTTCATCGGTGTGAACATGCGTAAACTCAGCTGGCACTGTTGGGTTGGTCAATGAACGGCCCGAATAGTCATCAGATGAGGTGAAGATCAGACTATGATTGGAGATGCCGCCAAAGTCACCAATCCTAATGCGCGCATCACCAGATAAGGTACAGCCGCCGCCAATGTGGATGTAATCGCCTAACTGCAATTGTTTGCAAGTGATAACGCAATACGGGTCAATCCGCACATTTGAACCAAATTCAATACGCGCGAAATCCAAAATGACACAGGTTTTGTGAACCAGAATGTTTCTACGCGCCGCGTCCTGCACGCCATATTGTTCAAGTTCATCAGGCGTCAGAAAATCGCTATTCATGCCCCTACGCGTCATCGCCGTGCCCCCATGAGGTCTAAAAGGATCGAAGCTGTCCGCGAGATCAGGTCAGTTTGCTCAGCTTCCGGCATATATGAACGCACAGGCAACACGACCGCACGCGCAGACAAATCCAACGCATTCGCGCAGGGGCCAAGAGAGGTCATGCCACCGCAAAGGCCTAGGCTGGGGCTGTAGTATCGGCGCGTTTCGATACCTACCGCCGCCATACGTTCAGAGAACTCTGTGACTGTACCCTCATCATCAAGGAGGATGGGAAATACTTGCCACGGTGCCAGTGTTGCGTCTTCGCAAAATAATTGTGCCCGGGTATTATGCAGAGCCTCGATCCAGCGTAGTGCCATGGCTTGGCGGCAAGACACACGCTCAATGATCTGATCCGCAACGGCCAAACCAACAGCTGCCATCGCCTCCGACATTTTGCCATTGATGCCCCAAAACGGAGGCGTCTTTTCACCGGTTGAAGTGTGGGAGGTTAAACCAAAGTTGACTGCAGACCTCAACTTTGTCGTATGGTCTTCTGAGGAAAAAACAACGCCACCTTCGCCGATTCCAAAAACCTTAGTTGCATGTAATGAAAAGACTTCATCCACATGGGTCCCTAGCGGCGTAGATGGATGGTTCTTTCGCGGCGCTCCAAGCCCCGCTGCATTGTCTATAATGAGACGCGAACCAGCTTTTTCACATATCCTAGCATGTTCCGAGAGATCAGCTTGAATGCCATAAGGCACTACTAGCATGGCTGCCTTGGCCCCAGTCTCACGCAGAGACTGCTCAAGTACTGGACCACTTACAACACCCGTTTCAGGGTCAACATCTACGATCACCGGCTGGCAACCAGCGCCGAGTATAGCGCCTGCAGTAGCTTGAAACGTAAAGGCAGGGCAAATCACCGGGCCATTAATATTGTGAGCAATAAGACATGCGCTTAGCGCCGAGGTTGCGCTGGACATTACGACGGCAGCCTCGCCCTCGCACCCGAACATGTTTTGGAGCCTGCCCTCAAGTTGCAGCGACACTGGCCCCGTGTTTGTGTGCCAATTGGCCTCAATGGATGGCTTTAGATATGGTGCCCATTGCTCCATTGTTGGCAGTTCAGGCCAAACCACTCTAATTTTTTTTAGCTCGCTCATTTGTAGCTTTTTCCGGACTGAGGTAAGCGCAACTTATTTACCTGCTGCGTCTATGATGTCTTGCCGCCGGTAACACAACACGCGTGATTTATCGCTACTATACAAAAAAAGCCTCGGCAACAGAGTCAGTTGGCCGCAGGCTCAGCAAAGTCGACAACTTACTTGCCATCGCGGCGCTAAAAGACAACAATTTATGGGGAGGCCATACACCGGGCGTAGAACTTACTCCGCCCGGTGCTTTTTTGTTACAAACCTAGCTGTTACCCGCCGTTGTATTTCGATTTGCTGGCTCAATGAACACGTACCGGTCGCGCGCATCCTGCAACTGTTTTGCGGTGTGTTCCGGGTCAGCCTTGGTCTGACCCGCCAGTTTCGAAGCGGTGTCTTTGAAGAACCTTTCAAGGTCAGGTTCTTCCACGCCTTCTAGGGCGGCAAGGGTGATGGTGCTGCCCTTGATATTCTTTAAAAGCACGCTGATGTGATGGCTGCGCTGAATCTCTTTGACGGGGTTGGGGTCGGTGCCTTCGTACATTTCGATCAGGTCGGTATTGATCTCCCCCAAGGCGATTTCCCAGATCGGATGATTGGGCCAGCGCGCGCGGTTGGTGTCATGGTGCGTAGGGGCGGTGTAGCGGATCACTTGGCCCGTTTCGTTGGACAGATCGCCAAACCGCGTGAACAAATCTTCCCACGTGCGGATATCCCATCGATCTTTCAGCAACCCTTTGCCCGCCCGAAACTCAACACGCCAGATGCTCAGGTCGGCTGTATCGGGTCCGATGGTTGATTGTGAGTTGGCGCCGCGCGTCTGGTTCCAGAGATGCCACCAATGCGGTTTGTGCTTCTGGACCACCTCGGCGCGTTTGTCATAGACGATCACCTGCCGCGCGCGGGGGTGGCCTATGGTGACAGAGGTTGTGCGCCCCGATTTTCCGCTGACCGCCATATCGGAATTCGCGATATGATCCCTGCGGTTCGTGCTGGAATGCATAATGAAGGCCTCGGGGTCGAGTATGAATTCAGGCGGCGCAAGGATATCCACGCAGTGATCGACGCGCGATATGCTGAAATCCTCGGGCCGGGTTCGGATATCCAACCGTTCTAGTACGCTGTCGAGGTGCGCCCGCGCTGCACCAAGGCCCAGCGTTGCCAGAAAGGTTGACCCGAAAATCACCCGGATACCCCAAGGGTCTTTCAGGTTGGGCTTCTTGAAGGCCCATTGCGCCCCCATCGGCCCACCATTGGCAAGGATGCGATATCCTGACCCGCCATGACCTTTGATATGGAACTGAACGCCGCTGAAGTCGGTCAGGGTGTCTTGCTGCTCTTTCTCGGCAAGGTCCTTTTGGGTTTCGAAATACTCGAACGCCTCGGGCGGTAGATTGGCCTGAACGGCGATAGCCAGCGTGTCGAAGCCTTTATGCAGAACCTGATAGGCGTCGGGGTGGTCTGTATTTCTGGAGAGGGGTGCTACTATCCCCCCTCTCCCGGTTCCACCCGGATCGGCAACCGGGGTTTCTTGTGGCTGCTGTGCGCCTCCGGCGGGGTAGCTTTTGTTTTGGGGCCGGGGCGTGGCCCCGGCTTGGTTCAGTTTGAGTTTGTCAGCTTGCATTGGCTTTCCTCGAAATCCAGATTTCCGCGCGCTCGGCGCATTTCGCGATGTTGAGAAGGTCCGCGTGGGAAAAGGTGGTGGTGTTTTGCCAGTTCCCTTCTTTGTCGCGGTAGGAACGGGACAGATCGACGGAATAAAATCCGTCGTTGTCCCAAACGGTGGCCGTGATCAGGCCAAGCCGCACTTTGAAGGCGGGTTGATTTGCCATGGTTTCCTTTCCTTGGCTGTCTGTTGTTGGCAGGCATAGGAAGGGCGCGAGGTGCGTTTACCCCGCGCCCCTTTTCGAGCCATCCGGCCCCAAAATCCCTTAAGGTGCTACCAACCCCTTAAGGGCAAAACTCAATGTCAGATGGGTTGGCTGGTATTGGCCACGGTGCGGGCCTCGATCCAGTCCAGAAGATCGCGCCGCCGATAGCGGATGGACCTGGCGGACACCTTGATAAACTTCGGTCCGCCGCCGCGTGACCGCCAATTTTGAAGGGCGCGGACCGAGTAGCAAAGCACCTCAGCCGCTTCGTGTTCATTCATCAGGCGATCCGGGTCAGTCGTGGGTTTCGCTTGCGCGTCGTTCGGTTTCATTGGCCTCGTCTCCGTATCTTTCATGATCGGCGTTTAACTTGTGAAGCAAACGTAGACGGGCGTGAAAATCCGAAATAGACGCCATAAAAAAGTTTAATTGGCGCGGTTTGGTGCGTTAATTAAAACGCAATATTATCAATAGTATATGAAATTGAGAAATAAACTAGCCCACTTAGGGCCGTGATGCTGCAACGATTATAAGCCTAACCGCCGTGCCTGCCGCTCCGCTTCCAGTTTTCCGGCACCACGTTGTCCCATACCCTGTCAAATGCCCGTGCGCTCAAGTCAGGAATCTCTTCTATTGCAAAGGCTCTATAGACTGGCTTGCTGAATTCCTTCGGGCCTTTGATCTTCTCACGCAACCAAACTTCCAACTGCGCCTCTGGCGTAAGCTCATGTGTTTCAGTTGCAGCACCTGAAAACCTGTTCAGCCAATTGTTGAAGGCAACGCGCTGAATAAAGGCAGGGCCGCGCCGCCGCTGGCCCGCGTGGCTTCGCGGTACGATCACGCAGGACATTGAAAACAAAACTTTAAAATCCGGCTGTCGCGACCAGTTGCGCCACTGCACAATCTCATTCGGGCCGACTTGCAGGTCCATATCGCCAGAGCGAAAAGCCTCGAACAGCTTTGCCTCTATATCCGTACGCCGTTTGAAAGCCTCATGATCGGCAAGCCAAGCGCCGGTCAGATGTGGCAAGGTCGCAAGACGCTCTTTCAACTGCCCCAGTTCTTGATTGATCTGGTGCAAAGCATCTGAGGACGCCTGGTACTCTTCTTCATCCGCATCAGACGCGAGGATAGCATTGTGCGGCACGGTTGATGCGGCCAACGTCTTGATCCGATTCTGAACATTTTGGCGTTCATCGGATACGCTCGACGGGTCCTCGGTATCGCGCGCGAAGGCTTCATCACCGCGCCATTCGTCCCCAAAGATTTTGCGCCCGGTTAGGTCAAACGCTTGCAGAAGAAGATAGTGTCCTGAGATATCGAAACGCATCCTTAGACCCTTCGCGGTTTACTGAGCGAGGCTGAGTTTTTCCTATGTACGTATCGTACGTACGTAGGCAGGCCTTCTATTCATTCGTACGTACGCGCTACGCGATTGGGGGCCAAGCATCCCTATATCTATAGGCCCCTACATATACGTAAGGTAACGGCGGTCACTGAACCACACGAAGCTGCTGTGGTTCGCTCTCCCTCTTACCTATAGCCCCGGCCAAACGCGACGCCACCGACCCGGCGGCGCGCTGTACGGCGTCGTCTGCCAGATGTGCGTAACGTAAGGTGGTTTGTAAATTCCGGTGCCCCATAATCTCTTTAAGCGTGAAGGGGTCGATCCCGTTTTGCATCGCAACCGACGCATAGGTGTGCCGGAGATCATGTAACCGCACGTCCGACAATCCGGCGCGGTTTCGAATGCGCCGCCAAGGCCGTTCCAAATCTGTAAGGTGTCCGTCTTCGGTCAGCCCTCGGATCACATAAGGGTTTCCCTCCTCTCGCGGCAGGCCCATGAGGATTTCGTAGGCCTCACGCGGTAGCGGAATGCGCCTGCGGCCTGTCTTGCTGTCCGGCAGGTCCAAGTGCGTGTAATGCACATAGCTCCATTTTAAGGTGGTGATCTCATTCCGACGGCACCCGGTCAGCATCAAAAGCATGATGGCCGACACGACAAAGACGGTTTCGCTTCCGTCTTCGAGGCAGTCATTTAAAACCCGGCCCAAGCGCATTTGTTCATCGTCGCTGAGATAGCGCTTCTTTTCTTCCTCGCGGTTCTTCTTGATCCGGCGCGCGGGGTTGGTGCCTTCGGCGCGCAATCCCCAATCCTCCGCCGTGTTAAACAGCTTTGAGAGAAGCGCCAGCACCCGGTTGGCCTGATAAGGCGCGTCAGCACTCAGTTTCAGGTGCAAGGCCGCTACATCTGCGCGGGTGACGTCTTGGATCAGCATGGGGCCAAGCGCGGGCTTGATGTGCAGCCGGATCAGCATTTCGTAGGACCGATTTGTCGATGGTTTGCAATGGACCGCCGCGTAGTCTTGCAGGAACCTCTCACAGAGCGCCTTAACGGTCGGGGCCTGTCTTCGGTTCCGCCGCTTGTCCGAGGGGTCTTCTCCGCGCAACACATCGCCCAGAAGGCGCTTTGCTTCGGCGCGGGCCTGATCGGCTGTCAGCACGCCATGCGATCCAATGGTGTAGCGCCGGGTGCGGCGTCCGCTCCGGTATTGGACCAGATAGGTCTTCTTACCCGATGGATAGACCCGCACCCCGAACCCGGCCACGTCGCTGTCCCATTCGATGTAGTCCGTGCCCCGCAATTCGAGGGCTTCAACAGAGCGTTTTGTAAGCCGGAACATTTGTGAACACCTCCAAGGTCAAGACTGCCTGCCGGAAGCAATACGGAAGCACCGTGCAGCAAAATCTGGAGTTGCTTGTGATAGATGGGCGCAACATACGTCAATCTAAATATCTGAAATAAAGTGATTTTTCGCAGTGCGGCGAAATCTGGCGCGATACGGCGAAACCGCCTGATCGGGACTTCTAATGAGCACGCCGGTCGATACCCGCATTCTCGAACGGCTGGCGCGCTATCGTTTCATGACCGTGGCCCAGCTGATCGCCGCAGGGGCCGGCAAGGACCGCAAGCACCTCGGCCAAGTGCTCTCGCGCCTCGTTGGGCACAAGCATGCCGGCATGCTGGCATGGGGCGTGCGTCCCGGTCTCGGCCGGCTGCCCCGTATGTATTATCTCAAGCCAGCGGGCGCGGCGGCGCTGGCGGAATATCACCGGGTAGAGGCGGCGCTATACCGTCCGATCAAATCCACGCCGAAATTTACAGTCGATCACTTACACCGGCGCTATTGCGTGGATTGCCATATCGCGCTCGACCGGGCCATGGAGGCCGAAGGCGGCACCGTCGCAGCCTATACCGCCTACTACGGCGGCCCAGGGCCGCACCCTGGCCCGGACGGGGCCGGCAAAGCCGATGCGGTCAAAATACGGCTCACCGGCGGCCGCAGGCTGATCCCCGATGCTGTCTTCGATCTCGAACGCGGTGACGGCCGGCGGCAGCTTCATGCGCTCGAAGTCTGTCTGGATCGCGGCGGCACGGATCGCGGGCGGATCGTCAGCCAGATTGAAGCCCATTGCGAGGCGATGCAGGATGGCGCTCTCTCCGACGCGCTCGGGCTGGATCGAGGCTATCGCCTGCTTTGCATCTTCGAGACCGAGCATTGCCGCGATGCCGTCCGCCAAAGGCTTGAAGATAGCGGCATAGGCCGGGATTTCGCGTCATTGATCCTGTTCGGCACGCTGTCCGAGATACGAGGGTCTTTTGGCACCGGCTGGATGGACGCGCGAGGCGCAGCGGCCGTGTTTTGAGGCATGCGAACGCTGAAGGAGCCAAGCGGCACAAACAGCAATAGTGAAATATTTATACCTCCCACCCTATCGAGCTTCAGCCAAGCCGTCACAGATCATCGAGTGCCTTGTCCAGATGTTCGCGCAGTTGCTTACCCTTGCGCCTTGGAATTTCGTCACGTTCGGCCTGCGCCCGCGCTTCAGCCTCCGCGCGCGCGATTTCCCTTCGACGGGCTTCGTCAGCCTTCCGGCGGCTGCGGCGGATGGAAAGGACCACCAGGACGGCCAACAGCACCAGTAGCACGATTAGAAGCATCGTCGCGCCTTCAATGGTCATTCGCTCTGGCCTCCGGTCTTGCATCCGGGGTCGCGTGCCCCCATGTCGAAGGTATCCCTGATCTTTTCATCCGCAACAGACAAGACGGGGACATTCCCTTGATTGACTACACGGAACTGCGGACCGTCAAGCAGCTGGCGGCCTAAGCGCCATTTGTGACGGAAGCGAAATTGCGCTGGTGGATTTTCCATGCCGAGACCAATGGCATGGCCGCCGCGCTCATCAAGATTGGTGGACGCGTTTACATAGACAGCGCCGCCTTCAACACCTGGCTCGAAAGCCAACGCGTGGCACCAAAGCCTGAAGAAAAAGCCGCCTGAGGCTTAATAGATAGAAAGCCCCGCCTATTGGCGGGGCGACCAAATTTAGAATTTGTTTCGGTCCTTAATTCAAGGAAATCAGCTGCCAGTAGCAAACGCCGTCGGCCGGGTCGCAAACACCAAGCCCGATGCCATTGGGCATACTTCCAGCGAATTCAACCTGGATTGCTGCAAAATACTGTTCAGGCAATTCAATAAAACACGTTTTGCCCAATTTGATTTCTACCCCTGCTGCTCCAGCTATTCGCCATGCCGAGTCTTTAGGCTGAACAACAACCTGTCCCTGCGCCACCTGTACAGCAATCAAGCCGTTTTTCTTGGTGACTTGCTGGACCCCGGATAGTGCATCTGAACGCTCTGCGCCCTGCACAACAATTTGGTCCCGACATAGCTTTGATGCAGCAATAGCACCGTCTGCGTTTATCACTAGAAAACCTGCGCCTACCGTCGCTATCCCTAAGCACCTGAGCTTAGAATCGATCATGCTATCGCACGGCGGATTGCAGGCAGAACTTCGCGCGACCAGCTTTCCGTCCCAAAACCAGACGCCAGAATTTCTCGGTCGCGGAACACAATAAAGCGCGGTGTGCCACGCGTAAGATTTTCCTGATCACGTACCCACCGAACGTCGACCGGCCAAAACTTGTCCCCGGAAATATTGCGGAAATGAGGGAAGTCCAAAACACGATATGTCACGGCCGCACGCTCTGGACTCGCCAGCCAGCGCGGCTCCACACCGCGTTCCCATCTGAGACAATACGGGCAAGATGATGAACGGATATACAGAACCGTAACTGGCTTCTCAGGATTTGGTCCCTGATCAGCCGGAATTTGCGGCCTTCCGGTCGAGGTCGTGGTGGTCTGGCAGGCTGTAACAAATGGGGCAAAACTCGCTACTGCTCCCAACAAAAACCCGCGTCGACCGAACATAACACAGGGGGTTCCACCCTGATGATTGTCATATGTCATTTACGACACTTCCTCCATTTTCCAAAGGTGCAGATCCCGGATTTTGCACTTGGCCGTGCCCGTTCGCTCATTTCTTGCTTGATGTTGCAAGGCTGCGCACCAGCCGCACGACGGTCCAAAACACCGCAACCGATAAGGGGATGGCAACTGGCGCGCCAAGCAAAACCCAGAGGATATCATCAGGGTTGCCGGTCATATTGGGGACAATGACCATTGCGGCGAATATGAAGATTGCGAGGACGATGACCATTCAGATTGCACCTGTTTTGCGTTCCAACGCGGTGCAGCTGACTGCAGTTCGAGCGCACCACACGTGATAGCGCAAGAATAGACATGCAAGGAATTGGGGCGCATCACCCCATGGGGTGACACATTACAGACGCGTGACGATTTTCGCCAATGCTACTTGTGTCTCGATGCCGATCTTTTCAAAAATATGCCGACGGTGGGTCTTCAGGGTATTTTCAGAAATCCGCAACTGCTGACATACTTCAGCGGGGCGCATCGCTTCACCCAACAAAACCGCAATGGCGGCCTCGGCATCAGTCAGGCCGTAGAGTGCGGCCAGGCTATCTCTGCGGCGCTCGATATCGTCAGCCGATGCATCCAAGTCCGTCACAACCAACATGACTGTCGGACGCTGTTTCATGAGTAAACGAGATGGCCCCATAAGCGGCGCAATACGGATCATGTAAGGCCGGCTGAACTGATCGGTTTCCACCGGCAGGCTGATCCCCGCAAAAAGCGTTTCACCCTTCCCGGCCTTAAGACTCTCCTCAATAGCTTTTTGCAGGTGTCGATTATCCTCAGAGCGTGCTGCCACAACCCGTTGGTCTGAGACTGTCAAACCATCATTTTTTCGCAGGATTTTTCGCGCGCGTTGATTGGCAAAAAGAATGTCCCCATCACGATCAAGCAAGAAAACCCCATAAGGCGCCCGTTCCAATGCGTCCAAAGCTGTTTCAGCTTTAGAATTGCTATGGTCGAGCAGTTCACTCAGCTCAACAGCGCGCTGAATATGCGGACTAAGCTGCCCTAACAGCTCCATGTCCCGCGTCTGTGCATGTCCGGCTGGCGCACTGCGTTGTGCGGTTACGATTCCTGAATATCGATCATTGAATTGAAACGTGGTCGCTAGATAGTAGCGAGCGCCGCCATTGGCCTGAAGCCAGCTGTAATATTCGTCTTTGTCGATTTCTGCTTCCGACGTATGTGCGTAATTATAATAAAACTCTTCATTCGGATTTCGGAGATAGAAAGCAATACCCGGATCTTTTTGAACATAATAGCTGGAATAATCTTCAATAATATCATCTGGAATTCCCAGCGAACGATTGACTGGAATGACTTCCTTTTCATGATCAAGAACAAAGACATTAAAGCCAGCTGACCCCGTTAGATCACAGACTTGTTTTAGCGCATTATCCCATGACCCTTCGTCCAAAGGGGTTTCATAAATTGAGTTTATCGCCTTTAAAATTGCGTCCATGACCCGGCTGCCTCCAACGGCTTGTGATGCACCAGTCAGGTTCCATTTTAGCCGAATCCCTCCGGCTCGGCAAAAATTCAAAAGATAGGCGTAGTGTCCTCGTGCTTAAGTCCTCTCCATTGCACGGCCACAAGAAGATGAATCGCATCACGATAATTGCGCAGCCACTTGTGCAACATTTTGTTGGAGGGGGTTGGGCCTTGGCGACAAAAGTTGGGACTGAGTGTCCCCATTTTGTCCCCAGAAAGCAAAAAAGGCCTAGCCGATTTTGGCTAAGCCTTTGTTTTATTTGGTTGCGGGAGCAGGATTTGAACCTGCGACCTTCAGGTTATGAGCCTGACGAGCTACCGGACTGCTCCATCCCGCGCCAATTGCGTCGCCCTAAGCAT